>Ga0335072_10017241_pt1 | contig 10220 bp, 7 predicted proteins | sample Lox_Sample_21_FD_206725 | JGI IMG/M metagenome (GOLD analysis project Ga0335072, IMG submission 206725) | Soil microbial communities from Loxahatchee National Wildlife Refuge, Florida, United States - Lox_Sample_2.1 | ecosystem: Environmental > Terrestrial > Soil > Wetlands | place: USA: Florida...
CGTTGTGCACCTCGTAGATATGGGCGCCCGCCTCCAGCAGATCGCCATAGGCGGCGCGGGCGGCATACACCGTGGCGGTGATGTCGGAATGGCTGGGGACCACGATGCGCTCGTCAACACCGGCGCGAGCCGTGCGCGCAAGATCCACGCGTTCCTCATGCGGCGGCACGAAATAGCCGCTGGACAGCCATACGCGGTGCATGGCGCTCAGCACGGCGGTCATCAGCGAAATGAAATAGAGCGGCCGCTGGTTGCCGGGTGAGCTGGCGATGATCCGAACGGTTTCGTCCCCGGCGCGCGGCAGCGGCGGAAAGTATTGCGCCGGTGCCACCGCCGGTCCCTTCTGGCCTTGCCACGTGCCGAAGAACACTTTTTGCAGTTCGGCGACCGCGGGACCCTCGATGCGCACGGCGGCGTCGCGCCAATAGGCGTGCGCGGTGTTGCCGTCGGGCGGAACGCCGGCCGAGGGAGGGTTCTCGTACGCCTTGTCCAGGTTGATGCCGCCAGTGAAGCCGATGCGGCCATCCACCACCATGATCTTGCGGTGGTCGCGGTGATTCGGCGATGCGGTCGCGCGCAGCGGGTCCAGCGGATTGAACGTCACGACGCGCGCACCTGCCGCACGCAGGCGTTGGAACAAGACGGGCGGCGTCGCGCCCGATCCGAACGCATCGTAGATGATGTTGACCGCGACGCCCTGGTTCAGCTTGCCGGTCAGCAGCTCCGACAGCGGCATCCCGCCCCAGACGACGTCCGCGAAAATGAAATATTCCAGGTTGATGTGATCGCGTGCCTGGCCCATGGCAGAGAACATGGCCGGCAGCGCCTGGCTGCCATCCTGCAGGATCTGCGTGGCGTTGCCGCCGACCAGCGGCGCCTCGGACAGCGCCTGTTGCAGCACCAATTGGCGTTGCAGCGCGTCCTGATTGTTCTGCGGCGGCAGGGTCCCCAGCAGAGCGCCGCGTTCGGTTTGGGTGAGCGGATTGCGGCTGCCGAGGATGGCGCGTTTCAGGGTACCATCGTCGCCGCCGATGTAGTCCTTGACCGGCGGCGGTGTGGCACAGGCGGCCAATGGCGCCGCCGCACCAAGTGTCAGAAGGCGGCGGCGGCTGAGAGAATAGCGCAACGGCACGCGTGAGCGATGCCGGCGGAATGGGGCAACGCCGCGGCGCACGCTGACACATCCGCGTCAAGATGGCGCGCGGCGCTACACGTGCCCGTGCTGCCGCGTGGCTCTGCAACCGGGTGGCTCATCTAGGCCCGTTCCCGCCGCGACCCACCGCCCAGGCGCCGCGAGAAACTCACCGCCGACGCTCCGACCGCCGCCACGGCGGCGAACAACATGCTGGTGGCGGGGCCGACGCTCGGGAACACGCCGAACACCAGCGCCACCAGCGCTGCACCCAGCGTCTGCCCCAACAGCCGCGCGGTGGCCTGCATGCCGCTGGCCCCGCCGGTTCGCGCCGGCGGCGCGGTGGTCAGGATCGCGCGGTTGTTCGGCGTGTTGAAGAAGCCAAAGCCCAGGCCGCAGATCGTCATGCGCCAGACGATGTCGGCCGGTGTCGGATGCGCCGGCAGGAAGGCCAGCAGCAGCAGGCCGCCCGACAACACGGCCAGGCCGGAGCCGCTCAGGATGCCGACCGGGTACCGATCCGCCAGCCGGCCGGAGATTGGGCCGATCACCGCAACGGTCAGCGGCCACGGCGTCATCAGCAGGCCGGTCTCCACGGCGTCGAAGCCAAGGTGATTCTCGAACAGGAAGGGCAGGGCGACCAAGGCCATCGACTGGGCCACGAAGCCGCACACCGATGTGGCGACCGAGAGCGCGAACAAAGGGATGCGCAGCAGATCGATCGGCAACAACGGCGCGGTACGGGCCATCTGCCGCGCCACCAGCACCAGACCGACACCCACGACGATGAACAGCTCGGCGCCGACATCGCCCAGGCTCTCGCCGTGGCCCAGGCCGGCGATGGCGGTGATCAGCAGGCCAAACGTCAGGGCACTCAGCACCGCACTGCCGACATCGAACCTTGCGCCGGACGTGGGCGTGGTCGGCAGGTGCCACATCGCGATCGGGACGGCGATCAGGCCCAGCGGGATGTTGACCGCGAACAAATAGGGCCAGGTTGCCACGGACAGGATGCCGGATGCCACGGTGGGGCCCAGCGCCGAGGCGATCGACCCGATGGTCGCGTTCAGGCCCACGCCGCGGCCGATCCAGCGGCGGGGATAGATGAAGCGGACCAGGGCGCCATTCACGCTCATGATCCCGGCGGCGCCGAAGCCCTGGATGATGCGGGCTGCCGTCAGCGTGCCCAGCGAACTGGACAGGGCGCAGCACAGGGAAGCGATGGTGAACACCACAAGGCCGCCCTGGTAGATGCGGCGGTAGCCATAGATCTCGCCAAGCGACGCCAGTGGCAGCAGCGAGATCGTCACCGCGAGCTGGTAGGCATTCACCACCCAGATCGAGGCCGACGGTGTTGCGTTGACGTCATGCGCGATGGTCGGCAGGGCGACATTGGCGATGGCGCCGTCCAGCACCGCCAGGGTCAGGCCCAGTGCGATGGTCAGGATCGCCCAGTAGCGCTGCGGCAGGGGCACGCCGTCCGGAACTGGCACGCGGGGTTCCGCGGCCAAGGTCATCGGGCGGTCGGACATCAGGCTGAGGCCTCGGCGGCCGGGGTAGCGGCGGGCAGGGTCGTGGCAGGCAGGGCAGCGGCGGGCAGGGCAGGGGGTGTTGCCTCCGGCACCATTGCTGCCAGCGCCGCGGTGACTTCCTGGGGTGGCAATGCCGCCAGATTGTCACGGCGCAGCACGCGGACAGGCGGAGCACCGGATGAGGCGCGTGGCGCGCAGCGGGCGGGGTCGGAGTCGCCCGAGAACAATACCAGCGACGGGCAGCCGGCGGTGGCGATCAGGTGCATGGGTCCGGTATCGTTGCCGATGGCGCAGACTGCCGCGTGCGCCAGGCCGGCGAGTTCGCCGAAGCCGGTCTGACCGGTCAGGTCGCGTGCGGCGGGTCCGGTTGGCGGGGCGTCGCCGCGGGGCGCTGGTGCGCAGATCGCGTCGGCCAACGGGCGCTCGCCGGCGGTGCCGATCACGACGGGCATGATCCCGCGTTCGGACAGCCAGGCAGCGACGGTCCGATAGTGTGCGGCAGGCCAGCGCTTCACCGGACGATGGGCGGAACTGCCTGGGACCAGCAAGGCGAAGCGTGGCGGCAGCGCGAAGCGCGCGATGTCGCCGCTGCCCCAGCTCCAGGACAGGTCGGGTGGCGGGAACGCGATGATGCCGGCCTGGCGGAGCTGCGCGTGCTGGCGGTCGATGTCGTGGACGGCGTTGCGGTCGGTGCGGCGGTCCGGGTGAGAGCAATCGGGGGCGATGCCGGACCACTCGGGACGTGCGGTGCGGGGGAACAAGCGGAAATAGTGGCAGGAGCGGCTGGAGGTCTGCAGGTCATAGACGCGGTCGAAACCGCCGTCGATCAGCATGCGGCGCAGGCGCAGCACACCAGAGAAATCCCACCAGGCGGGGCGGGCATCGACCAGCACGCGGTCGAACCAGGGGGATTCGGCCATCCAGCCGGCGTAGGGGGCGGTGGTGAGCAAGGTGATGGTGGCACCGGGATGGTGTTGCCGGATTGCGGCAAAGGAACTGAGCGAGAGCACCATATTGCCGAGTGCGCCGAGCTTGAGGACGAGGATCCTTTTTCCGCTCCCGCTATGGGCGGGAGAGGTCGGCGCGCGAAGCTCGCCGGGTGAGGGTGATCGGGCCGGTACGGAGGTCCGTGTACCGACCCGATCACCCTCACCCTCGGCGCTCACGCGCCTTGACCTCTCCCGCGGGTGGCGCGGGAGAGGTTTCCTTGGTGGCGAGATAGAGCCATTCGTTGCGCAACAGGCCGTAGTGCACTTCCTCCTCCGGGGTGACGCGAAACGTGGTGACGGTGAAGCCGGCCTCGGCCAGGCGGTTGGCGAAGTCCAGGCCGTAGTAGCGCACATGATCCTCGGCACTGAAATGCGCGTGGCGTTCGGCAGGTGCCGTGATCGCGGGGTTCTCATACGTCTCCTGGCGGGACGCGTTGATCGGCGTGGTCAGCAGCGCCATGCCGCCGGGGCGCAGCAGACGCAGCAATTCGCGCATGGCTGCGCGGTCGTCCGGGATATGTTCCAGCACGTGATTGGCGATCACCAGGTCATAGCTGGCATCCGCCAGCGCGACCTGCGTGATGTCCACCTTGTGGGTGACGCCGGGCTGGTGGAGGTCGGCGGTCTCGTACAACGGATTGCCGCGCATCAGGCGCGCCATCACCTTCTCTGGCGCGAAATGCAGGATGTGCTTGCCGGCCAGCTTGTTGCCGCCGCCTTCCGTAATCCACAGCCAGAGCAAGCGATGGCGCTCCCGGCTGCCGCAGTTCAGGCAGCGCGCGTCCCAGCGCGGCGGGTGGCCGACGCTGACGAAGGTGCCGGTGTAGCCGCAGATGGGGCAGGTGCGGGGCAGCCGCGGCTCGGCGAACTGGCGCCGGTCGGCGAGCCACGCGGCAGCGAGGCGGCGGCGCTGGGTCCAGGTGCGGGCGTTGGGGCTGGTGGGCGTGGTCACGGTGATGCGCTGCACTGCGGCATGAGGCAGGCGATAACAGCCCCTCGACGGGTGGGCAATCGGGAGGCTCCAGGTGGTGGGTTGCGCGTGTGCTCTGCGGCTTTATCTTTTTCTGCGCCCTCTGTGCTAAAGTCTTGCTTTGCTTGCGTGGTTCCGCCCCTGCGTTGCCCGCAGCCGCCTGTCGCTCCCCGCAGCTTTATCTCATTCCTCGTCGAATGCGATTGCCGCGCCGTGCGATCAGGTGCAACGGGCGACCGGCGATTTTACAGCCGCGTCATGTGCGCGTTGCGTCTGCCTCAGCGATCTGCGCCGGACAGGGGCGCGGGAAATTTGCCGATCCAGTGGCGCGCGATGTCCAGCCGCCGCGTCACCCACACGCCGGCGAACCGGCCCACATGGTCCAGCAGACGTTCCAATCCCGCAGCGCGGGCAGGGTGGCCGATCAGCCGCTGGTGCAGGCCGATCGAGAGCATGCGCGGCTGGGTGCGGCCCTCGCGATACAGGAAGTCGAACGCATCGCGGCAGTAGGCAAAGAAATCGTCGCCGGTCGCGAAGGTGCCGCGGCCGAATTTCGAATCATTGGTGGAGAGCGTGTAGGGAACCACCAGATGCGGTCGGCCGGACACCGTGGTCCAGTACGGCAGCTCGTCATCGTAGGCATCGGAATCGTAGAGGAACCCGCCTTCTTCCACCAACAGCCGCCGCGTGTTCACCCCAGGGCCGCTGCGGCAATACCAGCCAAGTGGCCGTTCGCCCATCGTGCGCTGCAGCGATGCCACCGCGCGGGCGATGCGTTCGCGTTCGACATCTTCGGATAATTCGAAATGCTTTTCCCAGCGCCAGCCATGGCAGCATAGGTCGTAGCCGGCCGCCTTGATCGCGGCGGCGGCGGGCGGGTGACGTTCCAGCGCGAGCGCGCAGCCGAACACCGTCAGCGGCAGGCCCCGTTCGTGGAACAAGCGCAGGACGCGCCAGAAGCCGACGCGGCTGCCGTAGCCGAACATGCCCTCGGCGGCGAGATCGCGCCCGGCCACGCCCGGGCTGCTGCCGCCATATTCGGTGAGGCCCCATTCCGAGGCGGCATCCCCGTCAGGGATGGAGGGCTCCGAGCCTTCCTCGAAATTCAACACGAAGTTCAGCGCGAGGCGCGCCTCACCCGGCCAATGCGGGTTGGGCGGGTTGGCGCCGTAGCCGATCAGGTCGCGGTCCATCGCTTAACCTTGCCTCTGATGCCTCAGCCTGACCAGTGGAGGGGAGCAGTGAAGGGCAGCACGGCCCCATGTAATGACCGAGTCAACCTGGCGCGATCGCGCGCAACGCACGTGCTGGCCTGAACGTCAGCATCATGACGGTGGCGGCCAGCCCGATCAGGCACGAGCCGACATAAAGCCGCCCATACGTTCCATACGTGTCGAAGATGATGCCGCCGGCGAGCGGCCCGAGCGCCATGCCCAGGCTCGATGCCATGGCGCCTGCCCCGACCACAGTGCCGATGATCGCGACCGGAAAATTCTCGCGCATGAGCACGGTGTATAGCGGCATCACGCCCGCATAGGCGAACCCGAACACCGCCGCAACGGAATAGAATTCGGCCAGGTCGCGCGCGAAGACATAGCAGGCGACCGCGCTCGCTTGCAGCAGCAGACCGAAGACGAAGGCTTGCTTTGCCCCGAACCTGTCGCCAAGCAATCCGAACCCGAGGCGCCCGAACAAACCGGACAGGCCCTCGACGCTATAGATGGTGACTGCCGCGGTGACGGGGAGGCCGCACGAAATCGCATAGCTCACGGTATGGAACAACGGGCCGGAATGCGTCGCGCAGCACAGGAAATAGGTGAGCGCCAGCACGCCGAACGGGCGTGACGTCAAGGCTGCTCGTGCGGTGACATGCGGTTCGGCCGCATGAGCCGCTGGACCAGTGCCCGCCAGGACCGGCGCGCGGCGCACCAGCAACGCCGCCGGCAGCAACAGCGCCCATACCGCAATGCCGATCAGCAACTGCGCGAAACGCCAGTCATAGATCGAGACAAGCCTGGCGGCGATCGGCGCCACGGTCATGGGCGCGACACCCATGCCGGCCGAGACCAGCGACACCGCCAGGCTGCGATGCTTGTCGAACCAGGCGCTCGCCGTCGCCATCAACGGTGCGAAGATCGCGCCACCGCCTGCTCCGACCAGAATGCCGTAACAGATCTGGAATTGCGTGACGGTCGCGGTGCGGCTTGCCAGCACCAGCCCGAGGCCGAGCAAGCTGCTGCCGGCCAGCAATACGATCCGAGGGCCGTAGCGGTCCATCAACATGCCCCAGCCGAAGCTGGCGAGGCCCATCGAGACGAAGTCCAGTGTCATCGCCAACGAAATTGCGGTGCGCGACCAGCCGGTCGCAGCCGACATCGGCTGCAGGAACACGGGCAGCGAGAAGATCGATCCGATCGCCACGCAACTCATGAAGGCGCCGGCGGCAACGATCACCCAACGGTAATTCGACGTCATGACGATTCTCCATAGTCCGGCGACTGACCGGGATTTTTCCCTTACGCCGATGCGCTGGTGGGCCAAGGATCGGCCCAGGCGGGCAGGCGCATCAGGCCATCGAGCCAACGTACGATGTTACTGAACGGCGCCAACGGCATGTCGGCCTCGCGCCAATCGGCCGCCATCGACGCCAACTGGAAATCCGCGATGGTCGGCCGGCCGCATGCGACATGTGAGCGCCCCGCAAGATGCGCGTCGAGCACGGCGCCATAACGCATCAGGTCGGGAATGCGTGCCTCATAGTCCGCCTTGTTGGGCGGCCCCAGCCCGAACGTCGCCTTTACGATATGCTCGAAGTAGAAACGTGACACCACCGGCGACCAATGTGAATCGCCCCAGGAGAGCCAGCGCAGCACGTCAACTTGCTCCGCGGGATCATGTGCCGGCCACATATCCGAGTTGTACTTGATGCAGAGATGGGCCATGATCGCCGACGCTTCCCACAGGACCAGATCCCCATCCACCAGCACGGGCGCCTTCTTGTTGGGGTTGAGCGCGACATAGGCGGGGTCCTTTAAGCCTCCGCCCATCATGTCAACCTCGACGTATTCGGCCGTGACGCCGAGATGCCTGGCCAGCGCGAGCACGCGCCGCGGGGCCTGTGCCTTGATCCAGTAGATCTTCATATTGGCTTTCCTCCCTGGTGTTTGGCTGTCAACGGCGCCGGCGTGCGGCGGCGACCGGACCTTTGGCCGGGCGGGCGGGCACCGGCGGGCGACCGTCTGGTCGTTGAAACAGCAATGACAGGTAGCGCCGCAGGTGGTCGATGCAGTCTGCCGCGACGGCGGCGCCGCCCTTGGCTTTCGCCAGGATGAACGCACCCTGGATGACGCATTGCATGTGCAGCGCGAGGCTTTCGGCGGTGACCTCATCGGCGACGGGATGGTCTTGCATCGCCGCTTCGATATCGGCTGCCAATACCGCCGCGTGCCCGCAGATGCTGTGCTCGCACGCGCTGCGGATCTCGGGATTGGTGGCGTACATCTCCTGCAGCATCGTGCCGGCGAAGCAGGTGTACTCCGACAGTTCACCTGTCAGGATCGCCTTGCGGAAATCGACATAGGCCAGGAGGCGGTCCAGGGGATCCGGCAGACGCTGGTAGTCTGCGTGCAAAAACAGATCGTCCGCGCGGGATTTCCAGTGTGCCAATGCGGCCAGGGCGAGATCGTCCTTGCTCTTGAAGTGATGGAAGAAGCTGCCCTTGGTCACGCCCGCTTCGGCGCATACGTCTTCGACGCGCGTCGCGGTGTAGCCCTTGGTGCGGACGACCTTGATCGTTGCGTCCAGCAGCCTGGCCTTGGATTGGTGGTGCTGCATGGAGGTCCATACCATCTGGTCGGTCCGGACCATACCAACCAGTCGGTATGGTGGTCAAGCGGCAATTTTCCCCCGTGGCGCTATCCGGTCGGCGCAGGCGCGCCTTCCCGTTTCATTGCGGGGACCGCGAGCGACGCGTGGCGGGACGCAACAACCCGGGTCATGTGAGCACACGGACTGTCCGATGCAGCCTCGAACGAGGTTGCTTCGTCCCGCCACGCTTCGCTCGCGGTCCTCGCAATGACATGGTGGGCTGGATGGGCGGACACACAACGCACGTTCGTATGCAGAGTAAGAACACCCAGGCATGCATCACGTGCCGCCCAACACCATCCGCAGACGCGACTACGCATAAACCCTTAGCCCGGCAGAATCTGCCGCCCTGTTAACACTCGGGTAAGCCATCCGGCGCATGCTGTTCCGCATGGCAAGATGCCAGGCAGGGACATCTAACGCACTCATGCACGCAACCCAGTCCGTAGAAGGGTTCATCGGATGAAGGCCCTGCTTGAGGGTCTGAAGGCGCTTGGCCCGGTGCGCATCGCCGCGCTCGCTGCCGTTGCCGTCGGCATGATGGCGATGCTTGCGCTGATGACGCTGCATGGCACCAATGATCAGATGGCACTGCTGTACGGCGATCTCGATACCCGCGACGCCTCGCAGATGGTCGATCTGCTGCAACGTCACCACGTTCCCTACCGCATCGCGCCGAACGGCAGCCAGATTTTGGTTCCTGCCGACCAGGTGCCGGAAACCCGCCTGATGCTGGCGCAGCAGGGGCTGCCTGCCGGCGGATCGGTCGGCTATGAAATCTTCGACCGGGGCGAGAGCTTCGCCCCCACCGATTTCCAGCAGCGCATCAACGAGACTCGCGCGCTGGAGGGTGAGCTCGCCCGCACCATCCGCGCAATCAACGGTGTACGCGCGGTGCGCGTGCATCTGGTGCTGCCCCAGCGGCAGCCTTTTGCGCATGACGAGCAGGATGCGCAGGCCGGCGTGATGCTGGCAATGCAGGGTGCGGCGCGGCTGGACCGGGAGGGCGTGCAGGCGATCCTGAACCTGGTCGCCGCCGGCGTGCCCGGGCTCAAGCCGCGCAACATCTCGATCATCGATTCGCGCGGCAATCTGCTCGCGCGCGCCGGCGAGCCGGCGGGCGATGTCGCGATGGCGCAATCCACGGAAGAGCTGCGTCACGCCGCGGAGCAACGCATCGCGCGTGCGGTGGAAGACATGCTGGAGAACACGCTCGGCCCCGGCAAGGTGCGCGCGGAAGCGTCAGTACGGATGAATTTCGACCGCGTCAATGAGACGCATGAATCCTACGACCCGGACGGGCAGGTGGCGCGCAGCACGCAGACGACGGACAGCAGCAGCAAGTCCACCGAGGCGAACAACACGGTGTCCGTCCAGAACAACCTGCCGAATGCAGATGCCGGCACCAATCCCACCGGCTCGCAGGAGGCGAAGCGCGAGGAGACGACGAATTACGAAATCAGCAAGACCGTCCGCACGCTGATCCACGAACAACCCCAGATCGACCGCATCAGCCTGGCGGTGATGGTGGACGATGCGGATGTTGCGACGCCGGACGGCCGGCATCTGCGCCAGCCGCGCGCGGCGCAGGAACTCGACCGCATCGCCACACTGGTCAAGACCGCGATCGGCTTCGATGCGAAGCGTGGCGACCAGGTCGAGGTGCAAAGCATGCACTTCGCCAGCGATGACCAGGAAAACGCGCCGGGACCGTCCGGGCTGTTGGGCTT
>Ga0335072_10017243_pt1 | contig 10219 bp, 14 predicted proteins | sample Lox_Sample_21_FD_206725 | JGI IMG/M metagenome (GOLD analysis project Ga0335072, IMG submission 206725) | Soil microbial communities from Loxahatchee National Wildlife Refuge, Florida, United States - Lox_Sample_2.1 | ecosystem: Environmental > Terrestrial > Soil > Wetlands | place: USA...
AGTGACTTTGATTGATGCTGTTATACATTATTCATACACTAGTTTTCACACAAATGAATTATTCTACGGGGCGGCACTACTATTAAGAGTAGATCTCATTGCTAAGGCCCCATTGCGCTATTCTCCAAAGGCTGACCGCCTATGAGTCTCCATTAATCGCACATCTAAATTCAGTGACCATGAAGCTTGATATCAAATCAGATACCTACAATTATCCGTCCATCATTCGAACGGGCTCATAGGTACTGGAGGCTCGTATCCTCGCCGCATCAGAAATGCGCCGAACCTTTGCTCCAACCTTGTAAACTAGACGCAAAAGCTGTCAGCTAGATATTTCATGCAAGTGACCAAGCCGTACTAAAATTGGAAAAGAGCTTGATTGGTCTCTGGATGTCTGAGAGGATTGGAGGAATTAGGACTCACCACGCTTTTGCTCATGTAATCCACAACCCCGTCCTTAACCCAAATGCCCCAACTCCCCATCTCATTCGCCAGGCACATATCTGTCAGCAGCCTATCACCCACAATAGCAATCTGATCCGCTCGAATGTCTCTCAAGCCATCTTTCTCATCCGTGCTGCGGAAGTAATCCATGATTTCATTGCCACAGCTGGGCTTTTTGACGGAGTGGGTGAGAACCGTAACGCCAGTATTATTAGAGACTATTTTGGCGAGAGAGAGTGCTGGATCTGATGCTGAGGGAGAAGAAATAGAACCGGCGGTGTTGGAGACGATTAGTAGGCGGGAGCCGGGGTAGTGCTGGCGGAGGAGGGAGAAGTGGTCCTGGAGAAGCGTTAGGAGGATCATGTGACTCCCAGACGGAGATCGCAAGTAGAAACCCAGAATAAGCGCCTTCTGAGAATCGATAAATTTATAGACCATTCTGAGAGGGAGAATATCTAAAAATGGCAAACAGGAACAGGACATGAAAACTGAAAAACTTGAATAGACAGACAAAACACAAAAAACATAGACATTATGAAACTCTTCTTCTTACTCTATACGGCTTATAGACCTCATTATCATTCGGCCGTGCAAAACAGTCATCCTTATCCAACACCACAGCCCTTATATTAGCCTTGCCATACTTCTCAAACGCCTTATTCAGTGGCACGGGCAAATCATTGAATGTCGAGATCGTAGCATGCGGTAGACACAGACCTGGCCTTGCAAGCACCCGGAAAACATTCAGCGTCGCTGAGACATTGAGCATACTCATGTCCCAAGACATTTGCAGAAAGTCATTGACGAAAGAATGGAAGGGAAATATCAAAATGTTGATGATGAGGCTTGGCGAGGCTTGGAGCTTCAAATTCGCGCTAGCGAAAAGGTCTAATCCGCGATGAACTTCCTCCTGATCCAGGACAATAATTAAGCACTTTACTCTCGTCGCACGACTTCGCAAGATATCCACGTGAAGGCGCTGCCACCATGACGAGCACAATTGGAATTCCGATCAAGCTGCTGAACGAGGCGCAGGTACGTTTTTTTTTCTCGTCCAGCCTTCTGCCCCTCCGTGACATCCTCCCTGTTACCTCTTTCCTAACTACTCACCGCCTACTTGTTCATGTGGCTATACTAACCTCGGGTTCTAGGGTCATGTTGTCACTCTAGAGATCACATCTGGCCAGGTCTATCGGGGCAAGCTTCTTGAGGGTGCGTCTAGATCCCCACCGCCTATTGAATATTTCCAGGGCATCTTGTTCCCAGCGGACTAGAGCTAATACTGACATGATGAGTATCGCAGCCGAAGATAATATGAACGTCCAACTCAAGGATATCACTGTCACGGCGCGAGATGGACGAGTCAGCCATCTCGACCAAGTCTACATCCGGGGGTCGCATGTGAGATTCTTCATTGTGCCTGATATGCTTCGGTATGGCTCCTCCCTTACTCTTTACCTGCAAGGCTCTGCTCCTCTTTACATAAAACAACACATTATCCTCCACCATAGTAGTAGCTAATGAATCGTCTACAGGAACGCGCCGATGTTCCGGAGCCGAGGTGTCAAAGGCAGAGGTGTGGGCTTGGCGAGAGGAAGGGCGACGGTCAGCAGAGCTAGAGCAAGTGGCAGAGGGGCAGCGAGAGGTTAAATATATGTCGTCAACGGAGATGGGCGAACTTGTGGAATGAAAAACCGAATCAAGGCATTTCAGATGGCGTTTGGAAAAGTGAGGAAATTGAATATGTGACTAGATTGCTATGAAGAGCGTGTGCTTGAGGGATTAGATCAACACAAGCATCTAACCCAAATTCATTGTGGCTCTTGCCTACCTCCTCTTTGGAAGTTCTGTTGAACAAATTATTTATATCGATTTTCGTCACGTGCAGTGGCCGATAGTGGAAGCAAAAATCCCCGAGTCCCCAGCCATCACTTGAGACTGAGCATGCATCACGGCCCAGGATTAATGTAGCTCTGTACAGTTATCCCAAGTGTACATGGCACAATTCGGAATCCATTGACACCTTAGCGGGCGAAATAGGAATATCAGGTGTTTTATGCGGTTGCAGACATTCCATATCTCACATAGGAACCCGCCGAAATAAAGTTATTTGCTTTTGCTTTGCGCAAAAAGTCGCTCGCAATAAGCTGTTGAGTTCTTATCGCCTAGCGTCCCTAGCTTGGCCCAAGCCTTCATGACAACAGCAAACGAAATTCTTCAGCTCAAATCTTCTACTCCTTCAACATCGTCTTCACATTTCCCGGAGGCATGGCTTTAACCATGCGGCCAATTTTGAGACTTGGAGCCTCCTCAGTCGGCATCAATGGCGCTAGGCGATCTTTTATGACGTCGTCTTTTGCACGTGCTGCTCGACCAAGTTCCCAAAATCTTCTCCCAAAAAGCAAGCTTCGTCACAGTTTTCGACGTGGTTATGCTGAACAACAAGGTGGCGCACCGGTTGCGCCTGTCAAGAAGCCTCGCAGATTCAGAGCCTTGAGATGGATATGGCGTGCTACCTACCTATCCATGCTTGGCGGCGTAGGCTACCTGGCGTATACCGTTTATGATCTTCGTCACCCTGTAGATCAATTAGAGCCAGATCCCAGCAAACAGAATTTAGTCATCTTGGGTGAGGACGCAAAGTCTTAAGCCTCTCGTTTCGCCGCTAATTGAACCCTAGGTACTGGTTGGGGAGCTGTATCTCTGATCAAGAAGCTTGACACGGAAAACTACAATGTCATCGTCGTATCTCCTCGAAACTACTTCCTCTTCACTCCGCTTCTGCCGTCATGCACTACTGGTACCGTCGAGCATCGATCAATCATGGAGCCCATCCGAAGCATTTTGAGGCACAAAAAGACTTCTGTGAAGTACTACGAAGCTGAGGCTAGCAAAATTGACCCTGTACGCAAAGTAGTATCAATTGTTGATAACTCCGATATCAAGGGCAGCACTGCGGACACTGAAGTTTCCTACGATAAGCTTGTCATCGCTGTTGGCGCTGAAAATGCGACCTTTGGCATTCCAGGTGTTCGGGAGCATTCCTGCTTCTTGAAGGAGATCGGCGATGCTCAACAGATCCGAAAGAGAATCATGGATTGTGTTGAGACGGCAACATTCAAGGATCAATCTCCTGAGGAGGTCGAACGCCTTTTGCATATGGTGGTTGTGGGAGGTGGACCAACTGGGGTTGAGTTCGCGGGAGAGTTGCAGGACTTCTTCGACCAAGATATCAAAAAATGGGTCCCAGATATCAGCGATAAGTTCCGTGTCACCCTCGTAGAGGCCTTACCAAACGTCTTGCCTTCATTCTCAAAACAATTGATTGATTACACGGAATCAACGTTTAAGGAAGAGAAGATTACCATCAAGACAAAGACAGCTGTCAAGAAGGTCACAGATAAGACAATAGAGGCAGAGTTTACAGGGCCGGATGGGAAGAAGTCCATAGAGGTGTTGCCATATGGCCTGCTTGTCTGGGCGACTGGTAACGCTGTTCGCCCCGTCGTCAAAGACTTAATGTCTCAGATCCCGGCTCAGAAAGACTCACGGAGAGGACTTGCCGTGAACGAATATCTTGTCGTTCAGGGCACAAAAGACATCTGGGCCACTGGTGACTGTGCCGTAGCCGGCTATGCGCCAACGGCTCAGGTTGCTTCTCAGGAAGGTGCATTCCTAGCTCGCCTTTTCAACACGATGGCCAAGACCGAGGCCCTCGAAGCAAAGATCCATGAGCTTAGCACGTCTCTGAATATCTCAACAAAAGATTCCGCTGCGGTTGCTAATGAGCTCGAAGATTTGCAGAAGCAGCTGCGAAGAGTTAGGGACATCAAGCCTTTCCATTATACTCATCAAGGCTCTTTAGCTTATATTGGAAGTGAGCGTGCTGTTGCGGATGTGACTTGGTTCAATGGCAACTTTGCGACAGGCGGTGGCTTGACTTATCTTTTCTGGAGGAGCGCATACTTGAGCATGTGCTTTAGCAGTAGGTCTACATTCAAAAAAGGGCATGGACTCTACTAACTCTTTATAGCGCGTAACCGTGTTTTGGTGGTCCTGGATTGGTTGAAGTCAAAGGCTTTTGGCAGAGATGTTTCCAGAGAATGAAATATGTAATCTTGCCCTTTATGGGGCTTTCCTTTCCTATATCTTGACGGATAGACTGGCTGGTGTAAGGTTGACGGCACTGGGGACGATAGTACATATGAGCAGCTGAAGTACTATGCAGCTTAACATATGATCATCTAGTTCATAGTGAATGTCGATTGTGTATCATAAATTCCGTTAACAGCACTATAATAAAATCTAGTGACCGTCCAAGGTTAGCAAAATCCACATGCTATTCCCCTTCGACCCAAGGTTCGTCGTCACCGCCTTGGGCAGTAATTTTATGAGAAGCAACCTCATCTCCTTCCCAACAGTTTCCTTCCTCCCTCTTTCTCTTCACCAGAACAATCCATATCCTACCCTCAGTCGCCCTCTAACATGAACACCCAAAACCCCCAAACGCCCATCACCGCCCCTCGGCCTCCTCGGCCCTTGCAATCCAACTCTCCCAAAACCCAATACCTGATAATTTACAACTTCGTGTCAGCACTATTGTGGCTCGTCGTTCTTGGGCGTGTGCTAGCCCTGGTGCCGCTTTTTGGCTTTAGTAAGGTTTATCTGGGCGTCGGGAACTTTGCGAAATGGACGCAGACGCTGGCGTTGTTGGAGATTGTGCATGCTATGCTGGGTGAGCTGTCTATGAAGTTGTGACTGGGAGTTAGGCTAATGGGATTTTGGCATTCTAGGGCTTGTAAGAGCACCAGTATTCACAACAGCGCTGCAAGTTATGTCTCGGATTTTCTTAGTGTGGGGTATCGTTACGTCCTTTCCGTTCCTGGCTAAGAGCGCGGCGTATTCGACTATGCTGATCGCGTGGAGCGTTACGGAGGTGATTCGGTATTGGTTCTTTACGTTGAGCTTGGGTGGGTTATTGCCGGGGTTTTTGAGCTGGTTGAGGTATAATACTTTCTGGGTGCTGTATCCGCTGGGTATCAGTAGTGAGTGGTGGTTGATTTATAAGGCAGTGGGGCCGGCGAAGGGGATCAGGCAGGAGTGGGCTTGGTTGTTGCAGTTGATTTTGGCGGGTTATGTACCGGGTGAGTTTAGCTGTGTAGTGTGTTGCTGGAGGAGTCACTAATTGGTGCAGGGACGTATATTCTGTTTTCGCATATGATGGCGCAGAGGAGGAAGGTTATGCGTGGGAAGCAGGCGAAGAGGACTGAGTGATGTAGGGCATCCAGTCTACTGATATTTAACGGGTTAGGTCTACGGCGGCCCAAACAATGGCTAGATCCTTTTTTGGCAGCATAACAGGAGACAGTTGGACGAGAAAGTATAAGTATAATCTTGGATGATAGGCACAGATAAATCGAGGGAAGGTATGCCGCACTCATAATAGATTTAGGAGAACGTAAAAGAGCAAGAAAAGTTAAGAATTAGGAATTATCATAATGTTTTCATGATATCTTTCACGGCTTTAGCAGCAAAGCGCTTCCTTTCAGCATCTGGCAAATCAGCGCCCATATCTAAGATACCAATTAGTACGAGTACGCCCTTAATCAACTCTACCAGCTTCAGGAGCAGACTTACCCCTCACAGCTTGCATTCTCAACATCAAAGCCTCCAGCTTTTCGACTTCATCCTCCTCGTCTTCCTCCCTATCCCTCGCATCTTTCGCCTCCCCTTCCCCTTCCTCATCTTCATCCTCATCCCCTTCCCCTTCCCCATAAATCGCCCTCTTCATACCAAACATTTCCATTTCTAGCTCGGCTGTTTCGGTGCCGAATCCCATACTGTCCTCGTCTTCAAGATCGCCAAAGTCGTCAAGTCCAAAGTCGTCCTCGATGGAGGCCCAGTCGTTCGCTTCAAGGGCTTCTTTTAACCGCGCGATGCCGGTCAGTTCTATAGTATGGCGTCAGCTGGTACTACCATATTCAATTGACACTGCCTCCATGGCCATGAGATATTGCCGTGTGGCCCAAAGTAGAGCAGCGAAAACACAAACACCATAGGCACCTCTCACACCAACGAACCAATAAACTAGAAGAAGCAGCAAATCACACCAAAGAAACCACCACCACCTACCACCAAACTCATTCCTCTCATTCCCTGCAATACCCCCAACTTCCCCATCGACAAACTCAAACCCTCCCTCCATACAAACATCCTCCCACTCCTCCCCCTGCACCTCCAACCCCGGCACAACAGCCCTCCGTAACGCAACCGCCAGACAAACCCCATCCCACTCCCCCTTGCCCTCTTTCTCACTCACCCTTTTGCATCCCTCAACGACTCTTGCCACTGCTGATAGGAGGGCCTTAATGCCGTCGAAGTCAGCAGCGGAAGAGGGTTTCCGGAAACACACTACGAAGGCGCCTAATGCAGTTAGGACGTCACTGGCGCCAGGGAGAGAGGTGGAGAGGAAGGACTGCGCCCAGGTGGCGTAGCTTGCTGTGGCTGCGGAGGGGGAGTCAGTGCCAGGGGGAGGGGCCGCCGGGACGTCGATCCAGATGGGGATGGTGGCGGTGTAGTAGGCTGTTTTGAGGGGGAGGGCGTGGGAGCTGCCGGCGAGAGAAGGCTCATTGGGTGAAAGGGTGGGTTTTGTGCCGGTTAGGTCTGAAAGGGAGTGTTAGTGGGGTTTGTTGGAGAGGTATAGGGATGGGAGTGGGTGACCTTGGAGGAGGTCGAGAATGGGAGCGTCGGGGGCTCCGACGAGGAGGATGCGCCGTGGGTTTGGGATGTCCATCTTTACGGGTCTTAGTTTTATGGGTTTGGGTGAGGATATAGGTGATGGAATGAGATGGAGGTTGGGATGAGGTATCAGCACGTGATACCACCAATCAGAATTGATATGGGTATTTTACAGTGTATAGTAGGAAAGTATGATAGCCACGAATCTGGATTATAAAGAATTTTGTCTCCATTTAAATATGCTTTAACCCATTCTGTTGCTCTCCTGCATCTTTACTCTCACCTTTTCTATGATGCATTTGCCTTAGGCTCCCTCATCATGCAATACAACTTGCACACTACGCCATCATCGTCACAATCCATCTCTCTCACAAAATGGAAGCCCATAGCTTCATAGATCTTTGTGTTAGGCTCATCTCGACTACTTTCCAAATAGCATCTCATTCCCTCCGCATCAGCCTTCTTCGTAACTTCTTCGAATAAAGCTCTGCCAATACCTTTCCCCTGCTTAGAAGGTAAAACTGTGATGATGTTCAGGAAGTAATAGCCTCGAGGATCGGTCCAGAGCTCTTTCTGAGCTACAGCTTGGGAAGCTTTCCAAATATAGTAGCGCTAACAGGGCTGGTTGTCAGTAGTCTCGAAGGTAGAGTTTTTGCAAGATGGCCCCGAGTATGTTTCAAAATAGGCGCACCTTGACATTGAGTCCGCCTCGTCCATACCACAAGTTCATGGCGACTTGACTTCCCCATAGCCTCCAGCCCTCCCACTTTTCCCACAGCCATTCACCCCAAGAGGGCCGATGGTCAATAGGCTTTGGAGGTATCCACATTGCTACTCCAAGGACTTCGTCACTTCCGGCCTCTTTGGCGACATGAAATAGTGCATTTCGGATACCCCATCGACAGCGAATCCCAAGAGAGACGCGATTACGTGCGAGGTCGACCTGTGATAGGTTAGTCTTATGGTTACATGTGGGAAAGCGAATAATGGGTTGTCAAAGATAGTTTGGGCATAGGATGGAGAGAGGCTCTCCATGGCAGTGAACTCTATAAATTTAGATGATTAACCTTTGATCTATCATCATATACCCAGCGGTTATATGGATCATCCGCAAACGCAAGCTGAATTGTTGTAATAGCACCTTGGATGTCTGACTCTGTGAGAGGCGTGACTTGGATGGGCATGATGATTGATAAAAGCAATCGCCATGTAAAATGCTAATTTTTATACAGGTCAGACGAGATGTGAGCAGGCTAAGGCAAATATTTCCGTCCCAGGAATCATTGGCTAGTAGAGACTTGGGGAGATGGAATGTTGAAAAAGCCTGCTTGTATGGTAATTTGATACGGTGAAAATGAGTTTCTCGTTTCGCTCAGCTTCCTTAGTCATCACATGATCATTACTATCCAACTTAAAATGCATTAGACCGAACCGAAGCGGTCGAAATACCTGGGCTCTGACGCGACAAAGCTAAAGCCCCCATTCGTCTTATGCTTCGGGCACGATATACGGAATCGGATGGACAATGTACTGGAAGGCTGATGTACTGTATCGATCTTGAAGCAGGGGTGAAAATCTCTGACGTTGGATCTCGATTAGGAAGTGAAACAGCCCAGCGCTCGGCCCCCGTCAGTTGGCAACCCCTGCTGAAACTGCGTGGAATCCAAAGCTCAAACGACAACAAGCGATCTAGAAAAATGTCGCAAGAACATGGCCTGCCTTGTGGCTAGCCGTCGATCAATGATGATACATTTCGTCCGAGCAAAAAGTGCATCTGTTCTCCCTTGTACATGCGGCACAGGGGCAGCTTTGGTACAGTATCTTCAATGCGTGAGTTGGTCTCTTTAGCCAATGGCTTCGCTGTCGGTATTTATCCAGAGCAAAGGGTCTGCAAACTCCAGGCGAGATACTCTACCCAGGGGCCTTGCCTCAAGCCAGACTCCCACGTCCCCCACATTCTTTGAAGCAGAAGCTGCAATCCTCGGCTCCGTGCACGTAGTCCGACCCCTGACGCTACTGTTGAGATATACAGTCTCAGCCGCCCGGGACTGGTCTACAATGCTGTACAAGAAGCTACGTATTGTATCTAGCTAGTTTCTCCCATGTCTACGTGTGAAAGAATATCAGCAACAGCTTTATTCTTTCCCCATTATACTTACTTGTAATTGTCATCTTTCACAACACAATTGGCGCGTGCCAATCCTTTCAACGCTGCAAGGCCGAGCAGATTTTTACTTACCTATCGATACCCTCCGCCCCTCAATTGAGAGCGTCTTGCATGCTCCATCCATCCTCACGGTGGCGAATAACGTCCAAAGAGTGGCAACGTCCGGAGGGGTACGGGTAGGACATGGCACCATTCGAACAACGAGGGTTCCTACAAAGCGTGTATCCTCTCCGAGATGACTCCGCCGATGAGCTTAGGATTGAGGAGAGGTCCAAGCAAAGAGTAAACAAGGACAATAAACACGCTGACAGAGACTATTATGGGGATGATTCAGATTACTCTGACGACTATTCCGTGGCTTCTACAACTGTTGTAACTTCAACACCCGCGTCGGAGACATCAACATCTTTGAGTGTATCTTTATCATCTACAATCCAGCCTTCGCCATCGGTATGGTTTAGATGAATCTTGCTTAGACAACGATGACTGACCACTGGCAGATTTCCCTGTTGACCTCAACTTCTCTCGCGGCATCCTCGATCTCTACAAATACTCAAGTCAGTTCCTCAGCTTGGTCCACAACTTCTTCAAGTCAAGGCAGCAGCGTGCTAGATGCTAGTACAAGCGACTATACTACGTCAACACCCGCCCCAAGCTTGGTCGTCTCTTCCACTCCATCAATCCATACAACGTCAAGTGCTGCGGCTGCCTTAGATCAATCTGCAGCAACAACCACTAGCATTCTAGCACCAGTTGTTACAGATGTTGGAAATATTTCCTTATCACCAACAGCACAGCACGTGCTTATATCTGCTGCTACAATAGGTATGTTGTTGCCCAAAGTCCATAACACGGAGATTTAACACAAGA
>Ga0335072_10017244_pt1 | contig 10219 bp, 7 predicted proteins | sample Lox_Sample_21_FD_206725 | JGI IMG/M metagenome (GOLD analysis project Ga0335072, IMG submission 206725) | Soil microbial communities from Loxahatchee National Wildlife Refuge, Florida, United States - Lox_Sample_2.1 | ecosystem: Environmental > Terrestrial > Soil > Wetlands | place: USA: Florida...
CGACGATAACGAGCCGCCAGGGACCATTATTCCTTGTCGCGGGGCCGGTCAGCCCAGCGACTGGGCTGGTCGCGTCGGCAGGCCCGCCGCCTTCCAGGCCTGGAAGCCGCCGTCGAGGTCGGTCGCCCGGGCCAGGCCGATCCGGCGCAGGCTGGCCGCCGCCAGCGTCGACGCGTAGCCTTCCGAGCACATGACGATGACCCGGGCGTCGGCCCGGGCCAGCGCCGGGATGCGGGCATCGCTGCGCGGGTCGAGCCGCCACTCCAGGACGTTGCGGCCGATGATGATCGCGCCCGGGACCTCGCCCTCCACGATCCGCTGCTCCAGCGGCCGGATGTCGACCAGCACCGCGCCGTCGGTCAGGGCCGCGAACCCCGCCTCGGGCCGGAGCCTGGCCACGCCGCTGCGGGCCTCGGCCAGCAGGTCGGCGATGCTGGGCGCGTCGGCGGGCAGCGCGTCCGAGGTCAGCTCGGCCGCGGACGCGGTGGCGTCGGCCAGCGCGGTGTCCGCGCCGCCGCGGCCGCGTGCCCCCTCGGGGCCGTCGATGGCCACGGTCTGGCTGGCGATCAGGCCATAGTCGGTCGGCCGGTAGTAGGTCATGGCCATCAGCGGCGGCGAGTAGGCGTGGATGCTGGTGGCCGAGCCGTCGCCGCCGTGCGCCACGTCGTGCACGTGCCCGGGCCCGAACGCCACCGCCTGCCCGGCGAGCAGATGCCTGCGGCCGAGCCCGCGCCCGCTCGGCGGCCGGTACCGCTCGGTCAGGCCGCCTTCGGCCACAGCGAACGACCCCGACGAGCCGCCGTGGTCGTGCCAGTCGGTGTCCTGGCCGGTCTCCCAGGCCAGCAGCCAGACGTCGCATGCGTTCGACCGGTGCAGCGGCAGGTACCAGCGCACGTCGGGGTCGTGCACGACCAGGTCGGCCCACAGGTCCCGGCGGGCCGCGAGCTCGGTCGTCACCGCCCGCAGCTGACCGGGCGACAGCCGCCCGGCCCGCGGCACCAGGCCGTGCAGCGTGTCCACGATCGCCTGCTGGCGCTCCGGGCTGACGCCCCAGCCCCGCTTCAGGCCGGTCCCGGGCTGGTCAGGCTGGTCGGGCGGCTGCGCGCCCGGGTCACCGGGGGTTATGGCGACGACCGACACCAGGCCTCCAAAATTCCGCGCGGGTGATGAGCCGGCCGGCGCGCGGACGGTCCGGTCGGCGCGTGGATGGGTCAGCCGGCGCGGGGACGAGCCAGCCGCCGGCGGGCATCCGGGGATAGGACATCATAAGCCCGCGGCGAGCATCCCGATGATGTGCTCGATGTCCTCGCCGAACGGGCGGTCGGCGGTGATGGGGGCGACGACCCCGGCCAGCCGCTCCAGCATCGGGCGGCAGCCGTCAGGCGCGGCGCCCCCCGACAGCGCGCAGGCCTGGTACCCGGCCAGCAGCTCACACGCGGTCACGGCGCGGGCGTGGACCAGCGCCTGCCGCAGCACCTCGGCGGCCTCCCAGGCGAACGACTGCACGTCCTCCTGGCCGCCCGAGGTCTCGATCAGCCCGGCCGGGGACGCCGCGGCCAGCCGGCGCATCGCGTGGACCTCGCCCGCGGCCCGCTTGTGCACGGCGACCAGCCCCGCATCCGGGCCCGGCCGCGCGGCCAGCTGCGCGGGCAGGCCGGTGACCCGCGGGTCGAGCAGCCGGTGCAGCCGGGCGGCCGAGACCTCGGCCGCGTGCGCGAGCGCCGCGGTGAGCAGGTCACAGTGCGCGGCCAGGTCGATGCCGTGGAACCCGGCCGTGCCGGTGAACCTCCCGTCGAGGAACGCGGGTGAGTCGGTCACCCCGGCCAGGGCGCGCCCGCAGGCCGCGGACAGCGCACCGGCCGCGCGCACCACGTGCGCCAGCACCGGGCCCGCCACCCGGAAGGACACCGGCGCCTGCAGCGCGTTCGGCTCGGCCAGCTCGCCGGCGGCGGCCCGGATCCGGGCCAGCACGCCGGCCATGACCTCGTCGGCCCGGGCGGTGCCGGGTGCGTACGGGTCCCGGGATGCGCCCGCGGCCGCGATCGACAGCGCCGCCGCCGACTCCATCGCGGCCTCGAGTTCCCGGGCCTCGGCCAGCCGCTGCACGCTCAGCGCGGTCGCGCCCGGCACCCCGGCCAGCAGCGCGTGCCCCTCCCGCGGTCCGAGCGAGAACTCGCCCATTCCCCGTGCTCGCTGCGCCTCGGCGGCGGGCAAGGTTCCCCCGGCGGGCCCGAGCACCCGGCCGACGCCGATCAGCGGGCCGAACGCGTGCGCCAGCGGGATGATCTCCCCCGCCGAGCCCACGCCGGTCCGCGGCACGGCCGGGGCGATGCCCAGGTCGAGGAACTCGGCCAGGCGCAGGCACAGCGCGGCGGACACGCCGGAGTCGCCGGACAAGAACGTGCGCAGCCGCACGGCGGTGACCGCGCGGGCGTCCGCGGCGTCCAGCCACGGCGGCCCGCCGGTGGCCCGGGCCAGCAACAGGTTGCGCTGGTGCGCGAGCTGCTCGGGCTCGGTCAGGCGGACCCCGACCAGGGCGCCCATGCCGGTGTTCACGCCGTAGACCGGGCCGGCGTCACGCAGCGCCGCGCGGGCCGCGGCGCACCGGCGGTCGACCTCCGCCAGCAGCGCGGGCGCGATCTCGAACCGCTGCCCGGCGGCGATCTGGCGGATCCGGCCGGGATCAAGATCGGCGGCCGCGGTGATCAGGATCGGCGTCATGGGTTAATGGTTACCGGTAGCGCAGCATCGTGCCGATGTCGGCCTCCTGCGCCCGGCGCAGGATCAGCGCGCCCACGGCGACGTCCAGGATCGACAGGCCGCGGTGCCAGAGCAGGATCCGCTCGTCCGGGCGCTCCCGCCCGGGGCGCCGGCCGGCCACGATCTGGCCCAGTTCGGCGTGCAGCGAGTCCGCCGAAAGCCGCCCGCTGTCCACGTGCCGCCGCAGCGCGCCGAACGGCCCGGACCGGGCCTCCCGCCAGTCGTCGACGACGACCTTGTCCATCACGTCGAGGAGGTCAAGCTCGACGGCGCTGATCGTGCCGTAGGGCACGACGAACGCCCCGGGCCGGACGGCGGCGGTGCGCAGCAACGGCTCGGGCTCGGTCAGCCGGGATGCCTCCACGAGGATGTCCGCGCCGTCGAACGCCTCGTCGGCGGTGGCGGTCACCCGCACCGGGGTGGCGGTGACGCCGGCCAGCTGCCGCGCGAACGCCTCCCGCGACTGCGGCCTGCGGCTGGTGACCCGGATCTCGCCGAGATCGAACATCTGGTCCAGCAGGACCACGTTCCAGAACGCCGTGCCGCGGGCGCCGACGTGACCGAGCACCCGGGCGTCCGGCCGGGCCAGGTACCTGGCGCCCACAGCGGTCATCGCGCCGGTCCGGCACGCCGTGATCAGGGTGGCGTCCATGATCGACAGCGGGATCCCGGTGCCGGGATCGTAAAGCGTCAGCAGCCCGAGCTCGCTGGGCAGCCCCCGGGCGTAATTGTCCGCGAAGTCGCCGACGACCTTGACCCCGGACAGGCCGCCCGCCCCGGACCCGGGCAGGTGCCCGCGCAGCACGTTGAAATGACCGGCCCGGCCATCACCGGGGACGAGATGCACCCGCGGCTCGAACACGACGCGGCCCTCGCCGTGGGCGAGAACCGCGTCGTGCACGGCGCCGGTGATCTCGGCGCCGGTCAGGCCGAGCGCGTCGATGTCCGGGCCGGACAGGAACCGGATCCACAGGCTCGCTCCGGGGCCTGGCTGGTCCGCCACGGCGAGCGCGGGTCAGCCCTTGGTGGCGTTGTTGAGGAAGATGTGGCCGATCGCGGTCGGGTAGGCGCCGGTGGTGTTCTTGGCCGTGGCGGTCAGGTAGTTGTAGAAGTAGCCGAAGATGATCGGCGTCTGGTCCAGCAGCAGGGTCTCGATCTGCCCGGCGATCGAGCGCTGGGTGGACAGGTCGGCGGCGGCGACGTACTGGGCGGCCAGCTTGTCGTACTGCGAGTTGTTGAAGTGGGCCGCGTTCCACGAGCCGGTCCCGGTCTTGGCGTTGATCGTCTCCAGCGGGGCGCCGAGGAACACGTTCGGCACGCTGCGGTGGCCGTAGTCGACCAGGCTCATCGTCGCGTCCAGCCAGTCCGAGTTCCCGAACGTGGCCTTGCCGTAGTACGCCGATGAGCTTTCGGTCGTCAGGCCGATCGTCACCCCGATCGCCTTGGCCGACTCGGCCACGATCTGGGCATACTGCGGGATCTCCAGGAACTGCTCGGTGGTCAGGTGCGTGCTGAAGCCGTTCGGGTGCCCGGCCGCGGCCAGCAGCGCCTTGGCCTTGGTGATGTCCTTGGCCCGCTGCGGGACCGAGGTGTCGGTGGACGGGAACACGGGGGCGAACGGGCTGTCGTTGCCGATGTCGGCGTAGCCCTTGAACAGCGCCTGCACGATGGCCGGCCGGTCCAGTGTGAGCGCGATCGCCTGGCGCACCCGCGGGTCGGTGAACGGCGCCTGGTCGCAGCGCATCGACAGCTCGCGGTGCGCGCTCGACTTCAGCTTGATGACGTTGTAGGGCGCGCCGGAGGCCAGCAGCTGCTCGCCGCCGGCCACCGCGAACTGGCCGATGACGTCGAGCGTCCCGCTGGACAGGGCGAGGATCTCCGGCGTCTGGTCGGAGTAGAACGTGAACTGAGTCTCGGCGGGCAGGGCCTTCGTGCCCCAGTACTGCTCGTTGCGGGTGAACGACGCGCCGACCTTCGCCGTGTAGCTCTTCATGACGAACGGGCCGGTGCCGATGAACGAGCTCTGCCAGCTCGCGGGGTCGTAGCCCTTCGGCAGGATGATCATGTTGTAGTTGTCGGACGAGGTCAGGTACGGGAAGTTCCCGTTCGGCGCCGCGAGGTGGAACGCGACCGTGAAGTCGTCGACCTTCTGCACCCCGGCCGGGGTCAGCACGCCGCCGAAGTTGGACAGCGCGTTGGACGCGTTCTTGGGGTCGGTCTGCAGCTGGTAGGTGTACACCACGTCGTCGGCGGTGAGCGGATGGCCGTTGTGGAACTTCACGCCCTGGCGGATCTTGAACGTCCACACGTCCGCGGTCGAGTTCGGCGACCAGCTGGTGGCCAGCACCGGCTTGAGGGTCAGGGTCTGCGTCGAGAGGCACAGGTACTCGCCGGTCTGCGCGAGCATGTCCAGCCCGCCCTGGTCGGCCACGGTGACCGGGTTGATCGCCGCGGTCGGCACGACGATCCCGACCTTGATGGTCGCCCCGGCCTTGCCCGCCCCCGAGCCCGAGGACGAGGACGGCGACGAGCTGCCGGACGACCCGCACGCGGCGAGGACCCCGCCCAGCAGCGGGACCGAGAGCCCGACCACCGTGCCGCGGCGCAGGAAGTCGCGGCGCGAGAGCCGCCCGGCGACGTACTCGTCGATGACGTGGTTTCCGATCTCGCCCTGCCCCGCGCGAAGCTGGTCGAGGCGGCGGTTATCTGCGTTCACGGGGGATCCTCTCTGGTCACGGTGCCTGCCCCGCTCCGCTGCAGGACCGTTAGCTGATCTATCGGGATATGACAGCTCATGAGATGGCCGGGCGCGACCTCGCGGAGCGGGGGCTCGGAGGACTCGCATTCGCCGGTGGGCAGCCGGCGCGGGCACCGGGTGTGGAACACGCACCCGGACGGAGGGTCGGCCGCCGAGGGGATCTCGCCGGTCAGCCGGATCCGCTCGGGGCGCTGCCCGTCCAGGCTCGGCACCGCCGACAGCAGCGCCTCGGTGTAGGGGTGGTGCGGGCCGGCGAACACGGTCTCGGCCGGGCCGAGCTCCATGATCCGGCCCAGGTACAGCACGGCGATGCGGTCGGACAGGTACCGCACCAGGCCGAGATCGTGGGAGATGAACAGGTAGGTCACCCGCTCCTTGGCCTGCAAGTCGACCAGCAGGTTGAGGATCGCGGCCTGCACCGACACGTCCAGCGCTGACGTGGGCTCGTCGCAGACCACCAGGCGCGGCCCGCCCGCGAAGGCCCGGGCGATCGCCACCCGCTGCTTGAGCCCGCCGGAGAGCTGGCTCGGCCGCAGCGACAGCTGCCGCTCCTCCATGCGGACCGACCGGACCAGGTCGGCCAGCCGCTCGCGCAGCCGGGCCCCGGACAGGCCGGCCAGCCGGGCCAGCGGCCGGCTGATCAGGCGGCGGACCGTGTGCCGGCGGTTCAGCGCCGAGTCCGGGTTCTGGAACACGATCTGGAGCGCCTTGAGCTGGTCGCGCGGCCGCCGCTTGGCGTCGGGCCGCAGCGCCTCGCCGTCCAGGGTGATCACGGAGCCCTGGTCCGGCTCGATCAGGCCGAGCAGGGCCCGGGCCAGGGTGGTCTTGCCGCTGCCGGACTCGCCGACGAGCCCGAGGGTTTCCCCCGCCTCCAGGCTGAGGTTCACGCCGACCAGCGCCTTGACCGCCTCGCCGTGGGATCCGAACGTCTTCGATACCCCTTCGAGCGCCACGATGGGGCGGGAGTCGGGGCGTACGGTAGGGAGCTCTATGTCGGCCGGAGTACTGCGGGGCAGCTCCGCGGCGGCCTCATGCAGGTAGCAGCGGGAGGTCCGGTCGGTGCCGACCGGGAACGCGGGCGGCGCGGCCTCCCGGCAGCGGTCCTCGGCGATCGGGCAGCGCGGCGCGAAGATGCAGCCGGTGAGCTCGGCGCCGGGCGGCGGCAGGAACCCGGGGATGGTGTCGAGCCGGCCGTGGTCCTTGCGCTGGCCGCCCCGGGGGATGCAGCGCAGCAGCCCGACCGTGTAGGGGTGCCGTGGCGCGTCGAAGACCTCGCGGGCCGGGCCCTCCTCGATGAGCTCGCCCGCGTACAGGACGCCGACCCGGTCGCACATCTTGGCGATCACGGCCAGGTTGTGGCTGATGAACAGGATCGAGGTGTCGAATTCCTCGCGCAGCGCCGCGACCAGGTCGAGCACCTCGGCCTCGACGGTGGCGTCCAGCGCGGTGGTGGGTTCGTCCAGGATGAGCAGCGCGGGCTCGGCGGCCAGCGCCATCGCGATCACCGCGCGCTGCGCCATCCCGCCGGACAGCTGGAACGGGTAGCGCTCCATCACCCGGTGCGGGTCGGCGATCTGGACCTTGCGCAGCATGGCCTCGGCGCGCTCGAGCGCGTCGTTGCGGTGCAGCCCGGCGATCTCGTACACCTCGGCGACCTGCCGGCCAACCTTGATCGACGGGTTCAGCGCCCGCCCCGGCTCCTGGTAGACCATGGACACCGTGCGGGCGCGCAGGTCGCGCAGCGCCGCCGGGCCCATGGCCAGCGGGTCCATGCCGTTGATGCTGACCGAGCCCGCGCTCACCCGGCCGTTGCGCGGCAGGTACCTGGTGAGCGCCAGCGCGGCCGTGGACTTGCCCGAGCCCGACTCGCCGACCAGCCCGTAGGACTCGCTGCGGCCGATCTGGAACGACACGTCGCGCAGCGCCCGCCGGGCCTGGCCGCGGACGCGGTAGGTGACGTCGAGGTGTTCCACCGCCAGCGCCGGGCCGGCTCCGCCCGCCGCGTTCGGGGCGGCCGTGGTGTCGGCGGCGGTCATGAGGCGAGCACCTGCTCGATCGCGTCGGTGACCAGGTTGACCCCCACGATCAGCGAGGCGATGGCCAGCGCCGGGAACAGCGTCTCCCACCAGTAGCCGGCGGGCAGCACGCCGTAGTTCGCGTAGATGTCTGCCCCCCAGTCGGGAGTCGGCGGCTGCACCCCGAAGCCGAGGAACGACAGCGTGGCCACGGCGAAGATGGCGTAGCCGAGCCGCACCGTGGACTCGACCAGCACGGCGGGGAGCACGTTCGGCAGCACCTCGACCACCATGATCCGGACCGGCTTCTCGCCGAGCAGCCGCGCCGATGACAGGTAGTCGAGCTGGCTCTCGACCAGCACGGCCGATCGCACCGTCCGCGCGATCAGCGGCGTGAAGACGAACCCGATGACCAGGATCAGCGTGCCGGTGGAGTGCCCGATCGCGACGATGAACAGGAACGCCACGATCACCACCGGCAGCGCGATCACCGCCTCGACCACCCGGCCGACCAGTGTGTCGACGATCCCGCCGAGATAGCCCATGACCAGGCCGAGCGCGGTGCCGAGCACGGTACCGAGCGCGGTGGCCCCGGCCGCGATGATCAGGATGTCCCTGGCTCCGGCGATCACCCGGGAGAACACGTCGCGGCCGAGCTGGTCGGTGCCGAACCAGTGGGCTCCGGACGGGCCGTTGTTGGTGGCCAGCAGCGACTGGGCCAGCGGGTTGTGCGGGGCGATCTGGTTGCCGAACACCGCGCACACGATCCAGAACAGCAAGATGATCCCGCCGACGACGAACGTGGGCCGGCGCAGCAGCAGCCGCCACGGCGCGGCCGGGCGCCCGGCCGCCTGGGTCACGGTGATCGCGGCGGCCGGGGCCGCGGGCCCCGCCGCGCTGGAGCCGATCACCCGGCGCCGCCCAGGCGCAGCCGCGGGTTGAGCACGGTGTAGAGCACGTCCGCGATCAAGGTGGCCACCATGTACACGACTCCGATCGTGAGCACGCCCGCCTCGAGCATCGGGAAGTCCTTGCCGTTGGCCGCGGTCCAGATCAGGTTGCCGATGCCCTGGTAGTTGAACAGGTGCTCGACCACGACCAGCCCGCCGACCAGGTAGCCGGTCTGGGTGGCGATCACCGTGATCGTCGGGAGCAGCGAGTTGCGCAGGACGTGGCGGCGGATGACCACCGACCGCTTGAGGCCCTTGAGGGTCGCGGTACGGGCGTAGTCGGAGTCGAGCGCCTCGATCGTCCCGGCCCGCGCCATCCGGGCGATGTAGCCGAACAGCACCAGCACGAGCGGGATCGCGGGCAGGATCAGGTGGTCGAGCTGCGAGCCCACGGATGCCCCCGCCCCGGCCGAGGCCTGCACGGGCAGCCACTTCAGCTCGACGGCGAAGATCACGATGAGCACGATGCCGGACACGAACTCGGGCACGGTGGCCGCGGACAGGCCGCTCACCGAGATCAGGCGGTCGGCGGCCCGGCCGTAGCGCAGCGCCGCGAACACGCCGCCGACGATGCCCAGCGGCACCACGATGACGAACGCCAGCGCGGCGAGCTTGATCGAGTTCACCAGCGCCGCGCCGATCTGCGGCGCGACCGGCGAGCGGAGCTGGTAGGAGATGCCCATGTTGCCGTGCACCAGCCCGGAGACCCAGCTCCAGTACTGGGAGAGCAGCGGCCGGCCGACGCCCAGCTGCTGATCGAGCGCGTGCACGGCGCTCTGCGCGGCGAGCGGGCCGAGTATCGCCCGGCCCGGATCGCCCGGCAGCACCTGGCCGGCGAAGAACACGATAACGCTGAGCAACCAGAGGGTAACCAGCGCCAGCCCGAGACGCCTCAGGATGTATGTCGCCACGACTTTCCCCCTGGGACGACTGCGGACAGGCAGCCCATCCGTTATCGGATGGACGCAGAGCCTAGTTTCCAGTCGGTAATGCCGCAACGAGTTAGCCGCTGTTCGTGGCGAAACGTGACCTGATCGGGACATCATGGGCCAGGGTCTCTGCCCCGTCCGGTGCCGTAGGCACGCCGATGACCTGGCTCTTCGGGGTTCTTCGCCGTCGCCGGATTGCTGAATGGACCCGTGCCGCAGCTCGATCGGCGATTTCATTCCGTGACGGAAATACATGGTCTAGCGGCGGGCCGATCGCAGGCGCTAGCCTCCTGAGCGTGCCGCGAAACGCGATGCTTATCGGCGCCCGGTGAAGATCACCGCGATCCGGCTGGACCGGATGCGGCTGCTCCTGGACCCGCCGTTCCGCGCGGCCTGGGACCCGGTGCCGCGCACCCGGTTTGACGCCACCCTGGTCCGGGTGGAGACCGACGAGGGCGTCACCGGGCACGGGTCCGGCGACACCATGGACGGCTTCGAGGCGTACCAGGACCTGTTCATCGGCCGCGACCCGCTGCGCGTGGCGCAGCACGCGGCCGTCATCGAGACGATCGGCTTTCACGCGGGCCGGTACTGGCCGCTGGAGGCCGCGCTGTGGGACATCGCCGGCCAGGTGGCCGGGCTGCCGGTGTCGGTGCTGTTCGGCGGGGCGCAGCGGAGCATCAGGGCCTACGCGTCGTTTGGCGAGGCGAAGAGCCCTTCGGAGCGCGCGGAGGCGGCGCTGGCCGCGCGGGCCGAGGGTTTCGCCGCGGTCAAGGTCCGCATCGGCCGCGAGGACGTCGCGTCCGG
>Ga0335072_10017245_pt1 | contig 10219 bp, 7 predicted proteins | sample Lox_Sample_21_FD_206725 | JGI IMG/M metagenome (GOLD analysis project Ga0335072, IMG submission 206725) | Soil microbial communities from Loxahatchee National Wildlife Refuge, Florida, United States - Lox_Sample_2.1 | ecosystem: Environmental > Terrestrial > Soil > Wetlands | place: USA: Florida...
GATGGCGCAATGCCTGGCCGGACAGCAATGGGAATGGGATGGCGTGCGCTTCCGCGTACTGAGTCCCGTTGCGGCCATGTTGAACGCGTCGGCGAACGATCATTCCTGCGTGCTGCTGGTCGAAGGCCGGGCGGCACGTCTGTTGCTCACCGGCGATATTGCCGCGGGCACGGAGACGTCGGTGGCCGCAGCGTTGGGTGCGGGGCCGCGGCCGGTGTTGCAGGTGCCGCACCATGGCAGCAAAAGTTCTTCAAGCGCGGATTTCATCGCCGCCATTCGCCCCGAGTTCGCCGTGGTTTCCGCCGGCTGGCGCAACCGCTTCGGCCATCCGCGGCCGGAAGTCCTGCAACGCTACGCGGTGGCGGGCGTGCCGGTATTCAATACCGCGGTGGACGGCGCCGTTCAGATTGAATTTCCTGCTGCAGCACCCAGCTATGTGACGGCGCGTTGGCGCTTGCTGCAGCGGCGCTATTGGCGAGAGTGAATGCGGATGCCGGCGGGGCTCGCTGATGCTCTACTGGTCGCGCAGTCTGCGGAGTGATTAGCCGCACGGTACGTCTCGGCGACGCTGCTATGATGGCCGCTTGCGCAGGCGGCAGGGCCGGGAGTTTTTCTGTGGGTGATTTGGGTCAGATTCTGATGGCAGGCGGCTGGGCCATGGCGCCCATCCTGATCTGCTCGGCGGTGGCGCTGGCGATCGTGCTGGAGCGGAGCTGGACGTTGCGGCGCAGCTACGTACTGCCGCCAGGACTGGTGCAGGAAGTACGCGAATGGGCGCGCTCCGACCAGCTTGATCCGGCCCATCTGGAAAAACTTGCGTCCGGTTCGCCGCTGGGCGAATTGTTGGCTGCCGCGCTTGCCGTGCGCCATCACTCGCGCGAACTGATCAAGGAGCGCATCGAGGATACCGGCCGCCATGTGGTGCATCGCATGGAGCGTTATCTGAACACGCTCGGCACCATCGCCCTGATCGGCCCGTTGCTAGGCCTGTTCGGTACCGTGATCGGGCTGATCCGCATGTTCATGCAGGTGATGGTCGGCGGCATGGCCGATCCCACCAAGATGGCGGGCGGCATCGGCGAGGCGCTGATCTGCACGGCCGCCGGTTTGACGGTGGCCATTCCCGCCTACGTGCTGCATCGCTATTTCCGTTCCAAGGTGGCCGGCTACGTGGTGGACATGGAAAAGCAGGCCACGCTGTTGCTGGACGACCTCACGCTGCCCGCACCCAATGCCGCGCCGCGCACACGCCGCGCGCCGGCCGCTGCAGGCGACAAGGCGCCTGTTTGAGCCATGCGTATCGGTAACGACCGCCGCGGCGACGATTTCGAGATCAATGTAGTTTCATTGATCGACGTGCTGCTGACCTTGCTGATGTTCTTCGTGCTCACCACCACCTTCGTGCAGCACTCGCGCCTGAAGGTGAACCTGCCGCAGGCCAGCGCGGAAGACCGCGACATGCAGCAGCCTGCCGTCACCGTGATGGTGGATCGCGATGGGCATTTCTACGTCGGCAGCGACGAGGTGCAGGGCACCAATGTGGATGCGCTCAAGCAGGCCATTGCGCAGGTGGCGGGCGACGACCGCAACCAGACCGTCACCATCCGCGCCGACGCCATGACCGCGCACCAGAACGTGGTGACCGCCATGGATGCGCTGGGCCAATTGGGCTTTACCCATCTTTCCATCGCCACCACGCCGACCCAGTCGGCCACGCAGCAATGAGCGAAGGCAAGAAGAAAGTCGCGTTATGGGACAAGGAAAGCCGGCAGGTCTACAAACGATTGCTGGGCTACTCGGGCCGCTACTGGCCGGTCATCCTGCTGGCCGTCATCGGCTTCGCCGTGGATGGCAGCGCGCTGGCCTATTTCACCAGCAAGCTGCAGCCGATCATGGACAAGCTGTTGCAGCAGAAGGATCCGTATCTCATTCAGTGGATGCCGATCTGGATCATCATGATCTTCGTGGTGCGCGGCGTCGCCATCCTCATCAGCAACTATGGCATGGGCTACGTATCACGCAACGTGGTGCAGGCCATGCAGCGCGACGTGTTTGCGGCATACCTGCGTCTGCCCGCCTCTTTTTTTGGCAGTGAGCATTCCGGTCATCAGATTTCACGCATTACCTACACCAGCGAGCAGATTGCCGGCGCGGCCACGGATGCGCTGAAAGTGACGGTGACGGAGAGCATCACTGTGATCGGCATGTTCGTGGTGATGCTGTACAAGAGCCTTTATCTCACCACGGCGCTGCTGCTGCTGGTGCCGGCGATCGTGGCGATCGCTGCGGCGGTGAGCCGGCGGTATCGCTTCGTCAGCCGTCGTATCCAGGGCCAGATGGGGTCGGTCACCGGCACCGTGGACGAGATGCTCAGGGCGCATCGTGAAGTGCGCATCTATGGCGGCCAGCAGCAGGCGGACGAGCGCTTCAAGAAGGCGTCTGACCGCGCGCGCTATCTCAATCTGAAGATCGTGGCGACCAGCGCCCTTTCTGCTTCATCCACCCAAACCGTGGCGTCGCTGGCGCTGGCCGGCATGGTGTTCCTGGCTTCGCGTCCTTCGGAGATCGACCACATCTCACCCGGCGTATTCATTGCCGTGCTCACGGCGATGGGTGGCATGCTCTCTTCGTTGAAGCGGCTGACCAATGTGCAGTCCACCATGCAGACCGGCATTGCGGCGGCAGAGAACCTGTTTGCGGTGATCGACCTGCCACCTGAGGCGGATCATGGCACCAAGGTGTTGGAACGCACGCAGGGTGATCTGCGTTTCGACGATGTGCGCCTGGTCTATCCGCGAGGCGAATTCGAAGCGCTCGCCGGCGTGAGCCTGCATTGTGCGCCCGGTACCGTCACCGCACTGGTGGGTCGCTCCGGCAGCGGCAAGAGCAGCCTGGTCAGCCTGCTGCCGCGGTTCAACGAACCGACCAGCGGACGCATCCTGCTGGACGGCGCCGATTACGAGACCTACACCCTGGCCTCTTTGCGCAAGCAGATCGCCTGGGTGGGCCAGCACGTGGTGTTGTTCGACGGCACCATCGCCGAGAACATCGCGTATGGCGAACTGGCCGGCGCCAGCGAGCAGGCCATTGTCGCTGCGGCTGAAGCGGCCAATGCGATGGAGTTCATCACGCGCATGCCAAACGGCATCCACAGCCCGATCGGTGAGGGTGGCCATATGCTCTCCGGCGGACAGCGCCAGCGCCTCGCCATTGCACGCGCGATCCTCAAGAACGCGCCGATTCTCGTGCTCGATGAAGCCACCAGTGCACTCGATACCGAATCGGAGCGGTTGATCCAGCAAGCGCTGCAGCGCCTGATGCGCGATCGCACCACGCTGGTGATCGCCCACCGCCTTTCCACCATTGAGCACGCCGACCAGATCGCGGTCATGGATCAGGGCCGGATCGCCGAGCACGGCACGCACGCCGAGCTGATGGCCCTGGGTGGCCAGTACGCCGCATTGCATCGCATGCAGTTCAACGAACGTCCGGCTTCTGTCGCCGCCGATTGAAGCGATGAGCTTGGCTGAAACGCTCCAGGCAGGCTGGTATGGCGGAAAGCGATTGCCATGGTGGTGTTATCCGCTCGCAACGTTTTACAGAGCGATCGTGGTGTTTCGCCGCGGGCTTTATCGGCTCGGCTGGCTGCGTGCAGTGCGTTTGCCTTGCCCCGTTATCGTTGTGGGCAATATCACGGCCGGTGGTACTGGGAAAACGCCGCTTACCCTGGCGTTGGCGGATGCTTTGCACGTACGCGGTTATCGGCCTGGCGTGGTAAGTCGGGGTTACGGTGGCAGCGAGCGTGGGCCGATCCTGCTCGGCAAAGCATCGACGCCTGCCGAGGTCGGCGACGAGCCTTGCCTGATATACGCCAACGCTGTGCCGGTTGCCGTCGGGCGCGATCGTCCTGCTGCGGCGCGGTTGCTGCTCGACGCGGGCTGCGATGTGGTCATCGCGGATGACGGTTTGCAGCATTACCGTCTGGCACGCGATATCGAGATTTGCGTGGTCGATGGCGAGCGCCGCTTCGGCAATGCACGCCTGTTGCCTGCGGGGCCTTTGCGCGAACCGGTGCAGCGTTTGCAGCAGGTGGATTTCCGCATCTGCAACGGCGGCCATGCGCAGGCGGACGAAGTGTCGATGGGTTTGCGCGGCGGGACCGTGCGCGCCTTGTGCGACGGGGGCAGCAAATCTGTCGCGAGCTTTGCAGGCGAGCGCGTGCACGCTGTCGCCGCGATCGGCCATCCTCAGCGCTTCTTTGCAAGCCTTGCAGCGCAAGGCGTGGACCTGATTCCGCACGCCTTTCCCGATCATCATGCATTTGCACCGGAAGACCTTGCTTTCGACGACGGCTTGCCCGTGCTCATGACGGAAAAAGACGCGGTGAAGTGCCGCCCGTTCGCTCAGCCGCATTGGTGGAGCGTACCGGTGACGGCCGACTTGCCAGCGAGCTTTTACGACGCGCTGTGGACGAAGCTCCAAGCCAAGGAGCATGCCTAGCCGGGGATGGCGCTATCATAGGCGGCATTTCCCGGCGATAAGCCGTCCTTTTTCCGCATGAGGTCTTTCATGAGCCTGATCCAGGTACCGGTATCCTTCGGTGAGCTGATCGACAAGATCACCATCCTCGAGATCAAGGCGCGGCAGATCAGCGATTCCGCCAAGCTCGCCAACGTGCACAACGAGCTCAATCTGCTCAACGCCACCTGGGCCAATCATCATGCGTCGCAAACCGACATCAGCAAGGAGCGTGCGCGCCTGCTGGCGGTGAACGAGGCGCTGTGGGATATCGAAGATCGCATCCGCATGAAGGAAAAAGCACAAGCCTTCGATGCCGAGTTCATCGAGCTGGCGCGCTCGGTGTATTTCCAGAATGACGAGCGTGCGGCAGTGAAGCGCGAAATCAATCTCAAGCTTGGTTCGCAGCTGGTGGAAGAGAAGTCCTATCAGGATTATCGCGCGGCGAAGTGAGTTGTTGCCGGCCGCATAAAACGGCATGACGCCTTCCGGCGTGGGCTGCCAACCCGCTTCCCAGAACCCCTGCGGCTCCCACTACACTGGGTAAAACGTCACAGGGGAGGTTGCCGTATGCGCCGCTGGAAGGGGTTGCTGGGGCTGCTGTTGGTGGTGTCACCGTTGCTGGCACAAGACGTTCCACCCGCTTTGCGCGATTGGCAGGGTTGGGTGTTGCACGATGCTCCCCAGCACGGCTGTCCTTTGCTGGCCAATGGCGACGCAGATAGCCGGCAGTGCATCTGGCCGGGGCGCCTGAGCATCGATACCGGCAAGCGCGGCGGTCATTTCAGTCTCTACGTACATGTCGATGCTGCAGGTTGGGTTGACTTGCCCGGCGATGAACATGCTTGGCCGCAGCAGGTTGCGGTGAACAACAAGGCGTGGCCGGTGTTGAGTCACGATGGGCAGCCGGCGTTGTGGTTGGAGCCTGGCGATTACGCCGTGGAGGGGAGCCTGCCGTGGGAGGAGCGTCCTGCGCGGCTGCGCGTGCCACCGTCGATCGGCCTGGTTTCGCTTGGCGTGGATGGGCGTGCGGTCGATCGCATCGAGCGCAACGGCGATCAATTGACGTTGGGCGAAGCGGCGGCGGCTCAGCAGCAAGCCGATGCACTCTCGGTGCGCGTTTATCGCCATCTCTCCGACGGCACGCCTGCCTTGCTGGATACGCAATTGCAATTGAACGTGACCGGCAGCGCGCGCGAGCAGTCGCTGGGACCGGTGTTGCCGAAGGGCTTCGTAGCTACCTCGCTGGAGAGCGACATACCTGCGCAGTGGGAACCCGATGGGCGCCTGCGCCTGCAGCTTCGCCCAGGGCAGTGGACGGTGCATCTGGCCGCCCGAGCCACCGATACCCTGCGCGACGTGAGCCTGGCGCCACCTGCAGACCAGCTTTGGCCGAAGCAGGAAACCTGGAGTTACAGCGATGATCCTGCGTTTCGCAGCACACGCGTCGAGGGCCGTGCCACCGATGCAACCCAAGCAGGCGTACCCGCTGATTGGCGCCAGTTTCCGGCCTACGTGCTCGACCAAGGCGAGGGCTTGGCCATCCAGCAAGGCGCGCGCGGTGGTGAAGGCGAGGCGGGCGATCAGATCAAGCTCGAACGCCAGATATGGCTCGATTTCGATGGTCGCGGTTTTGACGTCAGCGATCACCTCACCGGCACGCTGCCGCACACGCAGCGTCTGGATGTCGGGGCGCCCTGGCAATTGCAGCGCGCCACGCAACGTGGCACGCCCTTGCTGATTACCGACCTGGGTCAAGGCAGAACCGGCGCCGAACTACGCGGCTCGGCCTTGGACCTGCACGCCGGCTTGCGTGTTGCCGACCGCAGCGGATCCTTGCCTGGCGCAGGATGGCTTGCGTCGTTGGAGAGCATCGATGCCGTCTTGCATCTGCCCTATGGTTATCGCCTGATCGGCGCAGCAGGTGTGGACACTTCGCCGGATTCATGGGTGGCGCAATGGAGCTTGCTGGATCTGTTTATCGTCGCGCTCATGGCTTTGCTGGCTGGGCGGTTGCTAGGTTGGCGTTGGGCAGTGCTGGCAGCGTTGTTCCTGGTGCTGTCCCAGCACGAAGCCGGTGCGCCGCGCTGGACGCTGGGCGTGGCGCTGGCATTCGCATTGCTCATGCACGCTCTGCCGGCAGGGCGATTGCGGCAGTGGACGCAGATGGCCAGCATCCTCGCGCTGGCGTTGGCCATCATCTGGACCTTGCCTTTCGCCAAGACACAGTTGGAGAGCGCCTTGCATCCGCAGTTGGAAGGAAATGGCGCTGCATGGATGCAGCGCATATCGGCTGCTGGCGATGCAAATCAGGAAGCAAAAAAGATACTGGCTGTGCAACAGGCGCAACCGGAAATGAGCGCGGCACCGGCACCGCCGCCACCTGAACCTGCTCCGGTTGCACCAGCCCCTCAATATGCGCCGGCTGCGCCACCCAGCCGGAACTTTAACGTCAAGATATTGGCCGGTTGGACGCCAAACGTAGCTTTTGTGCCCGCCACGGACAGTCACAGCATCATCCAGGCCGGTGCGGGTGAGCCAAGCTGGGATGTCGGCAACAACTACCGGCTGAGTTGGTCCGGGCCGGTGACATCGGCGCAACGCATGCGCCTGGTGATCGCGCCTTCCTGGCTGGTCAGGTTGCTGCGTGTGCTGATGCTGGGTTTGCTGATCGTTCTGCTTGGCCGGCTTGCGCGGGGTTTTGCCGGGCCCTCGAATGCATCTTGGCGAAGCTGGCGCTTGGGCAGTACGGCAGCGGCATGCTTGCTGCTGGCGGGTCTGCCGCATGTCGCGCGCGCACAAGCCATGCCTAGCCCGGACCTGCTGCGGCAATTGCAGGCTCGCTTGCTGGAAGCGCCAAAATGCGCGCCGGATTGCGCCGTGGTGGCTGCGGCTTCCGTGCAGGCGAAAGACGATCAAATCGCCATCGAGCTGGAAGTGCACGTTGGCGCGCCAGTAGCGCTGCCATTGCCGCAAACCGACGCAGGCTTGCAACTGCTCGGCGTAACGGTGGACGGTCGTGCCAATGCAGCGATTGGCAAGCAGGACGATCAGATACTGGTCCGGCTGGAGCCTGGCGTGCACAAGCTCGGTTTGAGCTATCACGCGCTGCCTGTCGACAGCACCAGCTTGCGCTTCGCGTTGCGCCCGCAATGGCTGGTGTTCAGCGGCCAGGCGTGGTCGCTCGATGGTGTCGACGGCGGCCGCTTGCTGGGGGATAGCGTTACGCTCAATCGCGTGCGCGCCGTGGCCGCCGATGGCAAGCCGGCTGCGGTTTCGCAGCAGGCATTTCCGCCTTATGTGCGGATCACGCGAGATATTCTGCTCGGTGTGGACTGGACCGTGGTCAATACGGTGGAGCGGGTGGCGCCAAGCAATGGCGGTTTCACGCTGGGATTGCCCTTGTTGCCGGGAGAGCATCCGCTGGCCGAGGGCACGCGTGTGCAAGACGGCCGCATCAGCGTCACGTTCAATGCCGGCGAAAACGAAGTCAGCTGGACCAGTCGCCTCGATCACGCCGATAGCCTGAAGCTTGCGGCGCCGTCGTTGAGCGATCATGCCGAAGTGTGGGAGGTACACGCCGCGCCCATCTGGCATGTCGAAGCGCAAGGCGTGCCTGTCGGCGACAGCATCACCGGGCTCAGCTTTCGACCATTGCCGCATGAAACGCTGCGCTTGCAGATAAGCCGGCCCAAGGCTGTCGATGGCGACAGTCTTGCGTTCGACAGCGTGAATGCCAACGTCAGCGTTGGCGATCGCGCAACCGAAACGGAACTCGACCTGCTTGCGCGCAGCACGCGTGGCGGCGAACACGCCATTGCCTTGCCTGCGGGCAGCGAACTGCTTGGCGCCACGCGCGACGACGGGCAACTCAGCCTCGCCATCAAGGACGGCAAACTGAGCTTGCCGCTTTTGCCCGGCAAGCATCATTACGTGATACGTCTGCGCGAGCCGCGCGGCATCGGCGTGCATGTCGCGACACCGGCCTTGGCGCTGGGCGCCCCGTCGGCGAATATCGCGCTGGACCTTGGGTTGCCGGAAGATCGCTGGGTGCTGTGGGCGTGGGGGCCGCCGGTCGGGCCTGCCGTGTTGTATTGGTCCCAGCTGATCGTGCTGCTGCTGGCCGCGTGGCTGCTGGGTCGCTATGCGCCGACGCCGCTGCGCTTTTATCAATGGCTGTTGCTTGGATTGGGCTTTTCCGCGTTCGTATGGAGTGCGTAGTGCTGTGGTTGATCCTGCTCGGCCTGCGTGCACGGCACGAACCTGCTGTGACCAGGCTTGAAAGAGGACGCTTCAACCTCGTGCAGTCGCTATTGGCCGCCGTCACCGTGCTGGCCCTGGTCACGCTGGTGTCGGCAGTGCCGAAAGGCTTGCTCGGCTTGCCCGACATGCACGTCGCTGGCAACGCTTCCAGCGCGTGGGATTTGCACTGGTTCGCCGACCAGGCCAAGGATGCGTTGCCGCAAGGCGGCGTAATCAGCGTCTCGTTGTGGTTCTACAAACTCGCCATGCTCGCCTGGGCGTTGTGGTTGGCGAATGCGCTGATCGGGTGGTTGCGCTGGGGTTTCGATGCGTGGACCAAGGGCGGCTATTGGAAGACGCGCGAGCGCAAGTCCGTCCCCCCGTTGCCCGAGGCGCAGGCCCCGCGTGATGGTTAAGTCAGCGGCGGCAGCGTTAGCGCAACAACGCTGCCGCCGCTTCAAAGCGTTCGATGACGTCATCGACTTCGATTAAATCCATCACGCCCGGTTTCTCGATCTTCGTTCCCCACGGAATCTCGCTGGCCGGTTTGCCGAGGTATTTGTGCGCGGCCTCGTCGTATTTGTCGACACACCAGCGGCGGTCCGAATAAGGGCCGGAGCGGGCAGGGTTGCTGGCTGCGTGCAGGCCGAGCACTTTCAGGCCGACGGTGTTGGCCATGTGCATGGGGCCGGAATCGGGCGTAAGCAGTAGTTGGGCGCGGCAGAACATCGCCATCAGTTTCTTGAGCGTGTCCTTGCCGGTGAGATCGAGCGGGGCGCGTTGGCAGTGGGCGAGGATGGCATCGGCCATGCCGCGTTCGGCCGGCGAAGGGCCGCCAATCAGCACCACGCGCCAGCCGCGTGCCGCGGCGTGATCCATGACGGCGGCGTAGCGTTCCGCCCGCCAATTGCGCAATGCATGGCTGGAGGTGGGGCTCACCAGCAATACCGGCTGGTCGTGCGGCCATTGTTGCGCGGCCCATGCGTGGGCTTCGTCCGGAATGGGAATATCCCAGCGCACGTCGGTCTGTTTCAAACCCAGCGGCTCGCAGAAGCTGCCGATGGCTTGCAGCACATGTTCGCCGATGCGCGCCGGAATGCGCTGGTTGATGACCAAACCATGCAAATCCTTGGCGCGCGCGCGGTCGTAGCCGATGCGGCGATCGGCCTTGATCCCCAGGCTCAGCAGGTTGGAGCGCAAGGCCACCTGCATCTGCAGCAATGCATCGAAACGCCGCCCCTTCAGCGCGGCGTATACCTCGCGCATGCCGGCCCAGCCGGCGGCCTTGTCGAACGTAATGAATTCCACGCCAGACAGGTCACCGACCAGCTTGCGTTCCAGCTTGCCGACGATCCAGGTCAGCGCGGTCTGCGGCCAGGCCCGCTGCAACGTATGGACCAGCGGCACCACGTGGGTGACGTCACCGATAGCCGACGTGCGCAGCAGGCAGATGGAAGCG
>Ga0335072_10017246_pt1 | contig 10218 bp, 6 predicted proteins | sample Lox_Sample_21_FD_206725 | JGI IMG/M metagenome (GOLD analysis project Ga0335072, IMG submission 206725) | Soil microbial communities from Loxahatchee National Wildlife Refuge, Florida, United States - Lox_Sample_2.1 | ecosystem: Environmental > Terrestrial > Soil > Wetlands | place: USA: Florida...
CCTTGGCTGACGAGGACCGGAAGTGCTGCAGGCCTAACTGCCGGCGGAAGGTCAAGGAGGGCGGTTACTAACGCCGATTTTCGCGGCGGGTAGTCATCCCCCGGCTAGCTGGGTGGCGTGCGGGGCTTGGGTGATTGCTCATGGCTGTGTGCAGGCGTTTTGTACGGCGACTTAACTGCCGTCGGCTTGCTGGCTGGGGTGGGTAGCGCTGACTGTTCGGACCGAGTTTCCACTGCTGTCATGCTAGACGGCCTGGCCGGGATGCGGAACCCTGGGCTTACAGCCATGTAATTCATGGCGGGAACGACCCGATAGCGGCGCGGCGACAGGCAATCCGGGCGCCGGCGTGATGAACTAGCGGCATCGACCAGTCAGCGAATACCCCTCAGCCCTGTTCGGCGTGGTGTCGGGCGGTCATCTTGGCGACCAGACTGCCGAGCATATCGGTTCTGTATTCGATGGGTGCGCCGCGCTAACTGGGGTCACGCCGTATATCTGGCGGATCGGACATGCCGGACGGTGACCGCGCCTGTGCCGGGGGCACGCCGGCGATGCGCTCTGCGCCGCTGTCCTGGTCGAGTCTGGCGCGCAGGTCGTCGGCATCAGGATGGTGCAGATCATCGAAGATCTGCAAGGCGTCCAGCCAGGCTTGGCGCGCGTTGTGAAGGTCGCCGACGGCCTCGTGGTTGTCGCCCAGGTCAGTAAGGTACTGGGCCCGTCCCGCTGTCCGGTCCGGGGGTCCGGCGCTGAGGGCCTGCTGGCTGCAGCGAATGGCTGTGCGGAAATCGCCGCGAAGTTTGTGCACGAAGTGCAGGGCGTCCCACGCGACGGCCTCCTGGAGGCGGCCGATCTCGCGGGCCAGATCCAGGGACTGCTGGCAGGCGTCGAGAGCTAGCTCGAAATCGCCCAGGATGGCATGGTGGAGACCGATGTGGTTAAGGGTGTCTGCCTCGTGGTCCCGGCGGCCTAGCTGGCGGTGCAGCGTCAGAGCCTGCTCGGCGTGGCCGAGGCCTTCGCTGGCGCGCCGGCGTTGCTCGGGCGATGGCGACGGAACCTCGTGCCGGTGCCCGTGGGGCCGAAGCTCGTGCCAGGTCGCGTCGATCAAGCTGCCCGAGATTCCTGCGTGCGCCATCGACTGGCCAAGGAGATCATCTGCTTGCTGGAAGTGCCCTAGTGCACGACGGAAGTGGATACCAGCCTCGGCGTAGGCTGCCAGCGTCCAGTGGAGATGTCCGAGCGTGTCGCGGGTCCAGCCGATCCCGGTGTGGTCACCGGCCCGGGTGGCCGCAACCAGGGCGATCTGCGCGGCCGAATCCCAATCCGCCCACTTGCCTTGCCGTCTCGCGGAAAGTCCCAGGAAGTACGCGAGCTGCCACGCGTGGGTCTCAAACCCGTCAGCCGCCTGTTCAACTGCCTGCAGCAGAACCTGATGCTCGGCACTGAGCCACGCCATCACGTCGGCCTGCCCGGTCAGCTGCTCGGGGCTGACGCCGGGCCTCGGCGGGGCTATCGCGAACAGGAAACCCCAGAGACCGGGCAGGCCAGCCATCGTGTGCAGGTAGTGGTCCAGGCTGCGGCCAACCGCGGCGTGGATCTCGCCCTGGCTGCACACCTGCGCGGCGTGCTCGGCTGCGTAGGCGCGGAGCAAATCGTGCAGCACGTACCGGCCAGGCCGGTGTTCGGCGGCTAGGCTGGCCCTGGTCAGCTCGGCCAGGACAACGCGGGAGCGGGCGGCCGGCAGGCCGGCCAGGCTTGCCGCGGCCGACACGCTGATATCAGCACCGCAGTGCACCCCGACCAGGGCAAACATTTTCGATGCAGGCTCAGAAAGCTGGCGCAGCGACCAGGAGAAGACCGCCCGTACGCTGGTGGCCACGTCGCTGGAATCCAGGGCGTCAAGCCTGCCCGGCTCACCGGCCAGCTCACCGGCCAGGACTGCGAGGGGCAGGTCGGGTGATTCGGCAGCACGCGCCGCGGTGATGGCCAGCGCCAGCGGCAGCCCGGCGCACAGCCGGACCAGCTCGGCCACGGCTGCCGGTTCAGCGGCTACCGGCTCAGTTCCCAGGCGGGCTTCAAGCAGCCGCTCGGCCTCTCGCTCGTCCAGCGTGCCCAGCTTGAGCAGCCGGGCCCCGTTCGCGGCCGCCAGGCTCGCCAGGGATGACCGGCTGGTCACTATGATCAGGCAGCCCGGGCCGCCCGCCAGCAGCGGCCGCACCTGCGCCGCATCCCGCGCGTTATCCAGCACGATCATGACCCGCCGCCCGGCCAGCACGCTGCGATACAAGCCAGCCCGCACCTGGGGCTCGGCCGGTATCACCGAGGCCGGCATGCCCAGGGCCGCCAGGAACCAGCCGGTCACCGCCTCTGCGGTGACCGGGGACCCGTCGGGGTCATAGCCGCGCAGATTCGCATACAACTGCCCGTCTGGGAACCGGTCGGCGATCCGCCGCGCCCAGTGCACCGCCAGCGCCGTTTTGCCGACCCCGGCCATTCCCCCGACCGCCACCACCGGAACCGTCCCGGAACCGCCCGGATCACCGCGCTGATCCAGCAGTTCATCCAGGGCCTTCAGCTCCCTGTCACGGGCCACGAAGAACCCCACGCCGACCGGCAGCTGCCGCGGCACCTCCCTGGGCGAAGAGGCCAGCACGGTACCGGCCTGCTCAGGTGCGGGTTGCCCCGCGGCCGACGGGGCCCGGGTGTCAAGCCCAGGTGCGGCGAGCTGGAACAGGCGAACCGGCCGGCCCAGGTCCTTCAGCGTGCGCTCGCCCAGGTCGAGCAGCGTAAACCCCGGCTCCTCCTCCTCCTCGTCTTCGATAATGGTCTGCGTCGCCTGGGAGACGAGCACCTGGCCACCGTGGGCGACGGCGCAGATCCTGGCGGCACGATGGACGGCAAGGCCCGTATACACCCCCTCAGCGGGAACCGCGTGGCCGGTATGAATGCCGATCCGGACCCGCACCAGCGCCCCGGCAGGCCACTCATGGCCCGCCAGTGCCCGCTGGATCTCCAGCGCACACAGCACGCCCTGCTTCGCCCCCGCAAACGCGACGAAGAACGCATCGCCTTGCGTGTCCACCTCGTGCCCACCCTGGTGCGCGATGGCGTCGCGGACCAGGCGCCGGTGCTCGGCCAGGACCTGCGGGTACCGCTCCCGCAGCGCCTTGACCAGCCGCGTCGAACCTTCGATATCGCTGAAAAGGAAGGTGACCGCCCCGCTCGGAAGTCCGCTCATGCGGCGGCCCTGCTGACACCAGCTCCACCCGGCCACCGCCCCAGCTCGCCGGCGGCGAGGCGGACAACACCGGCCGGTCCTTTATGAACACCTGGAACCACGACTGAACCCTCCCCGCGCCAAGCCGTCTTCTAGCGTAGGCCACACACAGGCGAAAGCCCCGGCCTGTTAGCCAGCGAAAGACACCCGCCACCGCCCGGCATTATGGACATTGACCCAGGTCACAAACGACCAAACGTACCGGGCCAGGGCTAGAATCAGCTGACCCGGCAGCATCACCGAACGTTCGTTCAGGCGCGGCACGGACCGCCACGCGAATCTGTCAGGATTGGCGCCAGAACGGCGGATCGCGCGTGGGCTGCCACGGCAAGTCGGCCACACTCTGTAATCAGCAGCGAGCGCGGATTTCCGAGCGGGCTGATGCTCCGGTGTCCATGAGGCCATGCCTGGCCGGTCAAGGCCGGGCCGGTGCTTGTAGTAGCCCGAATCTCGCTCATCGGGGCCTCGGTGGCCACGAGGTACCTCATCGCGGCGTAACCTGCGGTGATGAGCGTACCGGCAGGGGCGGTGATGGCGGCACTGAGCCGGTGGGTGATGACCGGATTACCCTGGTGCCGGGCGCGGTGGAAGGATCAAAGATGCGATGCCCACAGACCTGACAGTGATTCTTGAGCACCGGCCGGGCGAGCTGGCCCGGCTGGGGGAGATTGCCGGCGAGGCGGGTGTTACTATCCATGGCCTGGCGGCCTTCACTGGTGAGGGCAGGGGTGTCGTGCATATGCTCCTTGAGAATGAGGCCGTGGCCGGATGCCGGGCGGCGCTTGAGCGGGCCGGAATGGGAATCGCCGACACCCGCGAGGTCTTCGTGATTGACGTCGAGGACCGGCCTGCGGCTCTTGGTGAGCTGACCCGGCGGCTCGCCGAGGCTAACGTCAACGTCGACTTCGCCTACACCACGTTCACCGGCGGGAAGATCGTGATTGCCACCGACGACGTGGGAAGCGCTCGCTCCGTACTCCGTGCATAAGGCCGATACGGTTTGCCACCTCCCGGACGGCGCTGACGGCGGGGGGAAGGCTGGGGCAGTTCCGGCCCCAGCAGTTCAAGAGGAAACCCACCGTAAGCCGTCCTGCCAGGTCACGCTATGCCACCAGCGGGCGAGTGTCCGGCGTTGGCATTCCACCCGAGAAATGCTCCAGAGCGCCGAGTATGCATGGCTTCATGTCGGCTCGTTGGTGGTGGCCTGCTTCTGCGAGCTGGGCCCCCTGCCCGTAGGCCTTGGGCATCCGGCGCAGTTACAGCGTGCTTATCGCCGCATCCCCGCTTACTGGTTTGCCGGGTGCGGGTCGAGGTGCGGGTTGCGGAGTTCGATCTGGCCGCGGCCGTTCAGGAAGACGCCGAAGATGATGCTGATGGCATCGGCCGGGACCTGGGTGGTGACCTCGTGGCGGGTCCAGTCGCGGGTTCCGGTGACGGGGGCGAAGTGGTTCTCGGGATCGTGCCAGGGATCTGGCGGGGACGGCCGCCGTCCCTGGCGGGGGATGCGGAGCACCAGTCCGGCTCGGTCGGCGACGCTGATAGTGCGCAGGTCGCCGCGGAAGGTGACGGCGCGGCCGCGGTAGTCGTCGGGTTCGATTTCCTGGCTGAGGTAGGCGAATCCGGCGGGTTCGGGCACGGCCGCGGCCAGGATCATCCGCCCGTCTTCGGTGGTGCAGGAATAGTCCTGGTCGTGGGACCCGGTCACCTGGCGCAGGAAGGTGCCGTCGAGCTGCCATCGGTGCAGGCCGTCGGTGAACGCCAGGTTGCGCGGCTCGAACCGCCTGTGCTCCGGCGGCCAGAGGGGAGCCTGCTGGCGGCCGCGGAACGGGCGGAGCGGGTCGGTGCCGGTGACAGGCTGGGCGAGCCGGTCCATCACCGGGTCGTCGACGGCAAGCTGCGCGCCGGTGATGACCGCAAGGGCCAGGCCGTCGGCCAGGCGGGTGGTGACCTGCCGGGTCCCGCCGGGCACGGCGATGTCTACCCCTGTGGCGGTCACCCCCGGGCCCAGGTCGGTGACGGTCACCGCGGTCACGGTGATCACGGCCGCGCGCAGCAGCCGGCCGGTCATCTCCCCGGCGTCGTCTTCGGGGTGTTCCCCGCCGCGGTCTTCCGGGCGGCCCAGCAGGCGCCACAAAGCGCCAGCGTTTGCGGGCAGCCGGACCGGAAGCGCCCGGCGGCCGGCGTCGTCGGCGAGCACCACGAGACCGTGTGGTTGGCGTTGTGGCCAGGGGTCGGCGTGCGCGATGCGGACGGCAGTCACGGGGATCCTCCGGGAGGTGACGGGGATGAGGTCGGGGCGGTGTGCGGTGATGTAGGCGCGCAGCCGGCGGCGGGCCTTGTGCAGGCTGGCCTTGGCAGCGCCGGGAGTGACGGCGGCCTGGCTGGCGGGCTGGCCGGCGTAGTAGAACAGAGTGACGGCGTGGCGCTGCCCGGGGGGCAGGGCGGCGACCGCGCGGCCCAGCGCGTCGGCCCGGTCCAGGTCCTCGGCCGATGGCAGGCCGTGCGCCGAGGCCGGGTGCAGGTTCTCGGGCCAGTCGCCGAGCAGGGTCAGCGGCGGGCGGCGCCGCTGGGCGCGGCAGACGTTGGTGAGGATGCCGCCCAGCCAGCTGGCGAACCGGCCGGGGTCGCGCAGCCGGTCCAGGGCGATGAACGCCTGCAGGAACGCGTCCTGCACGGCGTCGTCCGCGTCGTCGGGCTGCGGGCACAGCCGGGCCGCGCGGGCGCGGGCCATCGGCAGGTGCCGTTCGACCAGCAGCCGGAACGCCGCCGGATCGCCGTCGCGGGCCAGCCGGACCAGGTCGCCGTCACCGATGTCCATGCCCTGTTTTACTCCGCAGTTTCCGGCCGGGCCGGGGACAGTTCCGCATCGCGCAGTTCGACGCGGCCGCGGCCGGTCAGGGAGATGCCGAACCGGATGACGCCAGCGTCGCCGGGGACGGCCATCGTGACCTCATGCCAGGTCCAGTCGCTGCTGCCGGGGCCGGTCAGGCTGCCGCCGCGGTCGCGCAGCTGGCCACCGGGAGGATCGACGGGCCAGCCCGCGGCGAGATGCAGCCCGGCCTGGCCGGTCACGCCGGCGGTGCGCAGCTGCCCGCGGAAGGTGACCGTGGCGCCGCGGTAGTCGTCGGCGTAGAGCTCCTGGAACAGGACGGCGAACCCAGAGGGCTCCGGGACCGCGGACGCCACGATCGCGGACCGGTCCGCGGCGGTGCCGGAATAGTCCTGCCAATGCGGCCGGCCGGCATCAAGGAAGCTGCCAGCCAGCTCCCACCGGTCCAGGCCGTCGGCGAACGCCATGTTCCACGGCCCGAAACCCTGCCGCTGCCCGGGATCGCCCGGCGGCCGGACGGCCGAGGGCAGCAGGAACGGCGCATGCACGTCCTCACCCTGGACCGGGACCGCCAGCCGGCCCATCACTGCATCGGCCACCCGGACCGGCGCCCCGGCCGCGACCGCCAGTTTCAGGCCGTACCCGGCGCTCACCGTCACATGCCGGTTCCCGGCGGCCGTGGCCAGCTCGACCCGCGCCGCGGCCGTGTCCGAGCGCAGCTCCGGCACATTCTCGCCGGCCGGCTCGATGTCCACGGCGATCACCGCCACCCCGGCCGCGTGCAGAACGCGGGCCGCTGTTGTCTCCTCCAGGACACCGTCCATCACGGCGTCCCTGGCAGGCGGGTTCAGCAGCCTCCACAGCAACTTGAACTCCAGACCCGGCAACCACAGCGGCACCGCCTGGTGACCGGTGTCGTCGGCGAGCACGATGAGCAGCTGGCCGTTCACGCCGCCGCCGCCCGGCGGCCGTCCGGTCCGGGGATCAGCAAGCACGATGCGGACAATCGTCATGACGGTCCTCCAGGATCAGCAAGACAGCGACTAGGCCCACACTCGTTAGTGTCCGACAACCACGCCACGGGTTACCCGCGCCGGCAGATCCGAGGAAACAGGCAATGCCGGAGGCAATCCGCAGGACGGGGACGGCCCGGACAGGCGAAGCCGAGCCGGGCACTCACCTGCCCGCAACCGCATATCAGCGAACGTCAGGTTCCGCGCCGGCAGATGAGGGGTCGCGTACAGATCACCCTGATCTGCACACCACGAACCGCCGCAGCCAGGCGCCCCGATGCAGGCCAGATCGGCGGTTCACGTGCGTCACGCCGCTCACAAGGCAACGACACAGCGTGACGGGCAGGTGTCAGCACTGCGCTGCACCGGTCCGCGGCGGGCATCCGCCGGCAAGGCCGCCCGGCGATCGGCGGTGCTGCCGTACCGTCGTGATATGCCTGCCAGGAAGCGGCCCACTCCCGAGGACACCGTGACCGCCCGCCGGGTCCTGCTCGACGGACTCGCCCGCGACGCCGACATCTTCGAGCCGGTGAGCGAGCTTGCGCCCCTGCACCCGCGAGACAACACCTTCCCCGGCGAGGTGTTCATCCGCGTCGCGGCGGACGCGCTGGACTGGTGCAGGGCCAGCCGGGCTGACGCGCTGCCCCTGGAGGGACTACGCGAGCGGTTCCTGCCCGAATGCACCTTCCGCGGCCGGGAAACACGAAGCTCCAGTACGCGGTGCTGGCCGCAGCAGCCCTCCATGGCGGGACCGAACCGGACCTGCTTGATGAGGTGGCCTGGTGGCAGACCGACGACTTCTGGCAGTACGCCCTGTTCGCGGCGGTCGCCTACATCCGCGCCGCCGCCAGCCGGGCGGGCGTCCCGGTGCGCCAGGCATGCCAGGACCTGGGCGAGCGCCCTGGCCACCCGACGCCATAACGACCAGTTCGGGACACAGCGGAAGCGGTCATCTGACGGTGCGGGGGCCGGGCATATTGGCGGATCCGGCTCCTCGTGGCGGGCTGCGGAGTCTTGCGCGCCCGGTGGTCTGCGGGCTCGGCCGGGGGACACTGGGGAGATGAATCGCGACCGGGCGGAGGTTTATCTGCGCCTGCTGGCCGAGGAGGAGCTGCGCCTGGCCGTGGCGCGGTGCCCGGATGGCCCTGCGGGGAGCTGGCCCGTAGATGACGCGGTGCGTCCGGTGAGCGTGGCCGGGGCCCTGGCCGGGCGAGCGGCCCGGCGGGGAGGCGGGATGGCGCCGGGCCGCGGCTGGAGCGCCGATCGTGCGGTCGCCGGGCTGTACCTGGCGCATTACCAGGCGCTGATGCGGCAGGCCGGGATGATGGTGCGGGACACCAGGGTGGCCGAGGAGGTGGTGCAGGGCTCGTTCGTGGCGATGCACGGCGGCTGGCCTCGGCTCGGGGACGCCAGAGCGGCGGAGGACTACCTGCGCCAGGAGGTGGCGAACCGGTCCCGTGCGGTCCTGCGCCATGGCACCGGACGGGGCGGCAGCCCGCAGCAGCTGCGGCCGGGCGGGTCCGGTGAGCACCTGGCCCGGGCGGCCCGGGTCGCGCGGCTGATGACCGCCGTGAACGGCCGCGTCGGCCAGCACGTGTCCAGTCACCTGCGGGTGGCCAGGGCGGCGCGGGCACTGACCACCGTGGGGGCGCTCGATGACGGGGTCGCCGGCCAGATCCTGGGGGATCTCGAGCTGACCCTGGCCGCGCGGCGGGCTGTTTTTCCGGGCTGGATCGGCCCGGTTCAGAGCTGGTGGTGGCGGCCATGGCCGGTACGCCCGGAGCCGGCCGGGCCGGCGGCGGGGCCCGTCCGGGTGGTCCGGCTCGGGCAGGTGATCCCGGTCCGCGACCAGGACACCGACGGCGAGGTGTACCTGCTGTCGTACGCGCACACCGCGGCCGGCCCGCAACTGAGCGTGCTGGCCCCGGCCCGTCTGCGGCCGGCACCGCCGGGCCAGCCGGAGCCGCACCGCCCGGCCATCCCGCCCGAGAACGGGCCCGGCAGGCCGCTGATCGACGGGTGGATCCCGGCATCTCGGCTGGAGCAGTTCACCGCCACCGACGACCAGGCAGCCCGCTACCAGATGACGGTCCTGCCCATGGCCGGCGGCCCGGACGGATGGACCTTGCTGCTGCATCCGCGCCCCGCGCACGAGCCGCGATGGCTGGACCTGACCACCAGCCCCGGCCAGGCCGCCGTCCGCCTGGACCTGACCCCGCCGGCCCCGGCGCAGCAGGACGCCACGGTGACGGTCACCACAGCACCGGCCAGCCCCGGCGAGCATCTGCTGCAGGCCATCGCGGCGAAGCTGCTCACGACCCTGCTAGCCGCCAGCAGCGGGCCTGACCCGGCCGGGCCACAGCCTGGCCCGCTGGGCACCGCCGCCGACGGGCTCGGCCAGGTCATCACGGCGCTGCAAGCCGCCGGCGCCTTGTCGCCGTTCAGCCCTGTTCCCGGGCAGCTCGCCGCGCTGTGCGCGGTCCTTCCCGCCAGCGGCCACGGCATCACCGCTCCGCCCGCCCGCGACCTGCCCGGGCCGTGGCTGAGCGTGCTCGCCGACCATCACCGCAGGAAACCCGCGACGGCGCGGGACGGCTGCGCCGCCGTCGCCGTCACGCTCCCCGAACTCGACGGGATCAGCCTGGCCATCCTCGGCCTGCACAACTGCCAGGGCCGCACCATCATGCACCTGCACGCCAGCGGCCCGAAATGCCCGGCCAGCTGCTGGCCCGATGAACTGCCCGCCTGGCCGGTGACCTGGATACGCGACAGCGGCGGCAGCTGGCACACCACCCGCACCCTCGGCCGGGGCGGCACCGGCGAGGCCCCGCTGCGCGTAGAACTGGTACCGCCGCTCAGCCGCACCGCCACCTGGATCGAAACCATCACAACAGGACAATCCGGGCAGATCCGCGCCAGGCTGCCGCTGCGCTGGTAGTAACGTCCGGACCGGACACCGCAGCCCGGCGCACCCGTCCCGTGCCCGACGCCTTCCCGGCATTGAACCGGCCGGCACACAGAACGACCTTTCGGTCACAGTACCGGCCGCCACTCCCACCGAGCCAGCAGCCAACCATATCGAAAGCCTCTTTGCGTCAAGG
>Ga0335072_10017247_pt1 | contig 10218 bp, 8 predicted proteins | sample Lox_Sample_21_FD_206725 | JGI IMG/M metagenome (GOLD analysis project Ga0335072, IMG submission 206725) | Soil microbial communities from Loxahatchee National Wildlife Refuge, Florida, United States - Lox_Sample_2.1 | ecosystem: Environmental > Terrestrial > Soil > Wetlands | place: USA: Florida...
GTGCAGCCGAGGACGTCGCCCCGGGCCTGGCGAATTTCTGGTTCTTCCCCGCCGGTGTCGGCGCCCATGGCGAAGTCACCGGGAACGGCCGGTTCGATTGCGCCGCCATCACGGTCGATCCGGAGTTCCTGCCGCCGCCGGTCCAGCGGGTGCTGGACACGCCGCTTGCGGGCTTCTGGCACGAGGAACTTGGCCGCACGTTCGACGGGCTCGCAAATGAACTGAACGAGCCTGACGATGTCCTGCCATTGCTCACCGACGGATGGGCAATGCAGGCACTGGCCTACGTCGCGCGCGCCACGCGGGCGCCCGCGCGGCCGCGCGCCGGCAGCACCAGCGGCCTCGCGCCGTGGCAGCTCCGCCGCGCCAAGGAGATTATGCTGCGGAACCTGTCGGAGCCTTCGCCCATGCAGCAAGTGGCACAGGCCTGCAAACTGTCGATCGGCCATTTCTCGCGTGGGTTCAAGGTTTCCACCGGCGTACCGCCGCACCGCTGGCTTTTGACTGCCCGCGTGGAGAAGGCCAAGCGGATGCTGGCGGGATCCTTGACGCCATTGGTCGAGATCGCCGGCACGTGTGGGTTCGCCGATCAAAGCCATTTCTCGCGGGTGTTCGCCGATCGCGTCGGCAGCAGCCCCGGCGTATGGCGGCGGAACCATCAGGCCTGAGACGATCAGCGCGACGAATCTCGCTGATCCGGGTAACGCCGATTCACACCGATTAACTCGGTCAGGGCCCAGGGGTCTGGCACAAGACGGGGGCTGGAAAGAGCTCCCGGTATGCCGTCCGCTGATACAAATAAGCCTGTCCCCGCCCTGGAACCGACCACCCAGCAATTCATCGACGAGGTGGCGGCAGAGCAATGGCTGCTGCTGGACCTCCCGGCCGAGGCACGGGCGGCGTTCGCACGCCTGCAATCCGAACCGGTAGGCAAACCCAGCGTCCGCACGGAAGATACGTCATTCCCCGGTGGGCCGACCGGTTTGGTGCCGGTGCGCATCATCCGCTCCGGGAAGACAGAAGAGCCGCCGCCCGTCCTGGTCTACTGCCCTGGCGGGCGGTGGATTGGCGGCGATGTCGACACGCATGACCGGCTGCTGCGCGAAATCGCAGTCGGCACCGGCGCCGCCGTGGTCGCCATCTGCTACGACCGTGCGCCGGAGGCACAGCACCCCGTTGCGATCGAACAAGCCTACGCGGCTACCGCCTATTTGGCCGCGCACGCGCAGGAGCTTGGCTTCGATCCGACGCGGCTCGCGATTGCCGGGGACTGCGTCGGTGCGGCGATCGCCACCGTGGTGACGTTGCTGGCGCGGGAGCGGCGAGGGCCGAAGATCGATCTGCAAGTACTGGTCTGTCCGGTTGTCGATGCGGATTTCTCAACCCCGTCCTACACCACGTTCGCCGAGGGTCCTTGGCTGACCAAGGCGGCGATGCAGCGCGCATGGGACGCCTATCTGCCGGATGTCGGTCGCCGGACAGAAATAACCGCCGCGCCGGGGCGGGCGTCGCCAGAGCAATTGATCAATCTGCCTGACGCGCTGGTCATTGCGGCCGAAAACGACGTGACACGCGACGAAGCCGAATGTTACGCACGCAAACTGTCCGACGCCGGCGGGCGCGTCACCTCGGTTCGCTACAACGGCACGATCCACGACTTCCCGGTGCTGAATGCGCTCGCCGATACGCCCGCCGCGCGAGCAGCGATCGCGCAGATCATCAACGCGTTGAACGCGGCGTTTATTTGAGTCGTGCGGCGGGCCGCCAGGCGGTGCCGCGGTTGCCATCGTTTGTCGATGCTCGCACGAATGCGATCTTTCCCGAAGCCACTGGTTTTTGCTCGTCTGCACGCCGCACCCGGTCGGCCCCCCACGCCCGCAAGCGCCGCATCGTCACGATAGATGGGACACGGTGATTGCTGCTGATTGCAGGGCACATTTGCAAAAAACCGCATCAAAGCAAAATACGCCGTCTCCGTTTTTGCAGTCTGGTGGCGGAGCGCCGCCGCGCTGCGTTGCCCATCGCAGCCGCAGCCGTGGCTTGCGCTCAACGGGCCTCGCAGGGAATCAGGCTGATGAAGACTGTCGCCGACCAGTTCGTCGAAACGCTCGCCGCCGCGGGCGTCAAGCGCGTCTATGCCGTCGTCGGCGACACCCTCAACGGCATCGCCGATGCGATCCGGCGCCACGGCTCGATGGAATTCGTCCATATGCGCAACGAGGAGGTCGGCGCGTTCGCCGCCGGCGCCGAGGCGCACCTCACCGGTGAACTGGCGGTGTGCGCCGGCAGTTGTGGACCAGGCAACCTGCATCTCATCAACGGCTTGTTCGACTGCCACCGCTCGCGCGTGCCGGTACTCGCCATCGCCGCACACCTCCCTTCCGGCGAAATCGGCAGCGGCTACTTCCAGGAGACCCATCCGCAATTCCTGTTCCAGGAATGCAGCCATTATTGCGAGCTGGTCTCGGGTGCCAACCAGATGCCCCGCGTGCTGGAAATGGCGATACGCGAGGCCGTCGGCCGACGCGGCGTTTCGGTCGTCGTGATACCGGGCGACGTCGCGCTGCGCGAGGCGGCCGATGCCCCACCACCGAAGCCCGCCGGCCTGCTGCCGCCCCAGCCGGTGGTAACGCCCGCGCTGCCCGATCTCGAAAACCTCGCGACAATGCTCAACGACGGCAGGCGCATCACGCTGCTGTGCGGCGCGGGTTGCGCCGGCGCGCATGACGAGCTGATGGCCGTCGCCGACCGTCTCAAGGCTCCAATCGTGCACGCGCTTGGCGGCAAGGAATACGTCGAGTGGGATAACCCCTACGATGTCGGCATGACCGGACTCATCGGCTTCTCGTCCGGCTATTACGCAATGCTCGATTGCGACGTGCTGCTGATGCTCGGGACGGATTTTCCCTACCGGCAGTTCTATCCCAGGGGCAACGGCGTGAAGATAGCGCAGGTCGATCTGCGGGCGGAGAATATCGGCCGCCGGGCTTCGGTCGATCTCGGCCTCGTCGGTGACGTCAAGGCGACGCTCGGCGCATTGCTGCCATTGCTCACGCCGGCAAACAACGACACCCACCTCGTCCAGGCGCGCGGACACTACGCGAAGGCACGGAAGTCGCTCGACGAGTTGGCCAGCGGCGACGGCAGGGGCGTCATCCACCCGCAACAGGTCGCCAAGGCGCTCAGCGACCATGCCTCGCAGGATGCCGTGTTCACCGCCGATGTCGGGCTGCCGACGGTATGGTCGGCACGCTATCTGGCGATGAACGGCAGGCGGCGGCTGATCGGCTCGTTCCGGCACGGGTCGATGGCGAACGCCCTGGGCCAGGCGATCGGCGCGCAAAAGGCGTTCCCCGGCCGACAGGTGATTTCGCTTTCAGGCGATGGCGGATTTTCGATGCTGATGGGCGATTTCCTGAGCCTGGTGCAGCTCGGCCTGCCGGTAAAGGTCTGCGTGTTCAACAACGGCGCACTCGGCTTCATCGAACTGGAGCAAAAGTCGAGCGGCTTCATCAACTTCGGGACCGAATTCAAGAATCCCAACTTCGCCGCGATGGCCGAGGCAGTCGGCATTCGAGGCATCCGCCTGGAGAGGCCGTCCGAGGTCCCCGATGGCGTGGCCACGGCACTGGCGCATAACGGCCCGGTACTGATCGATGCGGTGGTCAACCGCCAGGAGCTGGCGATGCCGCCGGCAGTCACGCTCGAAATGGCCAAGGGCTTTACGCTCTTCATGGCGAAGGCGCTGCTGAGCGGCCGTGGCGACGAACTCATCGATCTCGCGCGCACCAATCTGTGGCGCTAGGCACGGGAGACCTCCATGGACCTGACGGCGCTGCTTTTGTCGCGACTCCAGTTCGCGGCCACCATCTCGTTTCACATCATCTTCCCGTCGTTCACCATTGGGTTGGCGGCCTGGCTCACGGTGCTGGAGGCCCTGCGACTGGCAACCGGACGCCCTGCCTACCGCGTGGTGTTTGAATTCTGGCTCAAGATCTTCGGCGTCGCGTTCGGACTGGGCGTCGTCACCGGCGTGGTGATGGCGTTCCAGTTCGGCACCAATTGGAGCGAGCTGTCCCGCATGTCGGGCCCGATCCAGGGACCGCTGCTGTCCTACGAGACGTTCACCGCGTTTTTCCTCGAGGCGAGCTTCTTCGGAGTGCTGTTGTTCGGCCGCCCCCGCGTGCCACCGTGGTTCTATTTGTTCTCGGCTGCGATGGTGGCGCTGGGCACGACGCTCTCCGCCTTCTGGATCATGACCAACAACAGTTGGATGCAGGTGCCGGTCGGCTACACCATGGTGAACGGCCAGTTCGTGCCCACCGACTGGTCGGCGATCTTGTTCAGCCACGTCGTCTGGGTCCGCTTTCCTCACATGCTGCTTGCCTCGTACCTCACCGGCGCGTCCTGCGTGGCAGGAACCGGCGCATGGTACCTGCTGCGCGACGAATTCCACGCCGAAGCGCGCATCATGTTGCGCATGGGCTTGTTCCTCGCCGCAGTATTGGTGCCAGCGCAGATCTTCTTCGGCCATCTCGTCGGCGATTACGTGCACGACATGCAGCCGGTGAAATTCGCCGCGATCGAAGGCCGCTGGCATGACGAGCAACCGGCGAGCGAGGTGCTGATCGCGCTGCCCGACGCGGCCAGGCAAACCAACCACTACGCGATCAGCATCCCGGTACTCGGCAGCCTCATCGGCAGCATGAGCTTCACGTCGAAGGAAGTCGGCCTGACGGACTTTCCGGCGCGTGACCGGCCACCCGTAGCAATCCCGTTCTTCGCATTCCGCATCATGGTCGGCTGCGGCCTGCTGATGCTGTTTCTCGCCTGGTATGGGTCGTACCTCAGCATCAAGGAACGCATCGGCGAAAAGCGCTGGATGCTATGGGCCATCTTCGTTGGGTTCCCGCTGCCCTGGATCGCCATCCTCACCGGCTGGTTCACCGCCGAAGTCGGGCGGCAGCCCTGGGCAGTCTACGGGGTGCTGCGTACCGCCGACGCGATGACGCCGTTCCTGACCGTGCCCGAGGCGACAATTTCGCTCGTCGTGTTCTGCGCCGTCTACAGCTTCATCGGCTTGTTCGGCATCTACTACATCTACCGACTGCTGCGCACCGGACCCACCGGTCGCCTGATCGCACCGCCGCTCAACGCCGTTCCCAACCGGCCGATGTCAGTCGTCGACCACGCGGCCTCCACCCTTCCCGCAGGAGAATGAGCATGATCTTGTTCTGGGTGGCCGTGCTCGCCATCAGCATTTTGCTCTACGTAGTGCTCGATGGTTTTGATCTCGGAATCGGCATCCTGTCCGGCCTGGCCGGCAAAGAGCAATGGCGCGATACCATGCTGAGCGCGGTTTCGCCGGTGTGGGACGGCAACGAGACCTGGCTGGTGGTCACCGGCGTCATCCTGTGGGGCGCGTTTCCGCCGGTCTACGCGACGCTGCTTTCGGCGTTCTATCTGCCGCTGACCTTGATGCTGGCAGGCCTGATCCTGCGCGGGGTCGCATTCGAATTTCGCGCCCGCGCCCTGGCCAGCCGATGGGTTTGGGACATCGCCTTCGCCGGCGGCTCGCTGGTTGCCACGTTCGTTCAAGGCGTCACCGTCGGCGCACTGGTCGAGGGCCTGCCTGTCGCCAACGGGCAATATGCCGGCGGTGCATTCGGTTGGCTCAGTCCATTCGCATTGCTCTGCGGGGTCGGCCTTTGCCTCGGCTACGCATTGCTCGGCGTCTGCTGGCTGGTGAAGAAATGCGAGGGCGACACGCGCGATGCGGCCTATCGGCTGATCCCGCCGCTGGCGATCGGCCTGATGGGCTTCTTGCTCGTGGTCTTCGTCTACGCACTGGCCGCGCAATTCAGAGTTATGGATCGCTGGCTCGAACGCCCCTACCTGCTTGTGTTTCCGCTCGTTGGCATCGCGGCAGCGGCGGGACTCGCACACAGCGTCGTCAGGCGGCGCGATGGCGTGCCGTTTGCCATGGTCGCGCTGATGTTCGCGGCCGCGTTCGGCACCCTCGCCATCTCGTTCTGGCCCTACATGATTCCATTTTCGATCACGATCGATGCTGCCGCGGCGCCGCATGCGAGCCTTGCCTTCATGTTCTGGGGCGAGGGTTTGTTCGTGTTTCCGCTGATGCTGATCTACGCCGCGGTCAATTACAGCGTGTTTCGCGGCAAGGTGCGTCCGGCCGCCGAGCAATATTGAGGAGAACTTCCATGATCAGGTGTGTGCGCATGTGGACCGGCGCAGACGGCAACTCCGTGTTCGAAGAAGGCACGATCGCACTCGGAGCAGGGGAGCGCGGCGATTTCATCGGCCAGCCTTCCGCGGTGAAGAAGATTTCATTTCGTGAGACCTGCTCTGGCGGATCCTGGGCATGGCATCAAGATCCGGAACCACGCTACGTGATCACGCTCGCCGGCACGCTCGAATTCGAGACGAAGTCCGGTGCGAAATTCACCATTCGTCCGGGCGACATTCTGATTGCGCAGGATAACGTCGGATCGGGCCACAGGTGGCGGCTCATCGGCAATGAACCGTGGCGGCGCGCCTACGTGGTGTACGAGGACGGTACCGATCTGGGCTTCATCCCCACCAACGCCTCGCTCTGATCCAAGGGAGCAAACTCATGCCAGAGCAAAACATTGGCACGGCGGACGTCGTCCTGGTCGGCGCGGGGATCATGAGCGCCACCCTCGGCGTATTCCTCAAGGAATTGCTGCCCGATCTCACGATCCGGATGTTCGAGACCTGCGACGGCCCGGCGCAGGAAAGCTCGAATGCGTGGAACAATGCCGGCACCGGCCACGCGGCGCTGTGCGAACTCAACTACACGCCGATGCGCCCCGACGGCAGCATCGACATCTCCAAGGCGCTGGCAGTCAATACGGAATTCGACCTGTCCCGGCAGCTCTGGTCCTATCTGGTGAGGACAGGAGCGATCAAATCGCCCGGCGCGTTCATTCACCCCGTGCCGCACATGAGCTTTGTGCGCGGGGCCGATCATGTCGCGTTCCTCAAAAAACGCCACGCCGCGCTGACCGCGCATCATCTCTATGCAGGAATGGAATATTCCGAAGACCACGAGCAACTTCGGGAATGGATTCCGCTGGTGATGGAAGGCCGCGACGGGAACGAGCCTGTGGCGGCGACGCGGATGATAACCGGCGCCGACGTCGATTATGGCGCGCTCACCCGCATTCTCATCGCGCACCTGCAACAATGCGGCGGCGTCCAGGTCGATTACGCATCTCGCGTCACCGACCTGCAGCGCGACACCAGCGGTGCCTGGCGCGTCGAAGTCGAAGACACGGAAACCGGTGAACGGTGCGAGGTCGTCACGAAGTTCGTGTTTCTCGGCGCCGGCGGCGGCGCGCTGCCGCTGCTGCAGTTCTCGCAGATTCCCGAGGCCGACGGCTACGCCGGTTTTCCGGTCAGCGGCATCTGGCTGCGCTGCGACAACCAGGAGGTCGCCGCACGGCACGAGGCCAAGGTCTACGGCATGGCGTCGGTCGGATCACCGCCAATGTCCGTGCCGCATCTCGATACGCGGATCATCGAGGGCAAACGTTCGCTGCTGTTTGGACCGTATGCCGGGTTCTCCACCAAATTCCTCAAACACGGCTCATTGCTCGACATGTTCCGCTCGATCCGCCGCGATAACATCGCGCCGATGCTGTTTGTCGCGCGCGACAATTTCGACCTGACCGAATACCTCATCAAACAGGTCCTCGAAACCAACGCCGAGCGCTTCGCCGAACTGCAAGGCTTCTTCCCAGGCGCGGATCGTGCGGATTGGCGACAGCAGTTGGCCGGCCAGCGCGTGCAGATCATCAAGCGGGACCCCGTCCATGGCGGCATCCTCGAATTCGGCACCGAGATCGTGGCGTCGGCCGACCGCTCGCTCGTTGCCTTGCTTGGCGCCTCGCCCGGCGCCTCGACCGCGGCCTGGGTGATGCTGCGTATCCTCGACATGTGCTTCAAGCCGGATCATGGGAGGCTGCGCGAGATCATTCCATCCTACGGGCAGTCGCTGATCGACAATGCCGAACTGTGCCGCAAGGTGCGGGCGGACTCGGCCGCCGTCCTTGGGTTGCACGACATCCGGCGCAGCGCGCCGTTCGCCGCCGCGCGGGCTGAAGCCGCCCAGTAGGATGGTGCGCCCGGCAGGACTCGAACCTGCAACCAAACCATTTCTCGAATCGATGCCAGCGGCGGTACGTGCAGCAAAACGATAGTTGGGGGCGGATCGTGCCGGTGGATGTGCTGGGACGTGAGGTGGGCGTGCGGCGGCACGTGCTGGGACAAGGGGAGTTGTGGGCGCGGTTGCCGCCGCGGTAACCGACCGTCCCCAAATCTAGGGCAGCCCCTCAGATCCGGGGGATGGGCCGATATCAACGGGTTGCAAGCCAGAACAAGTCGGAACACAGACTGGCGCCACACCCCCTCGACGGGACCGCGCGTGCGCGTCCCTGATACTGGGCAGCAGGGATTCGGTCAAGTTTTGGCTCCGGGAAGAGGGGTTATCACGGGTAATCGCCTAGAGGCCGCAAAAAGCGGCCATTGCATCAAGCCATCGTTACGCGATCGGCTGCCGCCCTTGTAGTCAGACGGGACGCGCGGCCGGACCCATAAGGCCAGCGCCGGGGGAAAAGACAGTTGACAGTGCACCGCACAAGGTACATATGGGGGTGCAGATGAGCCGTAGGCCTGAACAGCCTCCGGCCCCGCCTGAACCCAGGAAGCCGACGAAGAAAGTCCCGGCGTTCTTCTTCAGGACCATGCGAGGTAACGAGCCGGTCCGTGCCTGGTTGAAGGATGAACTCACCGCTGACGAGCGAAAGCTTGTGGGCGCGGACATCATGACAGTCGAGTACGGCTGGCCGATCGGAATGCCGACCTGCCGCTCAATGGGACATGGGCTGCATGAAGTGCGTACCGATCTGAAGAATAGGATTGCCCGCGTTCTCTTCTACGTGGACGCGAACGAACGGATGGTGTTGCTGCATGGCCTTGTGAAAAAGAGCCAGACAACGCCGGACTCGGAGCTGACGATCGCCCGCGACCGAATGGCTGAGCATAAGAAGGAGCTAAAAGATGGCTGATCGCAATACCGGCAGCAGCTTCGATGCGTTCCTTGAGGAGGAAGGCATCCTTGAGGAAGTCGACGCCGTGGCGATCAAACGTGTGATCGCTTGGCAGATCGGGCAGGAGATGCAGGCGCAGCACATCAGCAAGAAGGCTATGGCCGCCCGGCTACATACCAGCCGGACGCAGGTCGATCGTCTTTTGGATCCCGACAACGCGGCGGTGCATTTGACGACGCTCACCCGCGCGGCGCGCGAAGTTGGTCTGCGGTTCAAGGTGACGATGGAGCGGATCCCAGAAGGCGCCGTCGCCGCCTGATCAGCAGCTCACTGCAATATCAACCAGGGCCGCTCCGAAAGGTGCGGCCCTTTTACTGTCCGCTCCAGCGCCGAGCCGCATCTCAGCTATGCAGATTGTTGCCCCAGATGTTGCCCCGATCCGGAAGGCGTTGGTGCCCCGTTTCGCTGTTGCCTCATAATCTATTGATTTTACTGGTGCGCCCGGCAGGACTCGAACCTGCAACCAAACGGTTATGAGCCGTCCGCTCTGACCAATTGAGCTACAGGCGCCTACCCACGGTTCTAGCCTCCTCTGCCGCCGCGCGGGAGAGGGGCCGTCGGCCGGATGTTTTTCCGATGTTGCTCCCGATGGTCAACCTGGGCCGACGGCTTGCCGTTGGCGGGCGTCCGTCCGCCGCGACCGGTGGCAGCCGACGATCGCGGGAAAAGTTAGTACAGCTTGCAAATTCGGTTAGATTATGTTAGAACATGCGGCGAGTCAACGATCCGGATTTTGCCGCCGCCTCCGAGGATTTTTCATGTCCATCACAGCCCATTCGATCGTGCCTATCGTCCATCAGTCACGGGATGTCCGTCACCCCAGGCGCGTCCGGCCAACCGCCGCATGGAACGCGGCGCAATGACAACGGCCCTTCTTGCGCCCGGCCGGCCCATGCTCGTGGCGCCAGGCAAACCGGCGCTGCTGAGCGCCTTGTCCGCCACCGGGGATGGCGGCAGTGGAGCGGTTACCTCACTCTCGGCCATTGCCGGGTTATCCGCATGGTGGGATGCGGGCACGCCCACCGATATCATCGATCCCACCGGCGCGGCGCTGACCGGGTTCGGT
>Ga0335072_10017248_pt1 | contig 10218 bp, 11 predicted proteins | sample Lox_Sample_21_FD_206725 | JGI IMG/M metagenome (GOLD analysis project Ga0335072, IMG submission 206725) | Soil microbial communities from Loxahatchee National Wildlife Refuge, Florida, United States - Lox_Sample_2.1 | ecosystem: Environmental > Terrestrial > Soil > Wetlands | place: USA...
GTGTCGGTGGCCGTGTCGGCCGCGCGCGCAGGATGCGTGCTTCCCGAGAAGGCCAGAAAGCCAGCCGCTATCAAAGCGACAATGGCTCCCGCCTTTGTCACATTCCATATGGCTTGCATCATCGCTCCGACCCGTCGCTTTCTTGGCTGTATCTTCTTACACATTATCAGTGAGGCTAGAGTTAGACCCTATTTAAATTCACGTTAATAGCCGCATCAAGCCGCGCTGGCCTGAAGAAATCTGCACTCGGACCCTTCCAGCACGGCGCAAGACAAAATGCCGGTTGCATAGGCGCCGGTGTCCACGCCGATGCGATTTTTCAAGCGGATCGGCGCCGAGATCGGCGTATGTCCGTGTACGACGACCTTTTCGTGCGGTGTCGTGCAGTTCAGGAAATCGTCACGAATCCAGAGAAGATCGTCGTCCGTCTGATCTTCGAGGCTCGTGCCCGGCCTGATGCCGGCGTGCACGAAGGCGTAGTCGCCGAACACGATGACGGATTCAAGCGCACGCAGGAACGAAAGATGCGCCGGCGGCAGCGCCGCCTGAAGCGCCAGTCGCGCTTCCTCGAACTTTTCGGTCGCATCGAAAAGCGGCGGACGCACACCGTAGCTCAGCAGCGTCTCCGGCGCGCCGAAGCTGCGCCAGGCGCGATAGGTTTCGGAATTCGCGAGGAAATCGAGCAGCGCCTGGTCGTGATTGCCCTTGACGTAGCGCGCCGAGAATCCCTTCGGCACCGCGCCGATCAGGCGCTCGATCACGCCGCGTGAATCGGGCCCGCGATCCACATAGTCGCCCAGATAGACGATCAGCTTGTCGCCGGTGAAGTTCTCCGCATCCGCTTCGATGCGCGCATGCAGGCGATCGAGCACGCCGGCGCAGCCATGGATGTCTCCGATGGTGTAGATGCGCATGCCTTGCGGCGCCTGCGCTTCGCGCCTGGGCCCGAAGCCGAGTGCGGCGAGCCATTTCGCGCGGCGGGACGACGGAGGGGCTTCGGCTTGAATTGCCATGCTGGGGGCCGGTATGACCTTCTGTTGTGTCAAACTACACTATGCTGCACAGCGGTAAAACCGCGGTGAAGCGGGGCGGCGCCGACCGATGTCATTGCCGGGGATTGCGGGATTGATGACCCTTTTGGCCGTGCCGGCGGGGACAAGCACGATCTCGCCTCCGTTCGTCTTTGCGCCGTCACAATGCAGCTACGCCGTGTCCTTTCCGTGGCAGCCTTCGATCTCACAATCGACGGCCACGGATGGCGGCACGAGTGTCGCGGCCGATCTGGTTCAGGGCGGCGTGCGCTATTCGGCGGCCTGCATCGCGGATGCGCCGGGCCAGCCCGGCAAACCGCCCTCTCCGGCCGAGGCCGCGGCGCGCATGACGGAGATGGCGCACGCGCTCGGCGTGCAGCACACCACGATCCGTCCCCTGACGAAGCCGGGCACCGCCTGCGGCGAGATCGACGGCCTCCTGGGCGACGGCGCCCAGCCCTATCGCATCGTGGCGCGCATCTGCATCGCGGCAACCGGAACGTTCATCGCCGAGACCGTTTCGCAGGCCGCCGACGAGGCCCAGCGCAAGTTCCTGGATTCGCTTTCGCCGAAATAGATCAGTAGGCGTTGTCCTGGCGCAGCACGGTAAAAAGCGTGCGGGCGAGGATCTGAAGATCGAGCGCGACGCTCGAATTCGCCGCGTACCACAGATCGTATTCGATCCGCTTGAACATCAGGTCGACCGTCGGCGTCTCGCCGCGCAGTCCGTTGACCTGCGCCCATCCCGTGACGCCCGGCTTCACATGCTGGCGCAGCTCGTAGTTCTCGATGAGCTTGGCATAAAGCTCGTCATGGGCGACGGCGTGCGGACGCGGACCCACAAGCGACATCTCTCCGCGCAGGATGTTCAGGAGCTGCGGCAGCTCGTCGAAGCTCGTTTTCCGGAGCCAGCGGCCGACGCGCGTGACGCGCTGATCGTCCCGCCGCGCCTGGGTCACGGCCTCGCCGTCCTCGAGCACGCTCATGGTGCGGAACTTGGCGATGCGGAACTGGCGGCCGCGATAGCCGTTGCGCCGCTGCAGGAAGAAAACGGGACCGCTGGAATCGAGCTTGATCGCGATTGCGATGACGAGCATCGCCGGCGCGAGCAGGAGCAGCGCCAACCCGGCGACGACAATGTCCATCGCGCGCTTGATGCCGAAGGAGAAGCCCGACATCGGCACGCGCTGCGTCTCGATGGCGACGGACGGCCCCACCCGGCGCACCGGCAGACCGATCAGGCTCGCCACGGCTTCGACGGGCACCACATAGACGGCGCGCGGAACGAGGCGCAGACCCGACTGGATGCTGACGACGCGTTCATGGGAGATCGAGGCGCCGAGGATATAGATCTCGCCGGGACCCGCGATGCGCGCGGTGTCGAGCATCCGCTTCAGCAGCTTCTGCCGCTCGCCCGGCCAATCGATGTTCGCGCATTCCGCATCGAACTCGATCGTGTGGACGCCGGCGCAGCCGCGCGAACGAAGCTCCTGCGAAATCTGCGGCAGGATTGCGCAGCCGCGCGCCGCAGCGACAATGATCTCGCTGCCCCGATAGGCGCTCGCGTAAAGCGTGCGGGCGAGGATGCGCGGGACGTAGATGCGCGACGCGATCACGGCCGGCATGCCGATCACGAAGAAGCTGAAAACGGCGCCGCGCGAGAATACGGTGCCGATCCTCAGCGAGAAGGCGACAACCATCAGAAGAAGGAATGTTCCGAACCACGCGGTGATTGCAGAACGGGCGCGGCCGGCGTCGCGCGACGCGGCGCTGTTCTGGGAACTGCGCATCAGCCTTGTGGCGCCGCAGAAGATGACGGCGACGATCAATCCCGTGCCGGCATAGATGCTCGGCGTGCCGTAATTGCCGAAGGCAAGGATCTGGTAGCCGGTACCGGTGATAGCGCCCAAAAGGAAGATGATGAGGCCGTCGATCAACAGCGCCGGCAGCGCCACCGCTTCATCGGCGGAGATATCGAGACCCAAGGGGCGCGACGCCGCTTCGAGCGGAATGCGCACACTATCGCTGGATCCCTCGCTGCTGCCGATAAACCCCATACCCCATTCCCACCGCAGGACGAAAATTTCGTTTGGTCTCTGCCGGGGGCTACCCGACCCCTGCGACCGGCGCGGACCATACAGACCGGCCTGCCGTTACGCCCCGTCCATTTTTGACGATGAAACGGATAATTTACTTTAGCGGATCGTTACCGCAACGCACAAGGCGGAACGCGGGGCTTGGTTAGTGGCGCGTGCTAGAGCAATGACCAGATTGCCAAAATCGCGATCACCCAGAGTGTCGCCGAGCCCAGCGCGAGGGCTGCGAACGGCCGCCATTTGAATGTGCGGCTCTTGGGGCTGGTGAAAGTCTGCTTGGCGGCATTCTGTTCCGCGATGGCAGCGGCGAGCTTGGCGATGACGGCATTGGCGGGCCCGCGATCATCGCCGTCCCAACTATCCCAGTCGGGAAGCGTGGACGTCGTGTTGTCGACGTGAGCCTTTTTCTGCGGCGCTGTCATTGCATGCGCATTCCTTTGCCGGCCGGCCCAATTTGTTGATGAAACGCTAAGGCCCCGTTAATGCTCCCCCGCCCCCGCGGGTCGACCGAAAAAAACTTTCGAAAATTCTTCGCCGATTCGCGATGGCATTTTACCAGCAAATTCCGCGCGATTCGCAGCCCCCTAAAATTTTAGCTGTTTTTGAGTCAAAGCCGCGCGCGCCATCTAACGCGGGTGCAATTGGGGCGGGGCTAGACATGCAGCCAGGGCGTAATCACGGGGCGTGTCGTGTCGAAGATCACCGCACATATCGCAATCGTCGCAGCACTGAGCTTGGGTGCCTGCGCCGAGTTTCCGTCGAATGCGGACGAGCTGCAGTCGGCGACGAAGGTGGCGTATCAGTCCGCCTCGCCGATCACGGACGGGTCGCACGCGCCGCCGCCGGCAGGATTTGTCGGCTTCTGCATGCGTTCGCCGGAGGCCTGCACCAATCGCGGCGCGCCGGCGGCGACGAAAGTCGTGGTGGACGATCGCGTTGCCGCGACGCTCGTTGCGGTCAACGACAAGGTCAATGACGAGATCACCTACGAAGCCGACCCCGATCATTATGGCGCGGCCAATCAATGGCAGCTGCTCAAGGACGGCGGCTACGGCGATTGCAAGGACTACGCGGTCACCAAACGCGAGGCGCTGCGCGAAGCGGGCTTTCCCGATCAGGCGCTCCGCATCGCCATCGTGCGCACGCCGCGCGATGAGCTGCACGCGGTCCTGACGGTCGATACGGACAAGGGCGTCCTCGTGATGGACAGCCTGACGTCGGACATCCGCCCGTGGGCGAACACGCACTATCAGTGGATCGAGCGCCAATCGGCGCGCAATCCCCTCGAATGGGTGTCGCTCGCCACCGCCGGCAATGCGGATTCCGGCGCAATCCTCTCGGGTCGCCGGAACTAGCCTGACATCGTTCTGGAACGTCTTGCCGCGAGGCGCCGCCCCTGCAATCTTCGCCAGAAGGTTCGGGGGCGACACGATGAAAGACGGCAGCGTTTTCTTCGCCGGCCAAAGCGATGGCTGAGGCTTCGCAACGCCTGCCGCGCCCGCTGGCCCTGCTCGTCTGCCTGGCATCGCTGCACACCGCGCTCCTCATCACCAGCACGATTGCCGGCGCCAAGCTGGTCTTCCTGCCGTTTCATCTGCAGGCCAGCGCCACGGTGCTCAGCTACACGCTGACCTTCGTCATCCTCGACGCGCTGGCGGAGCTTTATGGGCCACAGGTGTCGCGCTTCGTCATCAATATGGGCCTCGTGAGCATGGTCCTCAGCGCGGGATATATGGAGACGGCCGCGGTGCTCGACGGGCCATCCGGCGCCGTCCAGGATGCCTTCTCGATCATCCTGTCGATGTCCTGGCGCATCTGGATCGCCGGCTGGATCGCCTACACGATCAGCCAGCGGCTGGACGTCTGGTCGTTCCTATTGCTGCGCCGCGTGGGCGGGATCGGCGCGTCGGTCGCCGCGCGCGCCTGGTTCAGCCTGATCTTCGGCCAGATGATCGACACTCTGTTGTTCGTGACGATCGCCTTCGCAGGAACAACGGCGCTTCTGCCCCTCATCACCGGCCAGTACATCGTCAAGATCGCGATCTCGACGCTGACGATTCCGCTCGTCTCCGCCGCGGTCGCGCTGGGCAAGCGGTTTCTCGCCGGCACGAAAGACGCGGATGGGCTTATCGGCGACACGGCGGAAGAACTCTCATGAACCGAGGGCGCCAAGCGTATCGGCGATCTCGTCGAGTGCGGTGATGATGGTGCCGCCGCTCTCGCGGATGAAATACTCGACCTGCAGATTGACGATCGTGCCTTCGTTGTCGGCGGCGAGGCGGAAATCGCTGCGGTAGCCGATAATCCTTTTCTTCAGGCCGAAGGCGTATCCGATCTCCGCCGCCGTTCCGCTGTCGACATCGGAGCCGTCGAGCACGGCGAACAGCGCATCGCATTGCGCGATGGCGAGCGCATTGTTGTGTCCGATCTCGCCGCTCAGTTCGCGCCAGGCCTCCCGCCGCACCTCGCCATACGGCATGCGCGCGACGGCGACGAGTTTCGCCTCATCCGTCAGCTTCCACGGATCGAGGATCTCGCAGCCGCAGGCGACGAGGCGCGGGATCAGCACCTCGTCGTGGAAATGGCGTCCGCCTTCCGAAAATCCCAACGGACTTGCGACGTAGAGTTTCATACGCCCGTCAGTCGGCGCCGGGCGCAAGGCCCCGATGCGCGAGCAACGGACCGATCTCGGGATCCTTGCCATAAAAGGCGCGGAACATCGGGCCGTAGTCCAACGTATGGCCGCGCGACAGGATGAGATTGCGGAAGCGCTGGCCGTTGGCGCGCGTCATGCCGCCATGCGTGGCGAACCAGTGATAGGCGTCGTCGTCCAGCATCTCGGTCCACGTATACGCGTAGTAGCCTGCGGCGTAGCCGTTGCTCCAGATGTGCAGGAAATAGCTCGAGCGGTAGCGCGGCGGCACGTCGGCGATGTCGAGGCCGCTCGCGGCGAGCGCCTTCTCTTCGAACGCGTCGACGTCCTGCTTGGGCGCCTCGGCCGTCAGCTCGTGCCACTGCATGTCGAGCTTGTCCGCGGCGAGCAGCTCGCCGAACGCGTAGCCCTGATTGAACGTGGCAGCCTTCTTGATCTTGGCCACCAGCGCGTCGGGCATCGGCGCGCCGGTCTTGTAGTCCTTCGCATAGTGTTTCAGCACGTCGGGATAAAGCGCCCAATGCTCGTTGAACTGCGACGGAAACTCGACGAAATCGCGCGCCACATTCGTGCCCGAGAGCGTGGGATATTTCTGGCTCGCGAAGAGGCCGTGCAGACCGTGGCCGAATTCGTGGAACATGGTCGTCACGTCGTCGAAGCTCAGGAGCGCGGGCTTGCCCGGTGCCGGCTTCGTGAAATTCGCCACGTTGTAGATGACGGGCTTGGTGCCGAGCAGCGTCGATTGGTTGACGAGATTGCTCATCCAGGCGCCGCCCTGCTTGTTGTCGCGCTTGAAATAGTCGCAATAGAAGACGCCGAGCTCGGAGCCGTCCTTGTCGTAGACGGTGAACACGCGCACGTCGGGCTGCCAGACGGGAAGATCGTGGCGCTCCTTGAACGTCAGCCCGTAAAGCCGGTTTGCGGCGTAGAACACGCCGTTCTTCAACACGTTATCGAGCTCGAAATAGGGTTTGATCTCGTCCTCGTTGAGGTCGTACTGCGCCTTGCGCACTTCTTCGGCGTAGCGGTTCCAGTCCCACGGCTTCAGATCGAAGTGCTTGCCGTCCTTGTCGATCTGGGCCTGCAGCACTTTCGCCTCGCGGCGCGATTCCGCGGCCGTCGCCGGAATGAGCTGGGCGAGGAATTTCTCGACCGTCTGCGGATTCTTCGCCATCTGGTCTTCGAGCACGTAGGCCGCATAGTTCGGATAGCCGAGCAGCTTGGCCTTGATGGCGCGCAGATTGGCGAGCGTGGAGATCGTGGCGCGGGTGTCGTGATCGTCGTTCTTCTCCGCGCGCGTCCAGGAGTGGTTGAAGAGCTTCTCGCGCACGGAACGGTCGGCGAGCGACTGCAGCGTCGGCTGCTGCGTCGTGTTCTGCAGCGGGAGCACCCATTTGCCCTTGAGCCCGCGCGCTTCGGCGGCTTTGGCGGCGGCGGCGATCTGGTCCTCGCTCAGACCCGCGAGATCGGCCTTGTTGTCGACGACGAGCGCGCCGGCCTTGGCCGCCGCCAGGAGCTTCTGCTCGAAGGCGGTCTCGAGCGTCGAGATCTGCTTGTTGAGGTCCTTCAGCTTCGCCTTGTCCGCTTCGGAGAGCTTGGCGCCGGCATGGACGAATTGCTGATGATAGATCTCCAGAAGCTGGCGCGACTCCGGATCGAGGTGGAGCTGATCGCGCTTCTGGTAGACCGCATCGACCCGCGCGAAGAGCTTCTCGTTGAGGAAGATCGCGTCCTGATGCGCCGCAAGCTTGGGCGACTCGTCGGCCTCGACCTTTTGCAGCGCATCGTCCGTGTTGGCGCCGGTCAGCGTCGAGAAGACGAGCTGCACGCGATTCAGTTCCTGATCTGACTTTTCCATCGCCACGACCGTGTTCTCGAAGGTGGGCGGCGCCGGATTGTTGGCGATCGCGTCGAACTCCTTGAGCCCCGTCGCCATCGCCTGGTCGAAGGCCGGCGCAAAGTCGGCGTCCTTGATCTTGTCGAAGGGCGGCGCCTGGAACGGCAGCCGGCTCTGCTCAAGAAGGTCGGCCGGCGAAGCCAGGACGACAGATGTGAAGGCGAGTACGGCGGCGGTGCTCAGCGCGAGCATGCGGACGCGATGCATGGGAACTTTTTCCTCGACGTTGCGTTGGTTTGGTCGGCGGCAGGTTGGGGGACCGTATCACACGCAAAAGGCCCGCAGGAATTGACGTGTCCGCGAGCGTAGAAGGTGCGCCCTGCGGCAAATGCATGCGTTCAGACTTCTCTGCGGTCGCGCGATGCCGGTCGGACCTTGATTGTCGTCGGCGCGCCGATAGAGTGCGCGCAATACTTGAGAAATGCGAATTATATCAATTGGTTATAGCGGTCTCACAGTCTAGTTTTAGACACTTCCCCGCCCGACTTTCTTCTACTCTTGCGAGGTATGCTCACAATGACGTCGCGAATCCCGGAAATCCTGGACAAGCATCACGACGAAATCCTTGGTGAATGGGTGCGGATGCTCGCCAGGGGTCACGGCAAGACCGGTCGGCTGAGGGAAGGCGAGATCGAGACCCAGGCGCGGGATGTTCTTGCCGCCCTCAAGGACGCCGTCCACGAAGGCAATGTCCACGACGTCGACGCGCCCGCATTCGCCAGGCTGCGCGAACTTCTTGCGACAATCTCCCGCTCGCGGGCGTTGCAATCGTTCACGCCGTCCGAAACGGCAACGTTCGTCTTCTCGCTCAAGGAGCCGATCCTCGCCCGGCTGGGAAAGTCCATTTCCGATGCCCCGTCGCTCGAGCGCGAGGTGTGGAGCCTGACCAAGCTGATCGACAAGCTCGGTCTCTATACGACGGATGTGTTCCAGAAGAGCCGCGAAGAAGTCATCGTGCGCCAGCAGCAGGAACTGGCCGAGCTTTCGACGCCCGTCGTGCGCCTCTGGAAAGGCGTACTCGCGCTTCCCCTGATCGGCACGCTCGACAGCGAACGCACGCAAATCGTGATGGAAAATCTCCTGCGCTCGCTCGTGGAAACCAATGCCGAGATCGCCATCATCGACATCACCGGCGTTCCGACCGTCGACACCCAGGTGGCGCAGCATCTCCTGAAGACGATCGCGGCGGCCCGGCTGATGGGCGCGGATTGCATCATCAGCGGCATCCGTCCGCAAATCGCGCAGACCATGGTGCATCTGGGCGTCGAGCTGAACGTGGTTTCCAAAGCGACTCTCGCCGACGCCTTTTCCGTGGCGCTCGAGCGAACGGGCCGGACCGTCGTCAGCATCAAGGCCAAAGCCTGAGCTTACGCCATGGAACGCATTCCCATTCTCAAACTCGGCCGCGCCCTTCTGGTGACGATCCAGGTCGACATGCACGACCGCCTCGCCATGGCGCTGGAGGAAGACCTGACGCAGAAGATCGTGGACACGGGTGCGCGCGGCGTCCTGATCGACATTTCCGCGCTCGAGATCGTCGACAGCTTCATCGGCCGCATGCTGGACAACATCGCCGGCGTCTCACGCATCCTCGATGCGGAGACCGTGCTTGTCGGCATGCAGCCGGCCGTTGCGATCACCCTCGTGGAGCTCGGTCTTACGCTTTCCGGAATCAAGACGGCGCTCAGCGTGGAACGCGGCATGGCGCTGATTTCGGAACGATTGGAAGCAGGCGACGACGACGCCGATGAAACTTAGCACCTTGCAGATCCGGGCCAGCGAGGATGTCGTTCGCGTTCGTCAGGATGTGCGCGCGCACGCCGTTGCGCTCGGCTTCGGGCTTGTCGATCAGACGAAGATCGTGACCGCGGCGAGCGAGCTGGCGCGCAACATGATCCAGCACGCCACCGGCGGCGAATTGCATATCGAAGCGGTGGAGAACATGGGCCGGCGCGGCCTCAGACTCACTTTCGCGGACAACGGTCCGGGCATCGCCGACATCGAACGCGCGCTCGTGGACGGCTATTCGACCGGCGGCGGACTGGGCCTCGGCCTGAGCGGCGCGCGGCGTCTCTCCAATGAGTTTTCGATCGAATCCAAACCCGGCGAAGGAACGCGTGTCACCATCGCGCGCTGGAAATAGATGCAATCGTTTCGGATTTCAGAGGCCAGCCAGGTTGCCGGCGCACGCCGCGAAGCCGCCGCATCCGCCAGAGCGATGGGCTTTTCCGAGGAAGATGCCGGACGGGCGGCGATCGCGGTGACCGAGCTCGGCACCAATATCCTCAAGCACGCCGGACACGGCGAAATTCTGTGCGGCCCTTCGCTGACCTCCGCGCGTTCCTGTTTCGAGATCGTGGCACTCGATCACGGACCGGGAATGGACGTCGAAAAATGCCTCGCGGATGGGTTTTCCACGGCCGGCAGCCAGGGGACCGGGCTTGGCGCGACCCGCCGTCAGGCCACAACGTTCGATGCCTGGTCGGTTGCCGGCCACGGAACGGCCATCCATGTCCGCGTTTGCCCCGGCCGCACCGGCTA
>Ga0335072_10017250_pt1 | contig 10217 bp, 10 predicted proteins | sample Lox_Sample_21_FD_206725 | JGI IMG/M metagenome (GOLD analysis project Ga0335072, IMG submission 206725) | Soil microbial communities from Loxahatchee National Wildlife Refuge, Florida, United States - Lox_Sample_2.1 | ecosystem: Environmental > Terrestrial > Soil > Wetlands | place: USA...
TCCGACGGTACGATTATCCGATTAACATTTTGCAGAGCGTGGCCGAATCCCTGTTGTTCTACCATCCGGCGGTCTGGTGGGTATCGGGGCATATTCGCGCCGAGCGCGAGCTGTGTTGCGACGATCTGGCGGTATCGATCAGTGGCGATGCGCTCAAATATGCGCAAGCCCTCGCGCAACTGGAGTCGTACCGGCCGGTGCATTTTGGGACCGCGCTTGCCGCGAATGGGGGAACTCTGGCCAACCGCATCGCCAGGCTGCTGGGCCGGCCGCGCCCGACGGCTCCGATCGGTCTGGGTCCGAGTTTGCTTGCGATCGCGGTTCTGCTGGGTGCGATGACGTACGGTTTGTTGGCGCAATCCAACACCCACCCCGCATTTGAAGCGGCGTCGATCAAGCGCAGTCCTCTCAACATCGATCCAAATCAGCCGATGGGCGGCGGCTATCAACCCGGCGGCCTACTGCACATGGTGAATATGCCCCTGAAGGGGCTGATCCAGTTTGCCTATGCAGACCACGATTCGCCGCACTGGCTCCCGCTGCCGGATTCACAGGTGGTGGGAGGTCCGGCTTGGGCCAAGACCGACGGATATAATATCGACGCCAAACCGGAACGCCAAGCCGACCCGAAGCACACGTGGCTGATGCTGCAAGCGCTCCTGGCGGACAGGTTCCATCTGGCGCTCAACCGGGAAACGAGGGAGCTACCGGTCTATGACCTGGAGCCGGTAGAGGGTGGTCCGAGATTGCCGGCGGCGAAGGATGCGGGCTGTGTTTCCTTTCCGCCTGGAACGCCGCCGCGACCCGTCCCGGGGAAAGTGGACTGCGGTTACGTCGGGGGCCCGTTCAGTAGGACTGAAGCGGGATTGCTACACATACAAGGAAGGAGGGTTCGCGTGGCGGACCTAGCGCGGGAACTGACATCGCTGTTGGGCCGCCCAGTCGTGGATAGGACCGGGTTCACCGGCGAATTCGATCTGAATCTGAGGTTCACTGCGGACGAGGCGTTAGTGGGATTCCTAGGCCTCCTCGCACCGGCCGACTCCCATCTCCCGACGGATCCAAACAGCCCAAACATTTTTGCTGCACTCACGGAACAACTCGGCCTGAAACTTGTGCAGGCCAGAGGTCCGGTTGAAGTTCTGGTGATCGATCGCGCGGAGAGACCTACCGAAAATTAAGTCTCATCAGCGGGAACGATTCATGATCGATATAGCAAACTCGAACCTTCCCGCGACTGCTGCTCTCCCCCGACGGTAACCTCTGTCGAATCGATTCGCCAGAGTTTGGTGTTCTACCTGGCGCCGGCGATGAGTAGGATTCTGCCAGAAACACCAACACAAAGGTAGGATATTGCCAGGAATGGTGGCACGGATTGTCGCGGTTGGCGGCACATGTCCGCGTTCAGTGCTTGGCTTTCAACACTCGCGATGCCAACTACTCTTGGCATCCTACAGTAATCCAGCCCCGTCTCCGGATCCTGGGCCGCCGCTGATACCGGCTCAGCGGATCGCGGTTTGGTGCCGGAGAGGGTTACATTCCGCCCGCCATCCGGATTGGTAACGTCCGGAATATTACTCGATCGACAACGGCGACAAGCCACTCTCCGGCGGCGGCCCGGGCGTCACTTGTCGGCGAACACGATCATCTTCTCTTCTGCCGACGGGGTCAGAAAATCCCGCACGCCACGCTGTGCGCCGGTGGGATTGCGAAGCTTATCCGCCGCAAGATCGTACCTCGACAGGAATCGATAGTCATCCTCTGGCCGGGTACCCGACTGTCATCTCCGATCCAGGCCAGCGAGCCGCAGCACCATCTCCTCGCGTTCAACGCTCGCGATGAGCCGAACCCATTCGACGGCACGGGCGTCCTCAGGCAGGATGTCTTCCGCAGCAGCAAGCGGATCTCGCCGGAGATGGCGAGGGCCCGCGATGCCCGATAGAAACGCGGGCCGGTGCCCCAATCAACGTTCCTCGGTTGAGGCGTCGGAGTGGGCGGCTGGAGCTTCGGTGGTACCGGTATGAAGAACGTGCTGTGCGACTTCCTGGACCGAAACATAGTCTTCGCTACTCACGCTGACGATGCCCCGGAACGGGTAATCTTCGGCGATCACCAGAGTAAAAACGAAGCCGACGGAAAGGGCGGTGAGGACGGTGACGGCGATGTGGATCTTGAAACTGTGCGGCCCGAACAGATAAATGTAGACGGCAATCATGGCCAGTCCGAAAATGAGCATGGTCCAGACGGCGGCAGGAACATGCTGGGAAGCAGCGAGCAGCCGCATGCGCCGGGCGGTAAAGAGGTCGTTGATGTCGTGCTCCATTTCGAGTTTGACGGTGGCCTGGCCCTCGGATTTGGGCTCGAAGGAGGCGAGGTCGACGCTGATCCGGCGCAGAATGGCCCAGCCTTCCTCGAAGTTGGAGGTATCCATCTTATAGGCCCGCTGCAAGGGCCACTCCTTCTTAGTGACCACGGCGAGGTAAGTATTGCTTTCGCGTCTCACCTGATTGGCGGTGGCAGAGTCGAGGCCGGCGCTGTCAAAGATCAGCGCGGTAAGTGAATTGGCCTCCTCCGAAGCGATGCTCTTACTCTTTTCCATGGTTTCGAAGGTATTCCCGGCGACCAGGGCCAGGATCACGGCGTATACGCTACCACAAAGGGCATAGCTCAGTCCGACCATGGCGGTGTCGTGCTCGCGGTGCTCCCAGGCGATCCAACGGTGAAAGGCAAACAGGCCGGCCAGCAGGACCACCACGATGGTCAAATCGACTACGATGCCGATCTGCCAGGTCTTGTGCGCGTAAAACCATGCGTTCAACATGATGATTCCCCAGGGGTAGACTTTCAGCGCTGCGGAGCGGCGGCCAAGGCTCCGACAACGTTTTGCTGGACACTGCGGAAGGAGTCGGAACTGACGCTGACGGAGCCGCGGAAGGGGTAATCGAGGGTGATGATGAGGACGAAAACCAGCCCGATGGTAGCCGCGATCAAGCCGGTGATGGCCATGTGAATGCCGAAAGTGCGGGCACCGAACAGGTAAGTATAGCCCACCGAAACCGCGGCGCCGAGGGCCAGCATTTTCCAGATGACCGCCGGCAAATGTTCCCCAGCCGCGATGATGCGGCTTCGCCGGGCCTTGATCAGGTCGTTCAACGCACGCAGCATTTCGGCCTTATCCACGTTCTGTCCCATGCTATGAGGCTCGAATACGGCAAGCTCATTGCTGACATGGGCGAGTATGGTCCACCCTGGCTCGAACACGGCGGCGCCGAGCTTGCCAGCCTGCTGATCCGGCCACTCCGACTTCACCACGGTATCGATGTACTTATTGAGGTCGGACCGCATCTCCACCGCCATTTCCGGCGGCAATCCCGAGGAGTCGAGCATCAGGTTGCTCAGTTTGTTGGACTCAGCGGAAGCAATCGCGTCGGCCTTGGCGAAAGTGTCGAAGACGTCCACGGTAATGAGGGCGAGCAGCACGGCGTAAACCACGGCCACAATGGCGTAGGTGAGGCCCACGGTCTCGGTATCCTTGTGGCGGATCTGCACGTCGATGAGGCGGTGTGCGACGTAGAGGCCGAGCAGCGATATTCCCGTCCATAGGCCGATTACTAACGTTGCAATCAGCCATGTCGAGTGAGAATAAAGAAAATCCGCGAGCAAAGTTCCGATCTCCTGGCGAACGTTCTGTTAGGTTATCACCTTCGTTTAGACAGCGCCAGAAGGGGCGTCCGGGGCCAGCGGCGTTTTGCGTTCAGCGGTTATATTTCGGTGTGATTCCGCGCAAGCGGTTCCAGACGCCGTCGCAGGCCGAGACCATATCCGCGGGCAGCGGACCCTTTTGGAGCGCGGCCAAATTGCCTTCGAGTTGAGTTTCGGTGGAGGCGCCGACGATGGCGCCATCGGCGGATGTATGATGCAGCACCCAGTTGAGCGCCATGTCGACGATGTCCCGCCCGCCGGCAGCGGCGATTTGTTTCAACTCGTCGACAGCGTCGAAGAAGGCGGGGTGCCAGTAGCGATCGAGATAGAGGGGGTTGGAATCGAAGCGGGTACCGGGAATGGGACGCTCGAAGCGATGTTTGCCGGTCAGCAGGCCGCCCGCGAGCGGGTTGTAGACGATGGTGGAAACTTCGAAGCGACGGCACATGGGCAGGTATTCCTGCTCGATGCCGCGGGCGAGCAGGTTATACATGGGCTGCGATACGTAGGGAGGCTGGTAGCCGCGCCGGTGGCTCTCCCAGTGCATCTCCACTACCTGCCAGCCGGCATAATTCGAACTGGCCAGATAGCGCACCTTGCCGGCGCGCACCACCTGGTCCATGGCCGCGAGCGATTCTTCGATGGGCGTGTTCCAGTCGGGCAGGTGGAGGTAGTAGAGATCGAGGTAATCGGTCTGGAGGCGCTGAAGGCTGAGATCGATCGCGCGCAGGATGGACTCCCGCTTGAGGCCGCTATCGCCCGGGGCATCGCCGGCCTTGAACCCCACCTTGCTCGCCAGCACGACCTTTTCGCGCCGCCCTTTGAGGGCATTTCCGAGGATGGTCTCGGCCGCTCCGAAGCTATAAGCATTGGCGGTGTCGAAAAAATTGATGCCGGCGTCGAGGCAGCGGCCGACCAATCGCGTGGAAAGCGCCTGGTCGCTCTGCTTGCCGAAAGTCATGGTTCCATAGCAGGCGCGCGAGACGGTCAGATCGGTGTGGGGAAGGGTCCGGGTCTCCATGCGAGAATCGTACCGCATCTTCCGGCCGGCGCCGGTTTGCCGGTGGCCCAAAAGTTTCAGGACCCTACCGGTTTGCCGGTGGCCCAAAAGTTTCAGGACCCTACCGGTTTGCCGCCTGCCCGCGGCCGCGCTTGCTACGATGGTATCGACCCCAAAAATGGATTCCGCAATTCTCGATCTTCGTCTGAAAGCCTATGGCACAGCGGCGGGGGTGTTGGCTTTCGACCGCCTGACGAAGTGGCTGATCGAAACCCGAGTGTCGTTCTTCGACCCGCTGAAAGTCATTCCGGGATTTTTCGACATTGTGCGGTCGGAGAACCGCGGCGTAGCGTTCGGGCTGTTCAACGATACGACTTCGGAATGGCGGACCCTGGTGCTGGTGCTGCTGTCGCTCGCCGCGGTGGTGGGGGTGAGTATCCTGTTGTGGCGCCCGGAGCGGCTCGACCGGCTGACGAGATGGGGGTTTGCGTTGATTCTGGGCGGCGCGGCGGGCAACGTGGTGGACCGCATTCTTTACGGCAAGGTGACCGACTTCCTGCTTTTGTACATACGCGATTATCAATGGCCGGCGTTTAACGTGGCCGATTCGGCCATCGTGATCGGCAGCGTTCTGCTGGCGCTCGGTCTGCTTCGTCCCAAGCAGCAGGCGACCAATGTATCCTGAGATTTTTCACATTTCGTTTCTGCACACCTACGGCGTCCTGGTAGCGGCGGCGTTTCTGGCGGGTTTGTGGATGGCGGCGAAGCTCGCCCGGCGGGATTCGCTCAATGTGGATGCCGTAACCAACCTGGGCATCTATTGCGCGCTGGCGGCGATTGTAGGGGCCAAGATCATGATGCTGATCGTGGATCCGCGCTACCGCGAAAATCCCGGGGAGATCTTCACGCTGGATACGCTACAAGCGGGTGGAGTGTTTTATGGCGGACTGATCGGGGCGCTGGTGGTCGCGTGGTGGTACATGCGCCGGATGCATCTGCCGCTGTGGCGAACGGCGGACGTGTTTGCGCCGGGCATCGCGATCGGCCACGGGATCGGGCGGCTGGGTTGTTTTTCGGCGGGCTGCTGCTGGGGCGTGGAGTGCCACCTGCCGTGGGCGGTGACGTTCCACAGCGCGGTGGCGCACGAAAATGTCGGCGTACCGCTCGACGTGCCTCTGCACCCCACGCAACTGTACGAATCGTTCGCGGAATTTCTGATTTTCGGCATCCTGTACTGGCGGGCCGGCAAAGCGCACCGCCAGGGAGCGATTATCGGGCTGTATCTGATGCTGTACTCGGCGGCGCGGTTCGTGGTGGAATTCTTCCGTTTTCACGAACAGGGCAATTTGTGGGGAACGCCGCTCGATACCTCGCAGTGGATCTCACTGGGGCTGTGCGCGATCGGGATCTGGTGCTTCTTCCGGCGGGAAGAACAGCCGGCTGCGCCGGCGAAGGCGGACCGGCCGGTGCAGGCCAGACGGTAAGCGAGACCATGGCTCCGGGGCGCTGGCTTCTCATGGATGGGCTGGCGATGCGACCGCGGCCGGCTGGCGGGACAATCGCACCGAGCACCCGATGCCGGCCTGTTCGAAGCGGCACGCCCCGAAGCGGCTCTGGCGCGACATGCGCTGGAAATCGCCGCGCGAGTAGGCGCGTTTGAGCAGGACGTAACGGAAAATCCACTTCGTCATCCAGGCATCGATCGGGCCACGGCCGCTGCGGTCGACGAACGTGTCGATCTCGGAGAGAGGACAGTCGCGGCTGAGATCGACGATCCAGGCTTCGCCGGCGGGCCGGAGGACGCGGTGCATTTCGTTCAGGGCGGCGACGGGTTCGGTGAAATTCTTGAACGCGGCGGAGCAATAAATGAGATCGAAGGACTCGTCCGGAAACGGCATGGCGGAGGCATTTCCGAGGCGGAAATCGACATCCACGCCAGCGGCGCGCGCGTTGGCGGCGGCGATCCCGACCATCGTCCGGCTGGCATCCAGGCCGGTGATGCGGAAGTCGCCGAGTTTGGCCAGTTCGATGGCGAAAAAGCCGGGGCCGGGGGCGACCTCGAGCACGCGGGCGCCGGCCAGCAGTTCGCCGGCGGCAATTTTGGCGGAGCGGCGAAAATCCTCCATGTCTTTGGCGCGGCTGGAAGCGTACCAGCGGGCAACCCAACCTTCCATACCCATTCCCTTCCACGGTTTCGGCCGAGCGAGCGGCATGACTTGACTCCTTTCCATGAGGCAGGCTAAAATCTCAATATTGCAGTATCTTAATATTGCAGATCATTTATCTTAACAATGCAGCTATCTTATGTCAAGCCGAAAATTGGCGAAGAGCGGCAAAAGAACTGAACTGCTGCGGGAAGTGCAGGACCTGGGAAGGAAGATCAGCTCGCAAACGGTCTTCCTGCACCAGGCGATCGCGCAGGACGTGGGCCTGAACGCCACCGATACCAGGTGCGTGGACCTGATTGCTTCCGACGGCGGGATGGTTACCGCGGGGCGGATTTCGGATCTGACCGGCCTGACGACGGGAGCGATCACGCACATTCTCGACCGGCTGGAGCGGCGGGGAATCGTGGAGCGGGTGCGCGACAGCGAGGACCGCCGGCGGGTGCTGGTGCGCGTGCGGGCCGAAAGCCTGGAGCCGCTGCTGCCCAAGTACGACGCGCTGGCCAAAGCGTTCCTGGCGGTGGCCGGGGAATACAGCGACGACGAACTCGCGCTGATCTGCGGCTATATGCGGAAGATGTCCGAGACGACGGAACGGCTGATGGCGGAGATGATGGCGTCTGCCGGCGCGCGGAGGTAAGGCGTCAAGGCCGGTACACCCAGCGATCGGCGGCCAGAAAATTTACGGGCGCGCAAACGGCCACCGCCAGGGCAGCCGACCACCACGCGGGAAACCGCAGAATCTGCACCAGCCACCACGCCAGCAGGGTATTTCCGGCGAGCGACACGGCGCCGTTGGCGATGTGGAAACGGCAGAGGCGGCCAGCGCGATGGCGAAAGCCGCGGATTCCGCGGTCGCGCCAGGTGAAGCGTTCGTGCCAGAGAAAGTTGTGCAGCACCACCAGTTCGACGGCAATGGCCATGGCCGCGGGGGGCGGCAAGCGCAGGCCTTTGGCAAACAGGCCGAAGAGCGCCACTTGCAAGACCGCGCCCACCGCGCCGACCAGGCTGAAGACGCCGAACCGAATGCGAATCACCGGACCGTCTCCTCACGGTAAAGGCCGACGGTGTGACGGATTGCCGCCGCCACGGCCATGATGGCCATGCCGGCAATCGCCACCGAGCCACCCACATCGAAGAGCCGGAATACCCGGCCCGCCAAGCGCGCGAAGGGATGCACGGTCAGCATCGCATTGCCGGCAATGAGCAGGATGCGGATCTCCGTGGGGCCGAAAATGGCGTGCGACAGATGAAACTTTCCGGTAGTGTAGGCGGCCAGGTAACTCTCTATCGAGAGCAGATAGAAACCGGCCAGCATCCCGGCGGCAATCTGCCAGTGCTGATAGCCGGAGGCGGCGAGACCGGCCATCAGCGCGAATGCGCCGAAGGTATCGGCCATGTGATCCACATAGAAGCCGTATCGCGGGCGCTGCCGATTGCGGACGCGGGCCAGCGTGCCATCGAGGCTGTCGCCGAGCCAGTTCAAGAAAAGGAACAGGTTCACGAGCCAGAGAGCGGCCGGCGCGCGGGATGCCAGCGCGTAGGAGCAGCCCGCCAAAAGCTGGGAGGCGAATCCCAGCAGGGTCAAGTGGTCGGGGCCGATGGATGCGGGCACGCGATGGGCCATCCAGACGAGCAGACGCTTCTCCACGTCCGCTGTCAGCGCCCGGTGAATGCGCGGCGCGGACACGAAGACTGGCTTCGCTTCGGGGTTGCCGTCAGTTGTCGCGATCATCGCCCGACCTCCTTGCCAGTAAGGCTTTCGTGGTTGCGGACAGCATGAATTCCAGCGAGTCGCGCGGCAGCGTGCGGATGATGGGAACGACCAGCCAACCTAAGCCGGCCGGAACGTCGCGGGTCAGCGACACGGCCTCGCACGAGATGCGAAGACCTTCGGGCGCCTGCTGGAAGGTCCAATAGGAATTGAGTTTCCAAAGGAGGCCGTCGTCGTCGCCTTGGGCGCGGCGGTGCTCCTGGCCGGTGCCCGCGCGATCGACTTGCCAGATGTGGGTGCTGCGCGAGAAGCAGAAGCCGCGCGTGCCGCTGTCGAGCAGACCGGACAGGGTTTCGAATTCGGCGTCGAGCACTACGGTGACGATCTGTCGCTTCACGAATCGCATGGCGACGGCGGTGCGATCCCCCTGGTCGAAGAGGGTTCGGGAAGAGACCACCTCGGGGCTGTAGTAGCGGGCGAGGCGGCGGTTATCGCGGAGCAAGTCCAGCAGTGCGGCGGGGGTGGCACCCGGAACGACGGCGGCGGCTCGCCAATGGTGTAAACGGCCTCCGGGCACGGGCCAGGTTCCGCCGTTCACGGGATCGATGGCGAGCGAGGTTGGCGGGGCGGCCGAGGCTGGTGGGAGGGCCAAGCGGGCCTCCACCCCCGATACATAGGTATCGAAAGCCCTGGCGGCGGAAGGGGTCAATTGGGATGCCGGCAAGCGCGCCGCGGACGCCATCAGCAGGGTTGCCATCCCAAATCGCAAATGGAAAGTTGGCTTCACAAGCGGGATTGTGGCGCGGCGGGACGGTGGCGGCAAGACTTTCCGCGTCATCTTCCGGTCACTTCCGCCTCACTGCGCAAACAATTGATTTCGAAGCTCCTGCGCCGAGTTGTCGCACTCCGGGGGCGGGGCTAAACTTGAAGACGACGGCATGACAGGGAACGCTCTTCGGCGGATTTTCCGTTTCGGTGTGTTCGAGGCGGACGAGGCATCGGCGGAACTGCGGAAGCACGGGGTCCGCGTGAAGCTGAATACCCAACCGTTCCAGGTGCTGCTGATGCTGCTCGAACGGCCGTCGGAGCTGGTCACGCGGGAAGAGATGCGGCAGCGGCTTTGGGGTTCGGACACGTTCGTCGATTTCGACCACGGCCTCAATGGCGCCATCAATAAGATTCGGACGGCGCTCAGCGATTCGCCGGCGACGCCGCGGTATATCGAGACGGTTGCCGGCAAAGGGTATCGGTTTATCGCTGCGGTTTCGCAGGCGCTACCGCAGGTTCCCAGCCCGGCCGAACTCGCGCCGGGCCCGGCGCGTTCCCTGCTTTCGACGCCCGAGGAGCTTCCGGCGGCGCCGCGAAAGGTGGCCGCTACCCTGATGGTGCTGGTGCAAGCGGTATATCTGGGAATTTATCTGACGGCGCTGGCCAATCTGCACGAGGTCGCGGACGTGCTGCGCGAGACGAGTCTGCGCCCTCCGCAGCTTTTCATGACCGGCGTGATCGTAACGGCCGCCGCGCTCATTCCGGTAAGGCTGTACCTGATTGCGGCCGCATGCCTGGGCCTGCGGCAGTTGCCGGCCAAGTTCGGGCGCATGTTTCCCGTGCTGCTCCTGCCGGACCTTCTTTGGGC
>Ga0335072_10017251_pt1 | contig 10217 bp, 8 predicted proteins | sample Lox_Sample_21_FD_206725 | JGI IMG/M metagenome (GOLD analysis project Ga0335072, IMG submission 206725) | Soil microbial communities from Loxahatchee National Wildlife Refuge, Florida, United States - Lox_Sample_2.1 | ecosystem: Environmental > Terrestrial > Soil > Wetlands | place: USA: Florida...
ACCGCGTTGACGGTAATGCCGTCGCCGCCCAATTCGCGCGCCATGGAATGGGACATGCCCGCGAGCGCCGATTTGGACGCGATGTAGTGCAGATAGTTCGGCCGGCCGAGCGTTACCGCGCCGGAGGCCATATTGATGATGCGGCCCCATTTGTTGCGCCGCATCAGCGGCACCATCGCCTGCGCGCACAAAAACGGCCCGGTGACGTTGACGCGCAGTACCTGTTCCCATTCGGCGAGCGGTATTTGCTCGAACGGGCGCATCTGCAGCGTCGAAAAGATCGCGGCGTTGTTGATCAGCACGTCGGCGCGGCCGAACGCCTGATCGACGCTGGCCGCGAGCCGCTTGACCGAGCCTTCGTCCGCCACGTCGGTCTCGACGACGACAGCGTGGCCGTTGCCGGCGGCGATCTCGCGTTCCACGGCGCGCGCCTTTTCGACATTGCGCTCGGCGATGACGACTTTGGCGCCGCCGGAGGCGAACGCCTTGGCAAAAGAGCGTCCGATGCCCTGACCGGCCCCGGTAATGACGACGACTTTGTCGGCGACGGAGAATGGCTCTTCTGTCATGGCTTGCTCAAGCCGCCCGCGCCAGCGCGCCGAGCGCGGCGGCGGCATCGGCGGGTTGCCACCACAGCTTGACGCCGAGATCGCGGGCAATGATGCCGGCGGCGATGTAACCCGAGCCGCCCGAGATGGCGCCGCCGGGATGTCCGGCCGAGCCGGCCATGTAGAGATTGGGAATCGGCGTGCGGTAGCCGAAATGGTTGTACATCACCTGCTCGGCGTTGAACGCGCCCATGAAGATGTCGCCGTGGCGCATGTTGATCAACTCGGCGGTGTATTCCCTTGCGGTGTAAACGTATTGTCCGATGATGTTGCGGCGGGTCAGGTTGGGGCAGTAGCGCGCAAAGGTTTCGATGATTTTCTCGGCGAAGTCGCGCTTGAAGTCCTCGTAATCCTGCCCGCCGAGCTCGGGTTCGAGCGGCATCACGTGCCAGCAATAGGTGGTGTGCTTGCCGGGCGGCGCTTGCGTCGGGTCGATCACGCTCAATGGGCCGGAGCCGAACTGAACGACGCGCGGCACCCGGTTGGCTTTGACGTCTTCATGCGCGGAGTTGAGATCCTCCATCGTCTCGGCGCCGATGCTCCATTTCAGCGTGCGGTCGATGTTCGGATCGAACGCGGCGGCGGCGAAGCGCGGCGCTTCCTGCAAGGCCAGATGCAGCCCGAACAGCGTCCAGCTGGTGTACTGAAAACGGTCGAGCTTGGCGAGAAACGCCGCCGGCAGCTGCGCGCGCCCGATCATGGTCTCGAAGGTCTGGTGCACGTCGATGGTGCTGGCGACGAACGAGCGCGCGCGCACGGTGCGGCCGTCGGCGAGCACGATGCCGCGGGCGCTGCCGCCTTCGATCAGGATGCGATCGATCGCCACCTGCGGCTGGAACGTGCCGCCGGCGGCGATGAAGGTCTCCATCAATCCGCGCGCCAGATTGGCCGAGCCGCCCTGGCAGAGCTGATAGCCGGTCTCCAGGTCGAAGGCGCGGATGACCGATCCCATCGGGCTGGTTTTCGACAGCGTATCGGTCAGCCAGGTGCCGAACAGCGAGACCTTGAACAGAAATAGAAGCCGCACGTGTTCGTTCTCGAACAGCTCCTGGACGACGTCGAGCGGCTGGCGGCGGCTGATGGCGAGGAAATCGCGCCCGAGCGCGGTCTTGCCCAGCAACGCTTCGCGCTCGGCTTGCGGCAGCGGCTCGGCGTAGCGCTCCGGGATGAGGATGCGCGCGGTGATCGCTTCGGCGCGGCGGTTCCAGTCGCGAAACGTCGCGGCGTCACGCTCGGAAAAGCGCGCCACATTGGCGATGGTTTCCTCGCGGTCGCGGCCAAACACCAGCGCGGTGCCGTCGCGATGCGCCTGGCCGAATTCGTAGCGCGGCGTGATGTAGGTGACGCGGTCTTCGAGCCCCAAATCCTTGAACCACGGCGTCTCGGAGATGTGGAAATGGTTGATGGAATGCAGGTTGTGATAGAAGCCGGGCGCCGTGACCTCCTCCGTCATCAAGCCGCCGCCATAGCGCAGGCGGCGGTCGACGACGAGGATGCGCAAGCCGGCTTTGGCGAGGTAGCTGCCCAGCACTAGGCCGTGATGGCCGGCGCCGATGATGATGCCGTCGTAGGTTTTTTCCAACGCCTTGGTCACGCCGTCCTCCGCAGCTTTTGCCGGAGACAGAACCGCAGATTCATCGTCGTGAGAAGCCGAATTTTTGCATAGCCGCGCTAGCGGTGAGACGGGGCGCCGCGCCGATCTTCGTTCTTCACCTCTCCCCGCGGGCGGGGAGAGGTCACGCGCGCGGCGCGTGGGTGAGGGGGCGTTGCCGCAATTCTCAGGCTAACTGTAACGCCCCCTCATCCCAACCTTCTCCCCGCACGCAGGGAGAAGAAAGGCGCGAGCCCCAATAATCGAGCCTCAGTAACAAGGACGATGTAAACTCGATTGCATGACCGAAGCGAACATCCTGTTCATCGGCCCGGGCGCCATCGGCGCGTCGGTCGCGGCCTGGGTGGCGGAAACCTATCCCGCGGTCTTCGTCATGGGTCACGGCGAAAGCCAGGCGGCGCTGCGGGCGGACGGCATCACCACCTACCGTTTCGGCGATCCGGATGCGTCGCGGCGGACGACGCGCGTCGCCGTGGTCGACCGTCCCGGCGAGATCGGCAACGTCGACATCGTGGTGCTGGCGGTGAAGAACTACGGCCTGGAGGCCGTCGCGCGACAGGTGCATGACGAATTGGGCGATCGTCCGATCGTCGTGTCGCTGGCCAACGGCATCGATAACCAGCACATTCTGCCGAAGTTCTTCAGCAAGGTGATCTACGGCGTCGTCGCCTACAACGCCCGCCGCGACCGGCCGGTCGTGGTCGGCTATCAGCGCAAGGGACCGCTGCTGATCGGCACGCTCGACGACACGCTCGGCTCCGAGCTTGGGCTCGCGCAGTCGATCCTGGCGCGCGGCTGCCCGACCGAGATCACCAGTCGCTTGCAGGATGCCGTCCACACCAAGATCGTCGTCAATCTCACCAACGCACTCGACGCGCTGGTCGGGCGCGGCTGGAAGCCGCTGTCGAACCTCGCCGTGTATCAGGAGCTGTTGACGCAGACGCTATGGGAGGGCATACGCATCATACGAGCCGCCGGCTACCGCGAGTACCGCATCGCCGGCATCCCCAGCTTCACCTTCCTGCGCGCCGGCACGTTGTTACCGGGCTGGCTGCTTCGCCCGGTGTTCAAGCGGCGGCTGAGCGGCTACGAGATGGGGAGCATGACTCAGGACGTGGCGCTGCGCGGCGCCACCGATACCGAACTCGAATCCATCACCGGCTACATCGTCGACCTCGCGGCGCAGCGCGGCGTGGCGGCGCCGTACAACCGCGCCATCCTGCGTCTCGGCCGGGAAAAATTCCGTCCCGGTTTTCTGCCGATGCGTTGCGAAGACGTGCTGGCCGCGGTGGCGCATGACAGCGCACAGCCTTAACGCAGCATGGCCGGCGCGGGGCCGGCCATGCGTCAGTGCAAAGAACTGCCGGACGAAGTTTTACTTCATCGCTTCGTAGACGGCGTGCGTCCAGGCGCCGACCGGCTTCTTGGTGATGACCGGATCGGATTTGCCGCTCATCAGGATTGCGACCGTGCGGTCGTAGTCCTTCGGGTTGAGCTCTTCGTTGCCTGGAGCGAGCAGCTTGGCGATTTCGCCCATCATCCGCTTCTGGTCCTTCTCGGTCTTTGAACCGGTCGTGTCGGTGGCGAGAATGATCTTCACCGCCTCGTCCTCGTGCGCCTTGGCGTAATCCCAGCCTTTCACCGACGCCTTGACGAATTTCGCCATCTTGGCGACGAAAGCCGGATCCTTGAGCTTCGGCTCCATCACCCACAGGCCGTCTTCGAGCGTGTTGACGCCCTCCTTCTCGTAATTGAAGACGACGAGCTGGCTGGGTTTGTAGCCGCCGTCGATCACCTGCCAATACTCGTTGTAGGTCATCGCCGAGACGCAATCGGCCTGCTTCTGCAGGATCGGGTCGACGTTGAAGCCCTGCTTGAGGACCTTGATGCCGCCGGGCGAGCCGTCGGTCTTGATGCCGAGTTTCGACATCCAGTTGAGGAACGGATATTCATTGCCGCCATACCAGATGCCGATGGTCTTGCCCTTGAAGTCCTCCGGCGTCTTGATGCCGGTATCCTTGCGGCAGACCAGCTCCAGGCCCGAATGCTTGAAGGTCTGTGAGATGTTGACCAGCGGCACGCCCTTTTCGCGCGACGCCAGCGCCGAAGGCATCCAGTCGACCACCACGTCGGCGCCGCCGCCGGCAATGACCTGCGGCGGAGCGACATCCGGTCCGCCGGGATTGATGGTCACGTCGAGACCGGCGGCTTTGTAGAAGCCTTTGTCCTTGGCGACGAAATAGCCGGCGAACTGGGCCTGCGCAACCCATTTGAGCTGGATCGTCACCTTGTCGGCGGCGTGCGCGGTACCAAGCGGCAGCCCGAACGCCGCGGCCGCCACCATCATCGTGAGTTTTCTCATGTTTTCATGCTCCACTGCGATACGCGAACCGCCGAGTCAGGTCCGATAGGAGGGATGCCAGAAGGTCGTCGCGCGCTCGGCAAGCGCGACAAATCCGTAGAAGGCCATGCCGGCAATGGCGGCCAACGCGATCTCGGCCCACACCATGTCGAGCGCCATACGGCCGGCCTCGATGGAAATGCGAAAGCCTATTCCCTGCGTCGGCGTACCGAAGAATTCCGCCACGATAGCGCCGATGAAGGCGAGGGTCGAATTGATTTTCAGCGCGTTGAAGATGAACGGCATGGCCGCCGGCAAATAGAGCTTCTGCAGCGTCTGCCGGTGTCCGGCGCCGTAAGAACGCATCAGGTCGCGCTCGATATGTCCGGCGGTGTTGAGGCCGGCGAGCGTGTTCACCAGCATCGGAAAGAACGTGATGACGACGACGACGGCGGCCTTCGACGGCCAGTCGAAGCCGAACCACATCACCATGATCGGGGCGATGCCGACGATCGGCAGAGCGGAGACGAAATTGCCGATCGGCAGCAGTCCGCGTCCGAGAAAGGTATAGCGGTGGGCAAGTACGGCGACGAGAAAGCCGGCGCCGCAACCGATGACGTAGCCGGTGAGCATACCGAGAACGAAGGTCTGGACAAAATCCTGCCAAAGCACCGCAGGCGACGCGAAGAACCGTATGGCGATCACGCTCGGCGCCGGAAACAGCACGGTGGGCACGCCGAAACCGCGCACCGTCACTTCCCACAGGTAGAATATGAACGCGCCGAACAAGAGCGGAATTGCGAGATCGACGATGCGAGAAGCCGTCTTATCGTGCGGCTTGACGGCGGCAAGCCGGGCGACGCCCAGCCACGCCGCGCCCCAAGTCGCCAGCACGGGCAGCCAGAAGCCCCATGCCGCGTAGCCGGCGATTGTGGCGTCGCGCAGCAAAGCGAGCGTCACGGCGCAGCTCAGTGCCACGCCGCCGAAGCTGGCGGCAATCGACAGCGGTGCAGCGACAAAGGCCGCGCCCGCATATAGCGCGGCGGTGAGGAGCGTCGCCGCAAGCAGCGCCGGCCGCGACAGCAGGCCGGCGGTCGGTTCGCTCGACAGCGGCAGGACGGCTGCGGCCAGCATGCCGATCGCAGCGGCCAACAACGCAAGGCGCCGCCAATTCGCAGGCATCAGTGCGCTCCCATCAACCGCGCCACGGAGCGTTCGGCGAGGCTGATCAGGCCGATCAGCCCGGCGGCGAGCAACGAGGCGGCCAACAGCGCCGCCCAGATTTGGATTGTCTGCCCGTAATAGGAGCCCGCCAGCAGCCGCGCGCCGATGCCGGCTTGCGCGCCGGTCGGCAGCTCGGCAACGATAGCGCCGATCAGCGATATCGTTATCGAAACCTTCAAACTGGTGAAAAGGAACGGCACCGCCGACGGCCAGCGCAGCTTCCAAAAAATCTGCCCCGGCGTCGCCGACCAGGTGCGCATCAGGTCGCGCTGGATCGGATCGGGCGAATTCAAGCCCTTCACCACGCCGATGGTGACGGGGAAGAAACACAAGTAGGCGGAAATGATCGCCTTTGGCAGCAACCCGCGAAGCCCGATCGAGCCCAACACGACAATGACAATCGGCGCGACGGCTAGGATCGGCACCATCTGCGAGCAGATGATCCAGGGCAACAGGCTCTTCTGCAAAGTGCGCGCGTGCACGATCAGGACGGCAAGGATAATGCCGAAGGCGGCGCCAAGCAGAAAGCCGAGGAACGTCGCCGACAGCGTGACCCAGCCATGATAGACCAGACTGCGCGGCGACGTGACCGGCCAGTCGAAGACGTCGTCGGCAAAGGTTTCGATGATCTGATGCGGCGCTGGCAACAGCGGCCGCTCCGCGTTCAAGGTGCCCGCGATCAACTCCGCGGTGGTGTAAGGGGTTTCGTTGCGCTCGAATGCGTTGCGCACGAGGTTTATGTTCATCAGCACCGCGGCGATGTACCAAGCCGCGATCAGCGCCAGCGCGATCACGACGATCGGCGCATAGCGGCCGACCGCCGGATGCCACGCAATCTCGGCCGGGCGCGCCGTGGAAACCGTGCTGCTCGTCACCTGCTACTCGTCATAAGAATGGCCCGAGCGCAGGCCCGAGCGCACGCGCTGCGCGACCTTGATGAATTCCGGCGTCTCGCGAATCTCCAGCGTGCGGTCGCGCGGGAAATCGCAGGCGATGACGTCGACGATGCGGCCGGGCCGCGGCGACATCACCACGATCTTGCTGGAAAGGAACACCGCCTCGGGAATCGAATGGGTGACGAACACGACGGTCTTTCCGGTCTGATCCCAAAGTCGAAGCAGCTGTTCGTTGAGGTGGTCGCGCACGATCTCGTCGAGCGCGCCGAACGGCTCATCCATCAACAATAGCGCCGGATCGAACGACAACGCGCGCGCGATCGAAGCGCGCTGTTGCATGCCGCCGGACAATTGCCAGGGAAATTTGCGTTCGAAGCCGGAAAGGTTCACCAGCTTCAGATAACGCTCCATCCGCGCGCGCCGCTCCTTGGCGTCAAATCCCATGATCTCGAGCGGCAACATGACGTTGCGCTCGATGGTCCGCCACGGATAGAGCGCCGGCGCCTGGAAAATGTAGCCGTAGTGGCGCGCCAAGCGCGCCTGTTCCGGACTGACGCCGTTGACGAGAATGGTCCCGGCGGTGGGCTGCTGCAGGTCGGCGATGATGCGCATCAGCGTGGTCTTGCCGCAGCCGGACGGGCCGATAAGGGAGACGAAGTCGCCGTCGCTGATTTGCAAATCGACGTTGGCGAGCGCCTGCACCTCGCCGTCGCCGGTGTGGAAGGTCAGCGACACGCCGCGGGCGTCGACAGTCAGTGCCTTGGCGGCCGGAGCACCCGCTTCGCCGGTCGCGGCTTCCGGCGCCGTCGTGTGCTCAAACGGACGAATTGATGCCATCGGCGATGCCCGTGCCACTTTTTGCTCCGTCGGGCCCGGTCGCCTTACCACGCGTTGGTCCATGAGAAAATATTGGCAGACCTGCGCAGAAAATCCGCGCCCAACCTTTGTTCACGCTGACAGAATATTGGGCAGGCCGATTCACCTGCATTGTCAACGGCTTTCTCAAGGCACGCCGCCGCGGACAATACTTTGACTCATCGCCGCAATGTTTTCCATACTTCGAAAGCGCCGTTATTGCCCCCCTTTTCTGCTATTCTCCCGCACGATATGAAACCCGCGCCTTTCCGCTTTGTAGCTGCCCGCAGCATCGAACAAGCGTTGCAATTGAAGGCCGAACACGGCGATGAAGCGCGGTTCCTGGCGGGCGGTCAAAGCCTTGTTCCGACGATGAATTTTCGGCTGACGCAGCCGGCTGTGCTGATCGACATCAATCCGCTGACCGAACTTGCCGGCATCAAAGAGGAGCCCGGCGAGCGGCTGCGCATCGGCGCACTGACGCGATACCGGAACCTGGAACGCGATCCGGCGACGGCGCGCAACTTGCCGCTCGTTCACGAAGCGCTGCCGCACATCGCGCACCCGCAAATCCGCAACCGCGGAACCATCGGCGGCAATCTAGCGCACGCCGATCCGGCCTCGGAGATGCCCGCCATCGTCGTCGCTCTGGCCGGCAGATTGCGGGCGCGCTCGGCGACCGCCGAGCGGTGGATCGATGCGTCGGATTTTTTTGTCGGCGCATTGAGCACGGCGCTTCAGTCCGACGAGATGCTGATGGAAGTGGACTTGCCGGTGGCGCCGCGGCGATCCGGCGCTTGTTTTATGGAACTGTCGCGGCGGCGCGGCGACTTCGCCATCATCGGTGTGGCCGCCACGGTGCGCCTCGACGACGACGGGCGCTGCGCCGAAGCGCGCATCGGCCTGTGCAATGCCGGAGACGGGCCGGTCTTTGCCGCGGCCGCAAGCTTGTCGCTTGCCGGCCGGCAGATCGGCGACAAAGAGATCGGTGAAGCCGCCGAACTGATGCAGCGCGACATCGATCCGGGCGGCAGCATCCACGCCAGCAAGGAGTTTCAACGCCATATCGCCGGCGTGCTGACGAAACGCGCGCTGGCGGCGGCGAACAAGCGGGCGCGGCGTGAGCATTGACACGCACGACATCACGGTCACAGTGAACGGCACGTCCTATCGCCGCCAGGTCGAGGCACGGCTGCTGCTGAGCGATTTCCTGCGCCACGATCTGTTGCTCGCCGGCACCCATGTCGGTTGCGAGCACGGCGTGTGCGGCGCTTGCACGGTGATTTTCGACGGCGCTCCGGTGCGCTCGTGCCTGATGTTCGCAGCGCAAACCGACGGCCATTCCATCGACACCGTCGAGGGTCTTGCCGCGGACCGCGATCATCTGCATCCATTGCAACAGGCGATGCGCGACTGCCACGGCCTGCAATGCGGCTATTGCACGCCCGGCATCCTGATGACCATGAAAGTCTTTTTGGAAGAAAATCCGGCGCCGGACGAGGCGCAGATTCGCGAGGCGTTGTCCGGCAATTTGTGCCGTTGCACCGGTTATCAGCACATCGTGGAGGCGGTGCAGCTTGCCGCCGAGCGGCTGCGCAGGTGAACGTCGTGGCGACACGCAATTTCGGCGCTCCGATTCGACGCAACGAGGATGCGCGGCTGTTAAGCGGCCAGGCGCTGTTCGTCGATGACGTCGAGTTGCCGGGAATGCTGTACGCCGCGTTTTTGCGCAGCAACGTCGCCCACGCCCGCATCCGCGCCATCGACGTGTCCGCGGCACGCGCCCGCGACGGCGTGGTCGCGGTCTATACTGCCGCCGACCTCGGCGCCTACTGGGCGCCCGGTCCGTTGTTGGTGCCGCCGCCGCCGATCAAGGACGCCGTTTTCAATCCGCGCACCCAGGTGCCGCTCGCCAAAGATAAAGTGCGGCACGTCGGCGAACCGCTCGCCGTGGTGCTGGCGCAAAGCCGCTACCTCGCCGAGGACGCGCTCGCCGACATCGCCGTCGACATCGATCCGCTGCCGGCCGTCGTCGATCTGGAAAAGGCGCTGACGCAGGCGTCCGCCTTGGTCCACGACGATGTCCGCGGCAACCTCGCCGCGCATGTCCGGCAAAGCCGCGGCAATTACGCGACCGCGCGCGCGCGCGCCGCTCACGTCATCGGCCGCCGGTTTCTCTACGACCACGGTGCGTCGATGACGATGGAGACCCGCGGCGTGGTCGCCAACTGGGATGCGCGCGCCAATCAGATGACGATCTGGGATACCACCCAGGCGCCGGTGTTCCTGCGTAACGGGCTTGCCGGCATGCTGGGCCTGAGCGAGCGGCAAGTGCGGGTGATCGCGCCGTTCGTCGGCGGCGGTTTCGGGCCGAAGATCATGTTGTTCTATCCCGAGGAGGTGGTGATTCCGTGGGCGGCGATGAAGCTCAATCGCCCGGTCAAATGGATCGAAGACCGGCTCGAGCATTTCTTCGCCACCACGCATGAGCGCGGCCAGATCCACGACGCCGAGATCGCGCTTGGCGCCGACGGCCGCATCGTCGGCGTCAAGGACGTGTTCCTGCACGACACCGGCGCCTATAATCCTTATGGCCTGACGGTGCCGATCAACTCACAATGCACGCTGCTCGGGCCCTATGTGATTCCCAACTACGATTCGACCTTCACGGCGGTGTTCAC
>Ga0335072_10017252_pt1 | contig 10217 bp, 10 predicted proteins | sample Lox_Sample_21_FD_206725 | JGI IMG/M metagenome (GOLD analysis project Ga0335072, IMG submission 206725) | Soil microbial communities from Loxahatchee National Wildlife Refuge, Florida, United States - Lox_Sample_2.1 | ecosystem: Environmental > Terrestrial > Soil > Wetlands | place: USA...
GGGCGGGGCGGGGGGGCCCGGCGGGGCGGGGGGGCCCGGCGGGGCGGGGAGGCCCGGCGGGGCGGGGAGGCCCGGCGGGGCGGCTGGGCCGGCCGGGGCGCGCGCTGCGGCGTCGGTACCGCTGCCCAGGCTGCCGTCCACGCCATCGTCCACGTTCACAGTCATGACGGTAGCGCGGTCACGGGGCGAGGCGTCGTCTTGTCGTTGCTAGCCGACGGATTCGGCGTTGTCCGCGGCTTCGTTTGCTTCGTTGTCCGCGGCTTTGCTGGCGGCGGTGATGCGGCGGGCCAGCAGGCTGTCGTTGCCGCGGGCGTCGAGGTCGGCGAGCAGGACGGCGATGGCCTCCCGGACGATCCGGCCCCGGTCGGCGGCGGCACCGTAACGCAGCAGGGCGAACCGGGCGCGTTCCAGGTCAAGCAGTTCCTCGGCGGACAGGTAGACGGTGATCTTCTGGGTGTGCTTCTCCCGGCCGCTGGCGCGACGCTGGTCGCCGTCGTCCGGACCGGGAGCAGCGGGCCGCAAGAGTTCCGCGACCCCGGGCAGGCTTACCCTCCGTGATCGACTCCTGCCTGCCGCCACCGCTCCAGTACCTCCTTGGCCAGCTCCCGGTAGGAATTCGCCCCCATTGACCCGGAATCGAAGCTGGTAATAGGCTCTCCAGCCACCGTAGCGTCCGGGAACCTCACCGTGCGGTTGATTACAGTATGAAAAACCTTATCCCCGAAACCATTGACGATGCTGGCCAGGACCTCGCGGGTGTGCAGGGTCCGCGAGTCGTACATGGTCGCCAGAAGGCCGTCAATTGTTAGCTTGGTGTTCAGGCGGCGGGAAACCTTGTCGATCGTCTCCATCAGCAGGGCCACGCCGCGCATGGCGAAGTACTCGCATTCGAGCGGGATGACCACCCCGTCCGCGCACGCGAGCGCGTTGATGGTCAGCAGGCCCAGGGACGGCTGGCAGTCGATCATGATCACGTCGTAGTCGGGCAGCAGCGGCTCGAGTACCCCGCCGAGCACGTACTCCCGGCCCACCTCGTGGACGAGCTGGACTTCGGCGCCGGACAGGTCGATGTTGCTCGGCAGCAGGTCCATGCCGTTGACGCCGGTCTTGTACAGCACGTCATGCGCGGTGATGTCGCGCTCCATGAGCAGGTTGTAGATGGTGCTGTCGATGTCGTGCGGCTGGATGCCCAGCCCGACCGACAGCGCTCCCTGCGGGTCGAAGTCGACGAGGAGGACCCGGCGCCCCTGCTCGGCCAGGGCCGCGCCCAGGTTGATCGTGGTGGTCGTCTTGCCGACGCCACCCTTCTGGTTGCAGACGGCCACCGTGCGCGCGGGGCCGTGCTCCATCAGCGGCTCTGGGTCGGGGAAGGGGGAGAATGGCCTCCCGGTCGGACCCAGCTCTCCTGCCTGGGGCTCTGTCATACGGGATGCTGCCACAAGCACTAACCTCCTGGGCTATGGCCGCGACGTTGCCCACGGAACCTGGCTCTGGACTCTAGGCCCCCGGCCTGGCGCCGGCAAGCAGACGCGCCGTTGGCGCCCGATATCCACCTGGTAATTTATATGGCCGCCGTCGGCCGGGCCGCGTGCCGCGGCGTTCGGTCCCCAGCTGTCCCGGCCCTGGCATCAGCTGTCCCGGCCCTGGCATCAGCTGTCCCGGCCCCTGGCATCCCGGTCCGGAACGGTCGCTTCGCCGGGTTCGGGCAGGTCGAGGATAAGGCTTCCGCGGTACAGGTGCAGACGTATCTGGTGCCGGTGCAGGCCCGGAGGGCCGGGCTGGGGGTGGAACCGGCGCGGGCCCAGGTTGTAGAAGCGACCGCCGCCGTACCTGATGCGGATGTCCCGGACGCCGGGCCGCTGCCGGGCCAGGCAGGCGCCGAGCGGGACGCCCAGGGAGGTGGGCTCGGTGGGAGTGTGCGCGTTGCCGGCCACGGCCAGCAGGCCGCTCGCTTCGGCGCTGCTCGCTTCGGCGCGGGCCAGGATGCGGCCGGCCATCGCCTCGTCGCGCTGGGACCAGCTGGAACCCGCGCTCATTACCCCGTCGAACAGGGTCAGCTTGAGTTGGCCGGCGGCGGCACGTTCCCGCAGTACGGCCAGGTGACCGGCGGTGATCCGGCCGTCGCCGAGCCACAGCGCCGGATGGTCGGCCAGGTCGTCGCCGGCCAGGTACAGCGCGACCACCGAGCCCAGTTCCTCCGGCCACTCCAGGGCCAGCGCGGTCAGCCCGAAGGCCTGCATGAGCGCGCGGATGACCAGCGGATTCTCCCGCACGCCGTGCACCTCGCCGAGCAGCAGCAGGCCCGACTCGTCCAGCGACCGCCGCGCCGCGGCGACCGCGGCCGGCTCGATCACCAGCGCCAGGTCGCTGACCTCGAACGCGGCGACCGCGCGCTCGAGCGCCTCCAGCGAGTCAATCGATGGCATGGCTCAGAGATACCCAGGACGGCTGGCCAACCTGCCCCGGTTGGTTCACGGGCCGGCTGGGCCTCGCGGGGGCTGACCACCGCGAGGCCCAGCTTCGCCGTTAGCCGCTGGTGTCTCGGCGCAGGTCAGCAGCCGTCGTAGGCCGACCAGTTGGACTGGCCGCCCTGGGCCACCGCGTTGTCGAACACCTGGTTCTGCTCGGCCACGCTGGCGTTGCCGAAGTCAGCCGGGTTACCGCCGTAGGCGGCCCAGGTCGACGCGCTGAACTGGTAGAGGCCGTAGTGCCCGGTCGAGTTCATGACCTGGGCGTTGCCGCCGGACTCACGGGCGATCACGCACTGACCGAACGACCCGCCCGGCGCTCCACCGGAGTAGCTCACCTGCTCCGTGGGCTGGGCGGTCGAAACCGCCGGGCTGGCCACCGGCGCGTCGGCCTGGGTGACCGGAGCGGGCGCCGGCCCGAGGGCCGAAGGCGGATCGGGGATCCGGGCCGGCTTGACCGGGATCTGCAGAACCTGTCCGGGCTCGATGACGTTCGCCCAGTGGATCTTGCTGTGGTTGGCCCAGTACAGCACCGGCCACGCGTTCTGGTTGTGGTAGGCACGGCCGGCGATCGAGGACAGTGAGTCCCCCGCCTTGACGGTGTACGTGGATGGGCCGGAAGCCGCCTTGTGCTGGGCGGTCCGTTCGATCGCCGCCAGCAGCTGGGCCGAGGTCGAGTCCAGGTGAGTGGCATTCGCGACCACGGCGTGATGGGCGGTCTCCTGGGCCGCCGCCGGGGTGTCGGCCAGCGCCTGTGGCGCGAGGCAGAATGCCGCGGCCACGCCGGCCAGCGCGGGCACAGCCGCCATCGGTAGTCGACGGGGGATTCGGGTACGGGATTTCTTCCTGTGGCTTCCCAAAGGGTTCCTATCCGTGCAGGGCGCGCTCACCGGGAAGGGGACCCAACGTGCGGGCAGCCTTCGGAGCGCCTGACATCCGGGCAGCCTAACTGGTCTAGACCCGGAATTTCGGGCAAATACGCCAGAACTCGTCAAACGGGTTTTTGAATGCTAAACTGCCAGATCAACGCAACAGGAGACACAGCTTTAACTTTGATCTCTGCAGAGTTACGCAGCTTGAGCTCCTTTGTTGTGTTTTGTTGGTGACTCTCGGTACATGAGAACGGTTATCGGCGTCCGCCGACCGGGCGGCGGACGCGACGCGGCCAGGGCGGTCCGCGGTGCCGATTTCGGCTTCGACCCGGCACGGACCCTGTTCAAGTAGGGAACGTTTGTTCGGCATGTCGACTAGTCTGGAGAGATTCGTTAGCTATCATTTTTGATAGTAAGGTCATTCTTCAGAACGGGACGTGGTTCATGAGCGGAGCACCGGTTCCCGGGATCCCGGCAACGCCGGGCTGGCCGGGCGGGAGCTGCCCCCGGCCGAGGTGCTGGCCGCTGATCAGCCCGGGCCCGGCCGGGCCGCTGGCGGGCGTGATCCCGCCCGGGTTCGTCGGCCGGGTCACCCTGACCATCCCCGCGGCCACCATGCTGGACCTGGCCGACCGGCCCGGCGAGCTGGGCGGCATCGGGCCCATCGACCCCAAACCCAAAGCAAATACGTCCGATTGTTACCGATCCCAGGTGAGAGCCGACCCGGCGCGGAGGGCATGGCGCACGTCGTCTGTCGACCGCTTGTTTTCCACATGAGGGCCTTCCCGGAAAGCGGCGCGGCACCCCCGGGATGGGGGTCACCCGTGAGAGCATGAATTCTCGTCAAGCACGCGGAGGAGGGTCGGCGTGACGGACGGGCGGACGGCACGATCGGGCGAGTGGGATGCGTTGGAGCTGTACGCGCCGCTGCTCGCCAGCGTGGGAGGCGACGTCGGCGACGGTGCGGGCGGCGTCGTGGCGCTTGTGAACGAGCAGGTGTCGCTCCTGGTGGACGAAGCCGTCAAGGTATGGAGCAGGCCGGGATTCGACACGTTCCTCTCAGTTCCCGCACTGCACTTCACCCCGTTCGACTACCAGTTGCAGGCGGCGCGAAGCGCGCTGCGCCGGATGCGGGGGCGAGCGATACTCGCCGACGAGGTGGGACTGGGAAAGACCATCGAGGCCGGGCTGATTCTCGCTGAGCTGCGGCTGCGCGGGCTGGCTGACCGGACGCTGGTCATCACCCCGGCTGGGCTCGTGGCGCAGTGGCAGGAGGAACTCGAGCGCAAGTTCGGCGTGCCCACGACGATCCCTGGCCAGGACGTGGATCGCGGCGTACTGGTCGCCTCGCTGGCGGCCGCCCGTCGCGACCCGCTGAAATCGCAGCTGACAGCGGACCCCTGGGACCTGATCATCGTCGACGAGGCGCACCGGGTCCGGGCGCCGCGCAGCGCTTCCGGACAGCTGATCCGCCAGCTCAGGTCGCGCTACCTGCTGTTGCTGACCGCCACACCGGTAGAGAACCGGCTACAGGACCTGTACGAGATGGTGAGCCTGGTCGCGCCCGGATTGCTGGGGACCGCGGCCCAGTTCCGCGCCGCCCATGGCACCGCGCCGCTTGCCACGCCCGGCAAGGAACCACGGAACACAGCCGCGCTGCGCAAGCAGACCGCCGAGGTGATGATCAGGCACCGGCGCAGCGAGGTGAGCGTGCTCCTCCCGCAGCGTCTGGCCGAGACGATCCGCGTAGAGCCGTCCGGCGCCGAACGGCAATGGTACGCCGACCTGACAGCACGAGTCCGCGCCGAGGGCAGGACGACCACGTCGGCGCAACGGCTGGCCCTGCGCAGCGTGGCGAAGCTGGCCGGGTCGAGCCCCGCCGCGGCGGCGCCCACCCTGGCCAAGATCGGCTGGGACGACCTGGCCCGGCGCGGCTCCCTGCTCACCGCCCCGGCGAAGGTCGCGGTGCTGCTCGACCGGCTCGGCCGGTTCACCCAGGCGGGGCAGAAGGTCCTGGTGTTCACCGCGTTCCGGCAGACCCTGGAGCTGCTGACCGATCAGGTCCCGGGCGCTGCGGTTTACCACGGCAGCCTGCCGCGCGCGGAGAAGGAGCGGGTGATTGCCACTTTCCGCGACGAGGCCCAGGTACTGCTGTCCACCGAGTCCGCCGGGGAGGGGCGCAATCTCCAGTTCTGCCACGTGATGGTGAACATGGACCTGCCGTGGAACCCGATGCAGATCGAGCAGCGGCTCGGCCGTCTGCATCGAGTCGGTCAGGAGCACGACGTGCTGCTGACCAACCTGGTCGCCAGCGGCACCATCGAAGAGCAGGTCCTGCACGTGCTCGAGGCGAAGATCAACCTGTTCGAGCTGGTAGTGGGCGAGCTCGACATGATCCTCGGCCGGGTGGACGACGAGTTCGACTTCGAGACCACGGTGTTCGAGGCGTTCGTCGCCTCGGAAGACGACGCGGAGTTCGGCGAGCGGATGGCGGTCATCGGCGACGACCTGGCCCGAGCCAGGACCGATTACCTGGCCAGCCGCGCGTCGATCGACAACCTGGTCTCGGAAGAGGAGAGCGCGTGATCGCCGACCCCGCGCTGGAGTTCTGGCTGCGGCACGTGGCCGCCGACGGCGGGCTCTGGGAGCCGGCCGGGGATTCCGCGTACGTGGTCCTCCCCCGCCAGCTTCGCGACGCGTACCGGCTGCCGGAAGAGCTCCGGGTCACCGCCGACCCCGACGTCGCGCGGGAAGAGGGTGCCACGCTGCTCACCGCCGGTCATCCCATCCTCGCTGAGGCCGCCGCCCGGGTGCTGGCAGCCGGCGACGCCGGCTGCCTCGTCCTGGACCGGCCCGCCGCTGTCCCGCCGGGACGTGACGTGCTGCAGGCCGAGGTCCGTGAGGCCTTCCCGACCGACCATGGCCGGATCGACCTGTCCGGCGAGCCCGCCTTCGTGCTGCACCCCGTCATCCGGGTGGGCGCGCTGGTCACCTACGAGCTGTCGGCCGAGGATCGCTTCCAGGAGGAGGCGGAGCGCTGGGTGGATGTCTCTTCCCGTCGCGAGCTGCCCGCCACGCTTGCCAGGTCACTGTCCAAGGCTCTTTGTACCGAACATACGGTGGTACCTCCCGCTGAGAACTTGCTTCCGGCGATCGGTCACGCCCACCGGCTGATGGACTCGGCCGCGGTTTCCCGGCGTGCCGTGCTCGCCGCCGAGGTGAGCGGCGGATTCGAGGCCGAACGCGGCCGGGCCGCGGCGTATTACGCGGACGCGATCGCCCGCATCGAGCGGCGCCTTGCGGTTGCTACGCCAGACCGGGCCGCCGTGTTGCGAGAGCGGCTGCGCGCTACCCGCGAGGAACAGGCGCGGCGGCTGGCCGAGATCGAGGAGAAGTACGAGGCCCGGCATGTGATCAGGCCGTACCGGCTGCATGTGCTACTGGTGCCCGCACTGCGGGTCGCCGCCGACGTGCTGCGCGGGTCGCGGCGGTACCCGATGAGTTTCGACTGGCTATTGCCGGCCGGGGTGTACGCGCCGATGCGCTGCCCGTCGTGTTCGGCCGAGGCCGCGCTGGTGGCCGGCAAGGAGAAGCTCGGCTGCGAGGCGTGCCTGTCCCCGAAGCCGCCGACCGCGGCAGCCGCTAAGCCGGCCGCGGGGAAACCTGCGCCGACCGCCGGGAAGCCCGCGCCCGCCAGGCCTGCTGTGGCGAAACCGCCCGCTGCACCCCCGGTGGCACCGCCGAAACCCAGCCAGCGTCGGGCTGTCCCGCCCAAGGTGCGCGGGTCGCAGCAGAAGGCCAGGCCCGCGCTGGCCGAACGCGTGTGGTCCGCGGTGGCGAGCGGCGACCGGCGCGCGCTGGCCAGAGTCGTGCATCCTGATTCGCCCGCAGCGGCGCTCGCCCGCGTGTACGGCCCAGCCGCCTTCACCGGCATCATCGGCATGCCCGCCAGTGAGGCACCGGAACGGTTCACCGCGGCGGTTGACGCGCAGATAGTCCATGGCGCGCTGCTTGGCTCATCCGGCGCCGAATACCGCTACTTCATCTCCTGCCAGGACGGGCAGGCGGCTGAGGTGCTGCCGTTTCCGGTGACCGCCGACGGCGCCTTCTGGAACTTCTACTGGTGGGGCCGACGCCCGGACGCCAGGTCGTCCGTCCCGGCGGCCGGGGGACTTGATCCGGTCGAGCGCCAACTGGCCGTCGCCGGGTGTGACTGGAACGGCCTGCCAGTCGCCGCTCGCGCCCTGGCGGCGTGGGATCGGCTTGGCGATGTCCGGGACCGGCTGCTCTCCGCGCATCCGCCGGCTGTCCTGGGCGCCTGCGTGATCCGCCTGGTCGCTTACCGGGCCGGAGGGAAGGCGACCTTCGCCAGCGTGGCAGACCATTTCCGGCTGCCGGAGGAGGATGTGCGCCGCGCCGACCGCGCCGTCCGGCCGCTGCTGGCCCTCGGCCCCGGCTGTCCCTGGTAGGCGCTGAGCCCAGTGTCGTGTGCCCAGTGTCGCGTGCCCAGTGTCGCGCTCTCAGGGTGGCTTGTCTGCGTCCGGCCAGGTGCCCACGGCAGCGCGGGCGAAAGCCGCTCGGTCTGTGTTCGGTGACCCCGCCCCGTAGTGCCGGGGATCTTCCCGTGAGACCGCCGAGGCGCCGCAGCACGTTACGGGTGTCCCACGCCGCCCGGCCCAGCTCCGTCGCGGCGGCCTCGACATGGGCTGGCGGAAGGTATCCGGCCCCGGTCAGCCGGATGCCTTCGTCTCCGACGCGGTCCAGGACCCAGGCATAGGGACGCACCATCCGGGCGGCTGTCACGGTATCGATGTCTGGCTTGCCCGCCAGGGACATCGCCGGGATGGTGGCCGCGCGGCATGCCGCCCGGCTACCGGTCCCGGCTCCGTTCTACATTTGCTTACGCTTGTCGAACTGATGGCTGCCGGAGAACGAGCGCCACAAAGAGGAGAGAACCGATGAGCGTCCCACCGGACATGGGGTTGCCGAACACCATGAGCGAGGCCGAATATGAGGCGCTCCCGGCCGGTGTAGCCCGGCGGATCGAGGTGGTTCACGGTTACGTGATCGTCTGCGAGTCGCCGACGCCGCAGCACCAGCAGGTGGCCCGGCGTCTGGCGAACACGTTCGAGACCGCCCGGCCGAAAGAGCCGTGTACTCGCGTTCAGATGGAGACCGACGTTGTGCTGTGGCATGTTCCGAAGTACGCGTTCCGGCGTCCCGACGTGGTGGTATACCGCTGCAAGGAAGACCGCAACGCGAAGCCGGAGGCATCGGACGTCCTGCTGATGGTCGAGGTCTCCTCTCCGCCGACCGAGCGGGAAGATCTGGTGGACAAGATGGCGCAGTACGCAGCGGCCGGGATTCCTGCCTATGTGGTGGTCCGGATGTCCGCCGATGGCGACATCATCGACACACGGGAGTTTCACCTGGACGCCGCCACGTGCCAGTACCGGATGGAATCGGTCATGGAGCACGGTGTGGTGCTGACCTATCCCTTCAAGATCGCCGTCCCATTCGAAGAGCTGACCGAATAGGCGACGCAGGTCTCTGCGCGACAGTATCCGGGATGCGCGGTCGCACACCCCCACAGGGATCCGCGAATTCGCTGTCGGCTTATGCCCGCCTGATCGCCGTGACCACGCTTACCGAGATGGCCGGACGGCCTGGCGTCCTGCGCGGCACTGGTCCGGTCGACCCCAATCCCGAAGCAGATACATAGGATCGTTACCAAACCGGGGCATCAGCCGATCCCGGTATCCAACGCGTCAGCGTACCGAACCGTTCCCCCCGCAGGGCGGTGACTTGTGTGCGTCACGTCCACTGACATGCGGCCGCCACCGGCTGATAGATCACGGGCAGATGCGCGTCTGGCCTCACCGCTGAGTGCAGCGGCGCGTATATGTATGACTGATACGGTATCATATGAGTATGACAAACGCGATGACAGTCCGGCTCGACGAGGAGACGTCCCGCGAGCTCGCCGAACTCGCCGGGCACTACCCGAGCCGGTCCGCTGCCATCCAGGACGCCATTCACAATGCATGGCGGCAACTGCAGGCCGACAAGCTGGAAGCCGGGTACGCTGCCGCGGTCGCCGACAACCCGCACTACCCTTACGAGTCGGCCGACGAAGCCGCCGTGCTGCGCGCGCGCCGCCGCGCCCGGCAACAGCGCGACACGCTCACGTGACCGCCAGCCCGCAACGAGGCCAGGTCTACCGCTGCGACCTCGGCTACGGCCTCAAGCCATGGCTCGTGGTATCCAACAACGCGCGCAACCGCCTGCTCGATGACATCATCGCGATCAGGCTCGCCACCACTGCCCGCGACCTGCCGACCTGGGTCAAGCTCTCCCCGGCCGACCCGCTCGCCGGATACGCCAACGCAGACTGCATCGAGCAACTCGGCAAGGACGAACTCGGCGAATACCTCGGCGCCTTGTCACCGGCCTCCATGCGCGGCGTGAACCAGGCCCTGGCGATAGCACTGGTCCTTACCTGAGGACGCGACCGACACAGAACGGGTCGGCGCGCGTTCTCCCGACCGCGCCCCTCACTCAGCGTCACACTGCTGACCGGCATCACCTCGGGACCGATCCTCAAGCCATCATCGGCTGGCTGCAGGCTCACGGGTCGCTGCTCGCGATCCTGGTCCGGTTGAGCAACAATCAAGAGGATGCACAGGCCTATCCTGCTGAAGCAAGCACGCGATACGCGGCAGAAGCGCGCATTTCGGCGGTGACGGTCCCGCGAAAGCGCCTGGCCTCGTTATCGTGGACCGTTACGGTCGCTATGACAGCGGTAGATGTCCACGATAATCCGCTGGCGTCAGTAAAGTGGAACCTGATGCGGGTGTGAGCACCTTTCGGCGGCACA
>Ga0335072_10017253_pt1 | contig 10216 bp, 8 predicted proteins | sample Lox_Sample_21_FD_206725 | JGI IMG/M metagenome (GOLD analysis project Ga0335072, IMG submission 206725) | Soil microbial communities from Loxahatchee National Wildlife Refuge, Florida, United States - Lox_Sample_2.1 | ecosystem: Environmental > Terrestrial > Soil > Wetlands | place: USA: Florida...
GTCGTATCGTGGACCTGCGGAAGCCGCACCACCATCGCCCGCACCCCCCGCTCTTCCAGCAAGGCTGCCGTGTGCTCCGACGCGCGCGGATAGTGATCGGAGACAGGAACCGGCGGGTCGTCCTCGGTCGCCGCGCCGCCCTCCGCCAGCAGGGCAAGCCCGCCCGTCACGATCAGCGCGCGATCCGATCCCGCCAGCGTCTCGCCAAGAACCTCGATGGCCCTCGCGTCGATCGCGCAGTTTTCCTTGAAGTTCGAAAAGTCGTGGATAAAGGCAAGGTGAATCACCGCGTCCGACCCCGCTGCCCCGCTGCGCAGGCTCTCCAGGTCTTTCAGGTCGCCGCGCTGCACCTGCGCACCCGTCGCCGCCAGCCGCTCGGCGCCCGCATCGCTCCGCGCCATGCCCAGCACTTGATGCCCGGCCTCGATCAATTCCTTCACCACCGCCGACCCGATAAATCCCGTCGCGCCCGTAACGAAAACTCGCATCTCCCATTCCTCCTCTACCGGTTACCTGCTCTCACCATCGCCTGCGTTGAAGATTGACGGACCCCGCAGGCATCGAATAAAACGGAGACAATCTCCGAACGTTCCGGATCAGTAGATAAACGGAGACATCCTCCGGTTGCAACTTTTTTTGCCATGACTAAGAAGCCTTCGCGAACCGTGCAGCCAAAACCGCAGCGCAAGCCGCGGGCCGACGCCCTGCGCAACCGCGAGCGCATCCTCGAGACCGCCAAGGTGGCCTTTACCCGCTTTGGCGCCGACGCCAGCCTCGACGAGATCGCCCGCCAGGCTCACGTGGGAGCCGGCACCCTGTACCGTCACTTTCCCACCCGCGACGCCCTCATCGAAGCCGTCTATCGCAGCGAGGTCGAAAAGCTCGCCGCCGCCGAGCGCCGCTTCGCCGCAACTCTGCCTCCCATGGAAGCCCTGCGCGCCTGGATGCTGCTCTTCGTCGACCACATCGCCGCCAAGCAGATCATCGCTCCCGCGCTCAACAGCGTCGTCGGGGGCGCCTCCAAGCTCTATGAGGGTTCGCGCAGTCTCATTCAGGGAGCGGCCGGCGCCCTGGTCAAGCGCGCCGTCGACAGCGGGGAGATGCGCAGGGACCTCGACCCCTTCGACCTGATGCGGGCCCTCATCGGCGTCTCCCATGTGGGCTCCGGACCGGAATGGCAGCAGAGCGCCCGGCGGCTCGTCGACATCCTCATCGCCGGCTCGCGCCCGGTTGACTAGTAGGACGATTCCAAAATAACGTGGCAATGCGGCCGAATGTGGTTTGTAAAAGGGCACGACTTTAGTCGTGCAGTCGTGCCGCAAACAGCCACCTATGAGCGTGGGCTTTAGCCCCTGCGGAAACTTTCCGCCTCCGCTGAATCTGTTGCGATGTTATTTCGGAATCAAATTACTAGGGCCTGAGTCCAAAGTTCGCATCAAAAATAAACTGTCGTCCTGAGCGGAGATTGGCGCGTGACCGGGGCCCCCATGAAGCGGTCTTTGCCTCTTGGGGTGGTTGGGCGCCAATCGCAGTCGAATGCCTGCCCTGAGCTTGTCGAAGGGGACCTGCGGTGCGGGGTCTCGACTTCTGCAATGGAAGTCGGATTCACCGCACTGGCCGCCGCCCTCCGAACCCGGATGCAACTGACCCCTGGTCTCTCGTTAGCGGATCACGTGGAAGGTGCGCGACCACCGCGTCTGGGTGAAGAAGTGCAGCATCACGTGGCCAAACCAGTGGATGCGCGCACCCAGGCCTGGCTGCTCGTAGTCGCTCTCCGTGGCCGGGAACGACCAGTAGTTGAACAGCGGCCGGCCCACAATGTTCGCCCGCGGCACAAAGCCCCAGAACCGTGAGTCGAGGCTGTCGTGCCGGTTGTCGCCCATCATGAAGTACTCGCCCGGCGGCACCACCAGGTTGCCGTCTTTCACGTAGCTGGGCATGGCCACCGACCAGGCGTCGGTCGCGCCCAGCGCCGGCGTCATCGGCACCGCGGGAAAGTCGTCGAGGTAGTCCACAAAGTTCATCGGCGTCGTCGGCTGCGCGTGCGGCTGGTACTGGGCCACGCCGTTGATGTACACAGTGCCGTCGTTCAGGTGAATGTGATCGCCGGGAATCCCGATCAGCCTCTTCACCAGGTAGAGATACTCCGGCTTGCCGTTCACCTGGTCGGGAACCGGCTTGATGAAGACCACCACATCCCCGCGCCGGGGCTCGCGGTAATAAATGAAGGGGGCCCACTGCGCCGGGGGCGCCAGCGTAACGCGGTCAACCACAAGATGGTCGCCGATCAGCAGCGTCTTCTCCATCGAGCCCGAGGGAATGACAAAATTCTGGCCGATAAATGTCTGGATGAAGAGAAGCACCGCCAGCACCGAGCAGATACTCGCGAAAGCCTCAAAGGGCGTCTCCTCGGTTGACGTCTCCTCGCCGGGCGCTTGCTCGACGCGCCGGCTCTCTTCCTGCGTCTTGGATGGTGCCGGTTCGGGCTTGGCCGGAGGCGGCGTGCGGTCGGCTCGGCTTTTCTTCTTGGTCATTCCGTCGCTCGCGGAGGGATTCGGCAGCCTCCGGCGGCAAACGCCGGCTCAACGTCAGTGAATCACGTGAAAGATCCGGTCCCAGCGCGCAAAGTGTGCAAGCTTTTCCGGAAGACCCCTGCCGAATTTGAGTTTACCATCCGCCTCCGGCCCAGCCTGGGCCGTTACCGGGTCGTCTCCCGAGGCCGCCCGCAGCGAGAAGTAAACCAGCAGCGGCGTGGCCACAATCGCCCGCCGCGGCACAAAGCCCCAGTAACGCGAGTCGTCGCTGTGATTGCGGTTGTCGCCCAGCACAAAGTACTCGCCCGCCGGCACCGTGAGCTGCCCGTCGTGGGTGAGGCTCTGCATCTGGCGCCACCAGTCGGGATCCACCGTCGGGTCCGTATAAATGCGCGCCGGAAAACTGGCCGCCGTGGCCGCGGCGACCGGCGCAAAGTACGCATAGGGCTGCCGCAGCGGCGCGCCGTTGATCAATACGACGCCGTTTTGAATGCGCAGATGATCGCCCGGTACGCCCACTACCCGCTTCACCAGGAGCGGCGGATCGGGATGGTGAAAGACGATGATGTCGCCCCGGCGCACCGCCCGGTACGGCAGGATGTAGCGCCCGATGGGCCCTGCCGGCGCCAGCATCTGCTTGTTGCACAGCAGGAAATCGCCAACCAGAAGGGTGCGCTCCATGCTCTCCGACGGAATCAGGAACGGCTGCATGATAAAGGTCAGCACGAAGAGCGCTACCACCAGCGTGCGCAGCAGCGAAGCCAGGGCTTCAGGAACGGTGGGCAAAAGGCCGCCGGACTCCCGCGGCCGGGCGCGCCCCGCCGTCGGCCGTCCCTCCGCGGCAGGGCCCGGAGCCGGCAGGGCGGGACCGGTGGGAGCGGCTTCGGTCATGGCGCAGCCCGTTCCTCCGGCTCTTCCCCGATCTCGGAAAGGTCCGGCTCCCCGGCCGTCGGGTCCGCATCGGAATCGGCCCCAAGCCGCTCCAGGGCGCGGCGGGCGGCGTCCTGCTCGGCGCGTTTCTTGGTGCTGCCGATCCCTCGCGCCAGCGGCTGCCCCGGCTCGCCGGCGCCGGCCCGCAGGCGCACCTCGACCAGAAACCGCTTGCGGTGGTCCGGACCGCTCTCGCGCCGCAGCCGGTAAACGGGAACCCCGGCGTGCGTCGCCTGCAGATGCTCCTGCAGCGCCGACTTGTAATTCCCGAGGGCCTGCCCGGTGCGCAGCTCCTCGGCCAGCACCTCCGCTGCCTGGCCCATCACGCGGCCGGCCACAAAGGCCCGCACCGGCTCCAATCCGCCGTCCAGATACAGTGCGGCCAGGACCGCCTCCATCGCGTTCGAAAGAATCGTGCTCTTCTGCCGCAATCCACCGCGTTCTTCGCCCCGGCTCAGGCGCAAATGGCTCCCCAGTCCAATCGACGCGGCCACGGCGGCCAGGTGCTGGCGGCTCACCAGCCGCGCCCGCACGCGCGTCAGTTCGCCCTCGGTCCACTCCGCATGAGCTGAGTAAAGGGCCTCGGCGACAGCCAGCCCCAGCACCGCATCCCCCAGGTATTCCAGGCGTTCGTTGTCGCCGGATGCTCCGTTCCCCTCCGCCTGTTCCTGGGCCAGGGAGCGGTGCGTCAGCGCGCGCACCAGCAGCTCCGGGTCCGCAAAGCGGCGTCCCAGCGCGGTTTCGAGTTCGGACAGTGCCGGTTGCACGCTGGTCTCAGCAGGTCTTGCGGCCCTTATGGGGGTCCCGGTCGAAGCCCTGAATCGCGAAATGAGATCGAGGTCCCGCGTTTCGCATTCTTTCCCTTCGCATCGCCGGCGCCCCCCTCACTCCCCGATCGCTACCTCCTGCTGCCTTTTCCCTTCTCCTCTTCCATCAGACGCAATCAGGAGCCCGGATCGTTCAACGCGAGGTCACGGTTGCCTCGGCGGGGCGGCCGGTGCCGGAGCCTGGGCAGGCGAGGCCGGTGCTGCGGGTTTATTCTGCGTATCCGCGTCGGGCGGGCCGCTGCCGGCATCTTCTTCCTCGCACGAGTGCCCATTGACCGCGTAAGCCGTCTTTTCGCCGCGCTCGGCGGCGATGCGCGTGTCCAGCCGCCCGTCCCGCGCCGCCATCGCGGCCTTGTACTCGGAAACCGCCTTGTCGCGATCGCACTCCAGATCGTACATCCGGCCCAGAAAGATGTGCGACCACGCCACGATCCGCGGATCCTGCCCCGCCGCGATGGTTTTGTTGAAGTCGACGAAGGCCTGGTCGGGATGGCCCGTCATCAGCGCCGCGCGCGCCAGGATAAAGTCCGCCCGCGCCCCTGCCGCGGCCGCTGCCGGCGTGTCCGTCTCGCTCGCCAGCGTCTTCTTGGCGATCGAGCTTGCCGCCGCCGCATCGCCCTCCGAAAGCTTCGCCTCCGCCAGGTCCAGGCCCGTCAGCCTGCGCGGCTGGTTGCGCTCCAGCACCTCCAGGTCGGCCACCTTGTCGAACGTCGTCTCCTTCGCCCGGTGCACCTGCTGGTCCACGTCCATGCCGTAGACCATCTCCCCGATCACCTCTTTTAGGTTGGCCGGAGACTTCTCAAACAGGATCATCTGCTCGTAGAAATACTGCGTCAGCACAAACCCCTGCGCCATGTCGTGCTGCACCGCCGCCCACCGCGCCGCATCCACCCTCTGCTGGTACACCTGGAGCTGGTGCTCATAGCGCGGAAGTTGCGAGCGGTCTATACCCGCGGGAATCGTGTACACCGGGATGCCGGTGTCCATCGTGCGCGCCTCGATGGCCTTGATCAGGCACTCGATCGTCAACTGCGTCGGGTCGTTGCGGAAGTGAAAGTCCAGAGGAGCGTCGCGGATCGCCTTCAGCACCGGATCGAGCTGCTGCAGACCGTTGTAGCGCGACAGCAGCAGCGGGTCGATCACATAATGCAGATAGGTGTGGCGCACGTCGTGCAGCGGGACCTTCCCGTTCACCGGCGAAACCACCACCACGTAATCGAGCCCGTACACCCGGGCATTCACCAGGCGCGGCGAAAGCATCGGCTCGATGACCACGATAAACCGTCGCCCCGTGTACCCCTCCGCCGGCATGTGCAGATACAGGTTCGTCGAGACGATCATCTGCGACAGCGGATCGTGCAGAAGTTCCTCTTCGTGGTCGTACTCACGGTGCGCCGCCAGCCAGATGCCGTTCAGGTCCACGGCCTCGGCAAAGTCCTTCACCAGCGGCACCACCCCCACCACCTGCGTCGCGTCCGGCGGCATCTCGGTCAGCTCGGCGGTGATCTCCAGCCCCGGCGGCTGCGTAAGATAAAGCGCCAGCGAGATGTACTGCGCAATGTCCTCGTCGGTTCCGGTCAGCCGGTGCTGCGCCACAAACAGGCACAGCTTGTCCCGCTTCTCCCGCGCCGTCTCGCTCTTCGCAAGCGACCCGTCCATCTGCTCGCGGACCCACTTGCGGATCGGGTCGCTCTCGTCCAGGCCCTCGTCGTAGCCGCACGCGTTCAACGCCGCCGCCATATAAAACACCGGCTCCGAGGTGATGAGCGAGACGCTCGGGCCCGCCGGGTCCAGCACCGTCGGCGTCTTCTCCTGCACGTACTCCCCCGCCGAACCGGACGCGCTCGAAGACGACGAGGAGCCTCCCGCCTGGGAAGCATTGCTGTCCGACGACTGGCCTCGGGCCGTCACCGCCCCCAGGCAAAGAATTACGGCCGAAAACGCCAAAGCCGGTTGCAATCTGCGCCACTTCATCAAGAAACCCTGCCTGCAAGTCTAGTTAGACGCACGCGCAGGGTCAAACGAGAGAAACCGCCCCCCCCGGGCCGCGCCGCCGTTTATAGTGGGAAAGCGATGCCGCGCCGGCAGGGTTCGAACAGCCGGAGTCGTGCCGGCCATGCAACCGGCGCAAGCGATCGAAAATCCTGAGGCTGTTATTCCCTTTCCCAAGGCCGCGCGAGAGTCAATAACAGCTTCTAAGTTAAGGGGTGGTGTGGAACCGATGGAAAATCTCCCTTCGGATGCATTGGTGTTTCTCGGAGCCACGGGTGACCTGGCCTACAAGCAGATCTTCCCGGCGCTGCAGGGACTGATCCGGGACGAGGGGTTCAACCTGCCCATCATCGGCGTCGCCAAGGCCGGCTGGACGCTCGAACAGTTCCAGGCCCGCGCCAAAGACAGCCTTGAGAAACACGGCGGCGCAGACCCTGCCGCCTTCGCCAAAATGATGACCCTCCTGCGCTACGTCGACGGCGACTACAACGACGAGGACACCTTCGCGCGCCTCGGCAAGGAGCTCGGGCAATCCCAGCGCCCGCTCCACTACCTCGCCATTCCGCCCAGCCTGTTTGAGCCCGTTGCCGCCAACCTGGCCAGGATGTGCTGCGCCGGCAACGCCCGCATCGTCGTCGAAAAACCCTTCGGACGCGACCTCGCCTCCGCGCAGGAGCTCAGCCGCACCCTCCACCAGTACTTCGCCGAGGAGAACATCTTCCGCATCGACCACTACCTCGGCAAAGAGCCCGTGCAGAACATCCTCTACACCCGCTTCGCCAACCCCATCTTCGAGCCCATCTGGAACCGCGATCACATCCGTTGTATCCAGATCACCATGGCCGAGGACTTCGGCGTCCAGGACCGCGGCCGCTTCTACGACCAGGTCGGCGCCCTCCTCGACGTGGTCCAGAACCACATGCTCCAGGTCGTCGCCAACCTCACCATCGACCCGCCCACCGGCGAGAGCCACGACGCCGTCCGCGACCGCAAGGCCGAGCTCATGCGCGCCATCCGCCCCCTCGATCCGACCTCCGTCGTAAGGGGCCAGTACGAGGGCTACCGGGAAGTCCCGGGCGTTGCCCCGGCCTCGACCGTCGAAACCTTTATCTCCGTGCGCCTTCAGATCGATAGCTGGCGCTGGGCCGGCGTCCCCATCTATATCCGCGCCGGAAAGATGCTCCCGATCACCTGCACCGAGGCCACCGTCGAGTTCAAGCGCCCGCCCCGCGAGACCTTCGGCGAACTGGTGCCGGCCAGTTCCGCGCACATGCGCATCCGCGTCAGCCCCTGCTTCGAGATGGGGCTCGGCATCCGCGTCAAGATCCCCGGCGAGCGCATGGTCGGCCGCGATGTCGAGCTCGACCTCCATCGCGCGGAAGTCAAAGACATGCCCCCCTATGAGCGGCTGTTGGGCGACGCCTGCCGCGGCAACGTCGAGCAGTTCTCGCGCCAGGACCTCGTGGAGGCGCAATGGCGCATCGTCGAGCCCGTGCTCGGCAATGTAACCCCCGTCTACTCTTACCTGCCCGGCACCTGGGGCCCGGAAGAGGCCGGTCAACTGATCGGCCGGGACGGCTACTGGAGCGATCCGGTCATCTGCCGTTAGCCTCCGCCGCCCTTCGCTCTGGCTCTCCGAGACGGATGCGGAGCGAATGATCCAATCGCCTCTCTCGAAGAACACGATCTTCGCTTGGCCACTTAAAAGCGGTTCTCCAGTTGGTGTGGAGCGGAGCAGGATTGCCGAGTCGCTCTTTCATCTCCAGCGTCCCCGCCGGCAGGTCTTCGTCTTTTGCTTGTTGGGGTGGCTTCAGTCCTGCCGAAAACGCCGCAAACAGAAGCCTGGGCTTCAGCCCCTGAGGGCTGTCTTCGGGTATTCTCCGGATAGCCGGTCAACCGCCCGCGCCGGGGAAATGCAGCTGGTCCGGGAGCCTCCTCGGGCCCCAGTCCGGCCGGTCGGGCACGGGATTCCCGTCGCCATGCCGACCTATGAGGACTGATCCCCCGTAAATGAGTTCTCGAGAACTCGATCTGAGCCCGAAACAGAGACAGTTGATCTGCTTAGACAGCATTCCTGTCAGTGTCAAGCAACTCAACTACCGCGCTGATCTTCCGCACAATCAGAAACCCTTTGCGCTTTGCAAATTGCTGAACAATGCCAACAATGTGGGGTGAGACGGACCAAACGCCGTCAGGTTCCGGCTCCTTGTTCACGAAAACTGCGGCGCCGCTAAATCCATGTGGGGCGATTCCGTCCTTGGTGAGCGAATAGGGCATAAAGAAGTTACTCGGCGAATAGGTCTCATTCGTCATGCCCGAAGTGTCGAGATCAGGATCGTATCGGACATGTTCCACTTGCGGAATGAGTGTCTCTCCAAATCCAGCAACATGTACGCGGCTAGCTATCGGAGCGCCCAATGCAATGAGTGAAACCCCTGTGACTAAGTCCTTTTTGAAGGCGTCCGTCTCAAGGTTGATGAATTCCGCATGAGCAAGAGCGTCCAGATTTTGCGGAATTCTGACGGCAATCAAATCGCGCTTGCTGTCGATGAGGAAATCTTCCGGCGCGGAAACTGGTATGGTGCACCCGATACCGGGCTGAACCCGCTGTTCCGCCTCATTCAGGCTCTCAGTTCGACCCAATCCACGCTCATCTCGGAATCCGAACCGCGTCGCGTTCCATGAACGAATCACCTGTGCGGTCCCTCCCATGTCAGGGAAAAAACAGTGCAGGGCCGAAACGAGGAACTTCTTTCCTTTCCACTCAACAAGCGTTCCAGTACCTGAAGATGGCGCTCCTGTGTCGGGTGTCGGCACCAGCAAAAACACTACTGCTTTGCTAATTCTCTGAATGATCGCATCTACTTGGTGTCTTCCTTCAGGTGATGGCGCTGGCAGAGGTACAGGCAATCCTTATGCCTCCAAAGAAAGAAAGGTAGGTCTATCATAAATTAGTCTCGATAAACGCCGTAGCCTCCATGAATCGGGTCATGCCTGGATTGTCGCCCATCCTTCAGTTACCCATCCATGAACCCCGAACCTCCCAGGACTCGCCCGGCGCCGGTTTGCAGAGTATTACGCCTCTTCCGGGCATAATAAATCCAGGGACGCCATCTGCGGTCCCTTCCGGAGGAGCGATGAACAGATGGGCAAAGGGAGAAAAGAGTACCCCCCCGGGGGAGTCCCTCACAGTTTGCATCGTTTTCGGTGCAATTTTGAACAACGATTTATTGAAAACAAAAGAGTTATCCAAAATAATTCGGTAACCAGATAGTTACCAAATTAACATTCCTTTAACCGAATTTACCCGATTTGCAGGCCAAAAACGTCCCTTTTGAGCCTCAAAAAGCCCCTCCGGATCAGCAAGCAATCCGACCCGAAGCCTCAGCGCGCGGCAGCCCGGGAGGCGCTCGACGGCTCGGCCGGCATGTACCGCGCAAACCACCCGGCGGCGCGCTCCAGCACGTCCAGCCGGTGCGCCGGATTCACAAACCCGTGCCCCTCGTCCGGGTATACGACGAGCTCGGTCGGCACTCCCAGGTCGCGAAGGGCGTGCCAGTACTCGAACGACTGCGGCGCCGGGCACTCGCCGTCCCGGTCGCCCACGACCAGGAGCGTGGGCGTCTTGACCTGCTTGATGAAATCGATGGGCGAGCTCTTCGCATAGGCGGCCGGGTCGTCGTAGACTGAAGCGCCAAAGTACGGAATCATCCACTGGTCGATCGAATTCTCGCCGTAGTAGCTGAGCCAGTCCGAGATGCCCGCCCCGGCCACCGCGGCGCGGAAACGATGCGTCTGGGTAATGTCGAACATGGTCATGAATCCGCCGTAGCTCCACCCGGTAAGGCCCACGCGCCGCGGGTCGATGGGATACTTCGCCTCAACCGCGTTGACGCCGGCAAGAATATCGCGCAGGTCGCCATAGCCGAAGTC
>Ga0335072_10017254_pt1 | contig 10216 bp, 7 predicted proteins | sample Lox_Sample_21_FD_206725 | JGI IMG/M metagenome (GOLD analysis project Ga0335072, IMG submission 206725) | Soil microbial communities from Loxahatchee National Wildlife Refuge, Florida, United States - Lox_Sample_2.1 | ecosystem: Environmental > Terrestrial > Soil > Wetlands | place: USA: Florida...
GACTTGCGGAACCATCTTTATGAAGCCACGCTGCGGCGCTCATCGAGTTTTTTTCACAAGCACGCGACCGGAACAATTCTTTCCACGCTCATCAACGATGTGGACCGCGTGCAGTTTGCGGTCAGTTCGGTGATTGGCGAATTCCTGCAGCAATTCTTCACTTTCGTAGTTGGCCTGGTTCTGGTAATCGACATGGGCGGGCGCTTGAGCTGGGCGCTTCTGCTGTTCATACCGGTGGTGGTGACATCTTCGCGCAAGATCGGCAGAGAAGTGAGAACGCGTACCCGCACCGGCCAGGACAAGCTTGCCGAAATCCAGAACATTCTGCATGAGACTGTGACAGGCAATCGAATTGTGAAGGCCTTCAACACCGAGCTGTGGGAGATTCTGCGCTTCAAATCGGCCGCTCGCAGGCTCTTCCGGGCCAATCTGCGTAACGTTCGCATCCAGTCAATCAGTTCACCGTTAATGGACTCGATAGGCGCGGTCGCGATTGCCATGTTTCTCTTCATCGGGCGCAACGAAATTATGCACGGCCACATGACGATGGGCCTGTTTGGCGCATTTATTATCCTACTTTTCAAGCTCTACGATCCGGTGCGGAAATTCGCGTACTTCTATAACAGTTTCCAGCAGGCCATGGGCGCTTCATCTTCCATTTTTTCGTATTTCGACGCAGAAGACGACGTTGTGGAACGGCATCGTGCGGTAACCGCGCCGCGGTTTGGCCATTCGATCAAATTCGACAATGTGGGTTTCAGCTATGCGAACGCCGATGGCGAGCAGCAGATTCTGCATAATGTGGATCTCGAGGTGCAGGCAGGCGAAGTGCTCGCCGTGGTGGGTCCCAGTGGAGCAGGGAAGACGACGCTGGTGAACCTGATTCCACGGTTCTTCGATGTGACAACGGGGCGCATTCTGCTGGATGGCCGCGACATTCGCGACCTGACCCTCGCGTCGCTGCGCAGGCAGGTGGCGCAGGTGACGCAGGAGACGATCCTCTTCAACGACACGGTGCGCAACAACATCGCGTACGGTCAGCCCGATGTGAAGTTACCGCTGGTTGAAGAGGCGGCGCGGAATGCGCTTGCCCACGACTTTATCGCCCGCATGCCGCAGGGCTACGAGACGGTGATCGGCGAGAAGGGGTTCAGGCTTTCGGGTGGCGAGCGTCAGCGCATGGCCATCGCGCGCGCGATCCTGAAGAATGCGCCCATCCTGATTCTGGACGAAGCCACTTCGGCGCTTGACTCCGAGAGCGAATCGCTGGTGCAGGAGGCGATTTCGAACCTGGTGCAGGGCCGCACGGTGGTTGTGATTGCGCACCGGCTGTCGACCATTCGCCGGGCCAACCGTATTGCAGTGCTTGAAGACGGACGCATTACCGCGATTGGGTCGCATGAAGAGCTCTTGACCGCGTCGCCGACCTATCAGAAGCTTTATCAGTTGCAGTTTATTGACTTGCCGGATGGTTTTAGCGGCGGTAACGGCAACGGGTCAATGGTGGCAGCGCCGGTTGTAATCGCCGGGGCCCAGGGGTAGCACGGATGCCTTTATATTCCATGACGGGATTTGCGCGCCTGCAGGCGCGGACTAGTGACGAGCTCGGTTACACGCTGAGCCTGAAGAGCGTGAATCATCGCTTTCTCGACCTGCAGTTCAGGATGCCGAACGGACTCGATGGGCTGGAGATGGAACTGCGCAGGCTTCTGAAAGAATCGCTGGTGCGCGGTCATGTGGAGCTGAGTATCTCAATCGATCGAAGCACCATGCAGAAGAACGGCTACAACCGCGAACTGGTGGAAAGCTATCTTGTGGCGTTTAACGAAGCGCGTGATATGCACGGGCTGAAGGGTGAGCCGGATCTTAATGCTGCGCTGCGGCTGCCGGGCGCAATGCAGTCAGAGAATCGCGGCGATGACGATTTGACCGCGCTCGCAGGCAGCGTGCTGGAGCAGATTGGCCCACTGCTCGAGCAGTTGAAAGCGATGCGTGCGCGCGAGGGCGAAGGGCTTGCCATTGCCCTCAATGCAACGCTCGACCGGCTGACAGAAGCCACTGCCGGAGTGGCGGAGCTGCGCAGCGAAATCGAGGAGAGATACAAGGAGCGGCTGGCGCAGAGGCTGGCGAATGCTGTTGGCCCCGACTTTAACCAGCAGCGGGTGCTCGAAGAGGTTGCTGTGCTGGTGGAGCGCAGCGACGTGTCGGAAGAGTTGGAGCGGATGGCGACGCACATCGGCCACTTTCGCGAGATTCTGAACAACGGCGGCGAAGCCGGCAAGAAACTGGACTTTCTACTGCAGGAAATGAATCGTGAAGCTAATACGCTGCTGTCGAAGTCGAGCGGAGTAAGCGGCAAGGGTACCCGGGTGACTGAATTGGGACTGGCGATGAAGGCCGAGATTGAGAAGGCGAGAGAGCAGATTCAGAATATTGAGTGAGACCAGGGACCAGGCAATAGGCAATAGGCACTAGTCTGGTTCATCCGAAGTTCGTTGAAAAATAACCGCGGGTCCTTCGGCTGAGTTTGCCGCAAAATGCGCGGCAAACTTCGCTCGGGATGACAGCTTATTTGTTGTGCGAACTCGAGAGACAGGGCACTAGAACTAGTTGCATGTTTTGAAAGGACACGGTTTTAGCCAAGCCGATCAGGGCGCATCAAACCGGGGAGCTTTAGCCCTTGAGGGACCGCTGACCGTTTTCAGCTTAACCGAGGAGATCGTGGCAGGAATTCTATTCATCATTTCAGCGCCTTCGGGGTCGGGCAAAAGCACGCTGGTGAGCGAACTGCGCAAGCAGGTGAGCGGGGTCGACTTTGCCGTATCGTGGACGACGCGCGCGCCACGCGGCTCCGAGGAAAACGGGCGCGAGTACAACTTCACCTCGCGCGAAGAATTTCAACGGATGATCGACGAAGACCTCTTCCTTGAACACGCCGAAGTGTTCGGTCACATGTACGGAACCGCTCGAACGTCTTTGGAGCAGGCCCGGAACGAGGGCCACGACCTGATGCTCGACATCGACGTGCAGGGCGCGGCCCAGGTGAGGGCGAAGATGCCAGAGGCGGTGGGGATTTTTGTGCTGCCCCCGAATCCCAAGGTGCTGCGCACGCGATTGAGGAACCGGAGCCGGGCAGAGGGCGTGGTAAACGAGTCGGAGCTGTACCGGCGGCTGAGCGAAGCGAGCAAGGAGATTGAGAATTACCGGCAATACGGTTATATTTTAGTAAATGACATCCTTGACCGGGCAGTGGCGCAGCTCGAAGCAATTGTTCTGGCCGAGCGCTACTACCGGAACGGCGAGGCAATAGCCTACCGGCAGCGCAGGGTGTTGGAGGTCGCCGCAGCCTGCATGCAAATGAACTCGCAGGAGCGGCTCAAACCTGTGCTGGAAGCCTTTGGGATCGACGGCGAATCCGGCCAGCAACAACTTCCCTTTGGAGACGAACCCGATGACGATTGAGACCAGATTCGATTCAAACTACCGCAAGGTTCTGGTTGCAGCACGGCGCGCCCGCCAGATACAGAGCGGCGCGCACGCATTGGTTCCCAGCCAGTCAACCAAGGCCTGCCGCATCGCGCAGGAGGAAATCGAGGCCGGCAAGATTTCATACGTGAAGGCAGACGTTGCCGTCACCAAGCCGCTCGTCGAAGGTCCCGCCGTCCCCATTCTGCTGAGCTGAATAAAGCAAGGATCAGCGATCAGGGACCGGGAATAGCGATTCGCGACCGATAAGCTGAAAGACGTCAGCTTGCCGTGTCGCTGTGGGCTGCAGCATTCCTGCGGTCTTTGTCTTGCTCCGCAAGCACGCTAACTCCGCATTCAATCGATCTCTGTTGTCTGATCTCCGCCCCCTGATCCCCGATCCCTGTTCTAAAATCTACCCATGAGGGTTACGGTCGCCGTTACCGGTGGAATCGCCGCTTACAAGGCTGCCGAGCTGGTGCGCGCCCTGCAGCGCGCGGGGGCTGAAGTGCATGTGGTCATGACGGCGTCGGCGCAGAAGTTCGTTCAGCCGCTCACCTTTGCAGCGCTCACCGGACATCGCGTCATTACCAGTCTTTGGGACGAGTACGACGCCGAGCAGCCGAATCCCGAGCAGAACGGGATAGACCACATCGCCGAGGCGCAGTGGACTGAGGCGCTCGTCGTGGCGCCTGCTACGGCTAACGCTCTTGCCAAATTTGCCAATGGCATCGCCGACGATTTTCTTACCACCATGTACCTGGCCACCCAGGCGCCGGTTTTGGTGGCGCCGGCGATGAACGTGAACATGTGGAACCACGCGGCGACGCAGGCCAATCTTGAAACTCTGCGCCAGCGCGGCGTGCGCGTCATTGAGCCGGGCACGGGCGACCTGGCCTGCGGCATGGTGGGCGCGGGCCGCATGGCCGAGCCTGAGGCGATTTCCGAGTTTGTACTGAAGACGCTCAATCGCCGTCACGACCTCGCCGGCGAAGTAGTGCTAGTCACAGCCGGCGGCACGCGCGAGGCCATCGATCCGGTGCGCTTTGTAGGCAACCGCTCGAGCGGTAAGATGGGCTACGCGCTGGCTGAGGCCGCGCAGAATCGCGGAGCAAAAGTCGTGCTGGTGAGCGGTCCCACTGCGCTGCGCGTCCCGGCACGTTGCGAGCTGGTCCCGGTCACTACCGCCGACGAGATGAAAGAAGCAGTGCTCTCGCGGCTCAATGAATTCACGCTGGTCATCAAAGCCGCCGCGGTTGCCGACTACCGTCCCCTGGCGGTGAGCGAACAGAAGCTCAAGCGCAGCGGCCCGCTTACGATTGAGCTCTCGCCCACTGAAGATATTTTGGCGGAAGTCGTTCGCCGCCGCCGCCCCAGCCAGATCATTGTCGGTTTCGCCGCCGAGACTCATGACGAGCTTGAGAACGCGCGCGCCAAGCTGCTCAAGAAAGGCGCGGACGCCATTGTGTTGAATAACGTGGCCGGGCGCGGCGTAGGCATCGATGCCGATGAGAACGCGGCCACGTTTCTCACTCTGACCAAGTCCGTTGAAATGCCGCAGATGTCAAAGCGCGAACTCGCCGACCGCATTCTTGACGAGATTGCCGCGCTGCGCGCGCCGAGACCAATGTTGCTCGAACTCGATAACGAGCAGGTTGGCGATGAGCCTGCTTCGCCGGCGGTCGATCTATCGTTCGAGGAGACCGTGGTTGCGTCGTCTCGCCGCCGGCTCGTGGTGGAGTAGCACGGCGTGGCTCGTTCGCTCACACCCGAACTGCGCGAGGCACTAGTGGAGCGCATGCGCTTCTATCGCGACCTGGGCCTCACTGAGTTCTACCGCCGGCCAGTGGAAACCACTGACCTGGGTGCCCCCGGTCCCTTGCACGTGGGGACCGGGGACGGAACTCAGCCTACAGACATGGGTGCCCCATCCAATTCGCAGTCCGCGGCTGCGGATTGGGTGGGATCCGAAGAAGTCGAAGTTAGACCAAATTCTCAATCCACTTCCTTCCGGGAGGAACCAGCCATTCCCGCACGCAAAGGTTTTGTCGCGCCGCCGCAGGTTGGCGCCGCAGTAGCTCCCGCCGAGCGCGCCGCCGCGCTCCAGGCGATTCGCGAAGACATTGGCGAGTGCACGCGTTGCGCTCTGCACAAGGGCCGCCACACCATCGTGTTTGCCGACGGCTCGCCCACCGCGCGGCTTTTGTTTGTAGGCGAGGGGCCCGGCGCCGATGAGGACGCGCAGGGTCTGCCGTTTGTGGGCCGCGCGGGGCAACTGCTCAACAACATGATCGCGGCCATGGGCCTCAAGCGCGAAGAGGTCTACATTGCCAATATCGTCAAGTGCAGGCCGCCAGGCAACCGCACACCCGAGCCCGACGAGGCCAACACCTGCTCGCCATTTCTATTCAGGCAGATTGATGTGGTGCGGCCGCAGGTGATCGTCGCGCTGGGCGCAACCGCAGCCACGTATCTGCTGGGCCAGCGGCAGCCGCTTGCCAACTGGCGCGGACGCATCCACGCCTTTCGCGGAAGCCAGCTCATCGTCACCTATCACCCGGCGTTCCTGCTGCGCGACCCGCGGCAAAAGAAGGAAGCCTGGGCGGACTTGCAGATTGCCATGAAGGAGTTGGGGCTAAAGGCGCCAAAGGCAGGGAATAGGGAGTAGGGAACATAGAAAGCTGAGATAGCAGCAGATGGTGATCCAGCATGCCGCGCTGCGCAACGGCTTTTCTAGGGCCTTGCGGGAATGCTCGTGTGAGATTTGCACCGTCATCTAGACTGGTTCGCGAGGCAGCCAGGCTTCAAATCCGCAGACAATGGCGCGAGGTTTCATCATTGAAGAGCAGCGGAGTTAGCGGAGTCTGCGCGGCTCGCCGGGCTAAACGGTCGGCTGGTCAGCTGAGATTCCTTGGCAGAAAATCAGCCTTGTGAGACTGTTTCGAGCTATCGTATTCCTATTCGGCACGCTTACCGTGCGCCAGAGAACCCAGCAGCGATTCGGGCAGGTTCGACGCTCGAATAAAGAGACTTCTGTGAATCTGACTGTTCAATCAGTGCCTTTTTCAGGCACGGCGGAAAATCGAATCTCGGGAGTGTCATGAGGCCCGAACTCTGGGCGCGCCTGAGTCCTCTGCTCGAGGCCGCGGTCAAAAAGCCCTTGGCGGAGCGCGAGGCGTTTATCGCCGCAGCTTGCGGCGGTGACCTGGAGCTGCGCCGGGAACTGGCCGCACTTGTGGACGCACATGCGCGGCAAGGCGCAACGGTGGAGGGTTCGGAGACTCTTGTCCAGGGTCGGATTGCCTCGGCCGGTGGCGATTCCATTCCTCCTGGGGTTGTTTCGGGGCGGTTCAAAATCATATCCCAGCTCGGTAGAGGAGGGATGGGAATCGTCTACAAGGCCAGGGATACTCTGCTTCATCGTTTCGTCGCCCTCAAATTTCTACCCGATAATGTCGCACTTGGTACGCAGGCTCTGGCGCGCTTCCGCCGTGAGGCCCAGGCAGCTTCGGCCCTGAACCATGTCAACATCTGCACCGTATACGACGTCGGCCAAGTAGAAGGCCGCGCCTTCATGGTGATGGAGTTCCTCGACGGTGAGACGCTGAAACACAGGATCGGCGGCCGTCCGATGGAAAGTGAAGAACTGATTCGCGTCGCGATCGGGATCGCCGATGGGCTCGCCGCGGCGCACCGCGAGGGCATCGTGCATCGCGACATCAAGCCTGCCAATATTTTCTTAACACGGCGCGGTGATTCAAAGATCCTCGATTTTGGATTGGCGAAACTTTCCGCTCCGGTCGCCGCGGCGCAATCCGATGCAGAGACCATGACTAGGGATTTGGACCCACACCTGACCAGCATGGGCGCGATGATGGGCACAGTGGCTTACATGTCTCCAGAGCAGGTTTGCTCCAAGGAACTGGATGCGCGCAGCGACATTTTTTCCTTTGGAACCGTGCTGTATGAAATGCTCAGCGGCAATGCCGCGTTTGCCGCGAATTCAGCGGCTCAAAGTCTTGCGGCCATTTTGCGCGATGAGCCGCCGCCCATCGATGCTCCGCCTGCGTTGCAGGCCATTGTTCATCGCTGTCTGCGCAAGGCGCCGGCTGAGCGGTATCAATCGATGTCGCAAGTGAAGGACGCATTGGTGACCACAACGAAGCCCTCGGAGACATTGGTCAGGCCGGCTGTCAGTCGATCGCCCCTTGAGCGCGGCGTGCAAAGCTCCAGTCTGCGCGCGAGGGCTCGCTTTTGGTGGGCTCTGGGCGCCCTTGTTTGCCTCTGCCTGATGGCAGCAGTATGGCTCGCCCACCGGCATCGCGCGCGAGTTGCTTCCTCGCCTATTCAGGCGATCGCAGTGCTGCCATTTCAAAATTTGTCAGGTGACGCAGGGCAGGAATACCTGGCTGAGGGGGTCACCGACGCCCTCATCGGACGCCTCTCAGAAATCCACGATCTCCGCGTCACCTCTCATACGTCCGTGATGCGGTTCAGGAATCCGCAACAATCGGTGCCGGAAATCGCAAAAGATTTGAATGTAGATGCAGTTGTTGAAGGGTCGGTGATCCGCGAAGGCAGCCGGATCCGGGTGACGGCCGAGTTAATCCGGGGGGCTACCGATGGGCACATCTGGTCGAAAAGCTACGACCGCGAAATCAGCGACGCGCTCTCACTAGAGAGTGAGATGGCAGAGCTCGTCGCAGAGAACGTCGAAGTCACAGTTACTGGGGAGGAGCGCCGGCGGCTTACTGCGGCACGTCCCGTCGCGCCTGAGGTCTACGAGAGCTATCTGAAAGGTAGTTTCTCCCTGACGCACGCGAATAGTAAAGCCGACATGGCGCAAAGCATCAGCTATTTTCAAGACTCCATTCAAAGAGATGCGACCTTTGCCCCGGCGTACCTGGGTTTGGCTGAAGCCTACAGCGTTCTCGGAAGTGTCTTCGTCGGCCTTCCACCAGCGGAGACCCGGCCTAAAGCCGTCAGTTTCGCGCGGCAGGCGCTGGCTCTCGATCCGGATCTGGTCGAGGCTCATGTCGTTCTGGGCGATGTGCTCATTGAGGAGTGGCAATGGACCGAAGCTGAGCGGGAATATCGGCGCTCTCTCGAATTAAACGATCACAATGCGATGGCCCACTCGGGGCTCGCGTCGTGGCTTTCTTGCCAGGGCCGCGCCGACGAAGCTGTAGCCCAGATCCAGAAGGCGCGTGCTCTCGATCCGGTGGCAGTTACCGGCGACGATGTATCGTGGATACTCTTTCTGGCCCACCGCTACGATGAGGCAATTCGCGAATCGCGCAGCGAACTGACCCTGGAGCCGGACGACGCGAGCAGCCTTCTGACTTTGGGATTTTCCCTGGTCGCGAATGGTCAGGCGTCGGATGCAATTCCAGTCCTGGAAAAAGCGGTGGCGCTCTCCAAGGGCAGCCCTGCTGCAACCGGTGTACTAATCCGGGCTTATGCACTTGCCGGCCGTCGGAGCGATGCGCTCCGACTACTTTCAGAATTGAAGCAACGCCGGAAGGCTGGCTACGTACCCGCCGCAGCATTTGTGAATGCCTATCTGGGCCTCGGCGACAAGGAACAGGCATTCTATTGGCTCGATGAGGCCTATCGCGAAGGCTCGAGTATCCTCGAGTACCTCAAAACCCATCCGTACTTCGATCCGATCCGCAGCGACCCTCGGTTCACTGACTTGCTCCATCGCGTCGGACTTGGGTGACCATTGGGCAGAGCCGCGCAGGTTGACAGGCACCGCTGCCCCCTGATCACTGGTTCCGCCACAACGCCACGCCGCCCAGCAGGCCGGCTTCGTTTGAAACAATCGTCACGTGCTGAGGCATCTTGAACTCGATCTTCTTGGTGTTGCCGCCGCCAAGGTAGAGATGGTCAAGATTGAACGTGAACTGGATTTGCTTGATCGCCTCCTGAACGCGTTTGTTCCATTTATCCTTGCCGTGGTTTTCGAGGCCGCGTATGCCGATGTAGTCCTCGTAGGTCTTCTTCCTCCATGGGTGGTGGCCGAGTTCGAGCGGGCAAAGGTGGCCGTCAACGAATAGCGCCGAGCCCATGCCCGTGCCGAGCGTAACAATCATCTCAATGCCTTCGCCCTTTACCGCGCCGTAGCCCTGAATTGCAGCATCGTTGGCAACGCGTACCGGTTTCTTCCAGCGCTTCTCAAGTTCTGCCTGAAAGCGGAAGCCGGCCCAGTCGGGGTGCAGGTTTACGGCAGTGTACGTAATGCCGTGCTTGGTCACGCCCGGGAAGCCGACAGATGCCCGGTCGAATGCGGGCAGCGGCTTGATGAGCTGATCCATGACGGCCAGAACGGCGTGCGGCGTGGGTATTGCGGGAGTGAGAATCCGTTCGCGGTCGGTCAACGGTTTGCCGGTAGGCGAGAGCAGCATAGCCTTGATGCCCGAGCCGCCGATGTCGATGGCAAGGGTGACGGGGCCGGAAGATTTGTGCGTGGATTCGGAGTGCGTAGTCATCGAGAGGAATTGTACTGAAAGACAGGGACCAGGGACCAGGCAATAGGGTCCAGGGAGGGCTTAGTTTCTGCCGTTCAGAACGTGCTCGTAGAATTTGACGTATTGCGGCACTACGAGCGAAGCGCAAAAGCGCCTTTGCGCGGTCTTGCGGGCGGCCTCACGCATCGCGTTAAGGCGCGCCGGGTCATTGAGCAGGCTCAGCGCGCCCTGCGCCATGGCGTTAACATCTCCCACCTCGTAGAGCAGGCCGGTTTCGCCTT
>Ga0335072_10017255_pt1 | contig 10216 bp, 1 predicted proteins | sample Lox_Sample_21_FD_206725 | JGI IMG/M metagenome (GOLD analysis project Ga0335072, IMG submission 206725) | Soil microbial communities from Loxahatchee National Wildlife Refuge, Florida, United States - Lox_Sample_2.1 | ecosystem: Environmental > Terrestrial > Soil > Wetlands | place: USA: Florida...
AACGTGGTGCTCTTTGGCGGTATCGGCAGCAGCGGCGGCCAGCCCTACTTGAACGACACCTGGGTATGGAATGGGAGCACGTGGACCGAGGAAAACCTGACGAACTTGCCTCCAGGCAGGTATGGTGCCATGATGGCCTACGACGCGGCGGCCGAGAACGTGGTGCTCTTTGGCGGCAATGGTGACAACACCAACTTTCTGAGTGACACCTGGACTCTGGGCGCGAACGCGGTGAACCTGGGTACGGTCTACGTGTGCCCATCGGGTGCGGCCACGCCATCGCCGTGCAGTCAATCGGCAACGATTCCGTTCAGCGTCGCTGCGGGGACAACCATCGGCTCAATCGAAATTCTTACCCAGGGCGCTACGAACCTCGATTTCACCGTGAATAGCGGAACGACCACCTGCGCGGCGCAAACCTATGCGAGCGCAACCACCTGCTCGGTGGGCGTGACCTTTGCGCCGAAGTACGCGGGCGCGCGCAGTGGCGCGGTGGTCATTGAAGACGGTTCCACGGTGCTGGCTACAGTCTATGTCTACGGAACGGGAACCGGGCCGGAAGTGACGTTCAATCCGGGCGCGACCAGTGCGCTCGGCGGCGGCTTCAGCCAGCCCTCCGGCGCAGCGGTAGACGCGAGCGGCAATGTCTATGTGGCTGATTGGGGCAACAGCGCAGTGAAAGAGACGCCGCCGGGCTGCGCGTCCGCGAGTTGCGCGACTACGCTGGGCGGCGGCTTCGGCACTCCCTCCGGTGTTGCGGTGGACGGAGCCGGCAACATCTACGTCGCCGATTCGGGTAATAACGCGGTGAAAGAGATGCCGCCGGGCTGCGCCTCCGCAAGTTGCGTAACCACACTGGGTGGCGGCTTCAGCGGCCCCACCGGCGTAGCGGTGGACGGCAGCGGCAACGTCTACGTGGCCGATTGGGGCAACAGCTTAGTGAAGGAGATGCCGCCGGGCTGCACTGCCTCCAATTACAGCAGTGGCAATTGCACCGTGACCACACTGGGCGGCGGCTTTGGCGCTCCTGAAGGCGTAGCAGTGGACGGCGTTGGCAACGTCTATGTGGCTGACACCGGCAACAGCGCGGTGAAACAGATGCCGCCGGGCTGCACCGCGTCGAGTTTCAGCAACGGCACTTGCACGACTACTACGCTGGGCGGCGGCTTCAGCCAGCCTTTCGGCGTGGCTGTGGATGGAGGCGGCGACGTCTATGTGGCCGACAGCGGCAATGGCGCGGTGAAGCAGATGCCGCCGAACTGCACCGCTTCCATTTACAGCAGTGGCAGTTGCACCATCACTACGCTGGGTAGCGGATTCAGCTACCCCGAAGGCGTTACGATTGACGGCGGCGGCAACGTCTTTGTCGCCGACAGCGGCAACAGCGAAGTGGACGAGATCAATCGCACCACACCGCCCAGCCTGAGTTTTGCCGAGACTAACGTGGGAACAGAAAGCAGCGACAGCCCGCAGACGGCGACGCTCGACAACATCGGCAATGCGGCGCTGACGTTCCCGGTCCCCACTTCCGGCAGTAATCCCTCCATCTCGACAGGCTTCCAGTTGGATGGCTCCACCACCTGTCAGCAGGTCTCCTCCTCGTCTACTGCCGCCACGCTGGCTGCAAGCGCAAGCTGCGCGCTGGCGGTGGACTTTGTCCCACCCGACGCGGAGACGTATAACGGCGCGCTGGTGCTGACCGACAATAACCTGAACGCCGCGGCTCCAGGCTACGCCACGCAGACCATCAACCTGAACGGCACGGGCAGGGGAGCCCAGATTACACTAAGCCCCACATCGCTTCCGGACGCGATCTATGCAACGGCCTATTCGGTCGTACTCACCGCATCCGGCGGAACTGCGCCCTATACCTACTCTGTCAGTACTGGCTCTTTGCCTGCGGGATTGACCCTGAGCACGTCAGGAACGATCAGCGGTACTCCGACGGAGACGGGCTCCTTCAGCTTCACGATCAAGGCCACGGATAGCAACAACCTCAACGGTACACAGAACTACACGCTGATTGTGAGTCCGGCTACGCCAACGATCAGTATCAGCGACATTCCTTCGAACGCTGTCTATGGCGGCGGTTTCACAGCAACATACAGCTACTCAGGCAACGGCACACCGACTGAATCTGTATCGTCGAGCACGCCGGGGGTGTGCACGGCGTCTGGCAGCGTGGTGAGCTTTGTGGGAGTGGGGACCTGCACCCTGACGGCCAGCGCAAAGGCGACAACCAACTACGCAGCGGCGACGGGCAATTCGCAGAGTTTCACGGTGAACGGCGCGACGCTCACCATTACCGCCAATAACGCCACTAAAATTTACGGCACGGCCAACCCGACGTTCACTGGCACAGTGACAGGCGCCGAGAATGGCAACACCTTTACCGAGAGCTTTGCGACCAGCGCAACTGTCTCGTCGCCGGTAGGCTCATACGCTATCGTGCCTTCGGTCACGGGCGCGGACCTGGCTGCTTACACGCAGTCGGTGACCGACGGCACGCTCAATGTCACTCAGGCCGCGAGCGCGACTTCTGTTCAAGTGAGCAATACGTCGATCACGCCGGGACAAAGCGTGATGCTGACGGCGACGGTGGTAGATGCTTCGGCCGGAAGCAGCGGCACGCCCACCGGTACAGTCAACTTCTACGACAATGGAACGCTGCTCAATGCAGCGCCACTGAACGCAGGTGTAGCCAGTTATTCCGCTACCTCGCTCACGCCGGGCTCCTCGAATGCGATTACGGCGACTTATTCGGGCGACGGGAATTTCACGGCCAGCAACTCCACGGCCAGCGGTGCGAACATCATCGAGGTGGCGCCGCTTGGCTTTACCTTCGCCATCACCGGCCCATCCACTTCCACCGTGAGTCCGGGGCAGAGCACCACCTATCAGGCGGCGATTGCGCCACTCTATGGCAGCTATCCGGGCACAGTCAGTTTTACTGCAACTGGCTTGCCGGGGAACGCGACGGCTACGTTCTCGCCTTCGTCGATTGCTGCCAACGGCGGCGCACAAAATGTCACGGTGACGATCACGACCACTGCGTTCGCGGCATTGCTGCACCGCACGCCGCCTGCAATGCCCGGCCGCAGATTGACGCCGCTGGCGCTGGGCTTCCTGCTGTTCCTCGGCGCGAGCAATCTCCGTCGGCGCGGCAGAACACTGCGCCGGATGCTCTGCCTGCTGGTGTTTATCTCCGCAGGCCTCGCGGTCTCGGGCCTGAGCGGCTGCGGCGCCTACTTTGAGTTGACCCCGCAGAATTACACCGTGAAGGTCACGGCCACAGCCGGCAGCGTGCAGCAGAAAGCCACCGTCACCCTCAATGTGCAGTAGCAGTTGAGCCGCCTTTTTGGCTAACCGCCAGTGGTACTTTACTGAGAGATAATTGGGCAGGCGCATGATGAGCTGATTTCAGAACGAGTTACCGCAGTTGAGTAGTTTTACCCGCGTGGTTAGTACGGCGCAGTTGTTCGAGGCCCAGAGTTTTGGCTAGCACCCGTTGCGCCAGGGTCTGCAGCGACAAGACATAAGCGGCGCGCGCGGGCTTCCTACAACACTCAAAACAGTCCCCGGGGACAGTAGAGTATGCAGTTTCAGTTCCCACCGTAAAGCTATCCCGCGTCTCCAGCGTCTAAGAATATGTACTTCCCCCTCACAAATTTTCCTTCGGCGCAAGGTAGATTCTTCGCTGAAATTACTCTTCACAGTAGGGATTGTCGGCTGCGCAGCCACGGCGCCGAAAGACGAACCCCTGCAGAAACGCCCTTGTGAAGAGGGATTCTTACGTGCAATTTATGAACATCCTTCGCCATGCTGTTCAGTCGATTCGTCTTATCCTCGCGGAGTTGCTCGTAACGTTCCGCTTCTACCGCCGTTCGCATACGAATTTATTGGCTGGGGATGAAGCACTGGCTGCTGAGTGGCCGTGGCTGCGAATGTATGTGCTGCGCAGAGACAGGTATCGTTGCCTCGCATGTCACAGGAAGGGTGATGAAATCACGCTCCACGTGGACGCAATCCGGTCACTCTCCTTAAATGTCAAGGGACTGATTACGCTGTGTGAACCTTGCCTTCACGCTGCTCAAGATCTAAGGATGGCTGGCAACAACGCTCCTGGATTTCTTCCGAGCCGATGGAGCCGGCTTCGTCTGGCGCTGACGGCCCTTCTATGCATGGGATCGGTGTGCACGCCGGCTCTTGCGCAGGTGACGCAGTTGCCGTCATGGGTAGAGCGCAGCCCGGCGACGAGCCCTCGGGGTAGGTCGTTCGCCACGATGGCCTACGACACGGCTACCGGCAACATGGTGCTCTTTGGCGGCACGAACTGTAGCGGCGCCAATTGCATCCTCGATTCCCTTTTGAGCGACACCTGGGTGTGGAATGGGAGCACGTGGACCGAGGAAAGCCCGACGAACTACCCTCCGGCCAGGGATGCCGCCACGATGGCCTACGACGCAGCCGCCGGCAACATGGTGCTCTTTGGCGGCGAGGTTAGCGGCGCCGGCCCCAACAACGTTGTGGGCGACACCTGGGTGTGGAACGGGAGTGCGTGGACCGAGGCGAGCACGACGGGCCCTCCAGCCAGGGATAGCGCGACTATGGCCTACGACGCGGCCACCGGCAACATGGTGCTATTTGGCGGCGCAACAACCACCGGCACCAACTTGTGCGAAACCTGCTTGAACGACACCTGGGTGTGGAATGGGAACTCGTGGACCGAGGAGTTCCCGGCGGCCAGCCCTCCGGCCAGAATTGACGCCTCGATGGCCTACGACGCGGCCACCGGCAACGTGGTGCTATTTGGCGGTGTCGACGCCAGCGGGGGCACTTTCGTCGATTTGGACGACACCTGGGTGTGGAATGGGAGCACATGGACCGAGGAGTTTCCGGTGACGAGCCCTTCAGCCAGGGGCAGCGCCTCGATGGCCTACGACGCGGCCACCGGCAACGTGGTGCTCTTTGGCGGTATCGGCAGCAGCGGCGGCCAGCCCTACTTGAACGACACCTGGGTATGGAATGGGAGCACGTGGACCGAGGAAAACCTGACGAACTTGCCTCCAGGCCGGTATGGTGCCATGATGGCCTACGACGCGGCGGCCGAGAACGTGGTGCTCTTTGGCGGCAATGGTGACAACACCAACTTTCTGAGTGACACCTGGACTCTGGGCGCGAACGCGGTGAACCTGGGTACGGTCTACGTGTGCCCAGCGGGCGCGACCACACCCTCGCCATGCAGTCAAACGGCGACGATTCCCTTCAGCGTGGACGCGGGGACAACTATCGGATCGATCAAGGTTCTAACCCAGGGCACGGCGAACCTCGACTTTACCGTCAACAGCGGCACGACCACATGTACGGCCGAGACCTATTCGAGCGCAACCACCTGCTCGGTCGGCGTGACCTTTGCACCGAAATATCCGGGCGCGCGCAGTGGCGCAGTGGTCATCGAGAACGGTTCGAACGTGCTGGCGACGGTCTATGTCTACGGCACGGGAACCGGACCGCAAGTGGCGTTCAATCCGGGCATCACAAGTGCGCTGGGCGGCGGCTTCAGCGAGCCCTCCGGCGTTGCTGTAGACGGCGGTGGCAATGTCTACGTGGCCGATTGGGGCAACAGCGCGGTGAAAGAGATGCCGCGGGGCTGCACCGCTGCGAGTTGTGCGACTACGTTGGGCGGTGGCTTCGGCACTCCCTCGGGCGTGGCAGTGGACGGCGCCGGCAACGTCTACGTGGCCGACTCCGGCAACAGCGCGGTGAAAGAGATGCCGCCGGGCTGCGCGTCTTCGAGTTGCGTGACTACGCTGGGCGGTGGCTTCAGTGATCCGTCTGGGGTCGCGGTGGACGGCAGCGGCAACGTCTATGTGGCCGATTGGGGCAACAGCTTAGTGAAGGAGATGCTGCCGGGCTGCACTGCCGCCAATTACAGCAGCGGCAATTGCACCGTCACCACGCTGGGCGGCGGCTTTGGCGCACCTGAAGGCGTGGCAGTGGACGGCGTCGGCAACGTCTACGTGGCTGACACCGGCAACAGCGCGGTGAAACAGATGCCGCCGGGCTGCACTGCATTCAGCTACAGCAACGGCACTTGCACGATCACCACGCTGGGCGGTGGATTCAGCCAGCCTTTCGGCGTGGCTGTGGATGGAGGCGGCGACGTCTATGTGGCCGACAGCGGCGATGGCGCGGTGAAGCAGATGCCTCCGGGCTGCACCGCCTCCAGTTACAGCAGCGGCAGTTGCACCATCACTACGCTGGGTAGCGGATTCAGCTACCCCGAAGGCATTGCCGTGGACGGTAGCGGCGATGTCTTTGTTGCTGACAGCGGCACCAGCGCGGTAGATGAGATCAACCGCGCAACACCACCCAGCCTGAGCTTTGCCGAGACCAACGTGGGAACAGAAAGCAGCGACAGCCCGCAGACAGCGACGCTCGACAACGTTGGCAATGCGCCGCTGACATTCCCGGTTCCCGTCTCCGGCAACAATCCATCCATTTCCACGGGCTTCCAGTTGGACAGCTCCACCACCTGCCCGCAGGTTTCGGCGTCGTCTTCTGCCGGCACACTGGCTGCGAGCGCAAGCTGCACGTTGGCAGTTGACTTTGTTCCACCCGATGCCGAGATGTATAACGGCGTGCTGGTGCTGACCGACAATAACCTGAACGCCGCGGCCCCAGGCTACGCCACGCAGACCATCAACCTGAACGGCACGGGCAGGGGCGCCGATATTACGCTGAGCCCCACATCGCTTCCGAACGCGACGTATGAAACCGCCTATTCGGCCACCATCACGGCGTCCGGCGGAACTACGCCCTATACCTACTCTGCCACCAGTACGGGCTCTTTGCCTGCCGGATTGACCTTGATCACGTCAGGAACGATCAGCGGCACTCCGACGGTGACGGGTTCCTTCAGCTTCACCATCAAGGCCACCGATAGCAATGACCTCAACGGTACACAGAACTACACGCTGATTGTGAGTCCGGCTACGCCAACGATCAGTATCAGCGACATCCCGTCGAACGCTGTCTATGGCGGCAGTTTCACAGCGACGTACAGCTACTCGGGCAACGGTACACCGACCGAGACCGTATCGTCGAGCACACCAAACGTGTGCACGGCGTCTGGCAGCGTGGTGAGCTTTGTGGGAGCGGGAACCTGCACCCTTACGGCCAGCGCAACGGCGACAACCGACTACTCAGCGGTGACGGGCAATTTGCAGAGTTTCACGGTGAACGGCGCGACGCTCACCATTACCGCCAATAGCACCACCAAGATTTACGGCACGGCGAACCCGACGTTCACTGGCACAGTGACAGGCGCTGAGAATGGCAACACCTTTACCGAGAGCTTCACGACCAGCGCAACTGTCTCCTCGCCTGTCGGCTCATACGCCATTGTGCCTTCGGTCACGGGCGCGGACCTGGCCGATTACACGCAGTCGGTGACCGACGGCACGCTGAGCATCACCCAGGCCGCGAGCACCACTTCCGTTCAAGTGAGCAATACGTCGATCACGCCGGGACAAAGCGTGACGCTGACGGCAACCGTGGTAGATGCTTCGGCCGGAAGCACCGGCACACCGACGGGCACAGTCAACTTCTACGACAATGGAACGTCACTCAATGCGGCGCCGCTGAGCGCGGGCGTAGCCAGCTATTCCATCGCCTCGCTCGCGCCAGGCTCCTCGAATGTGATTACGGCAACCTATTCGGGAGACGGGAATTTCACAGCCAGTAGTTCAACGGCCAGCGGCGCGAACATCATCGAGGTTGCGCCGCTTGGCTTCACCTTCGCTATCACCGGCTCATCCACGTCCACCGTGAGTCCCGGCCAGAGCACCGCCTATCAGGCGGCGATCGCGCCACTCTATGGCAGCTATCCGGGCACGGTAAGCTTTACGGCCACTGGCTTGCCGGGAGACGCAACGGCAACGTTCTCACCTTCGTCAATTGCTGCCAACGGCGGCGCGCAAAGTGTCACGGTTACAATCGCGACCACTGCGCTCGCGGCATTGCAGCACCACGCGCAGCCTGCGGCGCCGGGCCGCAAATTCACTTCGTTCGCGCTGGCCATCTTCGTATTCCTCGGCGTGGGCAGCCTGCGCCGACGCGGCAGGACACTGCGTCGGTTGCTCTGCCTGTTGGCGTTCCTCGGTGTGAGCTTCACGATCGCCGGCCTGAGCGGCTGCGGCGCTTACTTCAAGTTGACCCCACAGAGTTACACCGTGAAGGTCACGGCCACAGCCGGCAGCGTGCAGCAGAAAGCCACCGTCACTCTCACCGTGCAGTAGCAATCAACTCTGGACGCGCGACGCGAATCTTTGTGCAGTCGGCTACATTTGATGTTGGGGCGAGCAATGCAAAGCGATCAAGCCCAGCAGGTTGCTTTAGAAATCAGGCAGCGCTGTAGTGTTGACAGCAAATTTCTGCGGCATTTGGTTCCCATTTTCGCAATCGACAGGCAAAGGCGGCATCGATTTCCTAGCGCAGGTTGAACCCACCGCAAGCTGAGAACGGTTGCCCATTGGGTGGGCAAAAGAAGCCGCCCTAGTGCGGGTCTAGGGCATCGGACGAGGGTGGGATTCGGGCAACCGGACGTAAAAAAAGCGGAGCCGGCGTTCCCAGCTCCGCACAAGATTTATTACTTATTATGCTGCCGTCTTTTTCGCAGTCTTCGACGGTGTTCCGGCGGGTGTTTTGGAAGCAGTCTTTTTCTCGATTCTCGACTTCTCCTTGACTGCAAATTCCCTTTTGACCGCCGCAGCAATAGCATCGGTGTCTACTTTGTAGACAATAGCGGCATCGCGCAAAACCTGCGAGGCATTACCGCGCGATGCCGTCAGCAGGATGGCTGATTCAACCAGAGCGCGGCCAAGCGTGCTCTCGTCGGCGCGGCGAAGGTATGCGGCGATAGTTTTGGCTATTCCGCCGTCATCCCGCTTCTGCCGCAAGCTATGCCCTCGGGCCATCGTTTCAAGGCGGGACTCTTCCAAGAGAGCTACCAGCCTCTCAACGATAAACAGGAGATCGCGCTTGAGCAGTCGTACCGGTACTGCCGCGCTAATCGCAGAGAGCACCCGCAAGCTGGTCGCGTTGGCGATGGCTTCCTCCCTGCGCCGCTTGTCCTGCTCGGCCTTCCACTGCGCATCCTTTTCGCCGCTTGCTTTCTTCGGATGGTGAATGGGGCAATCGAGATTAGCGCATACCTTCCGGAATGTGCCCACGCCACTACCCTCGGTGATGATGGCGTCGGCAGCAAACTTGCACACCTTGAACTCGGGACGCTTTGCCTCGTCCTTCGATTTCGGTTTCTCGGCGTTAATCGCGGTGTACTTGTTGCGCGGCAGAACCGGGCTGCCTTCCTTCTGCCCACCGTAAGCGGCGCTAATCTGCACAAGATTCGGCCTGGCAGCAACTGTCTTTGCTATGTGTGCCGAGAGTTTGGATTGAAAGCACTTCGGATCAACGCATCGGTCACCCTGTCTGCCGAGGTCATCGCCAAACAGAAGTTTGTTGTGTCCTGTGCGTTTGGGGCAGTCGGCGCAACTGCCAGCCGCAGGCACTAGCTTCGCATCACGCTTGTCGAACGGCGCGTCTTTCAAAACAAGCAAGACGTTCGATTCAATCCAAAATTGCAGGCTACGCACCGGCAGGAGAATCCGTGCGGGTTTCTGCGCACCGTTATACACTTCCTTGAAGCACGCAGAGAGCGCCTGTTCCTGCTGGTCGGCGGGCAGTTTCGCCAGCAGCAGCGCGTGGCCTACGCCAATTTCATTGGTGTAGAAAACATCGACCACTGTGGGCACAAGATCAAGCAACTTCAATCGGCTTGCCACGAAGACGGGGCTTTTGCCCACCTTCGCGCCGATCTGCTCGATGCTGTACTTCGGTTCATCAAGACGCAGGAGAGCGCTGAATCCTTCGGCTTCTTCCATCGGGTGAATTTCAGCCCTGATAAGGTTCTCGACTAATTGTGCCTCGATCACTTCGGCATCGTTCATCTGCTTGATGCGGACAGGCACGGTGTCCTGTCCCGCAAGCTGCGCGGCGCGATATCGCCGTGCGCCGAAGACAATCTCGAAGCCGTTGTCGGTCAGTGGCCGCACAAGCAAGGGCGACAGAACGCCCTGAGCGCGGATGCTGGCGGCCAGTTCCTTGAGGGCCGCATCCTCAAAGATGCGCCGTGGATTGGTCCTTGACTCGTTCA
>Ga0335072_10017256_pt1 | contig 10216 bp, 10 predicted proteins | sample Lox_Sample_21_FD_206725 | JGI IMG/M metagenome (GOLD analysis project Ga0335072, IMG submission 206725) | Soil microbial communities from Loxahatchee National Wildlife Refuge, Florida, United States - Lox_Sample_2.1 | ecosystem: Environmental > Terrestrial > Soil > Wetlands | place: USA...
ACAAAGGTGTCGAGTGGTGTAAAGCGCATTAAGGCTGGGGAAATTACGGGACGCGCGGTGGCTTTCAACTCACGACGGTCACAACGCGGACGTCATCATCGCAGTTGGGCAATAGGGGAAAAACACCTGTTCTATGTTTGTTCTCTTGTCGCATAAGATATCTTATGTTGAATTATGCCGGATTTGCCCTTATATTCCGCAGCAGATTTCGTCGGTTAAAAGTCGTGTTATGTTAAATCGCTCATCGTCATGAGCAATGATTGCGCTTTCTCAGCCCGTAGATTCTGCCTCCGACATTCGGGACACGCAAGCGCGCATTCCAGCGGCTCCGGGATTTTCCCCCAAACTTACCAATACGGGAGATGATCTCGTCATGAGATGATTGTCGGATGGAAGAGCCGCCGATCTTCGACCCGGTCGAATTCCGGGGAAGCGCCGAGCAGCTTCTCGACCTTCTTTTCAACAATGCCAACCACCGCCGCATGACCGCCCGGCAACTCAGAGCACTAATCCGCGAGTACGGCGACCTGAGGGTTAAAGAAAGCCAGCAGAGCGCAAGCGTCGACACGCGGGACGTTTAGATCTGCCTGCTCTCCATAAGATCTGCTATCAAGACCAATCGTCGTAGACAACTCATGGGTCGATCGGCGCGTTTAGCGCGCTTTGCGCTTCCTCGCCCTGACGGCCCTGGCTCCCGCGGACGGCGTCACAAGGGCCTTGGCTCTTCCCTCAAGGTCCTGAAACAGCGTCGATAAAGGGAGGCCGAGCGCCGAGGCCACCTTGGCGATGTTCTGGAAGCTCAGATTGCTTTCGCCGCGCTCGATCGTGCCCATGAAGGTCCGATGCACGCCGCAGTAATCGGCGAAAGCTTCCTGCGAGTAGCCCTTCTCGGTCCGTAATTCTCGAATTCTCTGCCCCAAAGCCTTGAGCAGCCGGTTGTTAAGCGCGTCGTTCACACTTCCGAGTGTTCGGGAGCCGACGCGGATACGTCTACAGTGTTTGCATAGACACTGTTTACATAGTATCATAACCGCACCCAATTCGGATTCCGCGGGAATCGGAAAGGAGGCCCACCTTGTCGAGACGCGCAGTCTATTTTCGCGGCGGCGGCGGCGTTACGCAGCTACCCCCAATCAAGTAAATGTCAACCTCAACGCCGAGCCGGCGCCTGACCGGGCCGGCTCGCTTCCCTCCCCATGCCATTCACCCTTGAGTCCCTGGCCGCCCTGGCCACGATCGCAGGGACCATCGTCAGCATCCTGGCCCTTCTACAATCCCGCGCCTGGCTCCTCCTGATCAGCCTGCTGGTGGTATGCCTCTCGATTTTGGCCGTGTTGTACGCGCGGAAACAGCGGCTCGCCCTTGACGCCGCCTCGACGGTGATCGAGGGCCACAGCATCGACGCTCTGAATATCGCAAATCTCCGCCGCCGCGTGAACCGGATGCTCTTTGTGCAAACAGCCCTGCAGACGGCAAGGATTGAGGGCGAAAATCTGGAGATTACGTGGAGGTACTCGGGCTACTGCAAAGCCGCAAGCGAGTCCGCGATCGAATTCACACTCAATTCCGAAAGCAACACGGCGTTCGCGAAACTGAATTGCATCGCTTACGACCTGAGAGATGATCCGAAGATGAAACACGGGATTCAGCCGCTTCTCGTCGGCCCCGAGGGCCTGTCGAAGAGAATTTCGGTGCCGTTCCTGAAACCGCTCGCCGTCAACCAACCGTTCGAGGTGATGCTGAAATGCACCCTGCCCCGTTGCATCAAGGCCGGGTTCAGCTACTACGCCTCAACCCTCTCTTTTGGCCAGGATCGCGTGGCGCGCTGCGAGGTTCGCTTGATATTCGTTGGCACCGCCCCGGCCTGGCTGCGGGTTTACGAGAGTACGCTGCAAAAGCCCGCGGCGCTCGTAAAGACCCTGGCGGTCTTTCGTCAGGAACCGGGTCTCTGCGAGTACGTCGATATTGCGGAGAACCGGCCCGGACAATCGGCAAGGGTTTATATGTTCTGGCGGGATTCTCTCTGAACGGAGACCGTCACCTTCGGAACAGATAGTGACGCTGATGTGCCTGCAAGCATGGGCACACTCTAATTTGCGGCATGTCCACGGCTCACGAAGCGCCAGATTGCACGAGCTTCAGAGTGCCGAATACGGGCTACCCTATTCTGCAGGTATGTCGGAGCCGAAGATTCGTCGCATTCAGGTCCCCGATTGTAGCCGAAAGCGAAGGGGCGAAATGGAGGCTCTCTGCCCGTTCAGCTAACCTCCGACCATCGATAGAATCAGTTATCGAAACCAATCAGTGAGGTCTATACCTGCTCATGTTGATATCGGGCAAGGTATCGGGGCCAAGGATCATATAGACGACGGCGGCATAGGCATCGGCCCGCACAAAAGCGATCGCGTCCGGCGGTTGGCCCCCGGCCCGAAGATGCTGCTCCAGCGCAACCCGATCCTTGAGCAGCCCCAGAAGCTCGTCGTATTTCTTTACCTTCTCACTGTCGGTCGCCATGTCTTAATCTCCAAATCCCGCGTCCGCCTCCGAGGCGGGAATCTCGAATCTCATCGCGCGCTCTTGATTACCGCGCTCCCTTTTCCTGTGCAGATTGCCTGCGTCCTATCGGTGCGCCTGCTCCCATTGCCGATGAAGCTCTTCCCATCCTCGGGCTGAGAACGGGCCGCAGCTCGGGCCGGGGTCGTCATTGTCCGGGTCGATGTTGCAGGCATAATCGATGCGCCCGGCCTTCAACGCTGCGCGCGCTGCCCGGTCCCTATACGGCGCGATTTCCTTCAATCTGTCGGCAACGTGCTGAATATCAGCGTTGTTCGCCGCCCAACTGTCAGAATGATCGAAAAAGTTTGTCGTCAACAAGTCGAGAAGCTCGAAAAGGTCGCCGCGCATGAGTTCGATGGTTTCATAGGGTGTGCGGCGGGTGATCGGCCTCGTCAGCGCATGTTGCCATTTGTCTTTTGCGCGGCTCGGATACGGCTTTTTCATGCCGACATTATCGGACAGAGTTTTGGGACGAGCAAGCCAGCGTTTCAGCGGCTCCGCGAATTGTCCCAAAGATCACCCTTTTCGAGACAGCTTTAGCAGGACACGGCGAAGGGCTGCGGCGACGTTTTCAAGCTTCATCTGCTCGGCCCATTGCAGAAGGCTCCGCAATTCTTCTTCGACGGTCCAGTGTACGGGGTCCTTTTTTCGTCCGCGTGGCATGGCGGAACGATAGCGGCAAGGTGCGCGGCAGGGAAGGGCGAACCTTACCCTTTGCGAGACAGTCACGGCGAGTCATAATCGCTGTGGCAGGTGACGATATGCCCAGAACTTTGCTACAGAAACGGGTGGCCGTGTTTTGCCCGGATTGCGGGCAAGGACACAACACCCCGGAGAATTTCCCCGGCTGGTTCGACTGCACAAAGTGCGGACGACATATTTTCTGGCGCGATGTGAAGGAAAAGGCGACGCCGGAAAAGCCGCGCCGCGTACTGGACGAATAAGCGGATGGACAGGTATCACCCGAAGAACGGTTGCTGCTGCTGCGCAGCGCGCCGGGTTTGGACCTTTCCGGACGAGAACTGAATTACTCAACTATCCAGCGGCGCTTCATTGGATGATTTTCTGCGGCGGTAGTTCCTTTACGGAGATTTCTACGTCGCCGCATTTAATGGCTTGAAAATCGAGCGTTACGTGATCTTGCGGTTTGTCGCTTGGCGCATAGGTGACTTCCAAATGTTTGTTCGTAATCCATTCCATCTTGAGATATATACGTCCGTAGTCGTGGGAAAAACCTATTATTTTGAGCGGTGGCTTAATAGGTATGAATGGCGGCGGAGTGGATGGATTCCATTCTAAGAAAACCTCGGTTGCATCATAGGCGGTTCCCGGTCCGCCCCATTGCAAGGTTCGCGCTGTTGCAATCCACGATCCGTCTGGCGATGGGACTTTTGCGGACCACGTAGTTCCGGGATCGCAGCCGGTCATGCAAGTGCAAAGACCCACAATGACAAACAGAATCAGCTTCCGAATGATGGAACAATCACGACGCTGGTGTCCGGTAATGGTGTTACTCGCATTCATCATGGTACTAGCCGGGCCCCGAGGGGCATCCGGCCGATCCGTTGCCCCCTGCGTTGTAGCCGTTCATCATGTTGGATATGTTGGAACTCGGTATCGCCCCTCCATAATTGGCGAAGAAGGTAGCATACGAAGTTGCGCCGAGTAAGGTTGTTTGCCATGAATAGCCTGCGGACCTCATATAAACGCCGTAAACGTAATTGGCATATGGGGTTGAACCGCCGCTCGCTTGCGCATCTAATGGAAATCCGCGAGCAAACAACGGCAATCCAGCGCCTCCTAACATAGATCCAGCGTCTTGATAGTCCTGCGGGCTGGGCGCATCTCCTTGTCCGGCGCACGGGTCGCCGTTAGCACCACCACCTCCACTGCCGCCGCCTGTCGAGCACATCGGATCGGTCGAACCGGGTGTGCACGGTCCGCCACCAACTCCCCCCCCCCCTCCACAATTAGGGTCCAAACCCAACCTGTCTGTGTATTTAAGGGGGTTAGCGCGAACATACTGATACGTGTTCATCCCGCCGCCGAGCCCAAGCGGATCGCTCTGCATGTAACGCGTCAGCGTTCCCGAATAGTCGCGAAAACCGTTGTGGTTGTTGCCGGTCTCGGGATCGAAGTATTGGCCCGGCAATCTCAGGCTCTGCGTCGTGAGCGTGCCGCTGAAGCTGTTCGTGTCGCCGAACGGATTGTAGAAGGCCTGCCAGACGACATTCGCGCCGCTGTCCGTCACCGCCTGCGGCGTCCCCTGCCGGTCGGTGTGCGTGTAATAGACGTTGCCGCTCGTGGGATCGACCTGCCCGATGGGCCTGCTGTTCCTTCCGGGATCGAGATAGATGTAATCCGCCGTCTGGCCGCTGTGCAGGTCGTTTTCCGCAAGCAGTTCTTTCGCCGCCTGCCCGTACTGATAGGTGATCGGATATCCGCTCGACGGCGTCTTCAGGAGGCGCTGCCCGTCGAATCCGTATTCGTACGTTGCCGATGCGCCGAGCGGTCCTGTCGCGCCGGAGAGTTGATTGGCCGCGTTGTACGTGTAGCTGGTGATCGCCGTGCCGCCGATCTTGAAGTCCTGGATGTTGCCGTTCGCCGTGGTATCGACAGTCGTGGTGCTGCCGCCCGAGACGGCGAGCGAAGCAAGCTGGTTGGTGCCGCTGTTCTGGGCGATGGTCGTGGCGACGCTGTTGATCGTCTGCGATGTGACGTTGTTTACGGGGTCCCATGTCCACGCATAGCTGCCGTAACCGCCCGAGGCGCTGGTTGCCGATGACAGCCTGTCCACCGCGTCGTACGTGAGCGTCTGGCTGTTGGAGCTGTTCACGGTGTCGTAGATGTTCGTCAGGCTGTTGCGCGCGTCGAAGCCGTAACTGAAATTGGTGATGTCGCCGGTCGCCTTGTCCTCGCGCGTGTAGGCGTCGTAGGCGAAGTCGAAGCTGTAGGAGCCCGTCACGCCGTTGCCGAAGGTGAGGCTGCTGACCGGGCCGAAGGGCAGACGCGTGATGCTGCTCGCAATCGTTGTCGGGGAGCCGCCCGGCGGGGTCGCGCTGATGCCCGTCACGTTCCCCATGCTGTCGCGGCTGTAGCTGACCGCGGTGCCGGAGGGATAGGTGATGCCGCTGACATTATTGTTGGCGTCGAAGCTCGTCGATGTCGTAAGCGTGCCGATGCTTGTGATCACGCGGCTTTCGCCCGTGATGTTCCCGCGCTCGTCATAGGTGAAGCTGTCGCTCCCGGCCTGATCGGTCACGGAAGTAAGCCGCCCCTTGCCGTAGCCGTGGCCGGACTGGTCATAGGTCTTCGAGACGTTGAGCGAACTGTCGGCGGGATAGGAGATCGTGAGGTTACGGTCGTCCGCATCATAAGTGAGGTTCGCCGTCTGCCCGCCGTTCCTGACCATCTGGCGCAGGTCGCCGTCCTTGCCGTAACGCAGGACGGTTGAGCCGGTGTCGGGGCTTGTGATGCCGATGGCCTCGCCGAAGCCGTCGCGCACGTAGGCCGTGCTGTTGCCGTTGGCGTCCTGCACATTCGTGATGCCGTTATGCGCGTCAAACGTGAAGGTGGTCGTGCCGCCCGGTGAAGGATCGACACGCGTCGCGAGCCGGTTGAGCGCGTCCCACGTGAGGCTCCATGTCTTCGAGAGCGCGTCGGTGACGCTCGTGAGGTTGCTGTTGGGGTCCCAGGCATAGGTGGTGGTGTTGCCGTCCCCGTCAGTATCCGTCAGGGTGCGCCCGAGATTGTCGAAAGTCGCGCTGCGCAGGTATTTGTTGGAAGAGGCGGGCGTTTTCATATTCATTGCCGTCACGTCGCCGAGCGCGTCGAGCGTGAAGTTGATGCTGTTGCCGGGAATATCGGTGATGTTGGTGAGCCGGTTCGCCGCGTCGTAGCTGTAGCTAAGCGTCGAGCCGTCCGGCTTCTGGACGGAGGTCAGGTTATTGGCCGGATCGTGCGTGTACGTGGTCACGTAATCCCCGCCGCTCGGGTCCACGGTGACGGTGTTAAGGTTAAGCCGCGTATCCCATGCAAGCGTTGTCGTGACGCCGTTCGGGTCGACGATTGTCTGGGGATAACCGCCGCCGGTCGCCGATGTTATCTGGGTTTCGTTGCCGACAGGATCGGTAATGGTGGCAAGCGCCCCGCTGCTCCAGGTAAGGGTGTATTTGACGGTCGTATCCGTGCGCGGCAACTGCACCGTAAGCGGCTCTCCCGTCCCATTCCACGTCCATTGCCATTCACGCGTCTGGCCGTTTGTACTGTAGGGCGTGCTGCCGCTGGTCGTATCCGTGTCCGTCATCGTCAGCGGATTGCCGCTGCCGTCATAGGTGAAGCTGCGGGTGAGGCCTGTCGTCGCGATCGTCGCGGGCAAGCGGACCCAGGTGCCGTCATAGGTAATGTTTGTCGTGCGCTGAACGCCGCTGCCATAGGCTTCGACGATCTGCGTCGGGTTGCCGTAGCTGTTGTTGGTGAAATTGGTCGTGTTGCCGTTCCAGTCGGTGAAACTCGAAAGGTAACCATTGGCGTCGGCGCTGAACGACTCCGTCGCCGCCGCCGTATTCCCGGTCGAGGCGCGCGAAATCGACGTGATCGCGTGCTGCCCGTTGATCAGGGTGTAGTTGTAGGTGTCGTAGACGCCGAAAGCGTTCTCGACCGTCGTGTAATTGCTGCCGTAGGTGAATACCGTGTGGTTGGCGATGCCGCCGCCCTGCTCGCTGATCCAGGCCGAGCCGTCGCCGTTGTAAAGCCACTGAACGGAGGTGTTGCCGTTTTCGTCGTTGATATGGTCAAGTTCGTAAGGAAACGACGATGTGAGATTGTAATAATAATTCTGGCTCGTCGCCGGGCTTGTGTTGTACGAAACCGAGGTCAGAAGGTATCCGACATCGCCGGTGTAATACTCGCTGGCGCCGACCCAGGTGTAGCCGTAGCTGACAACGAGGCTGTCCGGCGTCGAGACGCTTTCGAGCATCTTGTTGGCGTTGTACGTGAAGCTAAGGCTGCGTCCGTAGCTGTCGGTCATCCGCATCGGCTTCTCGCAAAGCGGCAAGGTCTTGCGGTACGGCGGAGCCTCCCATCTGGCCTTAATAGCGCCGGCCAGATCCGGCAAGCAGCTCACGATCCTGACATCGGCAATATTGTCGCTCGGTCGCAGGCGCTCGCTGTGGGCGATCGACAGCAAAGGAGAGCTTTGCGCCGTCTCAGGTCACTACCGGAAACGCTTTGGGGATGTATATGTGCTGAACCCGTTCGGCATTTTGCCGAAGCACCTCGCGGGGCTGAAGCAGGCGCGCTACAACCCGCTCAGCATTCTCGACGTCTCTTCTCCTTCGTTCCACGCAACGGCGGATACGCCGCGGCGCATGGCTATGTGGATGATCACCGGGCGAGTTGGAAAAGCGGAAAGGTGATGCGTCATCCGGCAACCGACGACAAGATCGTCGTGCGGCGGGGCAGCAAAGGGTACTATCTGTGGATTTCAAACCGAAACCAGCGCAAGGGCACGATTGTCGATTTCGTTCATTACCTGAGAGGCGGTTCGGCGACCGGCCGCATCGATATTGGAAGTATTCGCAAGGAACTGCGCCCCTGGATCGGAAAGCCGCCCGTGGATGTGCCGCCCTACGCTCCGCTGGTTGAAATCCCGAAAGACCGCATGAAGGTGGAAACCGCATACGCGGAAATGCGCGATGCAACGGATGGCCACCCTTATCTTGAGCGGCAGCGGGAGCTGCCGGCATCACTGCTCAGGTCGGATCGCTTCGCAGGCCGCATCCGCATCGATGGAAAGGGAAACGCGGTCTTTCCGCATTTCGACGCCGAGGGCCTCTCGGGGTACGAGTTGAAAAATGTTGACTTCACGGGCTTCGCCTCGGGCGGCGCGAAGGCCCTGTGGCTTTCGCATGAAATGCCCGGCGATAAAAGCCTGGTCTTCTGTGAATCCGCGATTGACGCTTTGAGCCATGCCGCGTTGTTTCCGGACAATCAGGCGCGGTACGCCTCGATCTGCGGCGGTCTCAACGACAAGCAGCCGGAAATCATCCGCGCGGCGATTGCGCGTATGCCGCACGGTTCTGAAATCGTCGCGGCGATGGATGCCGATCGAGCGGGGCGTGGATATGCCGAAGTCGTGCGTCAGGCCGTGGAACTGACCGGACGCGGCGATCTGCATTTTTCGGCGCAGGAGCCGGTTGGCTTCAAGGACTGGAACGACCAGCTCCGCGCGAAGCCCCTGCCCTTTTTGCCTCTGCGGCAGAAGGAGGCGGCGCCGCGGTAAGGCCATAGCGCCCCTGGAGGAAACGATGCTCTATCGCATCCGGCCGCGTTTCTTTGGAGCCTTCAGGGCCAAGGTGCGGCTGCTGGAAGTCGAATTCCGGGAATTGGGCGTCGCATTATGCGAGCCGGGTCTTGCGGTCGGCCGGCCCTACCCGAACAAGGCCTACCGGGTGGGCTATCGAAGGGGCGGCAAAAGGCACATCGACGGGCTTCTCATCGAAGCGGAGCGGCGCGACGCGTTTCATTATCGAGCCCTCTGGCAGATCAACGGATGCCGAATCGAGCACAGGGTTACCTACGAGATCGCCGACCGAGAGTTCGATTTCGTGAGCGATGACATGACCATGTGGCTCGGGACCATGGATGGCTGGAAGCATCGGGGCAACCCCTGGCGCGATCGCGACGATGCTCCGATGAATGTCGAGCCGGTGATGGAGTTCTTCGAGCCGAATCGGAAAAATGCCGTCGATTACAAAATTCCCGGCGGCGAGTTCGTGGTCCTGCGGGAACAGGTTTTTTCGATGCCGACGATCGAGCGGGAGCGCCTCCTGAGGCCGCCCATCAATGATCGGCTGCCGGGATTGGATGATGTCTTCGTTGGCAAGCAGGCGCGCTGCAGGCAGGCGCGGGGAGCGGTTTGCGGTTAGGACGGAAGGCGGTCGCTGGTGTCCAATCTCGCCGACAAATTCGATCTCTTGACGCTCGCGGATGTCGCGGAGCTCCTGCACTGTTCGAAGGCGCATATCGGCAAAGTCATCGACGGTCGCGTCTCCGGCTGCGCGGCGATCCCGTGCATCCGCCTCGGGCGCCGGAAACTCGTACGCCGCGAATCCCTCGCCGGGTGGCTCGAAAAGAACGAGCACGCTAATATGGAGCCATCGCTGGTAAGGGGTGTCCGGAAGCGCGCATAGGAGGATTTATGCGGCAACGGCACCAAACGGGAGGTTTGAAAAAACAGCGCGGACGCTGGCTCGGCCTATGGTGGGTCAACGGCAAGCGCAAGAGCCGGGTTCTCGGTTTCGTCAAGGACATGACGAAATCGAAAGCCCGCGAGGAAGTCGGAAAGATCGTCGCGGAAGAGAACGCGAAGCGTGAGGTCTCTGGCCGGGTGTGGCGTTTCGGGGAGTTCGTCGAAAAGGTGTTCTTCCCCTACTACAGCCGGAAATGGAAGGCGTCCACGCGCGGGAGCACGATGAACAGGATCTCGATTCATCTCGTCGCCGATTTGAGGGACCGGGAGCTTGCCGGTTTCACGCGGGATGAGCTGCAGGATGTGCTCGACCGGAAGGCGGGAGAGGAAAAACTCTCCTTCTCGACCGTCGATCATCTGCGGTGGGATATCAAGCAGGTGTTCGATATGGCGCTTGCCGAAGGCCAC
>Ga0335072_10017258_pt1 | contig 10215 bp, 10 predicted proteins | sample Lox_Sample_21_FD_206725 | JGI IMG/M metagenome (GOLD analysis project Ga0335072, IMG submission 206725) | Soil microbial communities from Loxahatchee National Wildlife Refuge, Florida, United States - Lox_Sample_2.1 | ecosystem: Environmental > Terrestrial > Soil > Wetlands | place: USA...
TCGCATTCTGGATCGCATCGGCAATCTGCTGCGTCATCCGCTCCTGCACCTGCAATCTGCGTGAGAACACCTCGACCAGGCGCGGAATCTTGCTCAGCCCAATCACCTTGCCGTCAGGAATATAGGCAACATGCACCTTGCCGAAGAACGGCAGCATGTGGTGTTCGCACAGCGAAAACATCTCGATGTCCTTGACGATTACCATCTCGTCGTAATCCACATCGAAGAGCGCGCCGTGTAGAATCTCCGTCGGATTTTCGCGATAGCCCTTGGTCAAAAAAGCCAGAGATTTCTCAACGCGTTCTGGCGTCCGCTCCAACCCATCCCGCGTCGGGTCTTCGTCAAAGCGCCGGATAATCTCGCGATAAATATCCTGCGTCGAAATGTTCTCCAGGCCCGTCGTCATGGCCTTGCGTACAATTTGCGGTCTCGCCATCGTTGTTCTCTTTTCCATCTTTCAGCATCTCGCAGCATTGGGGGTTTGCAGCGGGAATTCGAATGAGTTGTTGCTCGTTTCTTCCACGCGCACCCGCACAACTTCCGCCTTGTCAAACGCCTTCGCAAGGAGCTGATACACGTCGATACAAAGGTTCTCTGTGGTCGGCACCCGGTCCTGAAAGAGCGGGTCGCCATTCAGATTCGTATGGTCGAAGCGCTCCACCACTTCTTTCCGTACACATGCATCCAGATCGGCCAGGTTGCACACCATGCCGGTTTCCGCATTCACCGAGCCGCCTACCGTCACCTCGATCACGTAGTTGTGACCGTGCCCGTGAGGATTGTTGCATTTCCCGTATACGGCGCGGTTCTCACCTTCCGTGAAAGCATCCGTGTGCAGACGGTGCGATGCGCTCAGCCGGTATCTGCGGGACAAGTACGCTCTCATGGCTCACCGTAGTAATCGGCAAAGAGATCAGGCATCTCATACACGCGTACGCGGTGCAGCTTCGCTCCGGGTATTTTCCCGTCCAACCGATTCCACACCGCGATCGCAATGTTTTCAGTAGTCGGAATCGTCTCGGCAAACTCCGGCACTTCCTTGTTCAGATGCCGGTGGTCATACACTCCAACCACCTCGCGCTCCATCACGTCTTTCAGCTGCTTCAGGTCGACGACGAAGCCGGAAGTCGCGTCTACCGCACCTGCGACCGTCACTTCAAGCGTGTAATTGTGCCCGTGGCCATTCTTGTTCGCGCACTTGCCGAAGACGCGCTCATTTTCTTCTCCGGACCAGGCCTCGTTCCAGTAATAATGTGAGGCGGAGAACTCGGCTTTTCTCGTCAATAAAATCATCTCTTATGTCTTAGCAGATGCGGCTGCCTGCCGCTTGGCTTCAACGGCTCCCTCCCGCATATTCACGCCCCTTCCAGACTACGCGCTTCGTTACCGTATGGTCGAACCAGCTCTTCCACAACAGCCACACGAACAAAGGCAGCCCAAAGACGCTCAACAGGCAGTCTCCAAAAGGAAAATTTGACTTCGTCACCCGGCGATAAAAGCGCCATAGCGTCCGCAGCCAGATCAGCAGAATCACCAGCCGGGCCGTAATCCACGGCATGCTCATGCTCAGCGGCCCGGGAAAATACCACGCCAGCACGGGCAACCCAACCAGCAGCAAAATGTCCAGCAGCTTCCAGGCAGCCGTAATCAGCGTATTGCCAAAAAGCAGCGCCAGGTTCTTCGCCCAGCCCTCGCACATCTGGCTGAAGCTCCGATACATGCGCACGCTCAGCGCATCGGGAGCATAGCGGAAGCGCAGACCCAACTTGCGCCGCTTCACTAGGTGCGCCAGATCGACATCCTCCAGCATCGAATCGGCAACCGCCTCATGGCCGCCAATCTGAACATAAGCATCCCGCCGCACCAGCAGAAACTGCCCGTTCGCCGCCGCCAGCCGCGACTCGGGATCGGACACCTTCGCCGGCGGATACGCCAGCGCCAGTTCACTGAAGACTAGCGGCATCAGCGCCCGCTGCCAGAAGCCGGTCACAATCTGCCGCGGCGAATACGACAGCATCGCCACCTTATGCTTGTCCGCTTCGTGCAGAGCGCGCCGCAGATCCCCCTGCTCATGCACCGTATCGGCGTCGGTAAACAGCAGCCAATCACCATGCGCCTGTTTCGCCGCCGTCCACGCGGCATTGGCCTTGCCCGTCCAGCCCTTCGGCAGAGCAGCCGCGCGGATCACCGTAACCCCCGCAAAACTCTTCGCGATCTCCGCCGTGCGGTCTGCCGATCCATCATCCACAACCAGCAATTCCCAGTCCCGGCCCAGCTTCCAGCCCTCATCCGATTGCGAAACCAGCGACTCCAGGCACGCGCCCAGACAATCCTCTTCATTTCTTGCCGGAACAATCACCGTCAGGTCCAAAGCCACTCCCGCCACGCTCAGAACGTATTATAGAAATGTGCGCGGTTTCCGAATCTTCAGACCCCGGCTGTCCCATACTTTCACGCGCGTTTTGGAAAGTGTGGGATTCACAGCCATCCTTATTTTGGCGATCAGCGGATGCGACCGCGGCTCTCACCCCGCGCAGATCGCCACAGAGGCGCCAAACTTCACCATCGTCGATGGCGCAAGAACAATCCGCCTCAGCGATTACCGCGGCAAAATCGTGGTCCTCAATTTCTGGGCCTCCTGGTGCGCCCCCTGTCTTGAAGAACTCCCCTCGCTCATCGAATTGCAGAAGCAGATGCCGCAGATCGTCGTTCTCGGCGTCGATTTCAACGACGATGCCGCGTCGTATCGCCAGTTCCTGATCGACAACCACGTCGACCTGCTCACCATCCACGACGAATCGCAGCGGAGCAACCTCGCCTTCGGCACCACCCGCCCGCCCGAGACCTACATCATCGACGCCCAGGGCAAAATCCGCCGCAAGTTCATCGGCCCGCAGGACTGGACCAACCCCGAAATCATGAACTATCTCAAGAATCTTTAAGTTCCGAGCGAAGCGAGGAACCCATTTCGAATACGGGCAGCGCCACGAACCCGGGTGCCCCATCCTGAGCAAAGCGAAGGGTGGGAAGCAAAACTCACAGCAAGCCCGAAAACATGACTCGCCCGCAAAGCGCAGCCTTGCTATCATTGCTGCATGACGATCGTAGATGTCCTCTTCCGCTACGAGCAGCACCCGACTGAAGCAGCCTTGTTTGCGCTTAACAATATGAGCGAGGTCTACGGAATCCGCGGCATCCGGTTCAACGAAGAGTGGCAGACCATCCGCGTCGAGTACGACGCCACCCGCCTCAACAAAGCCATCGTCGGCGAATTGCTCCGCCGTGCGGGAATCAACATTGCCGAAGAGCTTCCGCTCATTCCGCCACAGCCTGAAGCTGCAGTACAACCGCCCCCTCCACCTTCCAAATAGTCACCCCGAGTGGTCCGCGGTCAGCATATTCGCATCCCGTGACAATACCCATCTTCCGTCCGGCAACTTGCGCAAAATCGTGAGCGTGTAGCCGGATCGTTTCATCGGTACCCCGCCTCCATGCGGTATCAGCGTCACCCACAGGCGGTTCCGCAGATACGCCAAGTCACCGGCTACATGCAACTCTTCTATCTCTGAGCGCACATCGATGCTCACCTGCTCCAGTCCGCTGCGGAATCCGTGTTCGAACGCATCTTTCCCGAACGGCTCTCGTCCGGCAACCTGAAACAACGCATCGTCGGCAATCAGACTGAGCACAGTCTCCACATCGCCGACCATCGAAGCGCCATTCCACCTCTCCACCAGGTCGCGGATTGCCTGCTCGTCACTCGTCATAGTCTCCAGCCCAAACCCGCGTCTACAGCACAGCTTTTATCAGCATATTCTGCGATAGCACCGCAGACCCTGCACCCGTCTCCGCCGTTAAGAGCACTCGATGATACAGCGTGCCCGCATCCCAGATCATCCGCCGCACAAAGCTTTTTACTCCATACACTACCGGCTTGTCTTCATAACATGTCACTCTACGAAACCCGATCGTGCGGAAAACCTGTCTCGCCGAGGTTGGAGTAAATGCCTGTTCGTGAGTGATGTCTCCATAGCGAATACGCATCCCATAGAGCCCTTCGGCATTCGGCACATGGGCGATGCACATGCCGTCGCGCTTCAGCACGCGCCTGATATCGTCCAGTGTGTGAAACAGTTCATCTCTGGTCAGATGCTCCAGCACATCCATCACCAGAACCACATCGACGCAGCCGTCTCTTTCTTCGCTGAGCACCTGTTCGAGTGTTCCCAGGCGCGCCTCGGCAATACCCAGCTTGTGCGCTGTCTCAATCTGTTCAGACGAAATATCAATGCCGCGGATATTCTTGTAACCGGCTTGCGACAGGAAATACAGGAACGCTCCATGCCCACACCCCAGATCCAGTATCCGAACGCTCCTGTCCGCCGGAAGGTGTTTTGCAATGATCCATGTAAGAAAAGCCCTGCGCGGACGAAACATTTCCTCCGCGGTATCCTTTAAATTCGCAGCAGCCTGTCCGCTGGATATATATGACTGGTAGAGACGGAGCCTCCAGGAGGCATCATTTGTATTCGACATGGATGAGTCAGTCCCCTTTTTCAAGCGTCGGCGGCAAAGACAACATGTAACCGTCCAAAACCAACGTTAGCACCGCAAAGCCATATCGTGGCGGCTGATGCACCCTTTGCAAGCATTTCGCAGTCCGCGCAACCATCGACCAGCGCTCATTTGCCTTGCTCGCCACAAATTGATATCTTTGAAGGAGTTCGCAGTCACCCCTCCTTGCGCGCCCATAGCTCAGTTGGATAGAGCGATTGACTACGAATCAATAGGTCGGAGGTTCGAATCCTTCTGGGCGCGCCATAAAATCAACTACTTACAAGCGAAGCAGTCAAAGTCACATACCGACTATGACGTAAAATATGACATTGGCGTCATGCTGCTGCCTCTCCTTCCCTTCCTGCGTTCCGCTGGTTCACAATCTCCGCGATATTCTTCAATGCCGGGTGCAGGTACTTTTGCGTCGTCGTGACGCTTTCATGTCCCAGAACATCCATTACCAGCTTGAGGTTCCCTGTACGGTCTAGCAGGTCGGTAGCAAAGCTGTGCCGTGCGGAGTATAAGACAAGCTCCTTGGGCAGCTTGGCGGCCTTCCTAGCCTCTCTGAAGGGCTTCTCAATGGCTGTATGGGTAATATGACCAGTCTTGCTCTTAGCGGGGAAAATCCATTCCGATTTTGCCCTGGTAATCAGGTTCTTGTTTCTCTCCAGACGACCCTTTAGTGAGTCACGTACACGATCACTCAGAGGCACATGGCGGGTGGATTTCTTCGTCTTTCCTTCCCTCACGAAAATCAGAGACTTGTCCCAAAGGATGTCATCCCATCTGAGGCGAATGACTTCGTCTGGACGCATCCCTGAATCATGGCAAAGCAGGAAAACGTCTTTAAGAGGCTGTGGGGCTACTTTGAGCAAAGCCTCCTCAGCCTTTGCATCCCATACCGCCGTGCGCTGGTTTTCCTTACGCAGTTTGATACGGGGTGCGGCCTGAAGAATGCCGTACTCCTGCGCCAGTGAAAGCATACGGCGCAGGGAGCGGAGCGCACAGTTCTGGTTAGAACCTGTTCCCTTCAACTCCAAGGTGTCCGCCACCGAAGTCGTAATCGTGTCCAGACGCATATCTGCGACGGACTTCGACTTCAGAAGTCTCCATCCAGCTTGGTAATAAAGCTTCGACTGTTCAGCCAAAGTGCTGGCCTCAACGAAGGGCAGGAATCGCTCCTCGGCAAACTGACGCAGTTTCATCATCTGTCCCTTGCGAACAGGTGCCTCATTACGTTGTGCCTGCCTCAGAAATTCCGCTGCCACTTCTCCAGCCTTCGCCTTGGTGGTTTGTTTGGTTGACTTGCGATAACGGCGACCATTTACCACGAAGTCTGCCGTCCAGAATTTACTTCCCTCTTGTCGATATAGCTCCATCAGTTCTCCATTGCGGCCCGCACTGGAGGAACTTGGCGACATTCGGCAATGAATTGCGCAATGTCAGTGGCAGAATACCGCACCGGAGCCTTGGAACCACTGCCCATCTTTATAAAATCTGGCCCGATGCCACGGCACCGCCAAGAACGCAGAGTCGCGGCACTCACTCCGAGTTGCTCGGCTGCTTCGCTGTCGGTAAGCAGCCGTTCCGCGAACTTGTTAGCGTTCCTGAATTTCCTTGCAATTGGTTCAAGACCCGATCCGGGTGGTGGCATTAATGTGGGATCGGACGAAAAATGCACTTCAATCATTGAGTTCTCTTTCGGATGGATTTGAGGGTTGGGATTTGTTGTGAAGTTTTTGCTTAACTGTGTCCGAACACTTCACGCAGCAAGGGGCAGTTCCTCATCCACCAGATTGGTAAGCACCATTTCCGACACCTTTTCACTCCGGGTGCGTCTTGCTTTTGGCGGCAAGCATCCACAACTTAACGTTCTTGCAAGCTCACAGCCCAACACGGGGAATTTCGATTCTGGGCAGCACGCGCAAACACAGATCCAAATTACATAGCGATCCTCGGTATCGGCCCCGCGATACAGAACCTTTATGAGGCCATTTACTTCACCAGTACGGTCTATAACTATTCCCAAAGCATTCTCCTTTCTGGGAACAAAAAAGCTCCGCGCAAGCGGAGCTGTTGGGCTGCACAGCATGCAGCCAGTGTTTGGTTTTCAAAAATGGAGAGTTATAACGACCTCCCCATGTCCTAACGATGCAATTGAACGTCTTGTCAGAACAGCTATATCAGGGTGCTGATCTGCTCAGTTCGCGTAGAACACTGGGACTATGTAACAAACAGGAGCCAGTGTGCTCGCCGTTATTCAACACAACTTGCGGCAAGGCTCACGCCTCCGCATATTCGGTGGGCACGTCGATCAATGATGGTGTTGCCACAGACAGCCAGTCTCCGCCAACTCTCTCAACCAATTCTTCCTTAGTGTGTCCGTTGTGAATAAACTCACTGATGTCTTTGGCTCCCACGTCGCTGAACTTCACGACGCGATATTCGATGCCTCGCTGGTCGAGAGACGCGGCTACCCTGTGGGCAAATATCTGTCCCGGTTCGTCATCATCCGGCATCAGAGCGACCCGTTTGCCCAGAAGGTCATCGGCCAACGTGTCCATCCAACTGTCCGACCCTCCGGAAGTGGTAGCGACAACGTCACCTCCCTGCGGAGAGTGTAAGGAGAGAGCCATGAGTGCATTGCAATCCTTCTCTCCTTCGCAGATGCAAACAGTTTCAGCGAACTGAAGCCGATCCGCGTTATAAAGAATTGGGCTTACCCCAATGGTGCCCCATACCCAATCACCATGAGGTGCAGGACGGCGCTGCTTGAACTGCTTGCCGGGGAACCGAAGTACCTGCTTTACCAGCCTGCCATTCTTATCCCAGTACGAATAAATCGCCTCGGCATTCCGGTCTGGAGGATGATACTCAACTTGCGCTCCCGTAGCTCGCCCCAGCATCTGGATCGCCTCGCCGCGACTGATCCCAAGAAGCTCCGTGATGAGTTTCGTGATGGGACCGCTCTCGCGGCAACCGAAGCAATGGTAACCCCTCCGAACAGGATCAACCGAACAAGAGGGAGTCGAGTCTGGATGGAAGGGACAACAGATCATCACACTGCCATTTCCCTGACGAGTAATAGGGCTGTCCGGTAAACAGGATTCCAGAAGACTAACGACCTGTTCTGGGTCTCCATTAAGGTTCAATCGTTTGGCTCTGCCCTTCTTGCCAACGTGGTAATAGTTCGCTGGGTCATCTGCCGGGTCTCCAGTCTCTCTATGCAGCGGCTCCCCTGTATAGGGGTCAAGCAGCTCAACGTGCAAGCCTTTGCCGGCTTGACTGACCGATACGAGGCCCCTCTTTGTGAGCTTCTCCAGAGCCTGTTCTGTAGTTAGGGTGGTAGCAAAAGCAGCCAGTGATTTCAGGTCTGACCACGTAGTGGCAAACCGATTATCTCTGCGCTTGTTCGCAAACCAGCAGAGGGCCACATATGCCTTGACCTCCGACCCACTCAATTGGGCCAGAGACCAGTTCGCTGAGGTCTCAAGCACAATGCAATTTGGCAACGGACTATAGCGAATCCCATGACTGTGAAAAAAGTTCCGACTTCCTGCGGAGAGAGGCTCTCCATCGGAGGGATTGCATATTGCGTATGTCTTCGTCCCAAACTCGCCGTGCTTTCTGCGCGTGGAAGCTTGCTGGATGAAGAGATGGTCTTCCAATGCCTTCATCCCCTCGGTGATGGAGTTCTTTGAGAGTCCGGATCGTTCCGCAAGTGTGCGATGGCCCATGCAAGTCTCCACTACATGCCGATTCCTGCGAGACTGCGATTTTGCGCTCTGGAGCAGAACGAGGAGCAAGGCAAGAGCATTAGGTTTCAGGACTAGCCTTTCTTCTTGTATGACTGACGATGGAACCTCGAATTGTCGTAACCTCCCCCAGTAGTTCGGGGAGAACTGAATCTTCATGAACTGTATGTTCCCCTTATATTGTCAAAGCTGATACAAACGATTGATTACAAATGCTGCCCGTTCCCACATTTCTAGAGCTACAGCCCAAAAAAATGGGAATGGTGCGAGTACATAGTCGGCTGGATCGAAGACGATCCTGCTATCCAAAAGCAGAAGTGCGCGCTCGCTTCAAGCAGCCAGATGACCTTCGGGTACTATTTCAATTAATTGGATTTCCTTCCCGCCCAAATCGGGGATTGGGGAGAAGCTAAAGCGTGAGGACGAAGCGGCTCAATTGTGCAAAGCCGAATTTCAATCCTTATTTTAGATTATATACCAAAAGTTGCTCGTTTGTCAAGTTTGATGTACAATCCTCGATCCTGCTCCGAGGCGATCGGTTTCGACAAGCAAGACGAATCGGATGGATTGGGCAATAGTTGTTTCTAAAGGACTCCCAGAATGCCTTGCTCACCATTCTGCCGCCAAGCGTTGTCCACTCAATCTGTTCTCTGGTGAGGATAGCCGGTCGTCTAAGTGCTCTTCGTTTATGTCGGGCCTCGGGTGCTGCTTGTTAGCGCAGATACATTTCCGTCTGAACACGGCTAGAGATGATGACCGCTAAGGTGGCTCCACGGCACTCTATCCGGACTTGCTGGATGGTACCTAAACTCCACACCCATATTGAAGTAATGGGGCCAAGACCAGACTCCGCGATTGGTGTCTATTTTAATCGGGATTGAAGTGGGGATTCACTATACCCTTCCGCATAGTTTGCAGAGTAGGGAACATAGGTGGGCGACTTGTCCACGTTACTGATTTTGAGTCCGACGTGGAGCTGCGTATAAATATTCTGTCAGTTGATTCTAGGTCGATGTGAAGGGGGTGGGAGGCCCCTACGGCCTATATTTTCATAAGGTTAGATGGTACCGTGAGGGCACATGCCCTGAATTGGAACCGACGGCAAATCACGGCGATCTGATATTGCATCAGGTTTGAAACGCTGAAACCAGAGGAGTTATTTTTTGCTTACTGGCATTTCTTATGCAATTGGAAAACAGACTGGATTCTGGCGGTGCAGCATTTGCAGTTTTCTTCAAAATCAAGCGTCTAATTTCAAACGGCAATGAAGCGACCACGCAGAGGATTCGGAAATTAGCAGGATGACAGAAATCCTCTGCGAAGGCTGACATATGCGAAAGCGATTTATGCTCCGTTAAGATTTGTTTTGTCGTCTATGTGCTACTTCTGCCCTTCACCTAACTTCCTCATGTACCAAGAGTAGAGCATCTTCGGATCAAATCGTCTGTGCCCCCCTATAAGTATTGAAGGAATGTCCTGCTTAGCAGCCATCTGCATAATGGTTTCGGGGCTAACATTCAGGAAATCGGCAACCTGTTCTGCGGTTAACAGTGTGGTTTGCTGCTTGAGAACCGTCAGGAAATCAAACGGTCTTGTTGTGTCTTTCTCTTCATGTTTTCTCTCAGCGAGGCTACGAGCCGCTGCCAGCTTCTTTTGCAGAAAGACGAGGATCTCATCCCGATCAGCGCCGCCCAGTCGAGGTAAGCCAGTATTAACCGCCTTCATAGTAGGGTCGGACATAAACCAGGCAATCTCCTGTCCATATAGCTTGGCCAATTTGGATTCCGTCACCCACACCTCCAACTGCGACACCACAACGCCAAACAGATCAGACATGATGATGAGAGTCTGCTGCGTGGGATGGTTCTCTCCCTTCACAAGCTTTCGAGTAAATTCATAGGAA
>Ga0335072_10017261_pt1 | contig 10213 bp, 11 predicted proteins | sample Lox_Sample_21_FD_206725 | JGI IMG/M metagenome (GOLD analysis project Ga0335072, IMG submission 206725) | Soil microbial communities from Loxahatchee National Wildlife Refuge, Florida, United States - Lox_Sample_2.1 | ecosystem: Environmental > Terrestrial > Soil > Wetlands | place: USA...
CAGGATAGCTCGCAGTTCTTCCGGGCGCAGCGGCTTTTTCAGCACGCCATCCATGCCGCTATCCACGCACATTGTCAGATGCCGGGCATCCGAAGCGGACGAAATGGCAATGATGGGCACGGGGGGCAATCCTTGTTCGGCCTCGCGCTGGCGGATGCGCCGGGTGGTTTCGTAGCCGTCCATATCCGGCATGTGGCAATCCATCAGGATCAAGGCAGGGCGCTGGCGCGCGACTTCCGCCAACGCCGCGGCGCCATCGGACAGGCCCACCGGCTCGACGCCCTGCGTCTTGAGCTGCTCCAGCAGAATGAAACGGCTCTGCGGATGATCTTCCACGACCAGAATGCGTGGCTGTGTGCCCATCAGGACACCGTCGGTCGTCGACGCCATAGGCGCTTCGGCCGCTGCGAGTGGCGCGTCAACCCCATCGGTGTGAAGGCAGCCCAGCGGCATGCGGTGGGCGTCGAGCTTGGAGAGGTCCAGCAGCTCGTCCACGCGTTGCAGCAGGGCTTGCGCCGCGTTGGTCGCCGTATGCGCAAGGTGCTGCTGATGTTCGCTGAGCGGCGTCCTCCGCAGCGTATCGATGGATCCGAGAAGCGCATGGATGGAAGGGCGGATTTCATGACTCATCACCGACAGCAAGCGCGACTTCAGCTTTTCGCTGTGCGCGGCATTTTTTCTGGCGCCCCAGGCGCGCCAGGCAAAAAAAGCCAGCAAGGCCACGCCGAGCGTGAACGAAGCGATCTCCCACGCATAGTCGCGCAACGCAGATCGGGCTGTCGGTGCGCCGTCGTCCGCCGCAGCCAGCGTCCACGAACACATGAATGCGAGCAGGCCAACCCATCGGCCAGCCATGGCCTTGCGCGCGCTCATGGCTTGTCCAGCAGATGCCTGATCTTGAACAGCTCGTTATTGGTCCGTATGCCCAGTTTGCGAAAGGCTGAATTCTTCTGCGCGCTGATGGTGGTGATGCCCCTGGAAAACTTCGCCGCAATTTCCGTGACGGACATGCCATCGAGCACACAGCGCAATACTTCCCGCTCGCGCGGAGAAAGCTTGGAATAGCCAAGCAATTCGTCACCCGCTTCTTCGCCGGATTGCGCAGTGGAGCCGATGGCCGACGCCAGATCGCGGCTGAGATAGGTGCGGCCGGAGGCGACAGCGCGTATCGCCAGCATCAGGTCGGCCTGGTCCTGGCCCTTGCCGACGAACCCATGCGCACCCGCCCGTATGGCCAGCGCTACCGTGGCGGGATTGTGATGAGAGGACATCACCAGGATCCGCTCATGCGGGAAGCGAATCTTCAAGGCACGGATCAGATTCAGGCCATCGACGTCCGACGGCCCCAGCGCATAGTCGGCAACCACCACATCCGCGCGGGTATCCTTGAGCGCCGCAAACAGTTCACGACTGGTGCGAAAGCTGCCCACCACATCGATCGAATACTCCTGCTTGAGCAGCAGCTCCAGGCCACGACGTATCACTTCGTGATCATCGAGCAGCATCACGCGCAAGCGCGCGCTCATTGGGTCCGACATTCCCTACTCCTTGTGATGCAAGCGGCTATTCAACGGCCTGAAAATACACCGGCGATAGCGGCATGCCGCAAACAGAGCGCAAAGCTGTGCATGCCGTTCCGCCTTCCAGGCGCGAACAACAACGTCCTTATCGCTTTACTCCCCAACTGAACCAGCCATACGAAGCGGAATCACTCTGCCGTATGCGGCAGACAAGATAGCAAAAACCGGCGCTGACGTTGCTGTCTTCACGAAAGACATTTCGTACATCTACTAGGCACACGCGGACGGTGCGCGCCGATACTTTTCAGGCTCGCAAGCAGCCTCCTGCACTTTCCTTTCCGTGGCCATGCCCATCATTCGCAGCCAAATTCGCTCGCTTTGCCTGGCATGCTGGCTGTCGGCATGCTGGTTGCTGTGGCCGTGCTTGGCTTTTGCGCAAAAACCCATGGAACGCTACACGCCGCAGGAAAAGGCGTGGGTCCAGGCCAACCCGATCGTCCGCTTTGCCGTCTACCCGGGCGGCCGCCCTTTCATACATATGAAGGGGGACCAGCCTGCCGGCGTGGCCATGGAGTACCTGCTGGCCATTGCCAGATCGAGCGATCTAACGTTCGAACCCGTCCATGTCGCCAACATCAGGGAAGCCAAGCTGGCTTTGCAGCGCCACGAGCTGGACCTGCTGCCGGTGGCGCCCTCGCTGCAGGATGGCAGCGCATCTGATAACGCGTTGTTGACGACCCGTCCTTACTTCGTGGGGACCGCAGTCATCATGACGCGCGCTTCCACCGGCAGCATCTTTCGCCTGAGTGAGCTGGATGGCCTGCACGTGGCGGTTCGTCGCGACAGCCTTCTTCACCAGTTGTTGAAGAACCAGTTTCCGACCATCACGCTAGTCCCCGTGACCGATGCGCAAGACGAATTGGATGCCGTTTCCAGCGGCATGGCCGACGCAGCGGTGGATGTGGACACGGCCTTGCTCCCGCTCTGGCGGAAGACGTACTTCAGCAACCTGCATGTGTCCGGTGCGATCAGCGACATGGTTTTGAGCTTTCGCATGGGCGTGCGCAGCGCTGATCCCATGTTGGCCTCGATCATCGACAAGTCGCTTGCTTCGCTGACCGCCAAGCAAACCGACGAGATGATGGCGAAGTGGATGGAGGACTCCGACTACGGCACTACGTCCTGGCGCGTGCATTACCGCTTTCATGCGCTGGAAATCACGGCGGCGCTGATATTGTTGCTGGCTCTCGTCTATCTCTATGGCCGTGCACGCAAGGACCGTCGGCGCGCCGAGCAGAGCGAAAAAGATAAGGCGATGTTTCTGGCAGTGATGAGCCATGAAATCCGCGTTCCCTTGAGCGCCGTGCTGTCTTCCATCGAACTGCTCAAGCTCACGCGCCTCAACAAGAACCAGAGAGAGTTGCTACTCACATCGAGCTCCGCAGCAGATGCATTGCTCAGGCTGGTCGATGACGTGCTGGACCTTTCCAAGCTCGAAGCCGACGGCCTGACACTGGACTACACGCCCACCGATATCCGCAAGCTGGTGCAAGACATGGTGCAGATCATCCGGCACCGCGTGGACGAAAAAGGCCTCCAACTCAATCTCCGCATCGACGTTCCGGACGACTCGAGCGTGCTGTTGGATGCCACCCGCATTCAGCAAGTGATGATCAATCTGCTGACCAATGCGATCAAATTCACCCATCACGGCAGCGTCACACTCGACATCGCACTGAGCCGGTCCGGCAGCGATGCTGCATCTCGCAAACTCTCCGTAAGCGTTTGCGACACCGGCATCGGCATTCCGCCAGAACAGCACACCCGGCTCTTTCATGCGTATGTGCAAGCGGACAGCACGATAGCGCGCCGTTATGGCGGAACCGGACTTGGCCTGAGCATCAGCCGGCAGCTGATCGAACTGATGGGCGGCACCATCACGCTGCACAGCGAAGTGAATGTGGGCACCACCATCTCATTCGGCGTCCCCGTACAGCTCGCCCCGACCGCGGCAACCCCGGCGGAAGAAAGCCATCCCGCTCAGTGGCATCAGTCGGGCAAGACCAAGGAGGTGTCCGTCTTGCTGGTCGAGGACCATCCCGCCATCCGCTTTGTCTTCGAGCAGCAGCTACGCAGCATCGGCTGCCTGGTCACCGCGTGTCCGGATGGTGCGACGGCGCTGCGCGTATTCGATAGCAGGCCCTTCGACCTGGTGCTGATGGATTGCGGCCTGCCGGACATGAGCGGTTACGAGGTGACGCGCACCCTACGCACGCGCGAAAAAGGCGGCCGGCACACGCCGATTCTGGCTCTGTCTGCGTCCACCGATGCCGCGCACAAGATGACATGCATCGAATGCGGCATGGACGGGCTTTTGAAGAAACCGCTGGAATTATCCTTGCTGCGCTCGGAAATCCAGGTCTGGTGCGATGTCGAGCTACCCGATCCCGCATCGCGCTACGACGGCAGTACCGAGGCGGGCGGCTGACCGTGGCAAAAGGCGGCCTGGTGCACAGGCCGCCTCTGAGTGCATGCCGTCAGCCGCCTTGGGCCGGATAGGTCTGGAACCCGCCACTCTGCTGCGGTGGTGATTGCGGTGGCTGATTGCCGGGATTCTGCGCCGGGGCCGGCGAGTAGCCGGGGCCGGCCTGGCGGCTGCCGCAGACATAAGCCTCCCATGCTTGTGAGCCCTCGACTGGGTCACCCAGCGGCTTGATCGTGTCCGCGTGCATGCTCATTGCGCTGTTGCGCGCCTGCACCTGCAATTCGTCGCGCACCTTGATGTCGTTGCGATCGAACGGTCCGACGCGGCTCATCACCGACACGGTGATCTTGCCGAGGTCGCGGCAGCCGGTCACATCGCCCGTCCACACGGTGCGGACGCTGTTCGAACCTGGATCCGGGTTGATGCCCCAGGTACAGCCGCCAAGCAACACGAGCAGTGCGAGCAGCAGCAGAGACTTGCGCATAGGTAACTCCATCGAAGCGAGTGGAAACGTGCGTCCGCCGAACATCGTAGCGCGTCGCCGCCGACTGTCGCCTAACGCCGGCTTAGCGCAGCGGCAGCGGGCATCATCCGGACACTGTCCGATCCCGCCTGTCCGGTGTCCGCGGACAACCCAACTCACTCACCCGATAGACGAAAATGTCCTTCGCATCAGTGTGTTGCATTTGCAGGGCGGCTTGGCACAGGGATTGCTGATTCAACAGCGAGGAACTTCACCCTGATGAGTCGGAGATACGGACATGAAATTCGAAACAATCATTCTGCGCGGCCTGTTCGTGGCATGCATGCTGGTCTGCGGCCTGATCCTGGCGGCGATGGTGATCAGCAAGCCGGCGCCGATGCAGCTGGCGGGCAACACGTCGATCGCTTCATTGCTCGCAGCAGCACCTTCCAGCTGCGTACTGCCGCTGGTCGACGACATGATCTGCGCGCGCGCTTCGATCTGACGCTTTCCCTGGAATCTTTTAGGAATTATCGCCATGAACATCGAGAGCTTGTTTCTTCGCGGATTGTTTGGCGCCAGCGTGCTGGTTTGCGGACTGACACTCGCCGCGATGGTGACCGCCAGCCCTGCCTCGGCCGGGATCACCACCAACCATACGGTTGCCGCCGCCACCGTGGCCTTGTCGGCAGCTGACGCCGGCAACGCGGGCTGATTGCGGCACGCCGTCGCCGGTCAGCTGATAATGGCAGCATGCTGCATGTCATCCTCTTCCGCCCCGAAATCCCGCCGAACACAGGCAACGTGATCAGGCTGTGCGCCAACACCGGCGCCTCGCTGCATCTGATTCGTCCCCTGGGCTTCGAACTCGATGATGCGCGCCTGCGGCGCGCAGGCCTCGACTACCACGAATATGCCCGCGTCAGCGTCCACGACGATCTCGATGCATGCCTGGCAGCGCTTGATCACCCGCGCGTTTTCGCATTTTCTACACGCGGCCGCGCCTGGCACGTCGACGCACGCTTCAGCGAAGGCGATGCGTTGCTGTTCGGCTGCGAGACAGCAGGGTTGCCGGACGCCGTGCTGTCTGCACTGCCCGCTCAACAGCGCTTGCGGCTGCCGATGCGTGCGGACAGCCGCAGCCTCAATCTTTCCAACAGCGTGGCCGTAGCGGTGTACGAAGCGTGGCGCCAGCTCGGGTTTGCCGGCGCCGCCGATCCTTGAGACAGGCTGCGCTCCCGGCAAGGCCAGCTACAATCGCGGCATGACTGCCGCTCCCTCCCCGCAACTGCTCCCCCGACCGCTGCGCAAGCTTGCCGGCCGTGCACTGGAAACCACGCTCAATCACGCGCTTTCGCTCGACCCTGAGACACAAGCCAAGCTCTCGGCGCTCGAAGGCCGCAGCGTGCAGCTGCACTTGCAGGGCATGCAGCTGGCCTTGGCCGTGACGGTCGAGGGCAACCGCCTGAAAGTCGGTCCCGCGCCGGAGCGCAGCGATCTGCGCGTGGCCGCCACGCCCGGTAGCCTGCTGTCGATGCTGTTGCGCCGCCACGGCGAGGGTCTGGCACCCGGCAAGGTGGACATCGCCGGCGATGCCGAACTGGCACGCCGGCTGGAAAAACTCGCCAGCGGCTTTGCGCCGGATTTCGAGCAAGCCTTCGCCCGTACCTTTGGCGACGTGATCGGCGTGCCGCTGGCAAAAGCCGTGCGTGAAGGTCTTGCTCACGCACGCGAAACCGCCTCGCATCTCGCCGAGGATGGCGCGGCCTGGCTACGCGATGAAACGCAGGTGGCCGTCGCACCCGGTGAGGTCGAAAGCTTCCTCGACGACGTCGATAGCCTGCGCGAACGCGCCGAACGGCTGGAGGCGCGCCTTGCCCGGTTCGAGCGCCTGCAACGGGGAAGCCACTTGTGACGCCGTTGAAGGTCGTGCCGGGCTTGCTGCGCGTCGCCGTCGTGCTGCTGCGCTATCGGCTCGACGAACTGGTCGACGCCACCCATCTGTTCCGCCCGCTCAAGTTCGTGCGCCCCTTGCTGGGCCGGCCGGTGGTGGATGTGGGCCCGCTGTCGCGCGGCGCGCGCATTCGCCTGGCGTTGAACGAGCTTGGCCCGATCTTCGTCAAGGCCGGCCAGATCCTGTCGACGCGCCGCGATCTGGTGCCAGGCGATATCGCCGACGAGCTGGCCCTGTTGCAGGATCAAGTCACGCCATTCCCGGGTGACCAGGCGCGCGCCATCGTCGAGCGCGAATTGAAGCATCCGATCGAGCAGCTCTACGCGAGCTTCGATCCGGTACCGCTGGCCTCCGCCTCGATCTCGCAAGTGCATGCCGCGACGCTACATGACGGTCGCGCCGTGGTGGCGAAAGTGCTGCGCCCGAAGATCGAGGAACGCATCGCGCGCGACGTCAGCCTGTTGCATTCGCTGGGTGAAATGGCGCAGCGCTGGCACCCCAATGCCGACAAGATCCGCCCGCTCGAGGTGGTGGCCGAAGTCGAGAAGATGCTGGAAAACGAGCTGGACTTGCAGCGCGAGGGTGCCAACGCCAGCCTTTTGCGCCGCAATTTCATCAGCGGGGTGGATCTGTACGTACCCGAGGTGCACTGGGAACTCACCACCGCCGGCGTGCTGACCCTGGAGCGCGTGGTCGGCATTTCTTCCGATGACGTCGCGGCAATCGACGCGGCCGGTATCGATCGCAAGCGGCTGGCCGCAAAGGGCGTGCGCCTGTTCTATGAACAGGTGTTTCGTGACAACTTCTTCCACGCCGATGCGCACCCCGGCAACATCTGGGTGGATCCCACGCGCAAGGAAGAACCACGTTTCATTGCGCTGGATTTCGGCATCATGGGCTCGCTGCCCGAAGCGGATCAGTATTGGCTCGCGCAGAATTTCATCGCCCTGTTCGAGCGTGACTATGCGCGCATCGCCAAGCTGCATGTCGATGCCGGCTGGATGCCGGCGAGTGTGCGGCTGGACGAATTGGAAGCCGCTGTACGCACCGTATGCGAACCCTACTTCACGCGCCCGCTGTCGCAGATCTCGCTGGCCGAGCTGGTGGTGAAGCTGTTCCAGACCGCGCGCCGCTTCGAGCTCACCTTGCAGCCGCAGCTGATCCTGCTGCAGAAGACGCTGCTCAATATCGAGGGCGTCGGGCGCATGCTGGATCCGGACATCGACATCTGGGCAGTGGCGCATCCGGTGCTCAAACGCATTCTGCGCGAGCGCTACAGCCCTCGCCGCACGCTGCGCGAAATTCGCAAACGCATCCCGGAATGGTTCCACAACGCCCCGCAACTGCCGGAACTGGTGCGCGATGCATTGCGCCAGGTGGCAGTCGGCGAACAACGCCTGCTGGCCGACGCGGACGAGTTGAGCCACCAGCGACATCTGGTGCGCAAACTGATGCAGATGATGGGCAGCGGCTTGCTGGGTTCCACGCTGATCATCTGCGGCACGGTGATGTGGACGTTTGGGCAACAGCATGCGCCGTTGCTGCCGCTGGGCCTGGGTGTGTGCGGCCTGCTGTCATTCGCGTACGGATGGCTGCGGCGTTAGCGCGCCACGTGGTTGAGCCGCATTTCTGATGCTGGAGATCCTTTATCACGACGACGCCCTGATCGCGGTCAACAAACCCGCGGGGCTCGCCGTGCATCGCTCGAAAATGGTGGGCAATGCCGACAGCTTCCTGATCGACCTGCTGCGCGAACAGCTTGGCGGCACGCTTTACCTGGCGCATCGCCTGGATCGCGCGACCAGCGGCGTGCTGCTCGTTGCGCGTTCCACCGAAGTCGCCGCGGCGCTGGGCGAGCAGTTCATGGGCCGCGACGTGCATAAGCAATACCTGACGGTGGTGCGCGGCTGGCCGGAGCCGGCCGAGGGCGTGATCGATTATCCGCTGCCCGGTTCGCGCGATAGCGGGCCGCGCCGCGAGGCCCGCACCGGCTATCGGCGCCTGGCCACGGTAGAAGTGCCGATCGCACTGGGCCGTTATCCCCAACAGCGCTACGCATGGGTGCTGGCGGAACCGCAAACCGGCCGCTTCCGCCAGATCCGCAAGCACATGGCGCACATCCACCATCCGGTGATGGGCGATTGCCAGCATGGGCGCAGCGATCACAATCGGCTGTACAAGCAATATTTCGGCTGTCACCGCATGCTGCTGCATGCCTGGCGGCTCAGCTTCCGGCATCCGATCGACGGTCGGCCGATGCTGCTGGAGGCGCCGCTGGACGCAGCCTTCCAGTCCCTGTTGCAGCGCTTCGACTGGTCAGTGCCGGGCACTGAAACCATAAGTACCATGTCGACAAGCTAAACTTGTTGCATGTTGCCCGTAAGCCGATCCATCCACCTGCCGGAATCCGAGCTGGTCGTCCGCTTCATGCGCGCGGACGGCCCTGGCGGCCAGCACGTCAATCGCACAGAAAGCGCGGTGGAGCTGCGCTTCGATGTGTTGCATTCGCCGTCCCTGCCGGAAGACGTGCGCGAACGGCTGCTGGCGCGCCGCGATCGGCGCATGACCGACGAAGGCGTGCTGGTGATCCAGGCTCGGCGGTTCCGCGATCAAGGCCGCAATCGCGAGGATGCACGCGAACGCCTGCTGGACATCCTGCGCGCCGCGCTGGTCGCCCCGAAGAAACGCATTGCGACCAAGCCTTCTCGCGCATCGCAGCAACGTCGGCTGGAAGGCAAGCAGCAGCGGGCAAAAATCAAACAAGGCCGATCACGCGCCTGGGGCCACGAATGAGCCAGCCGATGCTGCCGGCCGTGCCGCCGCAAGCCCCGCTGCTCGACAGCCGTTTTTGGCCCTGGTTGATGCGCGGCCTGCTGCGCCTTTCCGGCTGGCGCCTGCTTGGCCAATTGCCGGACGAACCCAAAGTGATCCTGATCGGCGCACCGCATTCGTCCTACTGGGATGGCGTGTGGGGATTGATGATCAAGATCGCGCTGGGCATCAACATCAACATCATGATCAAGCGTGAAGTGCTTGAAGGGCCGCTCGGCATCATCCTGCGACCGATCGGCATGATTCCCATCAACCGCAAGGCGGCATTGAACGTGGTCGGCCAGATGGCCAAGCGTTTCAATGAACGGGAACGCATGTGGCTGGGCATTACGCCCGAGGGCACACGCAAGCATGTCCAGCAGTGGAAATCCGGTTTTCTGCGCATCGCGCGCGAGGCGGACGTGCCGATCCAGCCGGTGTTTATCGATTATCCCAGCAAGACCTTTACGCTCGGGCCGCTGGTTCGCGCCAGCGATGATCCCGACGCGGACATGACGGCGATACGCGCGCTGTTTCGGCCTTATCGCGGCAAGCACCGCAACACGGAAGCAATCTGAAGGGGCAAACGGTGGACAGTTTCGGCATCCAGCATTACGACGCTTTTCTGCTGGCCAGCATCGCGCTCAATCTCACGCCAGGGCTGGATACGTTCTACATCCTCACGCGCAGCGGTCGTGAAGGACACGCCGTAGGCATGGCGGCGGCACTCGGCATCAATGCTGGGTGCATCGTGCACACGCTCGCAGCGGTGCTGGGTATTTCAGCCATCCTGATGACCTCGGCGTTCGCCTTCAGCCTGTTGAAATACCTGGGTGCGGCTTACCTGGCATGGATCGGCCTGCGCATGTTGCTGTCGCGCGCGACGGTGCGGCGACCCACCGAAACGCGCGGGAAGGGACTGGCTGCGGCGTTTCGGCAAGGCATGCTGACCAATGTGCTCAATCCCAAGGTCGCGCTGT
>Ga0335072_10017262_pt1 | contig 10213 bp, 3 predicted proteins | sample Lox_Sample_21_FD_206725 | JGI IMG/M metagenome (GOLD analysis project Ga0335072, IMG submission 206725) | Soil microbial communities from Loxahatchee National Wildlife Refuge, Florida, United States - Lox_Sample_2.1 | ecosystem: Environmental > Terrestrial > Soil > Wetlands | place: USA: Florida...
GCCATCGTCGCTGCGGTCAAGAACCTGCTCGAGAGCATCCACGGATACGGCCGCGGGCGGGTCGCGATAGCGGTGGGCGACGGCGTGCGGACGCTCCGGATCGAGGCCAGCCTCGGCAGCCTGCTCACCGAATCGGTGGAGAACGTGAGCACGGTGCTGTCGATCGCGGCGATCGCCGCGGCGCCTTTCACCGGCGGCGCCTCACTGTCGCTTCTGGTGCCGCTCGGTCTGGTGGGCGCCGTGCCTTCGGCCTATCGGGTGGTCATGCGGGTGGAGGCGGGCACGTTCGATCTCAGTCTGGAGAGCGCGCTCGAGATCGCCAACATCGCCGGCAGCGTCGTGGGCCTCGGGCGCCTGGGCGCCACGTCCCTGCGGATGGTGCGACTGGGCGAAGCGATGCTGATCGTCGGGTTCGGAGTCGACGCGGCCAACGGGCTCCTCATGGGCGCTCAGCTGATGCAGCAGATCGAGGCGCTCTCGAAGCTCGAGCCCGGCGAGCGTTCGGCGGCCCTGCTCATGCTGATCGGGCAGACGATGATCTCCGCCGGCGTGACCGTCGGCGGCGCGCTCGCCGCGCGGGCGCAGCAGAGCCATGCCGAGGGGACGGGCGGGAGGCGACCGGGTCTTCACGACGAGGCCCCGGCGAGCACCGGAGCCTCGCCAACCCGCCAGACCGGGAGCGGCGCCGAGATCATCGAAAGGGCCCGGGTCGACTCCGAGGTTGGACGGCTCGGCCGGATGGACCCGGAGTCCGAGGCGCGCCTGCGCTCCGACGAGAGGTTGCGGAGGTCGCTAAACGATCAGCCCCTGGCAGCCGCCGCCCTTAAGAAGTGCGCATCGCCGTGCTTCCCGCCCGGGGTCACCCCAGAGCAGGTGGCACGACTCGACCGGCTGCTGAGCCGGGTGGGCGAGACCGGCGGATACGACGAGGCGGCGCTCCGGAAGTACCTCTACGACCGTCGGACCGACCTAAACAAGGCGATTGCCCAGATCGAGGGAGCGAGGAACGGCGCCGATCTGAACGTTTGGCTCGAATACTTCAACAAGGGCGGTGAGATCACCCGCCTGCCGCCGCGAGGTGATCCGGCGGCGCTCCTCGCGCAGCGCGACCGGGCTCACGACTATGGAGTGGAGCGCGGACGCGCCGAAGCGCTCGCCGACGGTCATGACCGGGTCGGTTTCACCAACCCCCTCGAGTCCTACGGACGATATGGGCAGGGCTTCGACGACGTCATGAAGAAAGGGCCGAACCTCGACATCGGTGAGGTCTACATCGTCGAGTACAAGGGCGGCGACGCCGTGCTGGCGAAGGGCCAGATGGAGCTCGACTGGGTCGTCGGCAACATACGGCGGCTCTATCTCGAGGGGGGCGCGGCCGGTCAGCAGTGGGCGCGCACCCTGGCCAAGGCGCTCCGGGAGGGGCGTCTCCGCGGAGTGGCCTACTCGACGCCTATCGTCAGCGGGACGCCACAGGCCACGCGGCCGATCGGCAAATGGGCCTACACGACGGTGAACATCTCATTCCCGTGACGGCCGGACACGAACTCGACACCCGTTGGGCGGCGGAGGTCGCCGAATTCTGCGCGGAGTCCTACGCGCAGTATGCGGCGATGGCACCGGGAACGGCGTCGCAAGTGGATTCCGTCCTGGCCGCCGAGTGTGCGCTTGATTGCGCGTCCGTCCTCCATGCGCTCGGCGCCCCGGCGCATGACGTGCACCTGTGGATCGTCCGGGCGGCATCCGCGCTGACCGAGGTGTTCAGGCTTCGCGGCACCACGCCGGCGATTCCGGTCGTCGGCATCAGAGACGCCGGCACGCGCGAGCTCTCTGTCCCAGCCGAACCCGATCAGTCGCTGACCAACTCGCGACGCGGACTGGTGGCGATGTACGCCGCCCTGGTAACTGGCGACCCTGAGCTCGTGAAGCTGACCGCCAGCCTCGTGGGTGATTCGCCGGATGCGAGCTCCTCGGCGTGCTCCCGCGACGAGCAGCGTCTCGCGCACGCCGTGAACGCCCTGGTCGTCGGCGATGCCGAGGTTGCCCAATCGCGCGCCGCTGCGGTGGACAGCGACGCCGACACGATCCGCGCTCAGGCCGCGGCCGTGCAGGCGATCGCCGCCCGGAGCTCGCGGTCATTCATCGACGCCTTGGGCGCCTTGCTCGAAGCCCATCGTGCGGAGGCCGTCGATCCGCGCCACCGCCGCGAGCCACGCTACCTCCTGAGTCTTCCTGGGCTTGCCCTTGCCACGCTCGCCACTGGTTCGGAGGTCGCGCGGAAACGGCAGCTGCCGGTCGGCTACGCCTACTTCCCTGTCGAGCTCGTCGCGCGAGTGCGATAGCCACGCGGGGCGCCGACGCGTCCCAACCGCCGGCTTCCTCGCCCACAGCCCGACAGAACTCGGGCGTTATCGAGTAGAGCGCGCTGGCGCCGCTCACGCCTCATCGCAGAGACTTCGACTGCTTCCCGCTCAAACTCCGCTTCGATAGCGTGCCGTTCCTTACCAAGGGTTACAGATGCCTGGTAGGACCGCGAGTAAGAGCTCAGACGGTCGCTCATCTCATCGGAGAATCCGAGGAGGCTGCTGCGGTTTCCGAGGCTGGTAGACGTTTGAGTCCGCCTGCTTAGGCGTGCCTTCCGTCTCGTAGACGGTCCCATCGATGTGGCTCCAAAAGCGCGGGTCCGCAAAGAGCTCGGCCGTCCTCTCCGGGGCGTTGAACGTCCTGGTCCCAAGCCTCGCTGACCCAGCCGGCGGCGGCACGCTGCCACCCGGCTGCGTCTTGCGCCATCTGGTCACGAAGCCCCGCTTCCTCCCGCTCGATTTCGGCGAGCCGCGTTTGACGATTGTCTTCTGTCATCACTCCACGATTCTCCTCACGTGTCCGCGAGCCGATAAGTAACAGCACGGGCCGAGAGTCCGCTCAGTGTCTCCCCGCGGGCGCGGCCGGTGCTCCGCCTCCTGACATCAGCCGCGCCAGCACGTCAGCGCCGGTGGCCCCGGCCGGGACCGTGCTCTCGATCACCCTTACCTCGCCGTTCGGCGGAGGACCCACTTCAATCACGACCCGGTCCGTTCGGGACGGACCGTCGTCCAGCGTCCGCGTTATTTCATACTCCACCCGAGTCAGGACGTCGACGTGCTCGACCCCCCCTTCCGCGAGGTCGACGACGAGCCGTCGTCCGCTCGCGTGGACGTCGACACTCACATCGAAGCGCGCGTCGCGAAGGGCGCGAACGTACGCCTCGACCCCCTTGTTCTGCGCCTCGAGGTTCATCTTCTCTGGAGCAAGCATCAGACCCTCGTATAGCTCGCCCCCGAACCCAGGACCGATCAGGTGCGCTCGCTGGTAACCGCGCAGGAGCCCGGCAAGCTGGCCCGCCAGCTCGGGAGGGTCGGTGATCAGCTCCCCGATCTCGCTCGGGGTCAGCATGTAGCGTTCGAGCCCGACACCGGGGAGATCGCGCGGGATCGGCTCTCCGATGCTGCCCGCGGCGGTTACGTCGATCGTCTGTTCCTGCAGACCGGCCAGGTCGCTGCTCTCCGTGAGGGGACCGGTCGCGGTGTTCGAGCGGAACGTCGGGTCGAGCCAGCGCAGCACCTCACGCGTCCGCACGCTGATCTGCTCTTGCAGCCGCACTAGCGCTTCGAGCCGCTCGACGGGGTCTTCGGTTGTCAGTTCGTCGTAGTCGATGAAAGCCTGGCGCAAGCTACGGTTCGCCTCCTCCAGCGCCGCACGCGATATGCGAGGGCGACCCGGTTTGTCCTGGCGGCGGAGGTACTCCCGGCCGACCTCGTAGGCGAGGTTCAGCAGCTCCTTCCGCCAGCGCGCGCGACCTCCGGCCTCCAACAGGTCGGGACGTTCACGCACGATCCCCGCGAGACGTTCGAGCTGGTCCAGCGCCATGCGGAATCGCGTCGGGCTCAGCTCTTTCGTCCCCCGCGCGGGCTGGAAGATCCGCTCGGCTAGGGCGCGACCCTCGGGACCGACACCCTTCTGGTCGAACGTGCGCATCGCCGCGTCGAACCGCTCGCTTGCCGATGGACCCTCGGCGTCGCTGTCGGCGTGCGCCGCGTCGGCCTCGCCTAGCCGCCGGCCCACGTCCGGCCGACGCCTGGTCAGCTCCTCGCGGGCACTCGGCTCGGCTTCGGGGCGCGCCGGCGTCCCCCCGGTACCGGGAACGCTCTCACGCGCGGCCGGCTCGGTCGGCTCTTCGGCCTGCCGCTTGGTCTTGCGGTGCGGGTCCCGCGGGCGTTGCGTCGCACGAGAGCGCCCAGGCGCCGAGATCCCCGATCCCTGGGCGACGTCCGGGGACCCGCCGAAGCGACGCCGGAACCAGGCCGCGTAGGCATCGAGACTGGGGAACTCCTCGAGGTGGGGGCGGCCGGATTCGTCGGCCCACCGAATCCAGTAGGGCTTGGCACGCGATGGGTCATAGCCGTAGGCCACCTCTCGCGGGCCGTCCTCGCTCATGAACGCGAGCGTGGCCTCCACCGGGTGGCCACCGGCCGCGCTCGAGTCCGAGCGTGCGCGCTCGAAGTCGCCCCCGCGCCCGCTCGGAAAGCGCTGCTCGGCCGGTGTCGCCCCGCTGACGTCCGGCGGGTGGAAGTGCTCGCGCAGCCGCCAACGCCCGGGGGCGCCGCGCTCGCTGATGTACTCGGCCATCGCGCGGTTGAACCGAGCGCGATCCTCGACGAGCCCGCGGCTGCCCTGGATGACGATGTGCTCGCGGGTGATGTCGTCGACGAGTACCGCGACTTCGCGCGTGCTGTCGTGCGTCGCGGCGTTGCGCATGATCTCAAGCGCCTCGGCCTCGGTCATCGGCCGGCTCTTGTCCTGGTAGATGATCGTGTCGTCCGGGAGCTCGATTAGCGGGATCTCGTCGACCGGACGTGCCGCTGCGGGGGTGGACGGCTCGCGCGTTGTCGCGGGCTCGCGCGTGGTGGGCGGCTCGCCCGTCGTGGGCGGCTCACGCATCGGCGGGGGCTGCCGCGGGTCGACCTCCGATACGGGCGGCTCGGGCCGGCCGGCGGGCGGGCGGGCGCCTTCTGGAATGGGCTCGTCACCCACTCCCTTAGGACCGCGTAGATGCGCGATGAAGCCGATGTTCTGACCCAGCGCGTGGACGAACAGCTCCGAGCGCTTACGCGCCGCGTCGGTGCTCGAAAGCGTCCCCGCATCCTCCTGATCGTTGATCGCGACGAGCGCGTCGACGATCTGCGCGTTGCCCCACAACACGCTCGCCGGATTCAGCACCCACTGGTCGAAGCTCTGCGCGGCCGTGCTGATCGTTCCGCCTTCCTCGGTCACGACCAGAACGAACCGGCCGTCCGCGAGCGGGACCTTGGTCAGCCGGCCGAGCGTGCTTGTGGTCGCCGTCAACGCGCTGAGGATGCTCAGTACGTCGCTGATCAAGCTGGCATCCGCGCGCAACGTGTCGTTCTTCCAACGCTCGTAGATGTGCGCCGCGGCCAGCGCTCCCCCGATCAGCGCGCCGGGCAGCGCGAGCTCGGGCGCGGCGATGGCCGCGAGGATGCCCAGGATCGAGGCCAGCTCCTCGAGGCGCTGCTTGGCGACCTTGGCGTCGTGAGGACTGACCTGGAAGGCGGCGGTCCGCGCCACGTCGGTGAGTGGCCGGCGCCGGAACGCTGGTATCTCGGCGGGTCCGAAATCGACGGGCAGCCGGACGCCCAGAGTGCCTTCTCCATAGGACTCTGAGCCCTCATGGTGCGCGAAGTCGGTGAAGGCCGCCCACACGGCCGCAATCGGATCCGTCGGGTGGCTGCCCTCACCTTTACCGCCGTCGGCCGTGGTGACGTCCGAGATCACCGTCTCGTACGGTCCGTTCCCGACGCGTCGCGGTTCCGCGACCTGGAGCAGTAGGGGGTACTTCTGGCCGCTTACCCGGCTGACCAGTGTCGCCTGGACCCTCCGGACCGCACGCGCGCCGTCCAGTGACAGCTGCTTTTCGCGCTTCTCCGCCAGCTTCAGCTGCGCCTCGAGCATGTCCATCTCGCGCTCGAGTTGGTCGACGTCGCTGTCGTGCCAGCCCGCGGCGATCAGCGACGACTGCGCGCGAGCCTTTTCGTATGCGGCCTTGACCTTCGTGTACTCCGCCCTCAGCACCGCCTCGGCTGATCCACTCACCGCGAGCTCCAGGTCGTTCACCTGGTTCGTCGCCCGGACCAGGGCCTGATCGGCCGCCGGGTCGATGCCCGCCTCCTTGTCGAATTGCTCGAGACCCTTGGCCAGCGCTTGCGCCGCGGCCAGGCTGGCCTCGCCTTCGCCGGACGCCTCCTGCGAGAGCAGCTGCAAATCCTGCACATGGATCACCATCGCGGCCACGCTCGGCGGCCGCCACTTTCGCCCTTCCTTGGCCCCCGCCGGATCGACCCATGAGACGCAGCGCAGGATGTAGAAGCCGGGGCCTCGCTCCCACTCGATCTCGCGTTCGCGGTGGTCGGAGAAGAGCTTGGCCACCGTGTCGAAGATCTGCGAGCCGACCGTGTGGAGGATCTCTACCGAGTAAAGGCCTTGATTGAGCTCGTTGCTCATCTCGTCGACGACGCGACCCTCCTCGATCGCCTGCTTGCGGTCATGCTCGTACTGATCGGCGTGATCCGCGAGGTCGCGCCAGCGGCGAGCGGTGTCGTGGCCGTAGCTGTCCCACACGCCAATGTGCTCCCCTTTGTCGGCGGGATCCCGGCGCGCCTGCGCCTCCGCGCGCTTGACCTCCAGCGGCCCCAGCTTGTCGATCTTCCATAGCTGCCAGCCGTACGAGGTCGGCTTGGCCGCCCAGGAGGCAGCGATGTACGGATCGGTCGACGTCTCCTCCCAGTGGATACGCATCCGGTATGTCCCGGTACCGTGGGCCGGCTGGTCCCGCAGGCCGACTATCTCGGCGGACAGCGGCGGCAAAGGGGCCGCCTTGAATTGCGACGGGTCGGTGGAGCCGACCTCGCTCCCGAAGCCAGGCTCGCGCGCGCCGACGTCGTCCTCGAGCGGAGCGGCAACGTCGGTGTCCTCCGTGACTTGCTGGATGCCAGGTGAGGCCACATCCACGATCAGGACCAGGAGGAGTTGGTTCGCCAGGACGTTGGGATCGATCTTGATCCAGTCGCTGGGGACGACCACGTGCCGGCTGCTGGCGCGCTTTTGCAGCTCCTCGGGCAGGTCCTCGTGCTTCAGGCCGACCTGCGTCCCCGCGAGGTTGATGTGAAGCTGATACGCGCTCGAGGCGTCCATCAAGTACACGCCTGGAGGGGGTCGCCAGCCCAGGCGCAGGGCGTAATGTCCGATCAGCTGGCCGTCGGCGTCCGCGACGTGGACGGCGTTTGCGATCGCGACGATTCGGTCGATGTGGCTGAGCTTCGGGTGGACCGAGTAGAGCTGCTGCGCCAGGCGTTGGCCCTCGACGAACATCGCGCGCCACTCGACCTCGTGCGGAACGAGCGGGTCCGGCACCGCCACTTTCCGCTTGGCCGGTCCTGAGGTGCTCGGCTTTTGGGCAGGCGGCGACTTCGACGGCGTCGTTACCGCCTGTCGCTGCACGATCGCCGGGGGTCCGTCGGCGAGCCGTTCCTGCTGGACGACATGAGCCAGTTCATGCGCCAGCAGATGTCGACCGGAGTCGGCGTCGAGATCGGCGTGGTGTCGGTCGACGACGATGTCACGGCCGACCGTGTATGCCGCCGCGCCGAGCGCCCGAGCCGACGCGCCAGCAGCCGGATCGGCGTGGATGCGGACACCGCTGAAATCCCTTCCGAATCGAGGTTCCATGAACGACCGAGCTCCGGCACCGAGCGGCACCCACGCTGACCGCAGTCCATGCGCAAGCGCGGCGTCCGCGCTGCCGCGCGCCGCGCCGTCAGCCGAGGCGCTGCCCGTCGCTCGTCGCTGTGCCTGAAGTCCCGCTGCGGAGGGCGACAACAAAGCCGCCACGCCCCCCCGCGGCGAGTCGATGGTGAGAACGGCCTCGGCCGCTTGGTCCGCCTGGCGCTCGCTGCTGTCGCCTGGATGGCTGATCGGCACGGCGGATGGCGGTAAGGCACGGGTCGGTCGCGGCACCACGCCGGCGGATCGACAATTAGGACAGCGCCCGCCGCACTCGCACCGATCCCCGTTGCCGGGCGAGCCTCCGGGCGGCCACGACGCAGACGGCGGCCGGCGGTGCGACTGGCGCCGTGTCACTAGGTCCGGCTCAACGTCGCCAATCCGCGCCGCACCCTCGGTCCCTATAGCTCGCTTGTCGGCGCGCTCGGTGGACGCGGCCCCCCGACGCTCCGCTACGGCCGCGATCGGCACGCCGGCCATGATCGAACTCACGCGTCACCGCGGCGTCACGAAACCCAACATCGCGCGCGACCGGAGTGAATGGGGTCGCGGTCGAGATGCCTGCCGTCGCTCGTGTCGTGATCATGGTTCAGGAGAACCACACGACCGACAACTAACTCCGGGGTCTTGCGCCGTACGGAGCAAACGTCGCCACCGGCTGGCCGATCGCCGCTAATCCCGGCCAGTGCCAACCCGCACGACCGCACGGCCTATTTCGACCGGCTGACCTGCGCGTCGACCGGAGAGCGCAATCAGTTCGACACCGCGGCGGTCCTCCGCTACTACCTTATCTCGCGATTACCGGCGCATTCCTCGAGAAACACTGCGCGGGGTACGCCACCAACCCGACGCCGAACCACCTGCTGATCGTCGGCGGGCATCCCCGACGCTCAAGAACCCGTCCGAGAGCTCGTCGCCGGTATGGAACATGCCGTCATTGCCGGGCCTCGCCGAGGCCAGTCACGTCAGCACCCCGAAGACCGCGATGCAGCTGCTTGGGCTGCCGGCGTTGGGCGTCCCCCGCCTCGACAACGATGGCGGCGTCGCGCGCAGCGGTCATGTCGGCGAGCGCGATCGCCGTGGCCACGGCCGCGTTCAGGCTCTCGACCCCCTCGCGGCCGCCCGGAATCCGGACGAGCGCGTCACATTTGGTCCGCGTGCGCTGCCGCAGGCCCTGGCCCTCGGCGCCGACGACCAGGACCGACTGCCGATCGAACTCGGTCTCGCGGAGCGTATGGTCGCCGCGCTCGTCGAGCCCGTACACCCAAAATCCGTATTCGCGCAAGATGTCGAGGCTGCGCGCGAGGTTCGTGACCCGGAACACGTCGACGAACTCGGCTCCCCCAACGGCGATCCGGGCCACCTTGGGAGTGAGCTCGGCCGAGCGGTTCTTCAGTAACAACACCGCGTCGGCGCCGAAGAACGCCGCCGCCCGCAGCATCGCGCCGAGGTTCTGGGGATCGGAGATCTGATCAAGCGCGATCACGAGGCCGGCGTTCGCCAGGCGATCGAGGTCGTGCTCGCCGTACACGGCTCTCCGCGTGGTGAACACGACCACGCCCTGATGCTTGTCGTCATCGGTCAGCCCGGTCTCGCGCCGGAACTCCGGCCACGGCATCAGCTCCGGTTCGATCCCGGCGCGCCGCGCGGCCGCAAAGGTCTCGCTGTGGTACTCGGCCTTGCCCCCGAGGATCACGCGCTTCACCTCTTCGGGCCGCGTCAGGAACACGGCCCGGACCGAGTGCTTGCCGTAGACCATATCCATCGGGCCCACCATAGACCTCGCCCCCGGTCTCGGGGCGTGCGTGCTCACGCTCGCGACACCCCCGGTCGCGGGGGCGTGCGTGCTCACGCGCGCGACAGGTACCTGCCTTCGCGCGTGTCCACCTTGATCCTTTCGCCGGTCGAGATGAACAGCGGCACCTGGACCACGACTCCGGTCTCGAGCGTGGCCGGCTTGGTCCCGCCCCCCGAAGCGGTGTCGCCACGGAGGCCGGGGTCGGTTTGCGTCACCTCGAGATCGACCGATCCGGGCACCTGGACGTCGCTCGCCTGCTCGTCGATGAACAGGATCTCGACCTCGTCGTTGACCTTGATCCACTTCAGCGCTTCCGCCAGGGTGGCCTCGGGCAGTTCGATCTGCTCGTACGTCTCGGTGTTCATGAAGTGCGCGGCTTCCCCGTCTGCGTAGAGGAACTGCATCCGCCGCGATTCGCTGCGCACAGAGCGCAGCTTCTCGCCGGCGCGGAACGTCTTGTCGATCACCGCCCCATCGCTGGCCCGGCGGAGCTTGGTCCTGACGAACGCCGCGCCCTTGCCCGGGTTGACGTGCTGGAACTCGATCACCTTATAGACGGTCCCGTCCACCTCGACGTGGTTCCCG
>Ga0335072_10017263_pt1 | contig 10213 bp, 8 predicted proteins | sample Lox_Sample_21_FD_206725 | JGI IMG/M metagenome (GOLD analysis project Ga0335072, IMG submission 206725) | Soil microbial communities from Loxahatchee National Wildlife Refuge, Florida, United States - Lox_Sample_2.1 | ecosystem: Environmental > Terrestrial > Soil > Wetlands | place: USA: Florida...
TTGGGAATTGCATTGGAACTGGCGTTCGCATGTGCGATGGCCCTGTGCTGGTTGATGTACAGAATGGTTCACGGTTGAGCAGCACGCCGAGGTGCGCCGCCCAAATGCGCCTTGAGTCGCTCCCGGCAGACTGACGAATGCTCTTGTCTGGTGCGCGTCACCGCGGCGTAGCAGACAGAGGAGCATCTGGCCGCACGAAAATCAAGAGGGAGGTCCAACGTGTCGCAAGCCCAATCTTCGCGAATTCCGCTCACGCTCAAGCAGAGATTCGTCTTGACGGTGGTCTTCCTTCTGGCGCTCATGCTGTCGTATTGCGTCGTTTCTGCCATCGATCCGCTGGCATCGCGTTTGCGCCTCCTCTCGGCAATCGGAGTTCATCCCGGAGAGCTGTTCGCCGGCGGGCTGAAGCTTTCAGATCGAGCTCCTTGATCACGGTGTCCTGGCATTTTGGTTCACCTGCGGTTAAGAATGCGCGAGAATAAGAAGATCAAGCAGGGGCCTCTTAACCATACGACAGGAGCTGTATCATGCCGACGCCGCAAGCAGAATTGAATATCGATGACTACTTCCGCAAGAGATTGATGCCGGTTGATAGTGCAATCCCTCAATTGGACGGAATCGATATGTACGGCAACTCCATTCCTGCCGGATCGGTGGGCGGCGACCTGTTTGAGTACATCAACTTTCAACAGCGCTACGATATTGACGCTCGTATCGCACGCGCTCTGCGTCTGTCCGCGGAGTACCTGGAGCCTCTTCCCAGCGGTCAGCCGCCGCGAAATATGGTGGATGCACACGTGGAATGGATGAAGTCGCAGTCGGGCTTTGGCGCTGCCGATGCAGCGCAGTATCGAGGTGCCAAGAGATCAGAGCAGCTGAGAATCGCCGAGGATCTCCGTGAGCTCCCGACGACTGCAGGAGTGCTGCTGGTTGACGCCCAGGGCCACGACATCATCTCGGCGAAGATCGCGTCAACCGTGCATGAGACCTTTCACGCAATCATGCTCTCGGAACTCGATCGAAACGGAAAGACAACCCCTGACATGTTTGAGAGGATCAATCTGCGGCTCGCCGAGTCGGTTACCGCGAGAAACGAATTGGGGTCTGAAACGGATGAGAGCTGGCGGGAAAATGCGACCATGCTCTACGGCGAGATTCGTCCCGGAGGACATTTCCGCTTCGTAGACTTCGGCCACCCGCCCCCGCTCGTGTTCTCCGCCGAGTACAAGAAGTTCATGGATATCGGCAAGGCTCGTATCGTGCAATTTCTGCCGCTCGGAATGGCGATTCCTGAGGACCATCCCGATCGGGCTCGATACCTGTCTATGGCGATGAGAGCCCACGAGATGGACTCATCCGACATGGCGCAGATCACGCTCATGAGTCCGGGAGACATCCTCATCATGTATTCCGATGGCGTCTTCGATGGCAGCGACGAACAGGTCCGGCTGCAGCTTGAACAAGTAATCCGTGAACATCAGAACGAGCATTCCAAAGAGATTTGCAACGCGATTCTGGCCTATGCCGTCAGTCAGGACGAGCATCTGAAACAAATCGGCGAAGAAGATCGCATCGACGACAAGACAGCGTTCGTCATCAAGCACAAGTGAGAGGTCACGGATTTCCGATCAATGATCCCCGCGTATTTTGCTTCGTCCTCGCGATCTTTTGTTCGTCAAAACTTTGCGCTGCCTGAAGAGAGCTTTGCCCGTGCTCTCCAATGCCGAGCATGTAGAATGACTGAACGCGGACTTCGCGGCGGTCGGATTCCTCACCATTTGCATGAATAAAAGATCGCATCGACATCCCATATTCCTATTGTTCACTGTTCGTGCCCATGCGCGCCCAATGCGTATCGGGTGTTAATCGGCCAGGAACGGAAGGTTACCCATGGCAGCCTGGACAACATTTCTGCTTGCCTTCAGCGCACTTCTCCCGATCGTCAATCCCCTCGGCTCTGCGCTTGTGTTTCTTGGTATGGTGCGCGAGGCCCCGCCAGCCGTTTATCGCTCGTTGGCGCGCCGCATCGCGATCAACAACATCCTGTTCCTCGGAGCAATCGAACTCCTCGGCTCAGCGATCCTCAATTTCTTCGGCATTTCGCTCCCTATCGTTGAAGTCGCCGGAGGCACAGTCATCGCCGGCATGGCCTGGGGCTTTCTCAACGAGAATGATTCCGGCGCGTCGGTGCGACAAAAACAGGAAGAGTCCGGCAGTCCAAGCGACACCCTGCTTCACGACTATAACGAGAAGCTGTTCTACCCATTTACATTTCCCATTACTTCCGGACCCGGGACCTTGGTTACGATGCTCACGCTAAGCGCCCGCATATCGAGAAACAAGCTCAGCGAAAACCTGCTCGGTCATGCCGGAGTATTTGCCGCGGTGGTCGCCGTCAGCATCCTGGTCTACTTCTGCTATGCGTACGCGCCAACGATTACCACGAAAGTGTCCGGGCCAACCGCCCATGGCATCATGCGCGTTATCGCCTTCATCATGCTGTGCATTGGAGTCCAGATCGCCTGGAATGGCATGTCAACCCTGCTCAGCAGCGTGTTTGCAAGGTAGACCGATGCGAAGAGTTGCAGAGTAGCTGCAGTCGTTCATGCAAGAGGCGCCGTCGCTGTTGCCGGATGAGTGGCCATCCACCTAGGCCTTCGCATCGCCATCGGCAATCGCGCCTTGACGGGAAGCTGTGTCGAATGCAGCAAGATAGGCTACAGCGGTTTCGATTCTGCTCCTCACAGAAGGCTTGATGCCGAGTGGCGTTTTCCTCAAGAAAACGCCACCTTGCACGATCTTCAGGTGTCAACGTGTGAATCGAAACCGCACTAACTGCCGGCCGGGATACTCGGATTAATCCGCCGTGCCAGCCGAAGGCGCGCAGCCATATTGACTAGCTCCGCCAGCGACTCAGCATTCATCTTGCGCATCACGCATCCGCGATGTGCCTTCACCGTGGTTTCGCTGATGCCAAGTTCGCCGCCTACCTGCTTGTTGGGTAGACCGGCAACCACGAGAGCAAAAACCTGGCGCTCGCGAGAAGTGAGCCTGGCAAAGCGCGATTTCAGCGCCAGGAGCTCGGCATTACGACCCACCAGTGATTGGCTACGCTCGATGGCTTTCCGTATCGCAGTCAGCAGCGACTCGTCATTGAAAGGCTTGGTCAGAAACTCAATGGCCCCTGCCTTCATGGCTTGGACTGACATTGGAACATCGGCATGGCCCGTGATGAAGATAATGGGCATCTCCGGCCGTTCCGCGGCGACTCGCTTCTGCAACTCGAGGCCGTTCAGGCCGGGCATGGACATATCCAGAACCAGGCAACTTGGCGCAAGCTCGCGCGGATGATTCAGAAATTCCAGCGCTGAGTCGAACGTCTCCGCCTGCCAGCCTTCCTCACGAATCAAATGCTCCAGTGACTCACGCACTGAGACATCGTCATCCACAACGAAAACTACCGGTGAGGCTTGCATATCGGCGAAGGACCTCACTTCATATCCGATAACACTTGCAGCAGTCATTATAACCACCTGACCTGAGCGGCGGGGACGCTCATTTGCCCTTGAGCGCCAAATCCAATGCGCGCTCCAGTGCCGTGTCGCTAAAGGGTTTGAATAGGCAGTCGACCGCGCCATCTTCCAGCAGACGCGCTCTCAAGCCTTCATCTCTCTGACCCGTAATGAAAATCACCGGGCACTTCAACTCGCGGCGCTCGAGCTCGCGTTTGATGCTCGGGCCGCCCATCCCGGGCATCGCAATGTCAAGAATCACACATTGCGTGCGCAACACACCTTCCGACGCCAGAAACTCTTCGCCTGAGGAAAATATCAGGGCACCATAGCCGAGTTCCTTCAGCAACTCGGGCAAAGACTCACGAACCGACTCATCGTCGTCGACTACCGATACCAGCAGTGGTGTTTTCATCATGGAGTTCTCAAGCCGCCCTTGCTTTGATGTTCAGACTCAACGCCGCGAACAACCCTGTTCCAGCGGTTCTATCTGGGGTAGTCCACACACATTCGGATCGATCTTGGAGCATTCCATGTCCGGACCACACATCAACCGCACGACTGAGGACATTTCCATGGGTCTTTACGTAGCGACACCCCGAAACAGGATCATCCCAGACAACGCGGGAAGCCGTCTATTGTACTTAGGTATTGGTTCTTGTCAGGGCGTCCGCGCATCAGGATATGGAGCTCATCCGCCGGGCTTGCCGCGCCATTGGAGGCGCACCAACATCGCCCGCAGATTGGCAAGGTGCATCACTCGCACGCGCCCGCTAAAAAATGGTGCGATCCATTTTGCGATTCAAGACTCGAGGCGGCCGTGAGACGCGCGTGAATCGTCACAGCCGCCGTATTTTTATTACGCTCGTACCGGAGTGTCCTTCAAAAGCTGCGCCAGTCTGGCCGACAGATCGTTCTGGATCGATGCATGCGCAGGATCGCCATAGAGGTTGTTGCGCTCGCCCGGATCATTCTCCAGATCGTACATTTCAAACTCTTGAGGGTCGGTGTAGTAGTGAATGAGTTTGTGGGTCTTCGTGCGTACACCGCGATGCGGCTTCACGCGCTCCGGTCCAGGATATTCGTAGTAGTCATAGAGCCATTCCTGCCGCCACTCGGGCTTTTCGCCCTCTGCCAGACTCATCACGGTCTTGCCCTGCATCGCCGTTGGAACCTCTACGCCGGCCAGATCCAGAATCGTAGGCGCCAGATCGACGTCGAGCACCATCTCATCGGAAACCTGGCCGCTGCGGACGCGCTTCGGATAACGAATCATCATCGGCACGCGGATCGAAGGCTCATGCATCAGTCGCTTGTCGAACAGCCTCCACTCGCCCAGGAAATATCCGTGATCGGAGCTGTGCACGACCGCGGTCTCATCCATCTGCCCGGTTTCTTCCAGATAAGAAAACACGCGCCCGATATTCTCATCCACCGCAACCGCGCCCGCGTAATAATCCTTGCACAACTCTTCCAGCGACCGCGCCGCATCGCCCATCACGGTTGTGCCAATCTTGTTCTGCGCTTCGGCAAAACATCTCGGCTTACCCGGATATCCCTTCAGGTCATCGTCGAAGGTTGGCGGCTTGGGAATGCTCACGCCGTTATAAAGATCCAGATGCCTTCTCGCCCGGTAAAAAGGCGCGTGCGGCGTCTGATACCACAGCAGAAGACAGAAGGGCTTGTCTCCGCGCCCCTCCTTGAGCCAGTCCAGAGCGCGATCCGTGACAAAATCATCGCAGTATCCCTGATACACCTTTTCCGGACCAACCTGCCCTTTGCGTCCTTCCGCGAAAACCGGATGATAGTAGTTGGTTGCCGGCGCGTTGAATCCGAAGTAGTAGTCCCAGTAGCGCTCTTTCACCCCATTGCGCGTGTGCACCTTGCCCAGAATCGCCGTCTCGTAGCCGGCCTCATGCAGCAGATCGGTAAAAATCGGAATGTCGCTGGGCAGCGGCGTGCTCAGAAACTGATTGTCCAGCGCTCCTGAAGTACGCGACCAGAGCCCCGTGAGTGTGGTGGAGCGCGCAGGCGCGCACAGCGCATTCGTGCAGAATGCGTTGGTAAAACGTATCCCTTCGCGGCCGATGCGATCCTGATTCGGAGTCTTCAAAATGGGATGGCCGGCAATGCTGAGCGCATCCGCACGCTGGCCTTCGGTATAAATGAACAGCAGATTCGGCTTCTTCGCCGGCTTCTTTTCCGCCGCCGCTGGAGCCGATGAAGCCAGCAATGTTCCCATCACGGCCACGCCGCCCTGGATAAACTCTCTACGATTGGTCCCGGTATTCTTGTCCTGATTCATTTTGGCAAATACTCCCATTTGTCCTGTCAGCGGCTTCGATCCTGATTCATGCATCGCACGCCTGTTTCCCTCGCTCGGGCGCGCACATCTGCAGCGCAACCCGAAGAAGAACAGCCATCCTTCTCCCTCGGGCCGCGCCGCATGACAAATCAATCTAAAACAGAATCTTCAGTGCAACCTGAATCTCCCTCGGTACATTGGACTGGCTGGTGATCTTTCCGAACTGGCCAGACGACAACACCATGTTGGGGATACCAAACTGCACCTGGTTCAGCAGATTGAATGACTCCGCGCGGAACTGCACGTTCATTCGCTCGGTCGGGTGAAAGTTTTTGAACATCGAGAAATCCAGATCGTGATAACCCTGGGCGCGCACGTTCGACAGAGTGCGTGGTGCATTGCCAAACGTGAAGGCCGCCGGCTGCGAAAATGCCGCGCTATTCAGATAATCATTGAGCTTTGACTTCGCAGAGCCATTCACCACCGGGCTTACGCCGGTAAGATTCGGCCGCAGCGTATTGCTGCCAGACTGCGAGGTATTCTGCGTCGTTGGAGAAAGCGGAAAGCCGGTCTGCTCGGTAAGGATCGCGTTCATCTGCCATCCGCCTAACACCGCGTTCACCGGCCGGTTCCACCGGGCCCCGATGATCTGGCCGCGGCCAAACGGAAGATCATAAACACTGCTCACCACCAGGTTCCGTGAAATGTCATTGGACGATACGGCACGCTCGCCCTGAGGGTTGTAGATGTTCTGGATTCCACCGGTGCTGTGCCCCACGTTCGACACAATCGAATAGTCGTCGATCTGCTTTGAGCCGGTGTAAGAAACCAGCGCACTCAGATTGTTCGACAGGCGCTTGTTCACCTTCAGCTGAAATGAATTGTATTCCTCATACCCACCACCCAGGTAAGACATATCCACGGCGGTGAATTGCGGAAACGGCGCATCCAGGTAGCTTTCCGGAATCGTCGCGCTCGCCTCAACGCCCGTGGTGATGATGCCATAGAACGGGTTCGCAACCTTCTGCTGCAACTGGCTGCCCAGCGCCAGCGTGGTCGGCGTAAGCTGGTCTCCATTCCAGTCGTTCTCGCCGGACTTGTTCAGGTGTACGCCATGACTTCCCACATAGGCGGCATCTACCAGAATGTTAAACGGCAGCTGGCGCTGAATATCGAGATCCCAGTTCTGCGTGTAACCCACCTTGTTGTCGCCGGTCACCGGATTCTCAAATGAGGAGCCGATGCCGGTCAGCAGTCCCTGCGTGTTTCCTACTGGCTGATTCAAACCGTTGGGGAAGGGATTGCTCAGATAGACAGAGGGCGTCAGACCATCAGCGCTTCCTGTATAGGTCGTCACTGCACTGAAGCCTTCATTGCCAATCGTTGCGCCCGCTGCGCGCAGCGAAGGGCCATAGTAGATGCCGTAAGCGGCGCGGATATCCGTGTTCGCGTTCAGCGAGTAGGCGAATCCCACGCGCGGGCCAAAGTTGGTCCATTGCGGATTGAACTGACGGCGGCTTGCTCCATTCGCACCAGAGAAAACCACCCCTCCCTCCAGCCCGGTCAGGCCGGTGGTCGCGGCCAGCGGAGACGCAATCTTGGTGTTGAACGTCTCCATGCGATTGTGTCTTTCAGTCCGTGGAATTTCCAGGTCATAGCGCAAGCCCAGATTCAGAGTCAGCCGGTTCTGCACCTTCCAGTCGTCCTGGAAATAAAGGCCGTAATACCGGCTGGTCGTCGCCGCGTTCTTTGAGTCGATCTCGTATTGACCGGTGCCCAGTCCCAGCAGCATCGACGCAATGGAGTTGCCCGCGATCGCACTCGCTGCGTTCGGATTCGGCCCCTGCGTGAGCGCCTGCGTAAACGTGTAGCTGCCGGTTGAAGAGCCTGACTCGGCATCGTTCGCCTGCAACAGCCAGCCGGTGCCGCCGAACTTGATCACCTGGCGTCCGGCCACCTTGGTTGCGTTTGCGCCGACTGTAAAGATATCGAACGCCCCGCGGCGCGTCTGTCCCTGCGACGCATCGCCAAGCGTGTAGTAGTTTGCCGGCGCAATGCCCGGGAACAACAGGTGATCTGCATTCGACGCAATATATCCGGGGAATCCAAGCTCGGTTGACGGGTTGAACCCTAAGCTGATCGGCACAAAGTCGATGAACGTGCGCGAAAATCCGAGTGGAATATCGATCACCAGGTTCGGATTGGGAGTGAGCGTGTAGTCGATCGCCGTGCTGTTGGAAATCTGCGGTTCCGAGTTGCCGCCTTCGGCCACCTGCTGCGCCTTGGGGAACAGATACGTAGGCGGCTGTTGCAGATTGCGCCGCGAGTAGCGAACGAAGAACCGGTTGTTTTCGTTAATCACCTCGTCCACCCTGGAATCGAAGGTGTCGATATTGAGCTTGGAAACGCCGGTGGCAAAGTAGTTGTTGGTGCCCGTGCAGGGCGCGCCGGTCTGGTTGGGCAGCGGATAATAATTCATGATCGCCGCAGCCACCGGATCGATGCGGCTCGGGCTCGTCGGAATCTTGTCGCCAGGAAATGCCTGTCGCGTGTAGCCGCCTGATCCGTTCGACACCGTCGTCTCCGGATCGTAGATCGTCACCGGTGTGCAGACGCCGCTCACCAGCGCATCGGTCTGCGAAAAATCGCCCGTGCGCTGCAACTGCGTTGGCACCGTGGTCGTCACTTCGCTCTCGGTTCCCTGCCGCAGTCCCTCATACGAAAAAAGGAAGAACGTCTTGTCCTTGCCGTTATAGAGCCTGGGAAACATTACCGGGCCCGATACGCTGCCGCCGAACTGGCTGCGCTCAAAGTGCGGCAGCGGCGTCTTCGCTGCGTTCGCAAAATAGGTATTCGAGTCCAGATCGGAGTTGCGCAGAAATTCGTACAGGCTCCCGTGAAGCTGATTCGTTCCCGACTTCAGAATCACGTTCACAATGCCGCTGCCGCTGCGCCCAAACTCCGCTGAATACCCGTTCGATTCGACCTTGAACTCCTGCACCGCATCCACCGACGGAACAACGGCAAACCCGCCAATCGGATTGACCAGCGGAGGAGATGCCGGAATACCATCCACCAGCAGATTCGTGCTTCCCGGCCTGCCGCCGTCCACTGACATGTTCAGGCTGTTGTACTGCGCAGTCACGCTGCCCGTCACACCCGGCATCAGAAACATCAGCGAGTACACGTTGCGCTGGTTCAGCGGCAGATTTTCCACATTGCGGTTGCCGATCACCTGCCCTATCGCGCCGGTCGCCGTTTCCAGCTGCGTAGCGTCCGCGCTCACCTCTACCTTCTGGCTCGCCGTTCCTACCTGCAGCGTCACCGGAACCTCAGCCACCTGGTTGACCGCAAGGTTAATGCCAGAGCGCACCTCGGTCTTAAAGCCGGTTGCTTCCACCGTCAACTGATACGGTCCGCCCGGAGCCAGTGAGGCGACCACGAACCGCCCGGCCGCGTCGCTCACCGCATGATTAGTAACTCCCGTCGATGTATTCACCACCGTAATGCTCGCGTTGGGGATGACCGAGCCGGTTCCGTCCTGAACTGTTCCTTCGAGGGATGCGGTAATAATCTGCCCCCACGCCGCGGTGGTCGCGCCGGCCAGCCAAAGCAGCGCCGCGCAGACTGCAAAACCTCCCACCACTTTCAACAGCGAAATCACGCGATTGGGTTTCTTCCTATGTTGCATGCAAATGCCTCCTTTGAAAAAGGGCCGCATCGCACAGCGCAACGGTTCCGCGCCTGCACCTCCACGTGCGTCGTCTGCACGGAAAAGAAGGCGCAGGCCAAGAATTGCCGCGCGACCAAGCCGGTTCGTCTTTTCGTTTTAGGGAAGAGCTGTTTTTACTCCCGGAACAGAATGCCTTCAGCGTCTACGCCGCGGTCTTCGTCCACAGACCGTACCGGCTCAAGACTCCGAAGGCCTGCTACACGGCGAACACGAAGTAGCCGCTGAACTCCCGATGAAGATAGGGAGCGGGCACTGGGCTCGCAAGGTGGAGAACTGTAGCATACCGGACTGGAATCACTATATCATGCAGAATCAATCGCATCCCAGCGGATAACGGCAGGTATGCTACCTGCCCTGCCGCCCGGCTGCCCTCACAGCGATCGATTGGAAGCTGCAATCGGCCCCGCCGGAGCCCGTACACATCCAATCACCGGGCGGGATCAGTCACCGGGCTGGATCAGCCATTGGGCGGGATCAGAGTGCAGAGAGGGTTTCAAGGTGCCGCCGTCCAACGCGGTCATCGCACGTCGAACATCACCAGGTGCGGAGGACCCGACCGCGCATTGATCACATTCGTGCTCACCACAATCTGGACGTTCCGGTTCTCCCAGCCCTTGGGCGCGCGGCTGGTGAACTGCTTAAAGTACTGCCGGCGGGTTACAA
>Ga0335072_10017264_pt1 | contig 10213 bp, 7 predicted proteins | sample Lox_Sample_21_FD_206725 | JGI IMG/M metagenome (GOLD analysis project Ga0335072, IMG submission 206725) | Soil microbial communities from Loxahatchee National Wildlife Refuge, Florida, United States - Lox_Sample_2.1 | ecosystem: Environmental > Terrestrial > Soil > Wetlands | place: USA: Florida...
GATCAGGACGGCCAGCAAGATCCAGAACGTCACGATCGGCGGCACAGGCAGCCCGAACGTCCTCGACGACTGCTCGGTGAAGTCCTGCAGCCAGCCGGGGCCCGCGCCGTTCAGCAGCTTGGTGTCGGACCCGACGACGGCGCCGACGACGACCGAGCTCATGCCGAGGGTGACGACGAGGGGCTCGAGTCCGAAGCGATGGCAGACCCAGCCGGAGAAGGCTCCGCCTGCCAGGCAGATCGCGAGCACGATGAGCGCGACGAGCGCGAAGTTCCAGTGCTCGAGCCCTGACAGGTGCGTGACCAGCAGGTTGCCTGCGACCAGGTACGCGGCGATCGAGAAGTCGAGCCCGCCGAGCAGGATCACGAGGGTCTGCCCGGCAGCGGCGATGCCGAGGAACGAGGCTTGCAGCAAGATCGGCGCCAGCAGGTCGTTCCAGCTAAAGTCGCTGTCAGACTTGCCGACGTAGATCACGAGCGCGGCGAGCACGAGCACCTGGAGCAGCGGGAACCTCCGCTGCGCGGCCCCGACCCGGTGAGCGGCCGCCGACAGCGCGCTCTGGACCGTGGCCGGTGCCTGCGTCGTCATCCCGGTCATCGCGCCAGCCTCCGCTGCGCGGCGACGAGCACAGACACGATCAGGATCGCCCCGTAAGCCGCCTCTGACCAGAACGCGGAAACGTTGACGGCGCCGAGCAAGTTGTCGATGAGGAAGATGACCGACGCCCCGAGCAGCGAGCCGATCATCCCGCCGCGCCCGCCCGCGAGCGACGTCCCGCCGAGAGCCACGGCGGCGATGGCCATCAAGATGAACGGGGTGACGAAGCCCGAGTCGGCCTCGGCCTGGTGAAGCTGGGCGACGATCGCGACCCCGGCGAGTCCGGCGATCGCACCGCCGATCGCGTAACCGAGCGCGCGGACGGCGGCGACGTTGACCCCCGCGGTGTAGGCCGTGGTCTCGCTGCCGCCGACCGCGCGAAGCGTGCGTACGTACGGGGTAAGGCCGAGCGCGAACCACGCCGCGAGCGGCACCGCGATGAGGATCAGCCCTCCTGGTATCCCGCCGAGCGTGGCCCCGAGCGACGTCAGCCAGCCGGTCGTGCCGGTCACCGGCGCGGGGGCGTAGGCAAGCGCGAACCCGGAGACGATGAACGTCATGCACAGCGTCGCGACCACGGCCTGGTAGCGCGCGTAGCTGACGAGGATCCCGTTGATCGCGCCGACGGCGGCGCCGAAAAGCACGGCCAAGGGGATCACGATCAGCGCGCTGGTAATGGCGTGCCCGAGCAGCATGACCTCGATCACGACCGAAGCCATCGTGAACACCGGCGCGATGGAGATGTCGATCCCGCCGCCGAGGATCGCCGGGGTCGAGGCCATCGCGGCCAGCGCGGGCACGGCAAGCTCGGCGAACGTGACGACCCAGGAACTCCAGTAAATGAAGCTGTGCTGAACGGCGACGTTGGCGATCAGCAGCGTGACGGCGAGCAGCGCGGGCAGCAGCCATGGCCGCTCGGCGAGCGGGCGCTTCCGCGCGAGCTCAACGTCCGGGGTACTGCCGGCCGCCGCGGCCCAGAAGAACTCCCCCACGATCGCCGCCCGGCTGAGCTGGTCGCGCTCAAGCTCGGCGGCCGGCCGTCCGTCGCGGAATACCAGCACCCGGTCCATCAGCTCAAGGTGCTCGTCGACCTCGGTGGACAGCATCACGATCGCCAGCCCAGACGCGGCCAGCTCACGCAGGAGCCCGTAGATGTCGCGCTTGGCGCCGATGTCGATGCCCCTGGTCGGGTCGTTGAGCAGCAGCACCCGCGGATCGGCGGCGAGAGACCTGGCGATGACAACCTTCTGCTGGTTGCCGCCGGACAGCGTCGTGACCGGGTCCTTGACCCTGCCTAGCCTGATCCGCAGCCGGTCCTGGTACGGCCTGAACCTGGCCGCTGCCCGCCTGGCGCTGATCAGGCCGAAGCGAACGTCCTGACCTAGCGTCGCCGCCGTGAAGTTTTCCCGCACCGAGAGCGGCGGGAAGATCGACTCCTCGCGGCGGTCCCTGGCGACGTAAGCGACCCTCACTCCAGGCGCGCCGAGCGCGCGCAAGTACTCATCCTGGCCCTGGCCTTCGAGACCGGCGAGGCCGACGATCTCGCCCGCGCGCAGGTTCAGGCCGTCCGCCGCAAGCACGACCTCGCCGAATTGGTCGCGGTCAGAGGCGGCCGCCTCGGGCTGGACGAGTTGCTCGCCGCCGGTCATCAGCTCGACCAGCCGTCTTGGGCTGGCTTCCGCGCGGGTCAGGGTCGCGACCGACTCGCCAGAACGCAGGACCGTGATCTGATCGGCGATCTCGGTGACCTCGTCCATGCGGTGCGAGATGAACAGCACCGCGTTCCCTGCCTCGGTCAGCCGCCGCACGGTCGCGAACAGCCGGTCCCTGGTCGCCACGTCAAGCGCGGACGTCGCCTCGTCGAGAATCAGGATCCTCGGCTCGCGGAGCAGCGCCCGGCAGATCGCGAGCGCCTGACGCTCGCTGAGCGACAGCGCGCCCGCCCGCGCGCTGAGGTCGGGACAGGTGCCGAGCAGTTCGGTCAGCACTTCGCCGGCCCGCTCGCGCCGCCGCGCGAGCGGGACTCCCGCCCGGCGGAACACGCCGTCCTGACCGAGCCAGAGATTGTCGAGCACAGACTGCGCGGGCACGCACTGCACTTCCTGGAAGACGGTCGCTATTCCTGCCGCGATCGCCGTGCGCGGCGCACGTACCCGCAACTGTTCCTGCCCGATCAGCACCAGGCCGGCGTCCTGGCGATGCACCCCGGACAGAATCTTGACCAGCGTGGACTTGCCAGATCCGTTCTCGCCGATCAGGGCGTGGACCTCGCCTGCCCGCAATCGCAGGGAACAGTGACGCAGCGCCGTCGTCGGCCCGAAGGACTTCGCCAGCCCTTCGATGGTCAGCACCGCCTCAGGCGGCGCCGCGGTGTTCTGAACACCGACCTGCGTGACGGGTCCCATCAGCTCACGCCCCCCGCCCCGCCCGCGACCACAGCCCTAGCCGCGACCACAGCCCCGCCCGAGACCACAGCCCCGCCGCTCGGCATCCCCGCCCCGCCGCCCGGCGCACATTTCCGGCATTTTGAGCAATTCGCCTGAGCGGACCGCATCGTTGGTACTCCGATGCTGTTGCTCGTCGTCCGGCGACGACAACGATGGAACTTTGATGATGCTGAAACAGCAAAGGAGTTCCAGCGATGCTGTGCCAGCCGGCCGGAGCTACGACAACAACGGGCCGCCGATGTCGTAGCGAGCGGAGCCGGGCGCCCCGGTTCCGGGAAGGATGCTGCTACCCTCCCGAAACCGGCTGGCCCGAACTTCACTGCCGTCATGCACTCGGGTTGGAGAGGATCGCGCTCAGCTCGGATGAGGGGAGCACGCTCAGGGTGGGCGGGCCGCCTGCGTTGCCTGTGGACGTCGGCGTCATGCCCTTGGTGAACCACTGGGCCACGTTGGCGTCCGTGACCAGCGGCGTGGTCAGGACGACCGCGGAGACCTTGACGCCGTCGCCGGCGAAGAGGTCCTTGACCAGGGTCGTCGTGGCGGCGGCGAGTTGCGGCGGCGTCGTGGTGATGCCGACGCCCCTGTAGCTGGTGCGGTGCTCGTACCAGTAGGCAAGCTCGCCGTCTTCCATGCTGTCGTTGGCGATCTCTGGCACGGTCTTGCCCGCGGCCTCGAAGCCCTCGAGCACGCCGGTCGCACCAGAGCCAGAGGTCAGAGCGGCCGCGATCGGCTGCGGGTGCGTTTCCAGGTAGGTCTGCACGCCGCTCTTGGCGGTGGCGTCGGCGAACTGGTCGTAGATCGTGTCGTTGGCCTTGATGTCTGGACACTGGGAGAACACGGCCTTGACGCCGTCGTAGGTGGCGATGTCGATGCCGACGCCTGAGATGCCGTGCACGTCGAGCACGTTGCCCTTGCCCCCGATGTCCTTGGCGACCTGAGAGGCGAGCATGGCGCCCTGGAGCCAGTCGTTGGCGCCAAGTGAGATCGTGTCAGGGCTGGCGACCGGGTTAAGCAGGGAGATCGACGGGATTCCCGCCTTGGCCGCGTTCTTCACCGCGGTCGTGAACGCGCTCGAGGACAGCGGTTCGTAAACGATCAGGGCGTCCTTGCGCTCGACCATCTGGTTGAAGTCGGCGACCTGGTCGGTGACCTCGTCAGAGGAGGTGACGGCGTCGACCTTGTAGCCGGCCCCCTTGAGCATGCCCTCAAGGATCGATTGCAAGGCGAGCTGGTACCCGTTGTTGGTCTCTGACAGCAAGAACCCGACGGTCTTCGAGCTTGACTTGGGCTTCCAGTCAGCGAACGCGCTCTTGTAAACGGCGGTGGGGTACCCGTTGTACAGGGCGCTCAGGCTGCCAGGCAGGGCGGCGATCACGCCGTCAGGGTCCTGCGGCAGCGTGTTCGGTATCGTGCCGCACTTGCTGGCGGCGGTGGTGCCCGAGCCGCCTGAGGACGGCTTGCCCGAGCCTGACGAGCCTGACGAGCATGCCGCCAGGCAGAGGCCGGCCGCCAGCGCGAGCGCGGCCATCCCGGCCGCGGGTGGAACTCTCATTCTCAAGGGTCTCCTTCGGTAGCTCAGATCGGCGGGGCAGTGAACAGTCCTGGGTCAGGGTCGTTGAACGACTCCCTGGCCACCGACTCGCTCATGGGGTTGGCGGTGCCCCACTGGTCCTGCACCAGCGGGTCGTGCATGTCGTAGATGTGCGGATGCCAGGCGTCCTCATCGAGTTCTTCGAGCTCGGTGGTGTACTCGACCGTGTTGCCTTGCGGGTCGAGAAAGTAGGAGTAGGTGTTGTTGCCTGCCAGGTGCCTGCCGGGACCCCAGACCATCCGGGTGCCCGCCCGCAGCACCCGCCCGGAGCCGCGCATGTACTCGTCGATGCCGCGCATCTCGAACGACACGTGATGCAGCGAGACGTGGGGCCCTCGCGCGAACGCCATCGAGTGGTGCCTCGGGTTACAGCGCATGAAGTGCATGACCGTGCCGATTTCCGGTCCGGCGAGGGTGTCGCTCAGCTTGAAGCCGAGCACGCCGGCGTACCACCGGGCGGTCAGGTCAGGGTCGGTGCCGTTGAGCACCACGTGCGACAGCCGTACCGGGATCGCCTCCCGCTCTTCGATCTTGCGGTGAACGCGAGTCTCCACCCCGGCAGAGACTTCGATCGTGCGCCCGTCGAGGTCGAAGAAGCGAAGACCGTAACCCCCGCCCTCGGTGGCCAGGTCGCCGGGCTCGACGGCGAGCGTCACGCCCTTCGCGATCAGGTCCTCGGCCAGGCTGTCCACGTCGGCGTTGCTTGCCGCGCCGAGCGCGACCAGGTCGAGCCGTTTCTCACCACGGCGCAGCCTGATCACGTACCGCTCTGGCGAGCCCGCGGCCGCCAGGAACGCGACCCCGGCGTCGCCGGCGACCTCGGTCAGGCCCCACGTGTCCGTATAGAACGCGTACTGGCGGTCGTAATCGGGAACCGCGAGGTCCACGTGACGCAGGTGGGTAATCAGGCTCACGGTCCCGCCTTCCTGACGCAGCGGTTGCGCTGGGTGCCCAGCCCGGTGATCTCGCTCTCGATGAGGTCGCCCTCGTCGAGGAACAGGCCCCAGCGGGCGCCGTTGCCTGCCGGTGAGCCGGTCAGCACCAGGTCCCCCGGCCACAGTTCGGTGACCGACGTGATGTAGGCGAGGATCGCCGGCAAATCGAACAGCATGTCGGCGGTGGACTCGTCCTGCCTGACCACCCCGTTGTGCTTCAGCGTGATCCGCAGGTCAGACGGGTCGCTGACGAAGGCAGCCGGCACGAGGTAAGGCCCGGTGGGCAGGAACGTCGGCGAGTTCTTCGCGGCGAACCAGTCGGTGCCGATCGCCTTGAGATCACGCCGGTAAACCAGGGACCTGGTCGTGATGTCGTTGCAGATCGTGTATCCCGCCACGCAGTCAAGCGCGTTCTGGCGGGTGAGGCCGCGTGCCCTTTGGCCGATGATGGCGGCTAGCTCTAGCTCCCAGTCCGGGCAGGCACTGGTCGGCGGTATCACGATCTCGTCGTACGGGCCGGCCAGGGCACTGGGGAGGCCAGTGAAGACATACGGCGTGCCGGTTCGCGCCCGCTCGTCCATCATGGCCTCCGCCCAGGCGCGCACTTCCTCTTCAGGCACGTCCGAGTTGTGGCCGGTCGTGGAAATGCCGGCGCGGCGTTCGGCCATCACGATGTCAACGACGTGCTTGCGGTAATTGGCGCCGCACTGGAGTATCTGCGCGGGCGTCACAGGACAGCGGACGTCGAGGCCCGCTAGCGCGATCCAGCCGTCACTTGGTGCCTGCGCGGCCAGCGCACTGAGCTGGGCGAACGCGGTGTTCCAGTCGGCAAGCAGGTCATTGACCTTGCCGAGTGAGGAAATGTCGAGCACCTGGTCCTCGCGTACGAGGCCGGTGAAGGCCGCGTGCGTGCCCGGCCGGCGGAACACGCCGAGGGCAAAAGGATCAGCAGGCATGGACTGGAACGTAAAAGCCACGGCGGCGAAGGGGAAATACCGATTAGCGATGCCAGGCATCGCGGCTGTGATGGCCGGCCGTTTCTCACAGCTCGCTGGCGGCTTCCCGCAACGTGTCGAGCAGCCAGCGCACCGCGGGGTCGTCGCTGCGGCTCGGGTGCCAGTACGCGGTTTCGACCAGTTCGACCAGGCCGAAGGGCGCCTCGACGACGGCCAGGTTCGCGTTGCGACTCGCGAGGCGCGCCAGCCGTTCAGGCACGATCGCGACCATGGTGGTACCTGCCACGACGAAAGGCACGGTCAGCCAGCCGAACACGGTGACCTGAACTCTCCGCTGGACGCCGAGGTCATCGAGAGCACGGTCGACAGGCGTGAACCTCCCTGGGCCGAAGGTGGGGACGGCGTGCGGCAGTTGCTCGAGGTCTTTGATCGTCAGCGTGCCGTCGTGCAGCCTCGGGTTGGACTGGTCGACCACGCAGACGAACCGGTCGCGGAACAGTTCGCGGTGCCTGCCAGGGAAGCCGTAGTCGGCGGGGCCGATGACGACGTCGTGGCGTGCGATGGCGTGGGAGGAAGACTGCACGTCGGCGGGGATCGGATGAAGCTGGAGCCTGACCTTGGGGGCGGCCTCACTCACCTGGCGGAGCAGAAGATCGGCGAGGATCGAGACCGTGTAGTCGGACGCGGCAACCGAGAACTCCCGGTCAGACCCGCCAGGGTCGAACCTGGGCGACCGCTGCATGGTCGCTTCCATCTGGCGCAGCGCGTCCTTGACCGTCGGCAGAATCTGCTCGCCGAAAACCGTGAGCCGGTAACCTCGGCCTTCGCGTTCCAGCAAGTCATCGGCGAAATGCCGGCGTAGCCTGGCCAGTGCCATGCTCATGGCGGGCTGGCTCATGCCGATCCTGGCGCCCGCCCGCGTCAGGTTCCTGTCCTCGAGGATCGCCCCGAGCGCGACCAGGAGGTTAAGGTCGATCTCGCTAATATCGGTCAACGTACGTTCCTCGCCCTCCTCCACCGGACGCCAGCCTTACCACCGGCCCGACCGGAACCCCCGGCCCGCCCGGCCCGCCCAGGGTCGGCCTCAGTTTATGCCCGATTTCAGCGATTTACGAGCTATCGCCGCTTCCTCCGGGGAGCTCTCGGGTGACCTACAGCATCGTTGGTCAGTTGATGCTGTAGCTTGCCCCTCTCCGACGGACAACGATGGCTCCTTGATGCGGTTCCTGCGACATCGTTGACTCCTCGTTGTTGTTGGGTCCGCCCGGCTGACGACATCAGCGGGCCAGCGATGTTGCTCGTAGGTTGACGCCCGACCGCCCGGTGCGCACTGTTTGTAACGATCGGGCAACACACGGGTGACTGGTCAGGGGCTGGTCGGTGACGATAGAGCATGTCCCTAGGCGGAACTGACCTGAACCTGGTCGTCGCGCTTAAGGCGCTGCTCGAAGAAGGCAACGTCACCAAGGCCGGCGCCAAGATCGGCAAGAGCCAGCCGGCCATGAGCACGGCCCTGGCCCGCCTCCGCCGCCACTACAAGGATGAGCTCCTGGTCAGGGTCGGCCGCGACTACGAGCTCACCCCCTTTGCCAAGGCCCTGATCCCCTCGGTGCAGCAGACGGTCAGCTCAGTCGAGTACGCACTCGACATTGGCCAGAGGTTCGACCCGGCGACAAGCACCCACGCCTTCAAGATCGTCGCCACCGACTACGCGATCACGGTCCTCGCCGAGCCGCTGCTGCGCCTGGTGTCCGAGTTCGCGCCAGGCGTGCGGCTCGACTTCGACGCGATACCGATGGACATGCACGAGTCAGAACGCGGCCTCATGCACGTGGAGGCCCTGATCGCACCGCTCGGGTTCGGCTTCCGCGGGTCCTACGAGCCGCTGTTCCGCGACCGCTTCGTCTGCGTTGTCGACCCGGCCAATCCGCGCCTCAGGGACGGGCGGCTTGAGCTCGCCGACCTAGAGGAGCTGCCGCACGCGGTGCGGAGTTGCGGCGGGACGCATGTCGCGCCGGCCGACCGGGTGCTTGACGAGCTTGGCGTGCGGCGGCGGGTTCAGGTGACCACCGTGGGCTGGCTGCCGCTGCCGTTCCTGTTGCCTGGCACCGACCTGGTGGCGATCATGCCTGAGCGGCTGGCGCAGGGAGTCGCGGTGCCGCTCGGGCTGGTGGTGGCCGAGCCGCCATTCGGAAGGGTAGAGCTGATCGAGACGCTGTGGTGGCATCCTGACCGGGCCGCGGCGCCAGAGCACGCCTGGCTGCGTCGCACGCTGACCGAGGTCGCCGCCTGCCTGCCGCCGTCGGCACGCGCGGCCTGTGTCCCGATACCTGCCATTCGCAGACAAGATCACTGAGAGAGTCTTCTGCCGCCGGGGGCATGCTGAGATAGGCGCATGCCGACGGTCCCCCGCCGCGTCGTGACCGGCCATGACGAGCGCGGCGTCTCCGTATTCCTGCACGATGGCCCGCCGCCCGTCGTCCGCACCGCGCCGGACGGCGCGCTGTTTTACGAGCTCTGGGGCACAGACGCGGCACCCGCACCCGTCGCCGCGAGCGAGCCAGACCCCGCAGAAACCTCGCTGACCGTGCCGCCGGCCAAGAACGGCACCAAGATCAGGATCAACGAGTTCCCGCCCGGCGTGATCTCGCCCATGCACCGTACCCAGTCGGTGGACTACGGGATCGTGCTGGAAGGCGAGGTCGTGCTGGTGCTCGACGACGGCGAGACCGTGCTAGGTCCGGGCGACGTCGTCGTGCAGCGCGGCACCATGCACCGCTGGGAGAACCGCTCCGATCATCGGGCCCGGATGGTGTTCGTGCTGGTAGACGGGGCGTTCAGCGAAGAGCTACTGAACCTGCTCGGCCGTGAGGTCCTCGGCAACCTGCTGCACGATCCCCTGAAGGGGTGACGGCCGTGGACCTTGGGCTAGCTGGCCTGACCATCGTCGTGACCGGGGTTGCCCGAGGCCAGGGTGCTGCCGAGGCCGAGCTACTGGTGCAAGAGGGCGCGCTCGTCATCGGCGGCGATGTGCTTGACGACGAGGGCGCGGCGCTGGCGGACCGGCTGACCAGCGCCGGGCCCGGCCGGCTCGACTACCGGCATCTCGACGTGACCAGCGAGGAAGACTGGGCCGCGCTAGCTTCCGCTGCAAGCACAGTGCACGGGCTGGTCAACAACGCCGGCATTCCTTACCGGCCGCGCCTGCTTGACGTGGACGTGCGCGGATGGGACCACACGCTGGCGGTGAACCTGACCGGGGCACTGCTCGGCATTCAGGCGGTGGTGCCCCTCATGGGCGAAGGGGCGTCGATCGTCAACATCGGCTCGATCGCCGGCCTGACCGCGCACCATGCGGTCGCTTACACCGCGTCCAAGTGGGGCCTGCGCGGGCTGACGAAGGTCGCCGCGATCGAACTTGCGCCGCGCGGGATCAGGGTCAACATCGTGCATCCGGGTCCCGTAGCGACCCCGATCACCGAAGGCGCCAGCCCGGTCTTCCTCCGCGCGACGGTCGGGCAGACGCTGCTCGGACGCGAAGGGGAAGCCGGCGAGGTCGCCGGCCTGGTGGTGTTCCTGCTGTCCGGGCGCGCCTCCTACATCACCGGGGCCGAGTTCACCGTCGACGGCGGGCACACCGCTCACGGCGGGACAAAAGCCATCGTGGATGCCCTGGCCGCCGCCGAG
>Ga0335072_10017266_pt1 | contig 10212 bp, 6 predicted proteins | sample Lox_Sample_21_FD_206725 | JGI IMG/M metagenome (GOLD analysis project Ga0335072, IMG submission 206725) | Soil microbial communities from Loxahatchee National Wildlife Refuge, Florida, United States - Lox_Sample_2.1 | ecosystem: Environmental > Terrestrial > Soil > Wetlands | place: USA: Florida...
TAGATAATATAAGTAAATGGTATACAAGTGTTAGCATGAAATACTATCTATTTTACATACAATTTGGGTGGTGGTGCGATTGGGTGAGTAATGCCAAGCTTTCCGGACGATTTTGCATACGCTAAATTACCCAGCATAGTTGTATCGATTGGACCATCCTTGCTTGCTGCAGATTCGATGCAAAATTTGCGCGGGGACTGTTGCTCGTAGCAAGTCATCTTAGCCCTGTAACAATTTCTTGCTATTTTTAAGATACCTTCCTTCGAATTTTCTGAAAGAGTAGTGAGAATGCGGTATGTATCATAGTCGCACCTGACTGTTAGATATATGTCATAGAGCCTCTGCTGCTGCTTCTGAGAAGATTTGGCAGACCCTGACTCTGTACACTCTACGGCAGCGAATCCAAGGCCGACAAGTGAATCCACTGTGGAAGCCATATAGGACGTCTCCTCAGCAGCTAGTCCTGCAATTCGTTCCTCCCAAGAGTAACACGCGGAGGAAGCGCTGCAGTTCTTTACCTATTCGGGCTCTTGCGGCGACGGCGAGTCATCTTCAGGAGTGGCAGGAACAGATTCTGGGATGGAAGCTTCCCAATCAGCTGCAGGTGCGGCAGCCTCAAGGGACTGATAAACAACAGTTGGGGCCTCATCAACAGCTATGGGGGATTCATTAACTGCCGGGGAGGCCTCATCAAGAGCAGGGGCGTTAGAGCAAATGCTAGATAACGCTTTGCGTCCCTTTTTGCCTTTTTTGAATTTCCCTTTTTTGGATTTCTTGCTTTTGGCTGCCAAAGCCTCCTCTATAGGGGCCTTGAATTGCGGCTCATCAGGTACAGCTTCTGGGATTGTGTCAAAAATGGTTTGCGGGGAAGTAGGCATATCGAGACAATCTTCCACGACTGAAGCTTCATGGTAAGTTTCACGAGGTGGCTCCTCCGCAACAGGTTCCGGATCTGATGCTGCGCATTCAGCAGACTCTTCTACGGCAACCGCAGCAGGTGGGTCTTCAATGGGTTGACTTTCGATATCCCAGGGAGAGACTATCTTTCTCGATTTCTTCCGCTTCTTAGATAATGGGGTTATAAATGGATAGTTGAAGTCGGGATCAGAGGCGTATAGAGCGGGCTCGTCCTTTGTTTCTTCAACTGGTTCATCGATAGCTGCGGTATCACAAAATCGCTCCTTACTGGGTTCTTCCCTAGGCGCGTCATCCACAGCTGGCTCGGTTATCACGAAGTATTCATTATTGTAATGACTCTCCTCAACAGCACTTTCTTTGACAGGTAAGTCTGCAGTGACCAGTTCAAACGACTCGTCCATAGATGGTGCATAATCAATTTTCCGAGGGTCAGATTTCTGGTCCATGGTAGCCTCAGATGGCACGTTTCGATCATTGGAGTTGAGATCGCTCGAAAGATCCGCTCCGAAACCGCTAAAATATCCTGGGTTGCGTCCGATTTCTACAGGTGTCCACGTGGGTTTAACATAGTGGATGTTTGATGATCCGAGCCGCTCCAAGACTTGGCAGGCGGATGATTCATGGATAGCAGTTATTACGCCTTCTAGTGAACTATACGTGTCCGTGTGTCCGTAGACCACCTTCCATGTGGCCGTGTTGAGGTCAACCGCTACGACACTGACCCTGAAGCCGTCCGTGGAGAACGTTGTTAAGATCTCCGTGTCAGGTCCAAACAGGAACTTACAATTCGCTAATGTAACACAAGAATAAGATCACAGATAGACAGAGTCTTTGCGAAGAAAACTTACCAAGAGCTTGTGCCCTTACATCGTAATTAGAAGACGCCATAGTGGTAATTCTCGGCTTTGCACTGGAATAGTTAGAGTAAGGCATGCGAAAGCTGAGCAGCGTATGTATATGGGGAGTACCCAGTAGTCACAAAATGCTCAGCTGGTCATTTGGTGGGATATTGTGTCTATCTTTGAGAAGTAAAGCTTTTAGTGCACTGCATGCCATATATCGAGGAATGGGCCAATTCATGGGAACTAGGAAACGTGTCACGTAGGATTCACACCACGTCATGCGTGTCACGGCTTCTAGCGTTGCATGTATCAGTACCTGACCCGCTCCTTTCTCCATCCAATAGGCTGCAACTCTGATTATCCCCAATGCCCGGAGAAGAGTAATATGCTCATATCACCACTAAGTGATGACTCTTATGTGTTTCACGCCACATTAAGAAATTTGTATACATTCTTAAATTACTTGTGACACGAGAACAATCAAGTTTCCTGATTTTCGTACGTTACACAAGACAGTGTTAACAAACTTTCAAACATGATTTTCGTCAACTATGTACAACGTTCCATGCATTTCAACTATCCGTTAATCAGTAAGTTGTGGAGCGGAAGTTTTTTGTTGATTTACATGCATGTAATTCTACGCAGTCACGACCTGATTCGGGCTGCCGTCTCTTGTTTCCCAATAACCAACTGAGAGCATAGACCTGCTGCATCCCGTTAGAATTATCGGTCTATCAACTTGCGGCCTGATATGGATTTCTCTTATCAACAATATTCTCAACCACGAGCGTTTTGCAAAGTTGACTCGCGCACCGCACTGTGAGCAAAGCCTCTAGTGCGTGGTACTTTGAGTAAGATAACCGGATAGCAGTTGATATTCAGAGGCGGGAAAACAACGACGCCGAGGTCAGTGGTAGCTTAACGGTAATCATTAAATCAAATTTTTGACAGGCCGGGAGTCGCGCCTATAGCAGAGGCAATACCGAGCCGAGTATGATGAGAACCCCGTCCACCATCAAATCATGACTGCCGCGGAGTGACCCTTTGCTTGACGCTGTGGATGACTGGAGTAAAATCTAAAGTGGGCCACATCGGACTATGGATAAACACGCCTGAAGTGTTTCTGGTGTCAATTTTGTCTCAATGTCAATAGCAGCCCTCGGCAACAGGATTGTTGACAAGGACGCCCGATTCGTCCGCCTACTCTGCGCGGAGAGCTACTGCTACCTTCATATCGAGTGCACTGAAAGCCTCTCCCTCCATCAAGTTGGTTCTTCTCATGTGAGATCTTTGTGGCTGCTCCGTGCCACAAGCTTACATCATCAAAGGCTAGTCCTCGAAATGCAATGAAAGACTTTTTCCATTCGAATGACTCCTGGAAGTCTATATACCATTTTGGGTGAATTTTTAGTGGTCTCGGCTTAAGTTTCTCTTGCTCTCTAGATATTCACTGGCCGCGAGTAATAATTCGACATCTCCAACCTCGCCAAAAGCTGCACAATAGTATTCTCCTCCGCCAGCTCCTCACTATCGAATAGTCCACCACCTAGCATTCCCTTGATATCCGTAGCCCTCTTCTCTCCATACCCCTTCTTCTCGCTCAGCCCCCTGCAAACAGTAATGAACACCTCAACCTTCTTCCTGAACTTCAAGTACATCTCTTTCACTTCCAGATCAGGGCCAACCCTGCGTTGTACCCCAAGCGCACGTGACCTAGAGTGCTTTGCGAAATGCAGTATGAGCGTAAAGATCTCTTCCAGCAATTTCATGACAGGCTGCTGGCGCTTCCTAAGCAGCAATGCGAACATAATCCGGTCCAATACACGCTCGTGATATTCTCGGAGCTTATCAAGTCCTTCATTCTGTCCCAGAACGAGATGATCAGCATCATCATTGATTCTCTTCTCAACCTGGTCAAGCTTCCGCTCAAAGATCCTCCACGTCGCATCGATGCCAGTGTCAAAGAAGTACCCAGAAACGCAGGACACAAAGTGGTGAGCCTCAATGCGGAAGCGTTGCGCGGTGGTGTCGATTCCTTGCCAGTATGAGGTCCTGTCTAAGGCATCGCGAAAGAGCTGTGATACCACAAACAGCATGCGCATTACGCGAAGCAGGAGCTTAAACAGCTGATCATACTTGTAGAGACACATGGGCGTGATGACCGCTTCAAGGGGCGGAGGCGGCTTATAGGATAGCCGTAGGAAATCCAATGCCTCGACTGAATTGAGGTTTTTGCACTTCTCCATTTCGTCGTATGACATGTCCCGGACGGCAAAACTGAGGTCACCGGGAAGCTCGTTCTTACGATCCAAGTAGCCACCAGCATGTTCCCGGCCGCCTGATGCGGTGAACACATAGCTTTCTGTAAGCACGCCCATCAAGGACAGTCGGAGCTCGGAGCTTGCTGGTGGCCAGCTGTCACGGCCTTCGAGTCTTAGACCCATAATGCCACCAGTGCGAGCTACTCCGGCTCTCCGCTCTGCTGTTTCTAGCTCAGGGTTAAATAGTGCATGCGAAAGCCTACTTGAGAAGACCCCATCTCCCAGTAATTGGAAGCGTCGTTGAGCAGTAAGATGCTCCCGAAGGTTATGCGCTTGGAAGAACAGGCGCATACTCGTGCAGTTGACGATCCTGGCCTGAGCTGCAATAAGAGGGCTGAAGGATAAGATTGGTGTTAGAGAAACAGGGGGTGCAAAGGTTGATTCACCATCAGAGGCTGCTGCGTTGTCGCCATCAAGACAGTTGTTCAGGGATTCTGAGAGCTTGTTGCTAGTTCCGGCCGTTGAAGGGAGCTTGTTCAGCATTGCAATTGACGTTAGAACATGGAGCTCCATCTCCTCTCTAGGCATGCCAAGAATATCTAGATGGTGACACACGACAGCATCTTCTTGCATTTCTGAGCTCCGAAATTCAGGATTCTTGGAGAATTTTCTGATCGCTGCCGCCAAGTCTTTCTCGTATTTATGAGCCTTCGCTTCAACCTGTTCAATATCTTGCCATGAGAATTTCCACTCTAGCTTGGGCGGAGTGGCAGAGAGCACGACATCTGCCCGAGCAAGAGGATGACCTGAATGGTGGGTTCTTATAAATCGTAAACTCCTTCCTGTCTCAAACATTGTTCGTGCGTCGTCGATGGGAATAAACGATGGAATCATGTCAGCATCCAAAATAAAGTCCGGCTCCCGCATCTCTAAACCTTGCTCATCGATCCAAGTTCGATCCTCCACCTTTACAAAACTCCTGCCCGACCCGCTCTTCTCTAATGGCAACCCGGCCTCCCCTTGTGTCCCCATCCATTCCCCCATAAAGTCGAGGAATGGTCTTGAAACCCGGGCAAGTACTTCTAAGAGAATTTCTCTCATTGACTCCGTCTTATTTTCCAAGCGTTGAACCTCATAAAATAGCTTTGAGAGCATGGCCTCGTCACTCTTTTGCGATACCGTCGATTGAACCAGGAGGTGGAAGCTTGTCAACAATGCTTCCACTGGTTTGAACAAAACCTGCAGTTGCAGAAGACTTTTAATAGAGGAAACCTTGATGCTCAGGCGAGACTGCAGCGTAGACAGTAAAGTAGAAACTGCATCTGCCATTGCAATCCGACCAGGTGACTTATGGGCTTGATACGTACGATCGACAAAAAGCTGCAACACTCTCGTTACATTGCCGCAATTCATAAAAGTAACCAGGAGGCCATCAATTGTTTCTCCAGTACAGCCTGGGATTCTTATAGGATCGAGCCTTTTAATGAAAGAATTTTCTGCATCATCCCAGGTGAACAGTACGGAACTTCGCCCGAGCCCAAGCGCAAGCAGTGAAGCAGCATATACACTCGGTTTAATAACAAGATGTTTGGTATTTCCAATACGGAGTACATCTGATTCATCAGCGAGTGCTGCGTCAAATATCCCAGGTCCTGCCTCCGTAATGTAGGCCGTATGCGGTTCCTCATGTGCTTGATCCTCAAAAGTGTCCCAACTGAGATAATTTGCTCCCTTCAGCGGCTCAGTATGTAAGCTCATCCAAAGCTCTTCGTCTCGCTCCTCCGCTTTTGTTAAGCCCTCTTCAATGTGGGAAGCCTCTGTTGATGTGCTGGGAGTCGGTTCGTCGCCGAGGATCCCGAAGGATAAGTCAGGCAACGAAAAGAAGCCATCATCAAGTTGAGGCTGTGGTAGACTAGGGGCAAGCTTCTCATTAATATCTATAATTGCGTCAGCTTGTGTGCTCCAAATTTTGGATTGTTCCTCTCACCATCAAATCTCAACTCCGAAAACAGAAAGCTGTGCGATTCTTGGACCTCACGTATGTAAGGAGATGGAGCCCAGAAATCTGGAACCACGAATGGTTCTCCCGTATCTCCACCAGCATCCATATTGCTGGCATTGTTGATTGCGACTTTTGACGCGTCCAAATTATCGCGTTGGACTCGGCGACGTCAGCCTCGGCTGTTGATCCAGGGCGTTGTCGCCAGACCATCATCAATAACGCTCATCTGCATAGTTTTAAAAAAATTGGTAACTGTATCAAGGTAGGAAGAAAAACCCCACATTATAGCGCAATGAAGGGTATCATTTGATGCTCTATATTTTCTGTTTTTCATGTTTCCTTGTTGATGTGCTTTCAGGACAATTCTTGTTATCCTAAGCATAGGAACTGACTTCACAAGACGTGCCTTGGCTATCCTTCTCATTCTCAGCATGAATTATTTGAAATTTTTTAATGTTTTCTTGTTGTATTTGTTACAAAATCATTTTCTTCCGTGAAATCCTTTCTCCGAGATGTGCTCTATACTAAACGGAGGAGCCTTGCTCTCCTGAAAGCACGAGACGGTGCTCTTCTTTTACATGTCTATTGCTCTCTACGGCTACGATGAAGGCATAATGTCTCTCGTGAAGACCAATACGTCCTATCTTCTCATAGTGCCCATTGCCGAAGACTCTCCTATCGTGGGTATCATTGTTTTAATTTCCTACGTGGGCTGTGCTATAGGGGCCGTGATTGCCTCCTTCTGAAAGAGGCCGGAAACCGTCCATATTTGCATATCTGGCAACTACTGCCCTTAGAAACATCCTCATGTTCGTATCTAGCTTAAATGTCAAAGATGGTAGTTTGAGCTCATGGAATGGTAGCGCACTTGCTTGCATGCTAGCCGGAGGAGTGGTCATGGGGTCTTGGAGTTGGCGGAATTGACACTGTGACTCCTGTCTACAGTTCAGAACGCTCTTTTGATGGCGCTCGCGGGCGAGCCCTTGCACAAGAATTCCAAATGAGTATATTTGGTCCGCTAATGGCCTTCTCAATCAACCTAGGTGTGACTATTAGTCTTGGGAAAGACAATTAATGTGCGTGGCGAAATTGTTATAGTCGTCATGCAGGTCTTTCCCACCGGTTTTGATGCCTATAATTAATCGTCTTTCAGAGACTCCTCGATTTTACGAAATCCGAGGCAAGGAGAATACTTCTTGATGTTGGCAATTACGGCGAAACTGCTACACGATTAGGAAATAAATTTGTATCAAATTTGGTCTCAAGGACGTTAAGCTCCAGCAAGAATGGTAGCTAGGGCAAAGTCACATTTGCTTTCCCTTTTGTGTGACCGTATAAGCGTCATCAGCTGACCACCAAAAGTTCGAAGGGCAAAATTATGCATTTGATGTCGATGACGGATACTAGAACGAGCTAAATCAAAAATGCAAAAGCATTGGTCCCAAAGGCGAGCATGGCATCAAGTTAAGATATGAGGTGACATTCAGATGATTATGGGTAGTAAACTGGTAGGGCATCCTTTGAGTCATTCGTCTGCTTTCCTAGGCATAGGTGTTCTCTTTGTTTTCAACGAACCGCAAGGAAAGCGCATAGACACCAGTAAATAATGCATTTATACGATTTATGTCTCATCTCATCTTTTGTCAGTATATACATAACGAGCCAGAACATATTTTGCAAGTTTAACTTCATAAACGTATATGCAAGCATGTATTCCCACCGTTCGCCAGAACCTGCTGAAGACCGAGATATTCCTAATTCCATAAACCCTATTGAAAGAATAATAATACATATTCATCTTCACACTACCACACTGCTCCTATTCCCTTTGAACGCCAAAGGACTTCGCATCCCTCCGGGTGGTATAGGCGGCAACGCATAATTTGGCGGTGGCGCTGGTGGAGGCCCTTTAACAAGATGCGGCATACTTCTCCTGTTCAGCAAAGTCTTCTTTGACTCAGCCGCTTTGAGACGCTGCACCGAGGGCGAGGACAGCGATGAGGGCAGATGAGGCGCTGATAGAGATTGTGGTGGGATTGAGGTCAACAAGCTGTGGGAAGGAGTTGTGGGTTTTGCAGAAGGGAGCGTTATGGCGGTCACGGTACCGTTTGGTGGAGGCATTATTCTGCTCTTCATGTTCGTGGAGGCTTTGACCAGGGCCTGCATGCTTATTGGGCGCCTGGGCTTGGACATATTTGATGGTGTTTCCGGACTGTCTTGAGAAAGCTCGAAACCGCTTGCGTCATCAACAGGCGTTGCCTCTAATTGCAGTGGCGAAATAAGCGGCGAAGGAGGTAATGGAACCATATGTGGGGATGCTGGTTGTACTGATGACGCTCTGACTGGCGTCTTCGGCGCTTCGGCGACTATATTAACAATCGCTTGCGAGCTCGATTTTCTACGAGTAGACTTTACAGAGCTTTGCACGATGCGTGGAGATTTAGGTGGCATATAACTGGAGCGGCGGGCGGAAATGGGAGATCCTATAGTTGAGGTACTCCTCGGTGAGGTACTCTGAGAGCGAGCTGGAATGTTAACTATTGAAGGTCTGCGAGTCGATGTCTTTTGGAAAGAAGATCCTGTCGGAGTATTGATTGGTAATTGCCTGATGGGAGAAGGATAGTCCTGAACGGGTGATAGTTGCGGCGCTTTCAACGGGCTTGGAGGGCTTCTCCTGCTTCCCTTCATTGACGGCTCCTGCTCTTTAGGAGGTGTTTTGATCCGTGTCGAAGGGGGTACAGAAGTGTTATCAGGAATTCTTGCCAAGGTATAACGCTTGCTCACAGAATGTGGAACGCTAAAGTTAGGCATTGATGGCGATGGTACAATCGTAGGGCGACCCAGGCCGCTATACGTTGAATGTGGACGAGGTTGTGATGCCCTGGAAGTCGCGTGGAATTCCGATGCATAAGTCTGTATCGTGGGTTTCTGCATTGCCTGCATAGACCTTCGGCGGTCACTTATGGCTGTTGCATTCGGTGGCGGTCGGACTTCTTCAACATAATCCACTATGCGGGACTCCGCAATTGTGATAAAGGTCTCCTGAGTGGGTGAACAAGTAGGTGTAGAGCCTTGTGATGTTACTAGTGTTCGTTGACCGGATGACATATACGATAGTCGGAATGAGTTGTCCTTCAAGGACTCATATGGCTGGCTGTCGTGTGACGCAGAACTTGTGGCAACTGAAAGCCTATTGGCAGAGGGCCCGACCGCATATTGAGTTCGTAAGCTTGGTACCATTGGTTCTTGATACTCAACTTCACCTGAATGTGTCCATTGCGGTTCGTAGGAAGAGGTTCGAGGAGTTGAAGGATTTGAAAATCTATCTGGATCCCTCTGAACGAGAAATCTTTGACTAGGCTGTGCTTTCAGCCGCATAACTTCTTCATCCACTTTAGGCTTTCCTGTCTCCGAAACATATTTCTTGCCACCCAAAGCTTCGATCTCACGGCGCACAGCGGTTATCCAAGATTCTAGGTCCTCTGCACTATCCAGAATCAAAAGAAAGCTGGTTGCCGTTCTCCGATAATCAGCGCCGCGAAAAGTAAGTCTGGAAAACAAGGAACGGGGATCTGGTGCAGGCACGCCATCAGAATCCATGGCCTGAGAGATCTGCAGAACCCAATGCTTGCCCGGGATCACATCGCTTGCAAAAGCTACAGAGTCCTTCCCAAGCTGCATCATCTTCTCCGGTAATCGATCGAAAGAGCCTTCTCCAGAATATTGAAGAAGATAACCAGAAGTGACAAGCATATATATCTTTTGAGTCCAATCGGCCTTGGACAACGATCCAGAGAGCTGGCGTTGATGCTTACTCCTGGTTTTTTCGATCCTTTTGGCAGCTGCTGTTTGTGCTGCTTCCGCCCCCAAGCCCGACTGCGTAATGTCCTCCCGTATGCTACTATTTCTCCTGTGGTTGCTAATTCGAAGGATTGAATCTGCCGAAAGAGTCGAGGATGATAGCTGGGCATGTTTTATGGCTTGTGGGTAGGCCTGAAATAATGGCGGCGGATCCCATGCGGCTAGAGTGCGTCTTGGAGGCTTAGAAACTGGTTTTGCAGACTGCTTCGGATTACCTCTAGACATTGGTCTGGCCTTTTTGGATTTCGGCATTATACTCATACGTAGTGCTGCTTTTCTTTCAGGGGTAGATGCAGTCGACTTGGCATAAACTAGCCCTGGTGAGGGA
>Ga0335072_10017267_pt1 | contig 10212 bp, 9 predicted proteins | sample Lox_Sample_21_FD_206725 | JGI IMG/M metagenome (GOLD analysis project Ga0335072, IMG submission 206725) | Soil microbial communities from Loxahatchee National Wildlife Refuge, Florida, United States - Lox_Sample_2.1 | ecosystem: Environmental > Terrestrial > Soil > Wetlands | place: USA: Florida...
ATCGGCGTGCACCGCTTCCTGCAGCGGCTGTGGCGATCCATGGTCGACGAGCAGTCCGGGGCGCTGACCGTGTCCGATGCGCCGCTGGACGACGCCGCGCTGCGCGCGCTGCACTCGACCATCGCGGCGGTCCGCCACGACTTCGCCGGGATGCGGTTCAACACGGCGATCGCGCGGCTGATGGAGCTGACCACCGCTGCGGCCAGGATTTCGGCTGCCGGTGAAGGACTACCCCGTTTCCTGGCGGAGCCTCTGGTTTTGATGGTCGCGCCGCTCGCACCCCACGTCGCCGAGGAACTGTGGGCCCGGCTGGGTCACTCCACCTCGCTGGCATACGCCGGGTTTCCGCAGGCCGATCCGGCGCTCGCCGCGACCGGCGAAGTCACGCTGCCGGTTCAGGTCAACGGGCGAACCCGGTTCCGGGTCGAGGTACCGGCTGACGCCTCGGCGCACGACGTCGAGCGCATCGTGACCGCTCACCCCGACTATCAGCGGCACGTTGCGGGAGCCAGCATCGAGCGGCTGGTGATCGTCCCGGACCGGATCGTGAACATCATGCTTCGCTGAGGCTCGGTTTGCGGCGGCGGAGCGTTCACAGCCCCGGGCAGCGATCCGACCCGTCGCTGCCGGCCGGAACCGATCGGCTCCCTCAGATCAAGCACATCGTGGTGCTGATGATGGCGAACCACTCCTTCGATAACTACCTGGGGACCGTGGCCGGACGCGGCGAGGGCTTGCCGGCGGGTGCCGCCGGCCTTCCGGACGCCGCCGGACCTGCCTGCTCCGAGCCTGGCGTGGGGCTCTTGGTAGCCGGCGCAGGTGGCTGGTTGCTACTCGGGCTCAGCTAACCGCGGCTCAGGCCTCTGCCGGGCACGTGACCGGGAGAGGCCTGACCGCGGCCGTGTCGCGCTAGCTACGAAATGGCGTGGTTGGACAGCGAGCCAGCCTTGATTGCGGTGATCTTGATCCAGCTCGCCGTTGTATCGATACTGCCGCCAGTGCACTGGAGGTTGATCTTCCCCTTGCTGGCGAAGTGGTGAACCACGTTCAGGGGCACTGTCGCGTAGTCGGCGTATGGCGAAGAGTTGCCGGTCAGGACTGTCGTCGCCTCATCGAAGTCCGCACCCGCCACGAGCTTGCAGTAAAGCGTGTCGTCGACGTTCTCGCCGTTCCAGACCGTGGCCTTGGCGACGATGGCGTAGTTGCCCGCCGGGACTCGCAGCGTGGCAATCGTCTTCAGTGATGAAGGAAGGGTGATCGGAGCGTCGTGGTAGCCGGAATAGACGGACGGGCCGGCCGGGCTGCTCGCCGGGCGAGTTCCCGCATACGCGCCGCTGGCCGCAGCGACGACCAGCGCCGACGCGGACAGCGCGATGAACAGCGTGCGCTTGGACTGCAATAGTCGTGGCATTCTTCAGCTCCTCTGCTGAAGCAGGCGCCATGGGCGCCTGACGGGGAAAGGGTGGCACTCCGGGACAGCATGAGTCGCGCTCTGCGTATCCCTCGGCTGCGCATACAGAGGAGCGATCCCGATGGACAAATACATCGGGTCTTCAGAAGACCGGCAGCGGTCCTTCAGCGAAGCGAGAGGAGCTGCTCATGTGTCGCCGGGGATTGCCCTGGCACGACGGCGCTGCCCGGCTGCCGCTTAGGATTCCGGCATGCGCTTCAGTATCTGGCCGAACCCGACCCAGTCCTGGGATGACATTCACGACATCTCGGCTCACTGCGAGCAGACTGGCTGGGACGGCGTCTACTTCGCCGATCACTTCATGCCGAATAGCGGAGACCTCCAGCCGCTCGACGGGAACACCCTGGAGTGCTGGTCGGTCATCGCGGCGCTGGCTGCGACAGTCCCTCGGGTGCGGCTGGCTCCGCTCGTCACCAGCGTCACGTACCGGCACCCCGCGGTGCTCGCCAACATCGCGGCGTCGGTCGACCGGGTCAGCCACGGTCGGCTGACGCTCGGAGTCGGCGCCGGCTGGCAGCTGAACGAGCACGCGGTGTACGGCATCCCGCTTGGCAGCGTGAGGGAGCGGATGGACCGGTTCACTGAAGCGGTTCAGATTCTGAAGTTGCTGCTCAGCCAGTCGCGCACCACGTTCGAAGGCGAGTACTTCCAGGTGCAGGATGCGCCGTGCCAGCCCGGCCCGGTCCAGGACCGGCTGCCGTTGCTGATTGGCGGCGGCGGTGAGCGGCGGACGCTGCGCATCGCGGCCCAGTACGCGGACGAATGGAATGCCTGGACGACGCCCGAGCTTCTTGCGCACAAGCTGTCAGTACTGCGCGAGCACTGCGACCAGATTGGTCGCGACCCTGCCGAGATTCACGTCTCCACTCAAGCGGTGATGTACCTGTCGACTGACAAGCAGTGGCTGGACGACAAGCGGCAGGCGGCGGACGGACGGCCGGCGATCATCGGAACCCCCGCGGAAGTAGCCGACATCGTCGCCCGGTACCGGGACAGCGGCGCTGATGAGCTCATCATCCCTGACTTCAGCCTCGGCTCCATGTCGCGCAAGAAGGACACCTGCGACCTGTTCATGCAGGAGATCGCTCCCGCCTTCCGCTGAGTTCATGGTTTTGTAGCGACCCTTCATGGGATAGATACGATTTCGCGCCCGTTATACCCCGGTATGTGGTCTACGATTCCATGAAACGTGCTGGCGATTCCATGAAACGTCGGCGGCAGCGCCGACTTCGGCGGGCCGAGCTCCCACCCGTACTCGCTGGCGCGGCTGCGCTTCCGCCGTGTTCGCGCTGGATACCGGATGTCAGAGGGCTCGGTTATGGTGGCTGGGTGCTGGAGTCGTTCCATCCGGCGGTACGTGCCTGGTTTCAGCGGCGGTTCCCGGCCGGACCGACGGCGCCGCAGGCTGGCGGCTGGGCCGAGATTGCCGCCAGCCGGCACACGCTGATCGCGGCGCCGACCGGGTCGGGGAAGACGCTGGCCGCGTTCCTGGTCTGCATTGATCGCATCTACCGCGCCCATGAGGCTGGCGAGGAGCCTGGCAACGGCCCGCAGGTCGTCTACGTGTCGCCGCTGAAGGCCCTGGCCGTCGACATCTGGCAGAATCTTGAGCGCCCGCTCGCCGAGATCGCCAGCGTGGCAGCCGAGCTAGGGATGACCGGGCCGGACATCCGGGTAGCGGTTCGGACCGGGGACACCGCAGCCGCCGAGCGCGCCGCGATGCTGAAGCGCCCGCCGGACATTCTGATTACCACACCAGAGTCGTTGTACCTGCTGCTGACCGCGGAGCGCAGCCGGGCAATGCTGTGCGCGGCGAACACCGTGATCGTCGACGAGATTCACGCCGTCGCGGGCAACAAGCGCGGATCTCACCTGGCGCTGACGCTTGAACGGCTAGAGCACGTAGCGGACCAGCCGCTCCAGCGGATCGGGCTGTCAGCCACTCAGCGGCCGGTGACGGCAGTGGCCAGGCTCCTAGTGGGCGCCGGCGCCGGGCGGTCTGCCGAAGATGGTTCGCCCCGCTGCGCGATCGTGGACACCGGTCATCAGCGAGAGCTCGACCTCGGACTCGAGCTGCCGAGTGACGAGCTCGGCGCGGTCGCTACTACCGAGCAGATGGCCGAGATCTGCGACCTGATCGCCGGCCACGTACAGCAGCACCGGACGACGCTGGTCTTCGTAAACACCCGGCGGATGGCCGAGCAGCTCGCCCATCAGCTCGGCGAGCGGCTGGGCGACGGGCAGGTCGCAGCCCATCACGGCAGCCTGTCGAAGGACCGACGGCACCGGGTAGAGACCCGGCTGCGTGACGGAGACCTGCGAGCCCTGGTCGCGACCGCCTCGCTGGAGCTCGGGATCGACATCGGGCCCGTCGAACTGGTCTGCCAGATCGGCTCGCCACGCAGCTTCGCCACGTTCCTGCAGCGGGTCGGGCGGTCCAACCACTCGAAGAACGGCGTGCCCGCCGGGCTGCTGTACCCGACCACGCGTGACGAGCTGGTGGAATGCGCCGCGCTGCTGCGCGGCGCCCGGTCTGGCCGGCTCGACCAGCTCAGGATTCCGGTGTGCCCGCTCGACATCCTGGCCCAGCAGGTGGTAGCCGAATGCTCGGCAGCCGAGTGGGTGGCCGACGACCTGCTGGAACTTGTCCGCGGCGCTGCCCCGTTCGCGTCGGTGTCCAAGGAAGACTTCGACGACGTCGCCGAACTGGTGTCGGAGGGCATCCGCACCGGCCGCGGCCGCCGTGCCGCGTACCTGCACCGCGATCAGGTCAGCGGGCAGCTGCGCGGCCGCCGCGGTGCCCGGCTCGCGGCGCTGACGTCCGGCGGCGCGATCCCCGAGCTCGGCGACTTTCGCGTGGTGGCCGAGCCGGATGACGTCCCGGTCGGCACGGTGAACGAGGACTGGGCGATCGAGAGCATGGCGGGCGACGTCTTCCTGCTGGGCACCACCTCATGGCGGATACTCCGGGTAGAGCCCGGCGTCGTCCGGGTGGCCGACGCCCAGGGCGCACCGCCATCGGTGCCGTTCTGGCTCGGCGAAGCGCCGGGCCGGACAACCGAGCTGTCCGAGGAAGTCTGCGCGCTCCGGTCCGCGGTAGCCGGTCAGCTCGCGGCCGGCGGCACCGCAGCAGCCGTCGCCTGGCTGGGCCGGGAATGCGCGCTCGGCGACGCGGCCGCCGAGACAATCGCGGCTTACCTCGCCGCTGGCCTGGCCCAGCTTGGCGTGCTGCCCACGATGGACACCATCGTGCTTGAGCGGTTCTTCGACGACGCCGGCGGCATGCAGCTGGTCGGCCATGCGCCGTTCGGCGCCCGGCTGAACCGGGCACTCGGCCTCGCGCTGCGCAAGCGGTTCTGCGTGACCTTCGACTTCGAGCTGCAGGCCGCTGCCAGCGACGACGCGATCTTGCTCTCACTTGGGCCGCAGCACAGCTTCCCGCTGGACCGGGTCCCCAAGTTCCTCGCCTCCGGCACTGTCGAGGAGGTGGTCCGCCAGGCCGTCCTCACCTCCCCGATGTTCGCCGCCCGCTGGCGGTGGAACCTCAACACCTCGCTCGCCGTGCTGCGGATGCGCGGCGGCCGGAAGAACCCGCCGGCCATCCAGCGGATGGAAGCCGACGACCTGATGGCCGCGGTCTTCCCGACGCTCGCGGCCTGCCAGGAGAACGTCGCACCTGGTCCGCTGGAGATCCCCGACCACCTGCTCGTCCGCCAGACTCTCCAGGACTGCCTGCGCGAGGCCATGGACATCGACGGCCTGCGGGACCTCGTTGCCGCAATCGAGGCCGACCGCGTCACCGTCGTGGTGCGCGACACCACGGAGCCGTCGGTTCTCGCGCACGAGATCCTGAACGGCCGCCCGTTCACATTCCTGGACGACGCGCCGCTGGAAGAACGCCGCAGCCGGGCGGTTCCGCTGCGCCGCGGCCTGCCGGTCGAAGCTCACGAGCTCGACTCCCTGGACCCGGCCGCGATCGAGCGGGTGGCCGAGCAGGTCCGCCCCGACCCGCGTGACGAGCACGAGCTGCACGACCTGCTGCTGAACCTCGTGGCCATGCGCCCCGCAGACGGCTGGCAGCCCTGGTTCGAGACGCTTGTCGCCGGCCGGCGCGCAGTCGAGATCCGCACCCCGGATGGGGTTCTCTGGGCCGCGGTCGAGCGCCTGCCCGCCATCTCGGCTCTGTTCCCGGCCTCGCCTGTCGTCCCCGCGCATCCCTGCCCGGTGGCTGCCGAACCTCCGGACGAGGAAACCGCCGCAGCCGACCTGCTCCGCGGCCACCTGGAGACCCGTGGCCCGGCCACGGTCGCGGACCTCGTCACGATCTCGGCGCTGAGCGAATCCCTGGTCATCCGCGCGCTGGCGAACCTCGAGGCGGAGGGTTTCGCTATCCGAGGGATTTTTACCGGAACGGGCGCAACGGAGTACTGCTCACGTCGCCTGCTCGCGCGTATCCACCTCTACACCCGGCAACGGCGCAGACGCGAGGTCGAGCCGGTCACTGCAAGGGACTTCATGCGCTTCCTGCTGCGCTGGCAGCATGTCAGCGCAGGCACCAGGCGCGAGGGCCGGTTCGGCGTCCTCGCCATCATCGAGCAGCTGCAGGGTTTCGAGATCGCGACCGGAGCCTGGGAGAACTCCGTCCTCGCCGCCAGAGTGGAGGGCTACCGGCGCGAGTGGCTGGACGAGCTATGCATGTCCGGGCAGGCCTGCTGGGGCCGGCTGTCTGTGCGCGACGCGGATCCCGACGCGACGCCGCGGCGAGCCGGACTGACGCCGTCCCGCGCCACGCCGATCACGCTGGCCATCCGAGACGACCTTCCGTGGCTGCTGCGAGCAGCGCGCGGCGACCTGAGCCCGGCCGAGCCGGAGCAGGGCAGGACCAGGGATGTGCTGGACGCACTCCGCCAGCACGGCGCGCTCTTCAGGCCCGATCTGGCCGCGCTCACCAGGCGACTGCCCTACGAGGTCGACGAGGCCTTGTGGGACGGCGTGGCCCGCGGGCTGGTCACCGCCGACGGGTTCCGCGCGGTCCGGTCGCTGCTGCGGCGTGGCAGCCCGGAGCGATATGCCCCGGTCCGCGGGCTCAGGCGCGGCGTGCGCGGCACGACAGGCGCCTCTGGCCGGTGGTCCCTGCTGCCCGAGCCGGCCGGTTGCCCGGACCGGGATGAGCTGGCCGAGGCAGTTGCCGAGCAACTGGCCGCGCGGTGGGGAGTGGTCTTCCGCGACATTGCCGCCCGGGAGAACCTGGCCGTTCCCTGGCGTGACGTGCTGTGGGCCTTCCGGCGCATGGAAGCCAGGGGAACGATGCGGGGCGGCCGGTTCGTCAACGGGTTCAGCGGCGAGCAGTACGCCCACCCGGACGCGATCGACGTGCTCAAGTCGGTCCGCAAACAGCAGCACAACGGCGAGACCATCCGTATCTCCGCGGCCGATCCGCTGAACATGACCGGCATCGTGCTGCCGGGACCGCGGATCCCTGCGATCGGCGCTAATACCGTGACTTACGTCGACGGCGTCGTCGCCGATCTCGAAGCTGTCGCCGGGACGGCGTGAGGGACGCACCCGGCACTCCCGGGCGTCATCGCCTTGAGTCCGCCGGATTACTGGCCGATGCGCCCGTCGATCCGCTCGCGCAACAGGTCGACATGGCCCATGTGGCGGCCGTACTCCCAGATCATTCCGACCAGCACCTCGCGGAGCGACATCTGCCCTCCGCCGCTGCCATGCTGATTCTCCGGATCATCGCCGGTGATGTCGAGACTGGGCGCCTCGGCCACGAACCGCGTGGCGAAGGCCACTTCAGCTCGCCATGCGTGCCATGCCTCGGCAACCACCCGGGGATCAGCGATAGCGCCATCGAAGTCACCGTCACGGTCGGTATCGGAGCAGAACAGTCCGGGCGCGTGCTGCCCCGCCATCATCGCCCGGAAAGTCCTGCGCTCCATCTCGGCCAGGTGCCGGACCAGGCCCAGGAGCGACATCGTCGACGGCTCCACGGAACGCCGCGCCATGGCCTCGGCATCGAGACCTGAGCACTTCATTTCCAGTGTGAGGCGCGCGCAGCGCAGGGCTTCGACCAGCGTGGCGCGCTCGTCGCCCAGCGTTGACCCGTTCTCGCGCGGGTCGTCGTCAGACGGCTTGCCGTCGGCAGTGAACATGTCAGCTCGTCGGGCAGTGGCCATGACCGCCATTGTTGGCGGGCCGGCTGCCAGGCGTCCAAGGATTAACGGCGTCCAAGGATTAACGGCCGGTGGCAGGGGTCCCCATCTGCCGGTCAGGGTCTGCCCGATGAGGCGGCCCGGCGGCCTGACCAGGTGGCGCGGAGGCCGCAGAGCTTGGCCTCGCCGGAGGTGTCAGCACGGTCAGGATGCCTGTGATGGCCAGTACCGCAGCCAGCGCGCAAATCTCCAGCCTGGTCACCAGCGCCGGGCCGGCGCCAGCCCGGGGTGTCCGGCGCAGCCAACGGCGGCCTGCCACCGCCAGCCCTGCGGCGACGCAGACGATCACCGCCTTGGCGATGAGGAACCGGCCGTAAGCCGTGGTCAGCAGCGAGCTCAGCGGCACCAGGACCAGGGCGGAGACGATCCCGGTGATCAGAACGATCGCGAATAGCCATGCTGCCGCAGTGGCGTAGAGCCGGACGATGCCCTGGGCCGCGACCGGATGGGCACGCCAGGCGATGCCGGCGCGCAGCGCATAAGCGAGCATGCCGGCCCACAGTACGGCGGGCAGCAGATGGCAGTAAGTAACCATCGCACCGGCCACCGGTATGACGCCTTCGGGATGCGACCGGATGCCCTCCGCCAGCACGACGCCGACCAGGGGTACCGCGGCCAGGCCCGGCCGGCGGAGGCGCGCCGCGAGCGCCGCGAGCGCGAACAGCACGGCCTCGACTGCGGCTACCTCCGCGGTCCCGCCAGATCGCAAGCCAGGCGGGGCCGGCTGCGCGAGGTCCCTCGCCAGGCCCGGTCCGATCAGCGCGGTCACTATGAGCGCGCAGCTTGCGGCCAGGCCGGTCAGGGCTCCGCGCACCGCCCACGGCGGCGGGAGCGGGCCTGGCCGCTCGCCCTTGTACTGCCTGGATAGTCCCCGGCCGGCCAGCCCGCCGAGCGCGAGTGCCAGGCCCGCGAACATGACGCCGCGCTCCACACCGGTCAGCCACAGCGCCGGAGCGGACCATGACGCGGCTGCCGTCGCGATGCCTCTCACTCGTGCTTGCTTACCGGCAACAAAATTCTCACCGGCACGACAGTAGTAGCGCCGACGGGCTCAGGAGCCGATTGCTGCCGATATGCCGGAAGCTTTACCGGCCCGATACCGGGCGCAGGCCGCCCGCCTATTGCGCCGCTGCAGGCCAGGTGATCGTCTGCGTTACCGCCGAGTGGCGCGGCTTCTTGCCGGTAAAGATCAACGTCACTCTGCTGAAGTAGCGGCCGCCGCCCTGCCACCGCTCTGCCCGCCAGGCCACTATCAGGATGGGGTACTTGGTGTACTGGCTGGGACCGCAGCTCGAACTCGGGGTGCAGTTGTTGACTTCCAGGTCGCCCGCGCCGAAGGCAACCGAGCGCCAGCTCGTCCAGCTAGCGTGCCCGATCAGCTCTTGCGACGTCTGGCAGCCCGGCAGCGGAATATTCGGCGCCGGCCGGACCTGGCCTTTGCCGCTGCACTGGTTGACAAGCACGACGCGGCTGGACGCGGGCGCCGCCGAGGCGGCCAGCGCGGTTCCGGTAATAGTCGCCGCGGACGCCACCAGGCCGACGGCGATCAGGGCGCGCACACGAGTAAGCCTCATCGGACGGACTCCTTCTGGTGCTAACTGGGTCAGTAAAGCTGACCGTTACCAGAAAGGATGCCGTGGCCGGGCTGCAGATACGAGGCTCCGCCGCAGTGCGGTTCGAGTAGCCTGGCGGGCCGGGCAGCGGCGGTGGCCATGACACCAGCGCCGCTGAAGGCCAGGGAATTCTCTAGGGAGCAGCAAGTGGGGTGCAGCGCTGGCATGGCGGTCCGCGTTTCTCTAGCGTGAATGCCACGATTGCGCACGGCGACGACCCAGAAGCCAGTGCAGGCACAACGGCGGAGCAGGCCCGGCCTGCCACTGCGGCCGTGACGGACCTGTTCCGCGAGCACCACCTGGCGCTCGTCCGGATGGCCATGGTCATGGTTGGTGACCCGGCCACCGCAGAGGACGTCGTGCAGGATGCCTTCGAGCGACTGCATCAGCGCTGGCCCAGACTGCGCGAGCCAGTAAACGGCCTGGCCTACATTCGCTCCAGCGTGCTCAACGGATGCCGGTCAGTGCACCGCCGGGCCGCTGTCGCCCGGAAGCACGCGCCCCAGCTAGCCCTCACCGGCGCCGCCATCGGCCCGGAGAACGCGACAGCCGACCGCAGCCAGTTGCTGACGGCTATGCGGTCGCTGCCGCCCCGGCAACGGGAGGTGCTGGTACTGCGCTACTACGTAGACCTGGACGTTGCCGAGATCGCGAGCACGCTGCGGATCGCGCCGAGCGCCGTCCGCTCGAACTGCACCCGAGGCCTGGCAGCGCTCGGCCGCACGCTGGGGAGGGATGACAAGTGACCGGGGTCGAAGACCTGCTTCGCGCCGAGATGCGGACCGAGGCAGAACGCGTCCCGCCGGACTCGATCCGGCCGCTGCGCGTTCCGGAGCCGCGCCGCCAGTCCAGGACTGTCCGCTGGCTGGCCCCGCTAGCGGCGGCAGCCGCCATCGCGGGAGTCATC
>Ga0335072_10017269_pt1 | contig 10211 bp, 8 predicted proteins | sample Lox_Sample_21_FD_206725 | JGI IMG/M metagenome (GOLD analysis project Ga0335072, IMG submission 206725) | Soil microbial communities from Loxahatchee National Wildlife Refuge, Florida, United States - Lox_Sample_2.1 | ecosystem: Environmental > Terrestrial > Soil > Wetlands | place: USA: Florida...
CGATTTGTCCGCTGGCCGGGGAGGCATCGGCCGCATTGTCGATCAGATTCGTCCAAACCTGGCTGAGTGCCGAACCCCGTGTCTGGATAACCGACGGCGCTGCCTCGAACTTCTTCTCGACGACGACCTGTTTGCTGCGAAGCTTATGGCCGAGAATCGTGATGGTGCTCTGCAGGCTGTCATGCACGTCGATCTGTTTGACCGGCGACCGATCATCGTAGGCAAATTTCTTCACCGCCATCGCCAGATCGGACACCCGCGAGATGCTCTCCTCAATGGCGCACACCAGCGACACACTCGAAACCAGGGCTCCCAGCCAGTTCAAGGTGTCGGAAAAGCTCTGCGTATCGAAGAATTCCCGTGCGCACTTCAGTTCCTCCTGCTCAAAGCCGATTGACACCATCGCGGGCGCAATCGTGAAAGCATTTTCTACGCCTGCTCCCTGCAACCACCCCGCCAGCGCTTCTTCGGCGTCGGCCTGCTCCAAAGAACTGAGCGCCTTGAACTGGCATCCTTTCACCGCATGCTTGAGGAGCCTGTGCATGCATTCGAGCTGCTCTGGCGTCTTCTGGTGTCCGGTGGAACGCAGGCTGAGATCCTGCAGCTTCAGCAGATTTTCGCGCAATTGCGATGCCGCGCGTTTTGCAGCTGAGCCGGGATTATGCAGCTCGTGCATGAGTCCCGCTGCCAGGGTTCCCAGCGACACGAGCTTCTCGCGATGCAGTGCTTCCGCTTGATACGCGTGCAACCGCGTCGCCATGTCCTGCAAAATGATCTTTCGCACCTCCGGACAGCAAGCGAGCAAAGCCCAGAACTGTTCCGCTGAAAATCGGATCAGGACGGAATCCCGGATTGTGCTGACGCGAAAGGAAGACTGGGTTTTCCCGGTAAGGAACGGAGTTTCTCCGAAGCCTTCGCCCGACTGGGCGGTGCCCACCATGCTAAAGGACCCATCGGCTTCCTCGCGTTCGGCTAGGCACTCGCCGTCGAGCAGCAGCCAGTAATACAGTGAAGTTTGGCCGACGGTTGTAAGCGTTGCGCCAGCCGGGGCCTTTACGCGATCGACGGAATCGATGCCGCGAAGTGAATCGGATGCCGTGTCTGCAAACGGACGGGTATGACCCAGCGCCCCTGCAATTTCCTCGATCGGGACCGTTTCAACGGTCAGCAATTGTTCCCCTGCGCTCATCTTGCCTTTTAAATTCCCACCTAGAATCCCGCTAGATATTGATGTGCAAATTGGACCGCTATCGATCCTTCCCCAACGGCCGATGCCACGCGCTTTATCGACCCGTGGCGCACATCCCCGGCCACGAAAACTCCAGGCACGCTGGTTTCGAGCAGAAATGGCGGACGCTTCTCAGTCCAGTCGCCGAGCGCCTTCCCATCCGGGCGCAAATCTGGTCCCGCAAGCACAAATCCCTTTTCATCGCGCAAAACGCTATCCGGTAGCCATCCCACGCCCGGCTCAGCACCGATAAATACGAATAAAGAGCTTGCTTGTACGCAATACTCGCCTTTCGGGCCCCGCAGACGCAAGGCCTCAAGCCGTTCTTCGCCTTCCGCAGCAATTACTTGGGTTTGCGTCTCCACCAGAATATTGGATGTGCGCTCGATCTCATCGATTAAGTATTTCGACATGGTTGCCAAAAGGCCCTTTCCACGAACCAGCATGCGAACTTTGCGAGCGAATTTGGCGAAGTGCAGGGCCGCCTGGCCGGCCGAATTTGCCCCGCCGACCACAAAAACCTCCTCGTCCTTGCAGGATGTTGCCTCAACCAGGGCTGCACCGTAATAGATCCCTCGCCCGGTCAAGCGATCAGCCCCGGGAATGTCCAACTTGCGATACTGAACCCCGGGAGCAAGCAACACGACGTGGGAGGACACCTCCCGCCCGTCGCCGAGTTGCACGAACCGGTACTGTCCGGCGATCCGCAGTCCTACCGCTCTCTGGGTAATGAACTCTGCACCGAAACGCGAGGCCTGCACGTGCGCCCGGCGTCCAAGATCGGCTCCGGTGATGCCGGCGGGGAATCCAAGGTAGTTTTCAATGCGCGAGCTGGAACCTGCCTGTCCTCCCGGCGCTTCTGGCTCGATCACCAGCGTCTTCAGCCCCTCGCTGGCGCCATACACCGCTGCTGCGAGGCCTGCAGGGCCGGCGCCTACCACAACCATGTCATAGAACTCCTGCGTGGCATGCGTCCTCAGACCCACCTTGGCCGCGACTCCATCGGGACTGGCCTGGGTCAGAACGCTGCCGTCGGCAAACAGAACTGCGGGTAGGTGGTCCATCTGAATGTGCCGCTCGTCCAGGAGCTTTTGGGCTTCGTCTGAACTCGCTGCATCGAGTGACCGGTAGGGGATGTGATTGCGCGAAAGAAAACTTCGCAGCGTATGGTCGTTCAAAGACCACCGGTTGCCGATGACGCGAAGGCCCTCGAAGGCCGGCACGTAATCAGCTTTCCAATCGTCGAGAAGGTCGTTTAAGACCGGGTAGAGCTTCTCCTCAGGAGGATCCCAGGGCTTCGTCAGGTAATAGTGGATCCGCGCCGTGTTGATCGCCTGGATTGCGGCCTCGGTATCCGCATACGCCGTGAGCAACACCCGCTTAGCCTCGGGATACAGCACTCGGGCCCGCTCCAGGAAGTCCACGCCCGTCATTCCTGGCATGCGCTGGTCGCTGAGCAGCAGGGCAACCGGCTCGCCGCGGGGCTTTAACAGGTCCAGGGTGTCGAGAGCGGCCTGTCCGCTGGCCGCCCGCAATACCCGATACTCCGCGCCGTACTGGCGCCGCAGGTCCTGAACCACAGCCTCCAGGACGCTGACGTCGTCATCCACTGCCAATAAGTTCGGCCTCGCCATATCGTTCCCAGTCTACGTTGTTTTGGTGTGGCTTTAGAGGATTCCATTCCCATGAAATTCAACAGCTTGCAAGCAATATCAAAAATGGCTCGCTTAGGGTTGTTTTGGTAACAATGTCTCAAACCTTGTGCCAAATCGGTAAACAGGATGCACGAGCAACCTTGCAGGATTCTCAGTGACGATTTTTTCATTTAGGCTGTAATCTAGATTCGAGGTATTACCTAGGTGCAGGTACCTCTGAGCAAGAGGGGTGACGAAAGGCATGTGTATGCTTTTAACTGCATCTATAGGGATTTTCTCCAGAGCTTTTGTGAGGCGAAAGCTCTTCCCTGAGGAGTACCGGGGCAGCGTTTGGTTGTACCGCGGCACCCGGCCCGTGAGAGAAAGGTAACCGGATTCGGCCCAACGAGCGTTTTGTTTCACCGGCGTAGAGGCGCAAAACATGAACAAAGTCATTCTCGCAGATTCACAGGCAATCTTCCGAGCCGGGACCGCGAAGGTTCTGGCAATGGATGAAGATCTGAGGATCATTGCCCAATGCACCGACCTTGATCGGATGATGCACGCGATCACAACCTTCCCCGGTTCCATCGTGGTCTTTGCCGCCTCGCTTCGACCTGACATGGCTCGGCTGCGTACGCTCCTGGAGGCTTCCAACAGCCGCGGTATTGTGATCGCAGAAAACAGCGAGACCGCCAGCAGCTATCTGCAGCAGGGATTCCGCGGCGTGGTCTTCCGCAACGTGACTGGCCAGGCACTCGTGGAGTGCGTGCGCAGGGTCGCGGCGGGCGACACGTGGGCTCCGCCGCAACTCCAGATCCCCGATTCACCGGAAGAGGATATGGTCGGCACGCGGGTTCGCGACCGCCTTACGCCCAAGGAGATGCGCATTGTCGCGCTCATCGTGCAGGGCTGCAAGAACCGCGAGATCGCACTCCGTCTCAAGACCACGGAGCAGGTGATCAAAAACTATCTCCGCTCCATTTACGACAAGACTGGTGTCAGTGATCGTCTCGAACTGGCCCTGTTTACGATCCACCATCGTGTGTTGGCGCAGGCCGCTGCGGAAGTGGGAAGCAGACTGGAAGCGGAGATGCAACAAGCCCCGGCAATGCCATCGGGGTCGCCGGCGCTCGCGCAATCGTAGATTACAGTTTAGGATCGACTCCCGGGCCGCTGATCTCTGACGTCAGCGGCCTTGTTGTTTTCATGCGGTTCGGATCGCGTTTTCCGTCTTGTCCCACGGCGCCGGCAGGTTGTATTCTCCCCTGACATGAAAGCACAGCCCACACTCACCGCATTGGTTCTGGGAGCCGCCCTCGTTGCTGCGCCCGCTCTCGCATCGAGTCAGACCCCTTCCCCAAGCCAGGATGAAGGCGTGAAACACGACCTGAAAGCCGCGGGACACGACACCAAAGACGCTGCCAAAGATGCCGGTCACGATGTAAAGAAAGGCACGGTGAAGGCTGCCCACGCGACAGAAAACGGGACCAGGACCGCCGCGCACACCACCGCGAAAGACACGAAAAAAGTAGCGGATGCCACGGCCAGGGACAGCAAGCAAGCCGCCCACGCAACCTCCAAAGACACAGAGAAAGCTGCCCACGCAACCGCCCATGGCACTAAAAAGGTGTTCGAAAAGACCAAGAACACGACCAAGGGTGCTGTAGACGGCGCCAAGGATGGCGCAGAGAAGAAGACCGACCAATAGGTCGTGAGTGAGCGCTAGTTGTCCCTTACACGAAGACAATTTCTCCAGCGCACGGCGGCATCCGGCGCAGCCGCGTTTGTTGCATCTCGCGAATCAGCCTCCGCCTTCACTGAACCGTCTGCAATGAGAGGCCGCTTTCTCACCCACGTTTCTGTCGTGCGAGTGAACCAAATTGAGGTCACGCCTACCCGCAACATCGGCGAGGACGAATCTGCCTTAAACAGCCCTGCGCATATTCGCTCACGTAGCGATGCTTTCCGCCGCGGCTGTCCCGGCGGCAAGATGACTTGGGCAATCAGTTGGCTCGCCCTCCAGGACCAGCGCAAGGAATACCAGGAGGCACGTCGACTCCTTGCCTCCTTTCACGATCGCTATGGCGACGAGGTCACCTTCATCCCCGGCGGCTACTTCGCGCCGATGTACGACACGCGCGAACACATCCGCCAGACCATCCACCAGGCCCTCAGCAAAATAAGCGCCATGGTGGGCAGCCAGTATCGTCCCAAATGCCTCGTCGCGGGATTCATGGATGCGGAAAACCAGCGTCTCCTCGCGGATGATGAAGGGATCCACGTCTGCCAGGGCCAGATTTGGAGCCAGCACGGCATCGACAATGGCGACGGCGATGGCGGCATTTGCTATCCCTACTATCCCAGCCGCGAACACTACCTTAAGCCCGCCCAGGGGAAAGCCGACTTCATCGACTGCGTCTGTCTCGATGGTTGGACTTGTGATTTTTTCACGGCGCGCCGCGACGGCTTTCGTGGAGGCTTCAACAGCCGCCTCGGCGTTGGTCCCATTGAGTCTGTCGGCAACCTCGGACGCGATCGTGGCCGGAAGGAGATGATGGACACCACCGCCATGCATTTCGATCGCGGCCATTCTCTGAACGGTTTCGGTTGGGTCACCGGGATATGGGAGACCTCCTTAGGCCACGATGATGACCTGACCTGGTGGCTGCAGGCAGTGCACGATCGCTGGCCTGACACCACGGTCCTCACTGAAGGCGACTTCGGCCTTGAATGGCGCAATCACCACTCATCGAACGATGGCCTCAATTATCGCTTCGATGCGCGCGGCACCGGCGCGCCGGGCTCCGAAGAGAATCTCGAGATTCAGTGGTTCATGAATCGCGAGTTCCGTCTAGCGCTTCTTTGCGACTGGAAGAGACAGAGTCCGTGGATGGCAATTGACTTCACCCGCTACGATCTCCCCGCCACTGAGCCCACCGGCTTGCAACGGGAGTGGAGCCTGATGAACGTGCTCAACCAGAAACAAACCCGGCCGCAAGACACCCCCAGGCGTCTCAGTGAGTTGAGCGTCGAAGATCAGCACCGCATCTTTACCAGGTACCCGGAACTCAAATCGCTCGCCTGAGTTGCGTCAGACCTTCAGCAGAAAATCAAATGCCTGCTTCACGGCTCCCGCCTCGTCGCCGTTCGCCGTGCCATCCTGCTCAATGAAAATCTCCTTCACTCCCGCCCTGTTTAGCGCGCCAATCATCTTTTTCCAGTCCGTCTTCCCATGGCCGAACGGCGCATACGGCGGAAAATGAGTCGTAACGTTCGGCGTGAATGGCGTGACCCATTCCTTCACATGCGCCAACTCAAATCGATGCGGATACTTTTCAAGGTAGGGATAAGGATCTCCCCCGCCGGCAATGAAATTCCCAGTGTCGAATTCCATGCCCACTACTTTGGGATCGGTAAGCCGCAACACCTCGTCGAATGCCACAGCATCGCCGTACTTCTGCGCTTCAATGTTGTGGTTGTGATAGGCAAACCGCATCCCCGCATCGCGCACCCGGGCGCCGATTACGTTGAACCGTTCCGCACTCCAGCGCCAGTCTTCCAGCTCGATATGTTCGAACGGATTGCCTGATCCCGTTTTGCCTGGCTTGATCGACGGAACAGCCGCAATCATGTAAGGCATCCCGACTTCGTGGCAGAAATCGATCGTCCGTCCGATTTCGTCATCCGGCATGCTCGCCAACAGGCAATGTGCGCCGCTGGCCCTGAGCCCGGCGCCCGCTAGACTCGCCCGAACCTCCTTCGCTGAGCGCTTGTAAAATCCCGCGAATTCAACATTCTGGATTCCGATATCCGCAATCCTGCGCAGCGTTCCGTCGAAATCTTTCGCCAGCATTGCGCGAAAAACATAAAGCTGGACGCCCAGCCGGTTCGGCTCCACTCCCATTAAGAATCGAGACGATGCTATGGCCAGTGCTCCCATTGTGCCCTTCGTGAGAAATTCGCGTCGCGAAATCAAGTGTCTTCCTCCCACGCCGGAATCATATCTGAGCAGGCTCGCTGGAATGCTGCCGGTCACATTGCCGATCCCCGGCCGCGGGTATACTGCGCCCCATGGATCCCATGTCCGTTCCAACCGTGTTTTCGAATGCAGCGGTTCTGACCATCCTTATCGCCTTCGCCGGCTATCTGATCACGATACTCGGCGCACGCATGATGGCCCGTCACCGCGACAAGCTCGACCTCGTCAACAGGCGTCTCAATGATTTCTATGGTCCGCTCTACGTCGCATCTGAAGCCGGCAACATCGCATACCGGTCGCTTCTCAATCGCCAGGGCAAGGAAAAGAGCGAACCCATTCTCGATTCCGAGATGAAGGAATGGATGCTGTGGATGACCACGATCTTCATGCCGTTAAATGATATTCGCGAGAAGATCATTATCGAGAAAGCGTACCTGATCATCGAGGAGCAGATGCCGCAGTGCCTGCTCGACTTCGTCACTCACGTCGTTGGATATAAGGCGGTGCTGGCCAAGTGGGCTGAGGGAGACTTCAGCGAGCGCCGCTCCACGATCGGCTGGCCGCCCGAGTTCGATATTTACGTCAAGAAGTCCTATGCCGGCCTCAAGGCCGAGCAAACACGCCTGCTCCACGGCGCGACGTGGCGGCTTTGGAATAAGCTCTTCACAGGGAACAACTCACATTGAGGTGCTGATCGCGGCAATCGGCTTCGCGACGGTGTCGCCGGTGGCACTGGAGAGTTCTCCTCGCCGAGTCCAGAAATACACAGCCGTTGCTCCAACCGTGAGCACCAGTCCACATCCAAACTCAGTGGTGAAATACAACGCCCGTCCTGCCGGAGCAGTCATGCGGTCGAGAATTGCCTGGATGAAGAGATTATGGCTTGCGTGCAGCATTGCGCATGGCCACAGGCTGCCTGACTTCAGCCGCACCCATCCCAGGATGAAAGCGTCTGCAATCACCATCAACGTGAAGCAGGTGAGCGCATACCGCGGGTTGGTCCCCGCGTTGTAATCCGCCCACAGCAGCCCGGGATAGTGCCATGCCGCCCAGATCGCGCCGCTCACAATGCAGCCAAACGTGAACCCGAACTGGCCTGCCAGACGCGGTAACAGAAACCCACGCCATCCGATTTCCTCTCCCAATGCATTGGCCAGGCTCCCGATGACGCCCAGCGTCGCCAACATGGGAATCATCAGTCCGAAAGCTGCGACATGCGGCGAAGACGACAAACCGAGCGAATCTGCAGCTTCCTTCTCGAAGGCAGCAAGCGCGAATGATCCCCGCACCAAGATCCACACCGCGAGATAGACCGGGATCGCGTAAAGCAGCGGCACAGAATAGCCCAGGACTTCATAGCGAAGCGGCCGCCAACTCCAGCCCAGCGTTCGCGTCTCAATCCGGAACAGCGCGCAGGTGGCGAACGCCGCAGCCGCCGGACACCACATGACCAACCGCACCACCAGTCCGCTTCCGGCCCCGATGTGATGCGAGTGAATCATCAAAAAGTAGGGAAGGGAACTGAAAAGAAACACCAGGAAGATGAAGGTGGAAATCTGTTTCGCGAGCGGCTTCATCCCGCCATCCTACGGCATGATGGCCGGATCGGGGGAGGGCCACGTAGACCATTGGACCATGCGCTTGAAACTCCGAAACGTAATTCTTTGGTCTCTGAAATGTCACCAGATTGTCTCCACCCTGGCTTGATTTGAACGTGAAAAAAGATAAGGGCCGGAATCTCTCCGGCCCTCTGATCCCTAGTCATTGTTCACTGACCACTAATACCTGTAGAACTCCGGCTTGTACGGCCCTTCCGTCGGCACGCCAATGTAATCCGCCTGGCGCTGCGAGAGCTTGGTCAACTTCACGCCGATCTTCTCCAGGTGCAGCCGCGCCACTTCTTCGTCCAGCTTCTTCGGCAGCGTGTATACGTTCACCTTGTAGCCGTCCTTGTTCTTCCAGAGGTCAAGCTGTGCCAGCGTCTGGTTGGCGAAGCTGTTCGACATCACGAAGCTCGGGTGTCCCGTCGCGCAGCCAAGGTTCACGAGGCGGCCTTCCGCGAGAACGAAGATCTCGTGGCCGTCATCGAAGTGGTACTTGTCCACCTGCGGCTTGATGTTCGTCTTCTTCGCGGTCCTGTCGCCATTCAAGCGATCCATCTGGATTTCGTTGTCGAAGTGTCCGATGTTGCAGACGATGGCCTGGTCCTTCATCTTCTGCATGTGCTCGAGCGTGATGATGTCCACGTTGCCGGTGCAAGTGACGTAGATGTCGCCGCGCCCCAGCGTGTCTTCCACGGTCGTGACCTCGAACCCTTCCATTGCCGCCTGCAGTGCGTTGATGGGGTCGACTTCTGTCACGATCACGCGCGCGCCCATGCCGCGCAGCGAGTGCGAGCAGCCCTTGCCCACATCGCCGTATCCGCAAACCACGGCAACCTTGCCCGCCACCATCACGTCGGTCGCGCGCTTGATGCCGTCGGCCAACGACTCGCGGCAGCCATACAGGTTGTCAAACTTCGACTTGGTCACCGAATCATTCACGTTGATAGCAGGCACCAGCAGCTTGCCTTTCTCCATCATCTGGTAGAGCCGGTGCACGCCCGTCGTGGTCTCTTCCGAAACGCCGCGCCACTCCTTGACCACCTTGTGCCAGTGCTGCGGATCTTCGGCATGCACGCGTTTCAGCAGGTCCTTGATCACCTGCTCTTCGTGGTTGCCCGAAGGCGAATCCACCCACTTCTCGCCTTCCTCGAGCTCGTAGCCCTTGTGGATCAGCAGCGTCACGTCGCCGCCGTCGTCCACAACAAGCTCCGGTCCCTTGCCGCCTTTGTGGCTCAGAGCTTTGTACGTGCACTCCCAGTAATCCTCCAGCGACTCGCCCTTCCACGCGAACACCGGAACGCCGCTGGCCGCGATTGCCGCCGCCGCGTGGTCCTGCGTCGAGAAGATATTGCAGGAGGCCCAGCGCACTTCGGCGCCCAGGCTCGCCAGCGTCTCGATCAGCACGGCGGTCTGAATGGTCATGTGCAGCGAGCCGGTGATGCGGACGCCCTTCAGCGGTTTCTCCGCGGAATATTTGTTGCGGATCGCCATCAGGCCCGGCATCTCGTGCTCGGCAATCGCAATCTCTTTGCGGCCCCAATCGGCCAGCCCAAGATCTGCAACCTTGTATTCCGTCATTTCCAGCGTTGAGGAAGCCATTCAGTTCTCCTTGTATCGACAAATCGCGATATGTCGATATTTACCAGATTTCCTGTTTGGAGTCAATCTTAATACCTGCGGCGAAAAACAAAGCGGCCCTCCGATCTGCCGGCTTCGTCGAGAAGCCGGAATTCAGCAAGGAGGGCCGCGGGTGTGAGCCGACT
>Ga0335072_10017270_pt1 | contig 10211 bp, 6 predicted proteins | sample Lox_Sample_21_FD_206725 | JGI IMG/M metagenome (GOLD analysis project Ga0335072, IMG submission 206725) | Soil microbial communities from Loxahatchee National Wildlife Refuge, Florida, United States - Lox_Sample_2.1 | ecosystem: Environmental > Terrestrial > Soil > Wetlands | place: USA: Florida...
GCACCTGGGCGGCGACAACCTTGACCAGCGCATTGTGGACTGGCTGATTGCCGAGTTCAAGCAGGAAGAGGGCCTCGACCTGAGCTCGAAGGGCAACGAGATGGCCTTGCAGCGGTTGAAGGACGCGGCAGAGAAGGCCAAGATCGAGCTCTCGACGACGGTGGAAACCGAGATCAATCTGCCGTTCATCACTGCCGACGCGACCGGCCCGAAGCACCTGGTCCGCAAGCTGACCCGCGCCAAGCTGGAGCAGATGGTAAGTGATCTGCTGGAGCGTTCGCTCGAGCCCTGCAAGAAGGCCATGGCCGATGCCGGCGTGAAGACCAGCGACATCGATGAGGTGGTGCTGGTGGGCGGGCAGACGCGCATGCCCAAGATCCAGGAGATCGTGAAGCAGCTCTTCGGCAAGGAGCCCCATCGCGGCGTCAACCCCGACGAAGTGGTTGCCGTAGGCGCGGCGGTGCAGGCCGGCGTGCTGGCGGGTGAGGTGAAAGACCTGCTGCTGCTCGACGTGACGCCGCTCACTCTGGCGATCGAGACGCTGGGCGGCGTGGCGACGCCGATGATTCCGCGCAACACGACCATTCCGACGAAGAAGACGGAGACCTTCTCGACGGCGGCCGATTCGCAGACCGAGGTCGAAGTGCACGTGCTGCAGGGCGAGCGGCCCATGGCGGCGCAGAACCGCACTCTGGGCAAGTTCAAGCTGGCAGGCATTCCTCCGGCGCCGCGCGGCGTGCCGCAGATCGAGGTCACCTTCGACATCGACGCAAACGGCATCCTTAACGTGACGGCGAAGGATAATGCCACGGGCAAGGATACGCGCATCCAGATCACATCGAGCTCCGGTCTCTCGAAGGACGAAGTCGAGAAGATGGCGAAGGAAGCCGAGGCGCACGCGGCCGAGGACAAGGAGAAGCGTGAGGAGATCGAAGCACGCAACCAGCTGGACGGCATGGTCTACAACATCGAGAAGATGCTGAAGGAGTCCGGCGAGAAGGTGCAGGCTGCCGACAAGAGCGAAGTCGAAGCAGCGCTGGCCGAAGCCAAGAAGACCCTCGAAAGCGGCGCTTCTTCCAAGGAGATGCGCGCAGCGCACGAGAAGCTGACGCACGCAAGCCACAAGCTGGCCGAGGTGCTGTACAAAGCGAATGCGGCGCAGGGGCAGAGCGGTCCTTCGGACGGAGCTTCCGGTTCAGCGCATTCCGGCGGCGAAGCGAAGAAAGAAGGCGAGGTCATTGACGCCGAGTACGTGGACGTGGATGAGAAGAAGTAAGGACTGGTCGTCCCAGCAATGCCGCCCTCCGGGCGGAGTAAATTCAGGGGTGGGTGGTATTGTGCCGCTCACCCCAAATCTTATTGACTTGACGGCTGTCATCCTGAGCGACGAGCAAAGCGAGGAGCCGAAGGATCTGCGGTTGTTCTTCGAAGCGATGAGAGGCAGTTCAAATGATGATCACAGGCAACGAGGTCGCAGTCGACAATCAAATGCGACGCGCCGAAAAACAGAGTCAGTCGCCGGTGGATCATCTGCTTCAGGGTGCCTCATCTACAGCCGAGGCCCTGAGTCTTGCGACAGGATCAGCGATTGGCGGTATCGCCAAGGCATTTGGTATTGCTAGAAGATTCACGTCGGGGCTTGGCGTTGCCACTCTCGATGAAAATCTGGATCATCTTGGTAATGCAACTGAAGCTGCGCTTTCGAGGGTCGAAAGGAATCTGGAAGCGCAGGGGGTTCGGGTCGACGAAATCGAACGCAGATTGAACAGCAACGAACTCTTTGAAGGGATCAAAGCCGCCACGCTGCAAGCTCAACGTACGAAAGACAAAAAGAGACTGGAGAGGATGGCCCTCATTCTCGCAAATGGTGTAGCGGAAGACGATCTTGGGCCGGAACGCCTCGACGATATGATGCGCGCTGCGGTGGAACTTAAGGATGATGACATTCTAGTTCTCGATAAATTGTGTCGGGAACAGGCAGAGATAGTGTCAACTACCGGCAAGACTCATGGCGATCTTTGGCCCACTGACGTCCAGCGAAATTGGCAGGAGCATCTTTTTGAACATGGTATTCCTGGGCGATCCGGACAGCATTATTTAGATTGGAGAAGCTCGCTTGTACGTCTGGTTGCCTTCGGGTTCCTTTTGCCTGTGCAGTTCAATCCGACGACGAACTCACCCGGACATGAACCGTACGGAGTTTCGCAGCAGGGCTTTGATTTTCTTCAGCGTCTTAAGGCTGTCGACTAACTTGCGTGGCGAATATCGGGCAGGATGCGTCCGCAGATCGAGTGGTTTGACGCAGCAGCGTAGCACCGAAGTGATGATGAAGGGTGAGGAAGTATGCGAGTGTCGTGAATCCAAAGTTCATCGAAAAACAACCGCAGGTCCTTCGACTCCGTTTGCCGCAAGTGCGCGACAAACTCCGCTCAGGATGACAGGAATAATGATGCGAACTTTCGATTAGGGACACGAATGAGGGTATAGAAAGAAAAAATGCCTACGACGACGAACAAAGATTATTACGCGATGCTAGGCGTGAAAAAGACGGCTACGCAGGAGGAGATCCGCAAAGCCTTCCGGAAAGCTGCGCGCAAGTATCATCCCGACGTCAATCCGGGGGACAAGAAGGCCGAAGAGAAGTTTAAGGAGATCTCCGAGGCCAACGACATTCTCAGCGACGAGAAGAAGCGAAAGGTCTACGACCAGCTCGGCTTCTACTCGGACCAGATCGACCCGGCGCAGGCTGAGGCGTACGCACGGCAACAGGCCGCGGGCGGGCGGCATGCGCCGGTGGATTTTGATGGCTTCGATTTTTCGGGGTTCACAGGTGCTCCCGGCGCGCAGGCGGGAGCGGGTTCTTCGACCTGGGGCAGTTTCAAAGATATTTTTTCGGGCATCTTTTCGGGAGCGCAGCACCCAGAACGGCCGCATGGGCCGCAGCCTGGCACCGATCTTGAATACCAGGCGACGGTGGACTTCTGGACGGCAATCCGCGGCGGGCAGACGCGTATCCAGATTCATCGCCAGGAGACGTGCCCAACCTGCCACGGCCACGCTTTCACCGGCGGCCCTATGCCGTGCCCGGAGTGCAAGGGCACCGGCCAGGTGACACAGATGGGCGGCCGGATGAAGTTCAACATCCCCTGTCCGCGCTGCAATGGAACTGGGCGTGTTTCGAATGCGTGCCTCACGTGCCACGGCGAGGGTACGGTGCCGCGCTCGGAGACGGTGGACTTCCGCATTAAGCCGGGAACGCGCGACGGACAGCGGATCCGGCTGCAGGGCAAGGGCAACGCGGGCGTCGATGGCGGGCCGGCGGGCGACCTGTTTCTGATCGTGCGCACCGGCACACACCCGGTGTTTACGCGGGTGGGCGATGACATTCAGATCACTGTTCCGGTGACGGTGCCGGAGGCCTCGCTGGGCGCGAAGGTCGAGGTACCCACCATCGACGGCCGCGCGCAGCTGAAGATTCCGCCGGGAACGCAGAGCGGGCAAAAGCTGCGCATGCGGGAGCGGGGTGTGGAGAATGCGCAGCATCCGGGGCAGCGCGGCGACCAGATCGTGACGGTTCAAGTCGCTGTGCCGCACCTGACCGACGAGCGCAGCCGCGAGATCATGCGCGAACTGGCGAAGCTCAACGCCGGGGATCCGCGTGCGGAGCTGTTTGAGAAGCTGTGAAAAGCAGGGACTAGGGACCAAAAAACTGGACCTTGGAGTGAGGCTGATTTCCGAGAACAGCTATGACTGCGAAACGCAAATCGAAAGGCGCGTACATGATCTCGGCGGTTGCCGAGATGTATGAGATTCATCCGCAGACGCTCCGGCTCTATGAGCGGGAAGGGCTGCTGAAGCCTTCGCGCACCGAAGGCAACACGCGGCTCTATACGGACGAGGACCTGGAGCGTCTCGAATTTATTCTCAACCTCGCGCGTGATCTTGGCGTCAACATCGCCGGCATTGCCATCATTCTGCAGATGCGCGAGCGCATGGAAGAGATGAACCGGCAGATGCAGAGCTTCGTGGAGTACGTGCGGTCGGAAATGCTGACGCGCTTCCAACAGGCTGCGCCGGGCTCGGCCGGGGCAATTGTGCCCATGCATCGGCCGGTGGTCGTGCCGCGGTCGGCAACCGCGCGCAAAACAGGGGATCGCCCCTAAAGGCGAATCACGGCGCAGCTCAGCTCTGAGCGGCGGGTATTCTGGAACAAGTATGTCGTTCGTGGTGCTTGGGCTGGCCTGTTTTGGCTTAGTGACCTCCACGGCCTTTGCGGCCATGGTGCTGGCGGCCGTGCCGGAATACCTGCGCGAGCGGCGAGTCCTGGCCGCTCGGCCCGCAGGACAGTTTACTCCGCCGATGAGTCTGCTGAAACCGGTGCATGGCGCCGAACCAGGCCTCGAGGCGAATCTCAAAACATTCTTCCAGCAGGACTACCCCGAGTACGAAATCCTCTTTTGCGCGCGCTGGGAAAACGATCCCGGCCTGGAGATAGCGCGCCGCGTGGCTGCGCGGTATCCCAGAGTCCCGGTGAAGTTTCTTACCACCGGCGAGCCCGACTACATCAATGCCAAGGCCGCATCGATGGAGTTGATGGAGGCTGCGGCCTCGCACGAGATCCTGGTCATCAGCGACAGTGATGTGCGGGTAACGCCCGGTTATCTGCGCGCTGTTGCTCTGCCTTTTGCCGATACGAGCGTGGGAGCGATGTGCTGCCCCTATCGCGGCGTAGCCGCGGAAGGTGGCTTGTGGGCGCGGCTGGAAGCCGTGGGCATGAGCGTGGAGATGACCGCCGGCGTGCTGGTGGCGCGGCGGTTGGAAGGCATGCAGTTCGTACTTGGGCCGACGATGGCCTTCCGGCGGGAGGCCATCCGACGCATGGGCGGCTTCCGCGTAACCGCCGATTACTGCGCCGATGATTTTGTGCTGGGCAACGAAACGTTCAAGCTGGGCCAGAAGGTGGTGCTGAGCCATTACGTCATCGACCACATGGTGTTGAATTCGAGCTTTCTCGATTCGCTGAAGCACCAGGTGCGCTGGATGAAGTCGACGCGCTTCTCGCGGCCTAAAGGACACCTTGGCACGGCACTCACCTTCAGCATGCTCTTCGGCATCGCGGCGTGGATCGCGGCGGCGTGGCTGGGGCATCCGTGGTTCGGGCTGGCGCTGTTTGGATGGAGTTTGGCGACTCGGTGGGCGCTCGCCATCGGCGTAGGCCGACTCGTGGTGCACGATGCAAGCTGGTTCGGGCTGCTGGTGCTGTATCCGCTACGCGATCTGATGGGCTTTGGCTTCTGGGCGGCGAGCTACCTGGGCCGGCGCGTCTTGTGGCGTGGACACGAATATGAGTTGCTGCCGGGCGGCAAGATGCGTCCGGCGCGATAAACTGGCTACGACCCCCCGCATCTATTTTCGAGCGTCAGCAAAGGAGCACCCTCCCGATGTTCGAGAGATACACGGAGAAGGCGCGCCGCGTGATTTTCTTCGCGCGCTACGAGGCCAGCCAGTTTGGATCGCCCTACATCGAGACGGAGCACCTGGTGATGGGCCTGCTGCGGGAAGACAAGGCTCTGACCAACCGCTTTCTGCGCTCGCACGGTTCGGTCGAGTCCATCCGGAAGCAGATAGAGTCGCAGTCCGTCATCCGCGAAAAAGTTTCGACAAGTGTGGACCTGCCGCTCTCAAATGAGTGCAAGAGCGTGCTTGGTTACGCGGCGGAAGAAGCGGAAAAATTGGGGCATAAACACATCGGAACGGAACATTTGCTACTCGGATTGCTGCGAATGAACGAGTCCTTTGGCGGTCAGATTTTGCAGGAGCGCGGCTTGCAACTCGACAAGGTGCGCGAAGAACTGGCGCGTGTGCCGAACCCGCAGGAAGGTCAGAGAGTGGGACCGGGCAGTGTCGGATCCGGAGTTCCGTCAGTTATTGAGTTCAGCCGCGATCTGACGCAGGCCGCGATGGACGGGGAGCTGACCGCGACCGTTGGCCGAGGAGATGAGCTTGAGGCAATCATTGAGGTGCTGGGTTATCGACGGCGAGGGAACCCTTTGCTGGTCGGACAACGCGGCGCCGGGAAAGCCGCCATTGTGGAGGCCCTCGCGCAGCGCGTCGCCGATGGCCGGGTCCCACCGCTTCTTGCCGAACAGCGCATCTTCGTCTTTGATGTGCAACGCGCTCGCGAATCGACGAAAGGGCAGTCTCGGGAGGAACTGAACCCCTCGATGAAGGCAATTACGGAGAGCCCCCGCACAATCTTCTTTATCGGCGAGTTGCGCTCGTTGTTATCGCCGGCCTCGGAGTTCTTCGGACTCACGAACGCTACCGGCATTCTCAAGTCCTCTCCGCTGCAAGGCAAAGTCCGGTGCATCGCGACAAGCACTCCCGGTGACTACGAGGCGTGCGTTCGAGCGGCACCATGGCTCGACGACAGCTTTCACCCGATCTACGTCCGCCCTCTCAACGAGGAAGATACACTGAAGGTTCTGGAGGCGCACAAGGTCAGGTACGAGAAGCTGCATGAGGTGAGTTATTCCGACGAGGCCCTTCAGTGTGCGATCCAGTTGGAGAGCCGCTACTTTCCCGAACGGGTTCTTCCCGGTAAAGCGCTTGACCTTCTGGATGCTGCGGCCGCACGCGTTCAGCTGCGGCAGGGCGCGCAGCCCGCGGAGATCGCCGAGGTGCTGCAGCGGATCGATTTCATCACCCGCCGCTTTGACTCCGCCATCGCCAATCATGAATACGAGAAGGCGCGCTTCTATTCCGATGAAGACAAGAAGGAACGAGAAAACCTGCGCGTTCTTCGCGCGAAGTACGCCATCGAGGACGCTCCGTCGAACGTAGTCCGCCGCGAAGATGTCGAAGACGTAATCGCGCGTTGGAGCGCGTATCCATTTCGTCCGTGAAGATGCCGAATGGCCGCTACTTTGTCAGTGGCCGGTCGGTCCAGAGTTCCTTGTCCGCGACGGGGAGAACTGGATAAAGCCTTCCGGCGAGCAATTGCTCGACTGTGGAGCGATCCGTATCCTCGGCGAACAGCCATTTGCGCTCGCCTTTGCCCCACATCCCGGAAAGCTGATCCTGATTCAGGAAAATGTCGGGCGCATCTGGGTAGCAGGAGCCCCACAGCAGAGTGGTGCCTTCGCCGTGCTGGCCGCAACGCGGCACGACCAGCAGCGCCGGCCGGCTGTGAAAATAGCTGCGCGTGTAAAAGATGACAGACGAGGCTGCGGATTGTTCGCCATAGACGATGAACGTGTCGGCGGGCGTGCCGTCGGCTTCGATCGCGTCGGCCATCTGCTTGGAGCTGAGCATCGGCTCGAAACGATCGAAGGCGATGTGCGCGGCGATGAAGAACACGGTGAACGTGAGCGCGAGACTGATGGTGGCGGCGAGGTGCTTGCCCTTGATGCGCAGCAGCCAGCCGACCGCCGGGCCGATCAGCAGCGCCACGGCCGCAAGGCCGGCGGGAAGCCGCAGCGCCGCGAAGGATGGGCCGGTGAGGTCGAAGAGATGCGACATCGACAGCGTGTAATCGGCCACATTGCGATGAGCGAGCAGCGTACCGATGTCGGCGACATAGGGCAGCTTGCGCGATGACCACAGGCCCCAGCCGAGAGCCGCGGCAGAGAGCAGACCGATCACCGCGATGGCCGCCTGAGCGGCGGTGAGCCAGGCTGTCGAGAGCACGGACCGCTCCGAGCCCGCGCCGTTGTTCGAACTGCGCTTCTCCTCGATGCCGGAAACCACGCACGCAATCAGAATGAACAGCGGCGGCCACGCCGGGAAGGTGTAGTACTCCTGGTTGGTCGAGATTGAAAAGAAGAGCAGCGTGAAGGCGGTGAACAGGCTGAGCAGCCAGATGGTGCGGACGCGGAACTTCAGCCGGAGCACGTACGTGGCTACATCTTCGCGCAGAGCGTTGTCGAGATAAAAGTCGACGGTCTGGCCGGCATCCTGGCGCAGGTGCTGGAGCCATTTGTGGCGGGTCTTCCAGGCGGCGACTACGACGGCCGGCAGAAACAGACTCCACGGAAAGAGCCAGACCAGGTGGAGAACCCAATACCAGATGCCGGGCAGCTTATTGTAGTCGTGCGGATAGCGGTCGCCGAAGAAGCGCAGCACATGCTCATTGATGAAGTAGAAGTAAAAGAATCCGTGCACATTGCCCAGCGTGGGATGATTGCCGATCGGATGGCCCTGATCCGGATTGCGCAGCCCGCAAAGAATGTGCCACGGCGCGGCGATGGCGAGGAAAAGCAGAAATCCCGTGAACGGCTTGAGCGCGCGCCAGCGGCGCCACTGGCCGGTGAGGAGCAGGTAGGGGATGGCCGCACCGGCGAAGAAGACAGGCGCGATGAGGCCTTTGGTCAGCAGTGCCAGCGCGATTGCCGCCCACATCCAGTAGATGCGCGAAGGCCGGTTCCATTCGAGGCCCGTGAGCAGGCAATAAAGCGCAAGCAGCAGGAAAAACGAGAGGATCGACTCAGGGATGATGAAGCGCGTGAAGAGAAACGGTCCTACGGAGGTGAGCACGCCGAGGCCGGCGTAAAGCCCTGCGCGCGGACCCCATGCACGGCGGGCCCACAGCCACGAGAGCCAGGCGAGCCCCAGGATCGCCAGAACGTTCGGCAGGTGCGTCGTGAAGGCGTTCTCAGCGCCGGTAATGCGATAGAGAGCCGCGACGGCCCAGTAGGGTAGCGGCGGCTTTTCGATATAACGGATGCCATCGATCTTCGGTGTGACCCAGTCGCCTGTCTCGGCGATATATTGAGCGGCCTGCGCGTGCGCGGCATCGACGTCATCGAGCAGGGGAGGAGTGAACAGAGAAGCGAAATAGACGGCGATGAGAACAGCAGCCATCAGCACCCACGAAGCCAGCGCGGAGGGCGCTTGCTGTGGGCGAGAGATTGCGTTCGCATCAGGGGTCATCGCGGATGTGGCCATCTTTTCAAGGATAACAGCCGATATTGTGCCGCGCTGCGACGGGAGTTCGTAGTCCAGGCGTTACCGATGAAATGCTCGCCAGCTTTCATCTCACAGTAAAATGCAATTCCCACCCGTCAACGTGCGGCCCGGTCGTGTAAATTGGCGAGGGACACTTCTTTCATCTCGGAGCCATTCATCGATTTTTTATGTTGACGTTTGCCGCTATCGATATCGGTTCAAATTCCTGCAGATTGAAGATCGCCAAGGTGGTGGCGCACCAGTTGAAGACGCTGGCGGAAGACCGCGAAGTAACGCGGCTTGGCGCAAGCGTATTCGAGTCGGGGCTGGTGTCGCCGGATGCCATGGCGGCGACTCTGCGGGCGCTCAAGCGCTTCCAGCGCGCCGTCCAGGCGCATGGCGTGGATCAGATTCGCGTGGTGGCGACGTCGGCTATGCGCGATGCGCGCAATGCGGCGGCTTTTCAGGCCTGGGTGAAGGCCGAGACCGGCTGGAATATGGAGATCATCTCCGGCCTCGAAGAGGGACGGCTGATTCACCTGGGCGTGACAAGCGCGGAGCCGGGAGCCGGCGGTAAAGTGCTGCTGCTGGACCTAGGCGGCGGAAGCTGCGAGATCACTCTGTCGGAACATAAGCGGATCAAGGACACCGTAAGCCTGCCGCTGGGCGCAGTGCGGTTGACCGAGCAGTTTCTTAGCGCCGATCCGGCGCCCGTCGACGGGCTGGCGCGCATGCGGCAGCTGGTTGCGCGCGAGCTGCGAAGGGCGCATCGCAGGATTCAGCCAGGGAGGGTGCCGCTGGTGATTGCGACATCGGGAACGGCCGCGGCGCTCTCTGAGGCGTGGCTGGCGGGCTCAAAAAACGGCAAGCCGGTGAGCCCGCGCGTCGCCAAGTCTGCGGAACGGCCTGTGATGGGCACGGTACCGGCGCGCACCGTGCGCAAGCTCGCGACGAAGCTGGCCAAGATGGCGTTGCCCGAGCGTGAGGCGGTGCCGGGCATCGGTCCGCGCCGAGCGGAGATTATTGTGGCCGGCGCAGAAGTTTACGCCGAACTGCTGGAGAGCTTCGGGCTTGCCGGCTTTCGCTACTCGCCCCTGGGATTGCGCGACGGCATGCTGGCCCAGATGCTGGCTGCGCAAGACGCCCGGGCCAAGGTGCATCGCGAATTCGAACATGAACAGTGGGAAAGTGTGCTGGCGACGGCGCGGCGCTATGGAGTGGATCCGCGGCAGGCCGAGCCGGTGCGCGCACACGCCTTGCAGCTC
>Ga0335072_10017271_pt1 | contig 10211 bp, 15 predicted proteins | sample Lox_Sample_21_FD_206725 | JGI IMG/M metagenome (GOLD analysis project Ga0335072, IMG submission 206725) | Soil microbial communities from Loxahatchee National Wildlife Refuge, Florida, United States - Lox_Sample_2.1 | ecosystem: Environmental > Terrestrial > Soil > Wetlands | place: USA...
GTCCCTCTTCGCCGCGCGCTTCGGCCTCAATCGGCTCCTCGAAGTTGATGAAGATGTTCATGTGGTCCTTGAGCAGCTTGGCCGCCAGCCCCACGGCGTCGGCGGGCAGCACGGCCCCGTTGGTCCACACTTCCAGGGTCAGCTTGTCGTAGTCGGTGATCTGCCCCAGGCGGGCGGCGTCCACCACATAATTCACGCGCCGCACCGGCGAGTGCACGGAGTCGACGGGAATGAAGCCCAGGCCCAGGTCGGCGTCGAAATTCTTGTCGGCAGAGACATACCCGCGCCCGCGCTTCAGGCGCATCTCCATATCCAGCTTGCCGCCTTCCGACAGCGTGGCCAGATAAATGCTCTTGTCCAGGATCTCCACGTCGCCATCGGCCTCGATCATGCCGCTGGTCACCACGCCGGGCTGGTCGGCGCGCAGGTAAAGCGCCTTGGGCCCCTCGCCCGCAAGCTTGAAAGGAACCTGTTTCAGGTTGAGGATGATGTCGGTCGCGTCCTCGACCACGCCGCCGATCGACTGGAACTCGTGCAGAACGCCTTCGATGCGGATGGCCGTCACCGCTGCGCCCTCAATCGAGCTCAGCAGCGTGCGCCGGAGCGCGTTGCCGATGGTGGTGCCGAAGCCCCGCTCAAAGGGCTGGGCGCTGAACTTGCCGTAAGTGTCGGTAAGCGTCTCGGCGTCGACCGCCAGGCGCTTCGGTTTCTGAAATCCTCTCCACAGCATAATCGTCTCTCGTCTCCCGCACGGCATGTACGTCGCGATGCATTTTGCGGCGGCCGCGCAAGTGCTCCTTTTTTGAGTGATCAGTGATCAGTTGTCGGTGATCGGCCTTTCGCGCTCAAGCGAGCGCGAAAGGCTGATTCCTGCATCTGGTCACTGTGAATCTCAGTCTCAGGGACCAGGGATCCGTATTCAATTTGATTCCGCTCGCAGCAGCAAAATCCAACTGACCACTGACCACCGATCACTGACAACTCACTTGCTGTACAACTCCACAATCAACTGCTCGTTGATGGGCAGATTCACGTCCTTGCGCTTGGGCAGCGTGAGCACCCGGCCGGAAAGGTTCTCGAAGTTCGCCTCCAGCCACGCCGGAACCGGATTCTGCGCGGCATACTGCGCGGCCTGCTCCACGATCTGCAGCTTCTTGGCGCTGTCGCGAATCGCAATCTCATCGCCCGCGTTCACCTGGTACGAGGGAATGTTCACCTTGCGCCCGTTCACCGTCACGTGCCCATGCCGCACCACCTGGCGCGCCTGGCGCCGCGAGATGGCAAAGCCCAGCCGGTAGGCGACGTTGTCCAGCCGCCGCTCCAGTTGCTGGATCAGCAGCTCGCCGGTTACGCCGGTGGAGCGGCTGGCCTTCTCGTAGTATTGGCGGAATTGGCCTTCGAGGGTGAAGTACATGCGCTTGGCCTTCTGCTTCTCGTGCAGTTGCAGGCCGTAGCCCACAATCTTGGCCTTGCGGTCCTTGCCGTGCTGCCCCGGCGGAAAATTGCGCTTTTCGATCGGGCACCGGTCCGACGTACACTTGGTGCCCTTCAAAAAGAGCTTGGTGCCTTCGCGTCGGCAAAGGCGGCAGACTGCTCCCGTATAACGTGCCATTGCTTCTCCTGACTTCGGATGTCGGCCGGTTTACGCGTGTTGCAGCTCCTAGCCACTAGCTTCTAGCCTTTAGCTCGTCGTGCCAAGGTAAGCGAATCTACCCAACACAAAAGCCGTCGCCAGAGTGGCGGAAGAACCGCACGGGATCGTGTCATCCCGGCCCATGTTTCAAGTTCCAGCTCCTAGCCTCCAACCCTTGGCTTCTTCTTGCTTCCATCGGAAACCCGCGGGCCTGGCCAGCGGCACCATGGAGCTAGAAGCTAGGGGCTAGAAGCTAAAAGCTGCTTCTTACACCCTCCTCCGCTTCGGCGGCCGGCAGCCGTTGTGCGGCACCGGGGTCACGTCGCGGATGGACTTGACCTCGATACCCGCGGCCGCCAGCGCGCGAATCGCCGACTCGCGTCCCGATCCCGGCCCGGCCACGCGCACTTCCACGGAGCGCAGGCCGTGATCGCGCGCCATGCCGGCGGCGTTTGAGGCCGCCTGCTGCGCCGCGAACGGCGTGCCTTTGCGCGAGCCGCGAAAACCGAGCGAGCCCGAGCTCTTCCAGCTCAGCGTGTTGCCCATGGGGTCGGTGATGGTGACGATGGTGTTGTTGAACGAGGCCTGAATGTAGGCAATGCCGAACGGCACATTCTTGCGCTCGCGCTTCTTGAACTTCTTGGTCTTGCCCTTCTTGGCGCTTTCGCCCTTCTGCTCTGGTTTCGCCATTTAGGTCTTCGCCGTCGCTTTCTTCTTGCCGGCAATCGTGCCCTTGCGCGGGCCCTTCCGGGTGCGGGCATTGGTGTGGGTGCGCTGGCCGCGCACCGGCAGCGACCGCCGGTGACGGTTGCCGCGGTAGCTCTGGATATCGATGAGGCGCTTGATGTGCATGGAGACGTCCTTGCGCAGGTCGCCCTCCACTTCACCCTCGTCCTCGATCACCTGGCGGATGCGGTTCACCTCTTCCTCGCCCAGATCCTGGATCTTCTTGAAGGCATCCACATTCGCCTTGTCCAGGATTTTGAGCGCGCGCGGCTGTCCGATCCCAAAAATGTAGGTCAGCGCGATCCTTGCCTGCTTCTGCCGGGGCAGATCGACGCCCGCAATACGTGCCATTCCATTTCCTCTGCTTCTGGTTGTGTGCCTCCGGCCTCAACCGGTTCGCACGGGTTATGGGGAAGTTCTCCAGAGGTTCATCGCAAGCCTTGATTCCAGCTAACTAGCCTCTTGCCAGTGGACAGTGGTCAGTGGTCAGTGGTCAGTTTCATCTTGCCGGCGCAGAGGCCTTCAACTGTCGCCTGTACCCGAATCCCTGTTCCCTCGCGCGGAAACTCCCCTCCTCACGCCAGCCTCTTACCCCTGGCGCTGCTTATGCTTTGCGTTCTCGCAGATCACACGCACCACGCCGCGGCGCGTGATCACCTTGCACTTCGCGCAAATCTTCTTCACCGATGCCCGGACCTTCATTTGCTTGCTGCCCTTCTTTGCGCCTCACCATCCAGCGCGGAAATCTCATCGAGCCCTCAGCCATCAGATCCCAGTTGAATCGCGCAAAGTCGAAGTTCCCCGTCTCGCACGGAAAAACTGACCACTGACAACTGACCACTGTTCACTTGTACCTGTACACAATCCGTCCGCGGTTCAGGTCGTAGGGGCTTAGCTCCACCGCCACGCGGTCGCCGGGCAGGATGCGGATAAAGTTCTTGCGCATTCTCCCCGAAACATGAGCCAGCACCTCATGATTGGTTTCGAGCTTGACCTTGAACATGGCATTGGGCAGCGTTTCCACCACCGTCGCCATCACCTCAATCGCGTCTTCCTTCGACAAACTGTGTCCAGTTCCGCCGGTTCCCTCGCTCTCCCCGGCCTGCTGTGCCGGGCTTGCACCCGGCTTGAACTTCATCGCTCTCGATCCGGCCAGATTTCTCGCCGAAAAGATATCGTCTCACGCCCCGCACGAAAAGCTAATAGCCGAAAACTACTAGCTGTCTTCCTACTCCGTCAAAACCCGCGCCCCGCTGGCCGTCACCGCCACGGTGTGCTCGAAATGGGCGCTCATGCTCCCGTCCTTCGCCACCGCGGTCCATCCATCGTCCAGCACGCGCACATCGGGACCGCCCGCGTTCACCATCGGCTCGATCGCCAGCACCATGCCCGGCTTGAGCTTCATGCCGCGGCCCGCTTCCCCAAAGTTCGGCACCTGCGGATCCTCATGCATCTGCGCGCCAATCCCGTGCCCCACAAAATCCCGCACCACGGAGAAGCCGCCGCCTTCCACCACGCCCTGCACCGCGGCGCCCACATCGCCCAGCGTGGCGCCCGGCCTGACCGCGGCAATCCCTGCCTTGAGCGACTCTTCGGTCACCTTCAGCAGCCTCGCCGCTTTCTGGTCGATCGCGCCCACCGGCACCGTAATCGCGGCGTCGCCGTAGTAGCCGTCCACCACCACGCCGAAATCCACGGAAACAATATCGCCTTCCTTCAGCACCCGTTTCGGCGAAGGAATCCCGTGCACCACTTCGCTGTTGACTGAGGTGCACAGCACGCAGGGAAACCCGTGATAACCCTTGAACGCGGCCTTCACGCCCAGCTCGTTCACCCGCGTCTCCGCAGCCTTTTCCAGATCGTAGGTGGTCGCGCCCGGCCTTACCTTGCTGCGCACCAGCTCCAGCACCTCGCGAACCACCTGGCCCGCGCGCCGCATCTTCTCGATCTCCTGGGACGACTTCAGGACCACCGCCACGCAAACCCAGCTTTCAGGTGTCAGGGATCAGTTCCATCCTGCTGCAATCTGCAGCCCCAACTGACTCCCAAAATCCCCACTCGAGCGAGCCATCATTTTCCAGCGCTCACAGCAGTTGATGCCGATTGTTTCCGCAACGGTCAACTGATCCCTGACCACTCTTCACTGACAACTCTTCTCACACGCAAAAAATCCCGCCGTCCGGATGCGCCTGCCGCAGGTCAGATTTCGAAACTCACGGCATCTTCCGGCTTGCGCAGCCGCTCCACGGCGGCAACAATTCCGGCTGCTATCTCCGCGATGGGCCGGTCGCCATCCACTTCCGCAAATCGTCCCTGGACCCGGTAGTGCTCCACAACAGGCGCGGTGAGGGCCGCGTAAGCGCGCATGCGCTCCTTGAACACCTCTTCCGTATCGTCGTCTCGCTGAATGAGCGCCGCACCATCCAGATCGCAGAATCCATCCTTTTTTGGCGGATTTACGTAGATGTTGTAGATGCTCTGGTCGAGGGGACAAATCCGGCGCCCGGTAATGCGGCGCAATAATTGATTATAGTTGACTTGGACGCTGACGGCAACCACGGGCAAAGACTCCGGCTGGGCCTTGAGCCGCGCGTCCAGCCAGTTGGCCTGCCCCAGGGTGCGCGGAAACCCATCCAGAATGTAGCCCCGCACCGTGTCCGGCTCCAGCAGCCGCACCGCCACCATCTCGTTTACCAGGGTGTCAGGAACCAGCTCCCCGCGGCCCATGATCTCCCTGGCCGCCTTGCCCAGCGGCGTCTGCCGGGCAACGTTGGCGCGCAGCAAATCGCCGGTGGAGATCTGGGGAATCCCCCACAGCTTCACCAGCTCCTTGGCCTGCGTCCCCTTGCCCGCGCCCGGCGCTCCCAACAAAAGTATCGGGCCGGGAAGCGTCTTCGAACCCGTTTCCCAGCCCCGGTCGATCTCAGTCATAAGTGCAGACATTTACCATGTTTTCCTTCCGCGAATGCGACCGGAGCGCGGGGAAAAGCCGTCATAATGGCGCATGATCAGCTGCGATTCGACCTGGTTGATGGTATCCATGGCCACACCCACCACGATCAGCAGTGAAGTGCCGCCAAAGTAGAAATTGACCCCCATGCCGTGAATCGCCCAGTTGGGCAGACTTTCAAAAAACCTCCCGATCAGCCAGATCTTGTCGAAGCGGATGCCGGAGATGAGGAAGGTGGGCACCATCTGCACCAGGATCAGGTACACCGCGCCCACCAGCGTGATGCGGGTGAGGATGTCGTTGATGAAATCCGAGGTGCGCTTGCCTGGCCGGATGCCGGGAATGAAGGAACCCGACTTGCGGAAGTTGTCCGCGATATCGTCCGGCTTCATGATGATCGACACGTAAAAATAGGCGAAGAAGATGATGCCCAGGATATTCAGGAACTCGTACCAGGGGTAGCCGGGCGTGAGCGCCAGCATGATGGGCTGCAGCAGCTTGTTGTTCTGCACCCATTCCACCTGGCCGAAGAGCAGGGGCGCGGAAAGAATCGAGCTGGCGAAGATGATGGGCATCACGCCGCCGGAGTTCACTTTGAGCGGCAGGTGGCTCGATGAGCCGCCCATCATGCGCCGGCCCACGATGCGCCGCGCGCTCTGGATGGGAATGCGCCGCTCGGCGCGCTCCACATAAACGATGAAGGCCACCACCGCCAGCATTCCGGCCAGCAGCAGCAACACGACCAGGAGCGACATGGAGCCCCAGGCGTCGGTCTGGATTTTTTGAATGAGGTCGCCCACGCCCCGCGGCAGGCCTGCCACAATGCCGGCAAAGATGAGCAGGCTCATGCCGTTGCCGATGCCGCGATCGGTGATCTGCTCGCCCAGCCACATGATGAACGTGGTGCCCGCGGTGAGGGTGAGCACCGTCATCAGCATGAAGCCCACGCCCGGGTTCAGCACCAGTCCCTGCTTGGTAAGAATGGCCGCGATGCCGATGGATTGCAGCATGCCCAGAACCACGGTCATGTACCGCGTCCACTGCGTAATCTTCCGCCGTCCCAGCTCGCCTTCCTTCTCGATGCGCCGCAGCGGCTCATACACCACGGTCAGAAGCTGGAAGATGATGGACGCCGTGATATACGGCATGATCCCCAGGGCAAAGATGGTCATGCGCCGCAGCGTGCCGCCGCTGAACAGGTCCATCAGGCCCAGCGCCGATCCGCCCTGGGCGTTGAAGAGCAATGCCAGCTTCGCCGTATCCACGCCCGGCGTGGGAATCCACGCCCCCAGCCGGTAGACGGCCAGAATGCTGAAGGTGAACAGCACCCGCTTGCGCAGGTCGGGAATCCGGAAGATATTCAGAAACTTCTCAAACATAATCGCTTATCCGCTTCGGGCGCCCCATCCGCGCCCGTCAGGTTCCTTCCATCTTAGAGCATCTTCCGGTTCCCGATCAGAATACAGAAACCGCCGCGCCCCTGCCCGTGAGGCCCGTCACACCGGCAAAGACTTGCGTGCCCAGGCGCGGGAGAACCGGGACCTGGGCCTGCGTGCAAACCAATTCGGAACTCTTCGCCCCATCCCCCATCCTTGCTCCCCACAGGTGAAGAGATGAGAAAGAAGACATTCCCCCGGGCAGCGACGGATTCCTCAAGCCGCCGCGGGCGCGCCTGCCACCACAGCCTTGCCGCCGGCTTTCTCAATCTTCTCCGCCGCCGACTTGGAAAACTTGTGCGCGTGAATCGTGATGGCCGCCTTCAGTTCGCCCGAGCCGAGAATCTTGATGAGCGCCTTCTTGCTCGAGGCCAGGCCCAGCTTGCGGTAGTCGTCCAGGCCGATCTCGGTTACCTTCAGCCCCGCAATCCGGTCCAGATTCACGATCGTGTACTCGGTGCGGAAGATGTTGGTGAAGCCGCGCTTGGGCAGGCGGCGGTGCAGCGGCATCTGGCCGCCTTCAAAGCCGCGCATCATGTGGGAACCCGATCGCGACCGCTGGCCCTTGTGTCCTCGGGTCGAGGTCTTGCCCATGCCGGATCCCATGCCCCGGCCCACGCGCTTGCGCCCGGTGTTGGCCTTCTTGGGCGCGCGCAGATTCGATAAATTCCTTGCCATAGTCTCCCTCGCTAAGCGCCGGCGCATTCGAATCGCCGACTCGCGTTGTGGTGCAGTGATTAGCGATCAGTGGTCAGTGATCAGTGATCAGTGTTCAGAACTACGGCAAATCAGGCACGAAAACTGACCACTGATCACTGATCACTGACCACTAGCTTTCAAGAATCCTCACCAGATGCGGCACCGTCTTCACCATGCCGCGGATCGACTCGTTGTCCACGCGCTCCACGATCTGGTTGAGCCGCGTAAAGCCCAGGCCTTTCACCACTGCCTTGTGCTTGAAGGGGGTGGAGTTTTTCGAGCGGTAGTACTGAATGCGAATTTTCTTTTTGGCCGCCATCACAGTTCCTCCACCTGCTTGCCGCGCATCGTGGCCACTTCGCCCCGGTCGCGCAGCTGCACCAACGCGTCGAATGTGGCCTTCACCACGTTGTGCGGGTTGGGCGAGCCCAGGCTCTTGGTGAGCACGTTCTGCACTCCGGCTGAGGTCATCACCGCGCGCACGGCGCCGCCGGCAATCACACCCGTGCCTTCCGGCGCCGGCTTCAGCAGCACCTGGCCGGAGCCGTACCGGCCCAGCACCTGGTGCGGAATCGTGGTCTCGGTCAGGTTCACGCGGACCAGGTTCTTCTTGGCGCTCTCGATCCCCTTGCGAATCGCCTGCGGAACTTCCTTCGCCTTGCCCGATCCATAGCCCACCACGCCCGAAGCGGCGTCGCCCACCACCACCAGCGCGGCAAACGACATATTCTTTCCGCCCTTCACCACTTTGGTCACGCGATTGATGGCTACCACCTGGTCTTTCAGGTTGTACTGGTTGGCGTCGAGTTTTTTCTTTACCGTCGTTGTCATTGCTTTCCTTCCAGTGGACAGTGAACAGTGGTCAGTGGTCAGTCCCGGTGTGCCGCTAACCGCCGCTTCAACTGTTCTCCGGTTCCTGCTTCCCCTGCGTCAACTTCTCAACGTTCCGCTGTCAGTCCCAATCAGCGCTGAAAAACTGAACACTGATCACTGACAACTGACCACTGCTCTTAGAATTCCAGTCCTGCTTCGCGCGCCGCGTCGGCCAGCGCCTTGATGCGCCCGTGATAGAGAAACCCGCCGCGGTCGAAGACCACCTGCTTGATCCCCTTGGCCACGGCCAGCTCCGCCACGGCCTTGCCGATCTCTTTGGCCGCCGCCACGTTGCCGCCGCTCTTCAACTTGATCGACGAGGCCGCCACCAGCGTCTCGCCCTTCTGGTCGTCGATCACCTGCGCGTAAATGTGGTTCAGCGAGCGGTACACATTGAGCCGCGGCCGCTGCGCCGTCCCGCTCAGCTTCTCGCGGATGCGCGCGTGAATGCGCTGGCGAATCTCGTTTCTCTTGTTCTGCGTAAGCATCGTCTTCCCTCACCTAACAGCGGAGTCGCATCGCGGCCCCGTTCGGATTTTTTCCCAGTGGTCAGTGAACAGTGTTCAGTGATCAGAACCAGGCCAAACCCGGCACGATCAAACTGACCACTGATCCCTGACAACTGGTCACTATTTCGCTCCCGTCTTTCCTGCCTTCTTCTTCAGCCGCTCGTCGGAGTAGCGCACGCCCTTGTTCTTGTACGGGTCCGGCTTGCGCAAGGAGCGCATGTCGGCCGCCACCTGGCCCACCTTCTGCCGGTCGACGCCGCTGACGGTCAGGTGCGTCTGCTTGGGGTCGATCGCGCACTCGATGCCCGTGGGCAGCGGAAACTCAATGGGATGCGAGTAGCCCAGCGTGAACACCACCGTTCCCTTGCCCTTCAGCTCGGCGCGGTAGCCGATGCCCACAATATCGAGCTCTCTCTTCCAGCCCTTGGTCACGCCCTCCACGGCGTTGTTCACCAGCGCCCGCGTCAGCCCGTGCACCGCGGCCTGGTCGTCGCTCGCGCGCTCCACCACCAGGTGCCCGTCAGCCGTCTTCAGCGTGATGCCTTCGGCGATCAGCGCGGAAACCTTGCCCTTCGGTCCCTCCACCAGAACCGTGTTGCCCTCAACCTTGTACTTCACTCCGCCGGGAAGCGGAATCGGCTTCTTTCCAATACGCGACATCGTCTCGAATCCTTCTTGGCTTGCGAGTCCCGAAAAAGCAGTGATCAGTGAACAGTCGTCAGTGATCAGTTACTCTCGTTCCACTGCAGCCGGCCGGGCTGAAAGCCCGGCAGCTTCTAGCTTTTAGCTGTTAGCTCTTAGCTTCATCTCGTCGCGGCCAACTTCCTTGACCCAGCACGATGAGCTAAAAGCTAATGGCTAATAGCTAAGAGCTGTCCTTTCACCACACCTCGCACAGCAGCTCGCCGCCCACGCCCTCGCGCCGCGCCTGCCGGCCGGTCATCACGCCCTTGGGTGTGGTCAGAATGGAAATGCCCAACCCGCCCTGCACGCGCTTGATCTCGTCGCGGCCTACGTACACGCGGCAGCCGGGACGCGAGACCCGCGCCAGGTCGCGTATGGCCGCTTCCGTGCCGCCATACTTCAGGTAAACGCGCAGCACCAGCTTGCCCTCTTCTTCCTGGGTCTTGTAGTTGGAGATGTAGCCCTCTTCCTTGAGAATGCGGGCAATCTCGGTCTTCAGCTTCGAAGCCGGCACGTCCAGCTTCTGATGGCGCGCACGGATCGCATTCCGGATGCGCGCCAGAAAATCTGCTACTGGGTCGGTCAGACTCATTCCTTCTCCTTCATTCCCCGTTCGTCCGTCCCAACTCCGGCGGAAACCAGCGGGAATGGTTGATACAGTGACCAGTTTTCAGTGATCAGTGATCAGCAAGGTCTGCCTG
>Ga0335072_10017272_pt1 | contig 10210 bp, 12 predicted proteins | sample Lox_Sample_21_FD_206725 | JGI IMG/M metagenome (GOLD analysis project Ga0335072, IMG submission 206725) | Soil microbial communities from Loxahatchee National Wildlife Refuge, Florida, United States - Lox_Sample_2.1 | ecosystem: Environmental > Terrestrial > Soil > Wetlands | place: USA...
GACCACTGTGATCAAGGCCGCGGCCTATTCCCCAGATGCAATCGTTGCCGAGCTCGAGGGCGCCCGGCGGATCCACGAGTCCGGAGAGCCGCACGTGTGCCGCCAGTACGTGGTGGCCCTACTGCTGATGCGCAAGCTGGATCAGGAGCGGAAGTGGTCAGGCAATTCAAAGGGCTACATGTGGATGGATGACATCCGCAAGGGTCGCGGCCTAGATGAGCAATTTGCCGACGCTGTTCCGCCGGTGTTGAGTATTCTCTACCAGAACGGGCTGCTCGTGCAGAAGGTGAGTCGTCACAGCAACAAGTACGCCTTGAACCCAGACCGCCGCGAGGAGATATACAAGATCCTGCGCCAGCGCAGGTTCGAGAGTGCGCAACTTTCAACGGCTCTGCATCGGGATAGACTCGTGATCTCGGTGCGCCATTTGGACCTCCTTGACTGTTATGACGCGGAACCTATCCGAGACGAAGGGTAGTGAATCAGCATATTGGTGGCATCTATGCGTCAGGGCTATAGCTTACGAAGGAGGTTCCAGCAGTCTATCGCGCCAGGAAGAATCAAGTGCCAGCACTTCATCGCGCCAGAAATGAAGACGGGCACCGCCTCGACTCCAACAAGGAGAACGATCAGAATCTCCATGAACTCACCGATATCGCGCCTGCGTGCCTCTCGGGTGTGCTGTTCGCGCAGCCACGCCCAGGCGTAATCGCTATCAGATGGGCCGCCGCGTACCGGACCCTCCCATGGAATAGTGAACATCCACGGCCCCGGTATAACTAGATCGCGGCTCAACGCCTGGCTAACCACAGCTACGCCCATCTCTTCAAACCGAATACGCTTTTCGAGCGGGATATCGGCTATCTGGACGTCGGTCCAACGCCATGGGAACCACATGTGTCCTCCCGTTTCTCTGCCCTACGCAGCGTGCCGACGTACTACTTCAGCAAATTCAACGACGCTGACTGCGTAGTTTTGCGCAGCCCCATTCAACCATGAATTCGCCGATTGTGCCGGGCACTGCCGGCGACCACTGAGCAGTCTTCGGATCGGCGACTTGGGATTTTGTCGCGCCATCTAAGTTGTTGTCGGAGTAAAAGGTACCGGCCAGATCGCGAGTTGCGCTGGTCTCACAATCGATTTCCGTGCGAACCACCTCGCCGCGGTATGTCAGATATCCCGCGTAGGTCTGCGGCGCCATGTATTCCCATCGAAACCAGGCGGTCACAATTGACCCCCGAACTAGCACATTGTGAGTCGATACATAGATAATGAATTCATCTGATCCGGACGCCGAACTCGCGAAGTACTGCCATCCGCCAGCAGGAAGTGGTTCGATAGCCCCGGCCCATATTTCCGCGGGAGTAGGTGACGATGTGGCAGGCGCTGCACCAGGAGCGGGACTTGAGTCGGAATTGCTTGGCGTGGACTGCGAACCGGAGTCCCCTTGATTCAAGAATCTCTGCCGCCGTGCCGCAGGGGAGTCATCGGATATCGGGGGATCGGCATGTGCGATCCCCATGCAGATCACAATGCCCGCAACGGTCAGCGCAAACAACGCAGCGTGGCGCGATCGTTCCATAGATCCTCTCAAACCGACATTCTAACAGTCTACGCCTCCGAGGCGCGGAAGAGGTAGTGACGCATCTGAAGTTGTAAGGGCGCCCTATTTCGACCATCCATGGGCGCGCATGCAGTCGTGATACAGCGCCAGCGCTGCCAAGCCGCCCATGCGGCTGTCAGCTATATCGCGCTCGCATTCATACTTGGCGCTCTGGTAAGCGCTCACCGGAACAGGGTGGGGCGGCGAGGCGCAGCCTACGAGCATGGCAATAGGGAGCAACAGTAGAATAGGCTTCATGAAACCATCCCGTGGAGTCTGCCACGCCTGGGGCGCCACCGGTTCAGCTCGTGAGATTCTGTGCCACGAGTTCCGCGAACTTGTTGTACAGCCAGCCCCAGCGAACTGACTTGACCCCTCCGACGAAGCCACCAAGGGCGTAGCTTGCGTACACCGAGAAGTGATTCACAAGCTTTCCAGATGGGTCTCGCACATACACATCGCCGCGGAGATTGTCCGACCCAGCCATGAATCCCCACATCACCGCGTTGAAGGTGGAGCGGACCCGGATGGCCGTAATCTGAATCTCCAGGGTGTCGCGGCCGCTGGTCGCTGAGTAGAGCTGCTTGGCTTGCAGCACCTGATCCACGTTGGCGAGAAGCGCATTTTGGTCGAACTGGGAATTGTCGGCGAAATCCCTCTGGCCATCTGGGCTCAGCGTGACCGTGACGCTCTTAATTGGCTCGCCGGGCGCTACAATGTGTGCCGCCGGCACGTCGGCGTAGTGTTGAACGTTGCTCGCACACGCCCCGAGTCCCAACGCAAGAAGCGCGACCGAACAACGTACAAGTGCTTTCTGCAAAGCCATCTTGACCCCTCCTGTCCTTTCCGAAGGGGCAACTGTAGGCGTCGAGCCATCGAATGCCCGTGCGCGCCATCACAGCGACGCGGACGGGGTTGTGTATCAGGTCACAGGCCCGGACTGTAGGTCTCCCGAGTAGCGGGTCAAGGGTCGCGGTACGCTGTGGAATTGCTGTTGCCACGCCTTGTCGTGGCCTATTTCGCCTTACGCAGCGTCCCGGCGTACTTCTTCAGCAGATCGTCGAGCGCCTCACGCAAATACACCGCCTGTGTCACACGGGGTCGCCACGCACAGCCGCTTGAGTTGCCCGAATGCCTCGGGGCTGCTTGGTTTCAGCGCGCCCGAGGCGGCCGCAGTGCGGTATTGTCTCTGCTCGATCGCGAAGGGGCATCGAATGCCCGCTGACGGTATCTATGACGGTATTCATGGCGAACCCACTGCGTTATAACCTTAAATATCAGCAGGTAACGCCATTGTTCAACCTATTTGCCCGCTATGTCGAGCGGCTTCTCGCCGATTTGCCCAGATCAGACTGAATCCGGCACGAGCCGGCGTGTCGGTCTATCGGCTCGCGGTGTCAGCAACCCCGTGGACCTGTTATCGCTTGATGGCAGTGATGCCCGTCACGCCGCGGACACAACCAAGGACTTCAAGTCATGAAGCTCAGCACCCTGCTCATGTTGCTCGCCCTGCTGCTCATTGCCACAACCAGGAAGTGGCCGTTCTTCAAGCGGGATAACCGCACGATCGGCCAGATCTACCGGGACATCAAAGCCGGCAGGCAGCGTTCATCGCTGTACGCCAGAATCGTCAATCCGGTGGCTCTCCTGTTGTTCATCATCAGCATCCATTTGTCTCTGACATGGCGCTGACATTCACGCGCGCAGGAGCTCCTGTGCCTGCCTCCACAGGTGGGGAATGATCTGCGCGGCGGGCTCGGGACGGGCGAGGCTCGCGGCCTGGCCGGCCCAGGCCTGCATCGTGCGTACCGTGTCCTGCACGACGGCCTGTTGGCGCATGGGCCCCGTGAGACCCCGCTGTACGGGATAGGGAGCGGGTGGAGGAGCGTCAGGAGCGGCAGCGGCGCGTACGTAGTCGGTCACCAGGGCGCGGCCCGCACGGCCGCTGAAGGCTCGAGTGAGAGTTGTATCCTCCGGGCGGGCTTTGGCGAGGGCATCGGACCAGGATTGCGGGAGCTGAGCTTCGGGACAGCGGAGGAATGCGGTGCCAATCTGTACGGCGCTGGCGCCGAGCAGCAATGCTGCGGCGATGCCGCGCGCATCGGCGATTCCTCCTGTTGCGACCACCGGAATACGCACTGCATCCACTACCTGGGGCAGGAGCGCAAACAGGCCGACCTGTTCCCGTTCTGCGGCTGAGTTCTCGAAGGATCCGCGGTGACCTCCCGCCTCCATGCCCTGAGCGACTATGACGTCCGCGCCGGCTGCTTCCGCCAGCATTGCCTCTTTGACCGTGGTCGCGACGGCGTACCAGGCGATTCCAGCGCTCTTCAGACCCGCGACGAGGTCGGCGGGAAAAACGCCCATGATGGAGGAAGCAACTGCGGGCCGAAGCGAAAGCAGCTCTTCGCATTGCGGCCTGAAGTCGCGCAGAGCTTCGTTGGCTGCGCTCTCCGGGACCGGCGGGCCCCATTGGGCCAGAAACCGGCGCACCCGCGCCTCGTGCTCGGAATTCCGGGAGGGCGCCGGCTCAGGGACCCAGAGGTTGATCTGGAACGGCGCGGCAGAGGCTGCCCGTACAGACTCCGCCCACGCGCGCATTTGCGGTGGGCTGAAGGGCAGGGCGCCGCAGCCGCCCATGCCGCCTGCTTCCCCGACCGCGATGCTCAATGACGGTGGGCAGGCGCCAGCCATTGGGGCGAGCAGAATGGGTACCCGGATTCCGAAGCGGCGGCAGAATTCATCGCAGCGGACGCTCAGTGCGCTCATGGTCACCACCTGTTTCCCGACACCCGATTGGCCGTCAATTATGACGCTCCCGCCACGAACCGGTGCGCCGCGCCGTGGGGCGGCAGGAGGCGGTGCGCGCCGTGAGGCGCGACATTTCGACCGGTGGCACGCGGCGCGAGGCAGGCCGTCCCGCTCGAGTGCTGCGCCTATGGCACCATTGCCCTGCCAGTCCCCTTGGAGCCCCAAATGACGAAGTCGTCGTCACTGACATTCGCGAAGTTTCCTCTATGGCGCCTGATGTTGAGCGCTGCTCTCATCGTGGCCGCGCCGCTCACCCTTTTTGCGGCGCCGGCTGTCGACCAGCCAGCCCCGCAGCTCGTCGTGCCGCAGCTCGACGGTCATTCGTTCGACCTCGCGAAGCTCCGCGGCAAGGTGGTGCTGGTGAACGTATGGGCGACCTGGTGCTCGCCCTGTCGCGTCGAGATGCCGACGCTGAACGCGTTTTACCGCCGCTACCGTTCGAAAGGTCTCGTTCTCCTCGGCCTGAGCATCGACGAGGCATCGGACGCCGTCCAGGTGCGGCAGGTGATGAAGCAGTTCAGCTATCCGGGGGCGCTCGCGAGCGCGGCCAAGGTCAATGGGTTCGGGGAGCCGATCGCCGTACCCATCACGTACGTGATCGATGCCCATGGGGTCGTCCGTGCCCAGCTGCAGGCCGAAGGGCCGTCCGGAGTCTCGAAGAAGGCACTGGACGAGGCCGTATTGCCGCTTCTGGCACAGTAGAACGGGTAATAACCTAGGAGATGAGCCGGCGGTAACCCCTTAGCGGAGCTGCCGATAAACCCCGGCAGGTATACTTGGGGCACTTACTTCGAGGCGCCCCCATGTCCAAAGTCCTGCCCCTCTCCAGCAAGTCGCCGCTGCCGGCCGGCTCCGGCGGCCTGAACTCCGTCGAAGAGATCGTTGCCGACGTCAAGGCCGGACGGATGGTGCTGATCATGGACGACGAGGATCGCGAGAACGAAGGCGACCTCATCATGGCGGCGGAGCTGGCGACACCGGAGGCTGTGGCGTTCATGATCCGCCATACCAGCGGCATCATCTGCGTCCCGATGGAAGAGGACAGGCTGACGCGCCTCGACTTGCCGCAGATGGTCGCGAGCAACAGCGAGTCGCATCGCACCGCCTTCACGGTGTCCGTGGACGCGCGCGCCGGGACCACGACGGGCGTTTCCTCGAGTGACCGGGCGGCCACCATCCACGCGCTGGCGGACCTCAGCTCGAAGCCGCTCGATTTCGCGCGACCCGGACACATCTTCCCGCTGCGCTCACGTCGCGGTGGTGTGCTCGTGAGGACTGGTCACACGGAGGCTGCCGTGGACCTCTGCCGGATGGCCGGCATGCAACCGGTGGGAGTGATCGGCGAGGTCATGAACGAGGATGGCACGATGGCCCGGCGGCCAGAGCTGGAAGCTTTTGCCAAGCGCCACGGCCTCAAGATCGGCACCATCGCCGACCTCATCCGCTATCGGCTGCGCAACGAGCGCTCCGTGGAGCGGGTGAAGGCCCAGCCCGTGCAGACGGAGCTCGGCGAGTTCACGCTTTATGCCTATGAGGACCGCGTCAGCCAGGAGGTCCACCTCGCGCTGACTCGCGGCAAGCTTCGTGGCGAAGAGCCGCCGCTCGTTCGCGTCCACGTAGTGGATCCGCTGCGCGACCTTCTCGGCATCCGGGCAGACCCGTTGGCCTGGACGCTGCGTGCGGCCATGGAACGCATAGCGCGCGCCGGCACTGGTGTCATCGTCATCCTGAGGGATCGTGAGTCGTCCGGCGACCTGCTGGAGTCGGTGCGCACGTTGGCCGCGTTGGGCGGTATTGATGGTCAGCCGGATGCGTCCTCTGCAGCATCTTCCGGCGCATCTTCTGGCGCGCCCAATCCGCGACAGGATGGTGAAGTACTGCGTACCTTCGGTGTGGGCGCGCAGATTCTGAAGGATCTCGGGGTGCGCCGGATGCGCGTGCTGTCGGCACCGAAGCAGATACACGGCATCTCGGGGTTCGGTCTCGAGATTGAGAGTTACGTCGGAGAGGACGTTTGAGCGCACCCCGCGTTCTCGAGGGCGAAATCACCGCCCGTGGCCGCAAGGTGGCCATCGTCGCGGCGAGGTTCAACGATTTCATCGTCGCGAGTCTCCTCAAGGGCGCCACCGCGGCCTGGCTCGAGCACGGCGGTCCCGCCGAGGACCTGTTGGTTGCACGGGTTCCCGGTGCGTTCGAGCTCCCCGTCGTAGCGCGCAGGCTCGCTTTGTCCGGACGCTATGACGCCGTGGTGGCGCTCGGCTGTGTCATCCGCGGGGATACGCCGCACTTCGAGTATGTCTCGGGTGAATGCGCGCGCGGGCTGCAGCTAGCGAGCCTGGAGACCGGAGTGCCCGTGATCTTCGGGGTCCTCACCGTCGAGACCGTGGACCAGGCGCTCGAGCGGGCGGCGACGACTGCCGGTAACAAGGGCGGTGAATCCATGGCCGCCGCCCTGGAGATGGCGAGCCTCATGGCGCGCCTCTCATCCTGACAGCGGATGCGCGACGACCTCACGATGCCGACCGAGCCCTCGACCCGTACGCTCTCCAGCCAGCGCTCCGTCGCGCGCAAGCTCGCCATGCAGGCGCTGTATCGCTGGCAACTCAACGATGGCCCGTGGCAGGACCTGGTGTCGGAGTTCCGCGAGGCGGAGGATATGCCGCGGGCGGACAGCGGGTACTTCCGCGAGCTGGTCGAAGGCGTCTGGCGTGCCCGCGAGCAGCTCGACTCGGACCTGGCCTCGTGGACGGACAGGCGCCCGGCGCTACTCGATCCCATCGAGCATGCCGTCCTGCTCATCGGTGTCTACGAGCTCCGACACCGCCAGGACATACCGTACCGCGTCGCCATCAGCGAGGCGGTGTCCCTGGCCAAGCGCTTTGGCGCGACCGACGGCCACAAGTTCGTCAACGCGGTGTTGGATCGGGCCGCGCGCTCTCTGCGCCCCGACGAGCACTGATCCCGTGCCGCTCTCGGAATTCGGCCTCATCGAGCGCTATTTCCGCGGGTGCGGCGCGAAGCGCGGCGACGTCCGCGTGGGAGTGGGAGATGACGCCGCGATTCTCGAGTGCCCCGCCGGCACGGAGCTCGTCGCCGCGGTGGACAGCCTGGTCGACGGCGTGCATTTCCCGCACGGATCGCCGCCGGCCTCCATCGGGCATCGGGCGCTGGCCGTCAATTTGAGCGATCTCGCGGCGATGGGCGCCCGCCCGGCCTGGGCTCTCCTCGCGTTGACTCTGCCGCGGGCCGACGAGTCGTGGCTGTCGGAGTTTGCCGCGGGCATGGCGGCGCTGGCGCGGGATCACGAAGTCGCTCTGGTGGGTGGCGACACCACCTCCGGACCGCTCTGTATCACGGTGCAGGTTCTTGGACACGTGCAGCGCTCGTCCGCGATGCTTCGCTCGGGAGGGCAGCCCGGGGATGCTCTCTTCGTGTCGGGAACACCTGGCGATGCGGCCGCCGGTCTCGCCATCGAGCAGGGCAGGCTTCCTGCCGACGGGGAGGCGGCGGCGTATCTGCGCGACCGCTTTCTCTACCCCGCTCCGCGGCTCGCCCTCGGGGAATGCCTGCGTCGCTACGCCGATGCCTGCATAGATGTATCCGACGGCCTACTTGGCGATGCGTCCAAACTCGCGCGTGCCAGCGGCTGCGGCGTCGAGATCTCTCATCGTGACGTGCCGGTCTCGGATGCGCTGGTGCGCGCAGTGGGCGAGGAGCGCGCGCGCGAGCTTGCACTGACCGGTGGCGACGATTACGAATTGTGCTTCAGCGTGCGGCCGGCTCAAGTCGCAAGACTTCTGGCGGAGTTGCCGCCGGAACGCTGGGGCTATACGCGCATCGGCACGCTGCGCGAGTCTCCAGGCGCAGACGTTTTCCGCGATGGCGCCGTGATGAGCCTCTCGCATTCCGGCTACGATCACTTCGGATGAACGCATACGGTGAATGTGACTTCACATAACCAATGTGACTTCACATAACGGGCTCGAAGGCATCTGTTTGTCCGAGGAGATCCCCGGGAGCGATTTGCGCCAATCGTCACAGTCGGATGCAGCCTCTGTCCGTATCCTCTCGGACGTTCCACGAGCCGCTGCAACTCATGTCGCTACCCGTCAAAGGATCTACTGCCTTGCCCAAGGCCGCACCGCGCGGCATCCCGGAGAGGATTGGCAAGTACATGGTCATCAAGGAGGTGGGCCGCGGCAGCACCGGCATGGTGTATCTCTCGCATGACGCCTATTACGGGCGCGACGTCGCGATCAAGGTCTACAACATGGACCCGGCCGCGGACGAAGAGCGTGCTCATACGGCGCGTAAGATGTTTCTGTCCGAGGCGCACCTGGTCGGGATGCTGCAGCATCCGCACATCCTGCCCATTTATGACGCGGGCGAAGAGAACGGCCACTGCTACATCGTGATGGAGCACGTGCACGGCGCGCGGACGCTGGCCGCGTACTGCCGCCCGGACAACCTCCTCAGAATCGATGACGCGGTGGAGATCATCTTCAAGTGCGCGAAGGCGCTGCACTACGCGCATACGCGCGGCGTGATCCACCGCGACGTCAAGCCCTCCAACATCATGCTCACGCAGGACAGCGACGTGCGCATCATCGATTTCGGCATCGCACTGGTGTCGGACTCGGAGATCTCGCGCATCGAGGGCATCGCGGGCAGCCCTTCGTACATGTCGCCGGAGCAGGTGCAGAGCCTCGAGCTCACCAACCGCTCCGATCTCTACTCGCTCGGCGCGGTGATGTACGAGCTGCTGACGGGCTCGCGCCCGTTCCGGGCCGGCAACCTGCAGAAGCTGCTGCACCAGATCGTTTACGCCACGCCGCCGCCGATCCATACGCTGCGCAAGGACGTACCCGAGGAGCTGGAGAACGTCGTAGCGACCGCGTTGCAGAAGGAGCCTGCGAAGCGGCAGAAGAGCGGACTGGACTTCGCCGCGGAGCTCACCCGTGTGCACCAGCGGCTGCGCGAGGCCAACGCGCGCATCGACCGGCAGGAGCAGTTCGGCGTGCTGCGGCGCCTGAAGTTCTTCCACGAGTTCTCCCATGCTGAGATTTGGGAGGTGCTGCGTGCGAGCAGCTGGCAGGACTACTCGCAGGGCGAGGAGATCGTCAAGGAAGGCGAGATGGATGACCGCTTCTACATCCTGGTCTCCGGCGGCTGCGCGGTCGAGCGGCACGGACGGCGCATCGGCGCCCTCGACAACGGCGACTGCTTCGGCGAGGCGAGCTACGTGCCGGGCGCCAAGCGAACGGCCACCATCCGCGCCGCGAGCGCGGTGACGGTGCTCAAGGTGAGCTCCACCCTGCTCGAGCAGGTGTCGGCGTCGTGTCAGCTACGGTTCAATCGCGTGTTCCTGCGGTCGTTGATCGGGCGGCTGCAGGGTACCGATCAGCCGGCGGCCGCCTCTCTTTGACGGCGCTGGATCCGGGCATCCTGCCCGGCCCAGCGCGTCCGCGAGCAAAACGTGGTTTTGCCCGCGGCCTCCCCCACCTGCGGCGGCGCACATCCCTGTGCCTGAGGCGGCGCGTGCTGTACATTTCGGGCCGTGCACATCCTGCTCATCGAGGACGATACCGAGGCCGCGCGGGTCCTCGTCAAGGGACTGCGCGAGAGCGGCTACACCGTCGATCACGCCGCCGACGGGCGTGAGGGGCTCACCCGCGCCCTCGCGGGCAAGCTCGACCTGATCGTCACCGACCGGATGCTGCCCCACGTGGATGGGCTGGCGATCATTCAACAGCTGCGCCGGGCGCGGCTCGCGACGCCGGTACTGGTCCTGAGCGC
>Ga0335072_10017274_pt1 | contig 10210 bp, 9 predicted proteins | sample Lox_Sample_21_FD_206725 | JGI IMG/M metagenome (GOLD analysis project Ga0335072, IMG submission 206725) | Soil microbial communities from Loxahatchee National Wildlife Refuge, Florida, United States - Lox_Sample_2.1 | ecosystem: Environmental > Terrestrial > Soil > Wetlands | place: USA: Florida...
ACACGGGCCGAGTTATCACGACCACGTCGTCGCCTAGACCAAGATTCTGATGAGATAGCCGTCAGTAAAACCGCCCGAGTAGTTAGCGATCATCTTACAATCGAGCGCGCCGTACTTATTGGTGTGGCTCAAGTTGGCGCACTGCTCGCAGGCATTTCCAGGTCTGGTATCACTATGATCGTTGGTCTCCGCAGTGGTCTCGATCATCAAGATGCAGCTCGTTTTTCTTTCCTGCTTGCAACGCCAATCATCCTGCTCGCAGGGCTATATAAAGCGCCCGACGTTATCGCACATGCAGGTGCATATGGTGGTCAGATTCTAGTTGGTAGCCTACTTGCCGGTATAGGTGCTTATCTCTCAGTACGATATCTAGACAAGTATTTTCGTGGTAAATCACTTCGGCCATTTGGCTGGTACTGCATCTGCTTTGGCGCATTCATGTTAGTAGTAAGCATTATCCACGGGACACATTAGGAGGATGCGGTGAACGCCGTCGATATCCTTATTATCCTCATCGTAATACTTTCTCTTGGCCGAGGTTTTGGTTTAGGGCTCGTGCGCCAGGCTGGGTCAACTATAGGATTTATCGCTGGGCTCTTGGTCGGTTCATGGATCGGCAGCCTCATCATGGCACATGAAAGTAGTTTACTTACGAAAGCCTTAACAGGACTCATAGCAGCGCTTGCTGGCGGCATACTATGTATGAGTGTCGGGGAACTTTTAGGCAGAGAAGCAAAGTTTAAGCTAAATCATATTCACTTATTAGATCGCTTCGACGGAGTGCTTGGGTCAGTTATGGGTGCTATAACCACTCTTTTCGGCATATGGCTTATCGCATCTATCTTGATACTTGGACCAGCTGGGACTTTTCAGCAGACACTAAAGAGTTCACGAATTCTCGCAACGCTTAATGCCAACTTACCACCTGCAACTTCACTACTCGGTTCATTGAATAAACTCATCGATCCAAACGGGTTTCCGCAAGTCTTTAGTGGCCTTGAGCCTAGTCCAAACACACCAGTCAACCTACCAACACTAGGCGCATTCAGCTCAATTGTACAAGCGAGCCAACCATCAGTTGTAAAAGTCGAGGGCACCGGCTGTGGAGGTATCGTAGAAGGCAGTGGTTTCATTTCTTCATCAGATGACGTCGTAACAAACGCTCACGTAGTAGCTGGCGTCGCAAATCCAAAGGTTATCGACAGTAATGGCACAGTACACGACACAAGAGTAGTATGGTTCGACCCCAATGTCGACCTGGCGGTACTACGCGTAGAGAATCTGCCCGGTAAGCCGCTCACCATTGACAGCACGGAACAGGCCGCTGACACGCCTGGCGTCGTCCTCGGCTTTCCGGGTGGAGGCAGCTTTAATGCTCAACCTGCCGCAGTCATTGAACGTTTTACCGCCCTTGGACGTAACATATACGGACAAGGGGATACCTCTCGTGATGTCTATTCACTAAAGGCACATATTATCCCCGGTAACTCTGGTGGACCGCTCATAGGTAGGAACGGGGAAGTGCTTGGCATTGTCTTCGCCACTAGTACTACGTACAATAATGTCGGTTACGCGCTCACGGGGCAACAGGTTGCTGGCGAGATAACAACAGCAGACCAATCTAATACGACATATAACACTGGTGCCTGCAGTGAATAATCCGGAAGACAGAGGGAATATGCCAACTACAACTACGAAGGAACAACGAACAAATACTAGCCACAAAAGCAGCAGAGCAACGAGACACTACAGCAGGCTTAACGCATGGATGCCATGGATGCTAGTAATCGCCGGAATCATAGGTATTATGTGCTCACTGTTTCTTACATATGACCAGATACAGGTCTGGAAACACCCTAGCTACGTTCCTGCTTGCAACCTAAACCCAATCGTAAGTTGCGGCAGCGTTATCGATTCAAAGCAAGGCGAAGTATTTAGTATACCGGCACCATTCTTTGGGTTGCTTGCATTTCCAGTACTCATTACGCTTGGTGTAGCTATGATAGCTGGCGCGAAGTTCAAACGTTGGTTTTGGCAATTAGCAGAATTGGGCGGAATCGGCGGAATCGGTTTCGCCCTCTGGCTATTCTGGCTCAGCGTTTACCGGGTCCATGCGCTATGTCCATTTTGTCTAACTGTGGATGTCGTTATCTACACCATGGTCTGGTACTTAACCCTCTACAACCTCTCTGAAGGTAACATTGCTCTACCTAAACGTCTTGTCGGAGTAGGAGACTTCGCCCGTCGGCATCATCTCGACATTCTTATAACATGGTTCATTCTAATCATCGCCTTCATACTACACCACTTCTGGTATTACTTCGGTCATCACTTATAAGGTTGCCGAGTCCTGTTTTCTTATTGCTAAACTAGGTCGCTGCCGGCTATGATATATTCAACTCCATAAGCAATATGAAAAAAAATATCATTGAGGAAACTATTGAGGCTCCAGCGATAGCCTTAGATAAGAGTATTATCAGCGGCCAAAAGATAGCCAAAGCACTACCTCTCGCTGGCCAGCCTTTAAAAAAGGCTAAGAACTATTGGTATTCCTTAGGGCCAGGCTTAACAACTGGCGCAGCTGATGATGATCCGTCAGGAGTTGCCACTTACTCACAGACAGGGGCACAGTATGGCTTCGGCTTACTTTGGATGGCTGCCTTTACATTTCCTCTGATGGCAGTTGTACAAGAAATGTGCGCTCGTATTGGGCTCGTCACAGGGCGAGGTCTCGCCGGTAACATTCGTTCTCACTTTGGCAAACGAGTGCTCTATATTAGTACATTCTTTCTTTTTGCGGCTAACACCTTTAATATCGGTGCCGACATTGGCGCACTTGCCAGTGCAGTACAGCTCATCAAGCCAAACGCAAGCTTTACACTCCTTGTCATTGGCTTCACCATTCTTATATTGTTGCTTCAAATATTCACCCCATACGCGCGGTATGCACGCTATCTAAAGTATTTGGCGCTCGTACTCTTTGCTTATATCATCTCGGCGTTTTTGGCGCACCCAAATTGGCACACTGTCGCCCATTATTCGGTTATCCCGCATATAACATTCTCGAAAACACAGATGCTTCTGATCTGTGCCGCCGTGGGCACTACCATAACTCCATATTTATTCTTCTGGCAGACATCACAAGAGATTGAAGAGGAAATCGCTGCCGGACAAACAACAGTAAAATCGCGTACTGGATCGAGTCCAGAAGAAGTAAAAAAGATGCGAATTGATGTTTGGTCAGGCATGTTCTTAAGCAACGGGGTTATGTTCTTCATTATCGCCGCCTGTGCAAGCGTGCTCTTCACTCATGGTGTTACGAATATCAGTACCGCAGCGCAAGCAGCTGAAGCGCTTCGCCCATTTGCAGGAAACGCCACCTATTGGCTGTTTGCTATAGGTATTCTTGGCGTGGGTTTACTGGCCATCCCTGTGTTGGCCGGCTCGAGTGCTTATGCGATTAGTGAGAGCATGGGAAAAAGACAAGGTTTAAATAACAAACTTGGTCAGGGCTACGCTTTCTACGGCTCCATCATCATCTCAATGCTAATCGGTCTTGGACTAAACTTTATCGGTCTCAACCCAATTAAGGCATTGATCTACTCAGCCGTTTTAAATGGCATCGTAGCACCGATTATCATTGTTCAAATCGTACTCATTGCAAGCAATAAACACATCATGGGCGTCTGGAAGAACCGCGGCCTATCAAAAACTATCGGCTGGATTACAGTATTCCTTATGACCGCATCCGGCCTCGCTGCTATATATTCATTACTCCCGCAGTAAACAGCGTAGGGCTTAGACCTCGAGCTCACGAAGTCTGCTTATAGCTCGTAACTAACCTGAGACTACTCGTGTCGTAATGCTTCAATAGGATCTTTACGAGCAGCCTTCAGAGCTGGCATAGCACCAAAAAATACACCAACGACCGTGGCCACAACCGGAGCGGCAACCATAGCCTGCCACACAAGCACCGCTTGAATGCTTGTGTAAGCGCGAAGCAGTCCCACGGCCCCTGCAGCTAATGCTACACCTACTACCGCACCAAATGCACTTAGCACAAAAGCTTCAGCGATAAATTGGCTAAGAATCTGTCGATTCGTCGCCCCAACCGCTTTCCTGAGGCCAATTTCATGCATACGCTCTGTAACGCTCACGAGCATAACATCCATAATGCCAACACCTGACACTATAAGTGCAATGATGGCCGCCCCTCCGACTAAAAGAGCAAGCAGATGCAGTGTCTGGTTAGACATACCATCACTATCAATAGCGCTGGACACTGTTACATCATCAGCACCCCCATGAGAAGCAATAAGTGCAGATCGTACCGAAGATATAACATGTGACCCGCTAGAAGATGTACTAGAGCGTGCCAGTATTCTGTATATTCCAAGCGAACCATCACTAGCTTGCTGCGCAGCACTATAGGGCATAAAAATAGCATTATCGAAGTTCGCTTCAATTGAGAAGGGTGGTGCGTTGAAGTAATCATACACACCGGTCACGATAAAGCGTTGACCACGCCAGATAAGCCCCTGGCCAAGCGGAGTGTCATCATTAAATAGCTTCTGAGCAATACGCGCCCCTAGCACAACCGACCCCGAGTCATTAGGCCCAAAGAAGCTACCCGAAGAGAAGCTCTCATGGATAATGTCAGGGAAGTTAGCGTTAGTAGCAACAATATATGGAGACTTTATCGTATGGTCACCGGTCGCACTGCCGCTCGCGGTTGCGAGCGGCACAGCTTCAGCAACCCCAGGCGTATTTTCGACAGTACTCAGGTCGCTTGCAGTGAGTAGACTGCTGCTCGCACTAGACAGTCCCGTTAAGACGCTCAAGCCCGCTGAGCCACTTCCTGGTGTTACGGTAAGTACGTTTTTGCCAAAGTTACCAAGCTGGTCCGCAATCTGTTCCTTGAGGCCTTGACCTATGCAAATTACCAGCGTTACCGCCATAACACCTATAATCACGCCGAGCATAGTCAGATAACTACGAGCCTTTGAAGCCTTTATACTCCGGTATGCCAACCGAAAGTTGTCACGGTTTAGGAGTCTCACCGTTTTACCGCCTTCCTCGAGCGCGGTTTACGCTTTGTCGCTTTAGATTTCTTGGCTTTTTCAGCTTCAGCACGCTTATCGAGCACTGGCATAATCGCAGACACGCCAGCGAAGTCATCGTCCTCCGTGGTTTCCGGCACAGTATACATAACTGCACGTGCGTAGCGGCCAACCTCTCCGAGCTTCGTCTGCTCATCGTGTTTGATAGCACCATCTTGCATATACACGACTCGTGTCGCATATCGTGTAAGTTCAGGGTTGTGCGTCACAAATATTACCGTATTGCCGGTCTTATGAATCTCCGACAACAGCTCCATAACAAGACGCGAGCTACCAGTATCAAGGTTGCCTGTCGGCTCATCAGCAATAATAAGTGCCGGATTATTTACGAGTGCCCGTGCAATGGCAACGCTCTGTGCCTGACCACCCGACAGCTGAGAAGGGTAGTAGTAGGCCTTATCCCCAAGTCCAACACGCTCTAGCATATCCCACGCTTGACGATTACGCTTCCCGGTAGACATTCCCTTGTAGAGCAGCGGTAAGCAGACGTTATCAAGTGCAGTCAAACGAGGTAGCAGGTTGAATGCCTGGAAGATGAACCCGATACGATCACGACGATATTTTGCACGCTGGTTCATGCCCAATCGACTGACGTGTTTGCCACCTAGAGAGTAATCACCATGCGTTGGTCGATCAAGCAGGCCAATAATGTTCATAAGCGTGCTCTTACCGCTTCCACTTGGACCCATAACAGCAACACATTCGCCTTGCTCAATCGTTAAGTTGACCTCGTCGAGTGCCACGCTGGTGGCATCGCCGAAGCCGTACAGTTTACTGACGTCTTTGAGTTCTATGAGAGACATAGGCGAATAGTGTAAATTCACTATTTAGTGTAACCCTGTCAAATATGTGGCCGCAAGTTATCTTTCAGGTGTTTTTCACGACAGTTTTCGCGTATAATCTTCATCCGTAATGCAGTAGGAAAACTTACTGCTATGCGGAGGGGTCGCCTAGTGGCCTATGGCGCCGCCTTGGAAAGGCGGTTTACTCGCAAGGGTATCGAGGGTTCGAATCCCTCTCCCTCCGCCAATATAACAGCCCGAACGGATACTACTTATGAGCAAAGAAAAGCTCTTTATTACACATACCAACCTCGAGATGCCCGATCACGCAGAGTGGATAAGTCTACAATTTCAACCACCACTTAGCGAGATAGCCATCGAGGGCCTGACTACTCTACTTACGCAGCATAACGGCGGCTTTGGTTACGGGAAAGAGCATCATGCTGATGCAGTCGTAGTTACAAACCATGACAAGTACTCGACAACACTCGCCATGAAACCAAGCTCAAGTAGTGACTATTCTAACTCTGGCAAAATGGCACGCGCAGTATACGATCTGATGGATCCCGGCAACTTATACGACGTGAGCTATAACCCAGATATACCAGATGCCGCATAGCCAGCCGTAACACCAACTGTTGTATCGCCCTTATAGCCGCGCAAGTAAAGTGTTGCTACAATACGCTATAGCTATGTTTATGCTTGACCTATTTGGCTGGTGGTACGGAACTGGGTGGACGGGAGTCCTCCGCGCGACCAAGAGGCGCTTCAGCGGAGTGGCTCAAGCATTCTCAATTCAAGCACTCACTCACACGCTATTTGCACCTTGGAAACGAATCATAACGTCTCCAGGCGCAAGTATTAACGACAAGCTTCGCGCACTGGGCGACAATCTCATTAGTCGCCTAGTAGGTTTTACTATCCGTTTCTTTGTCTTGCTTGCTGCCATGCTTTCCTTCATCGGGCTAACTATAATCGGCGTACTTGAGCTTATAGTTTGGCCCTTGCTGCCGCTACTTGCCATAGCCCTTATCGTGAAAGGATTATTGTAATGGATAGCCTTGACTTGCAGCATGTTCGTGCTCGCCATGCACGCCTAGGAAAAAAGATTGGACAGGGTGGCTTTTACCTACTATGCATCCTGGCTGCCATTTGTGTGCTCGGTGGTGCTGCCATGGTATACGTACACATACACTACGGCTATAGCGTTGTCGGCAGTGGACTGCTTGTGCTTATGCCAGCACTCTGGTGGCGTTTTTATTTGCGAGATGTTCCGCCCACAGACGCTACGTTTATGGGTCGTATCAGTAGTCATTGCTTAACACTCCTCAAGCCTGACATGAAATACAGCCCTGCATCACTATGGGAAGCTATCCGCAGTGATTCACAAGCGTCATTCATAACCCAACATTTACTACTACAGTCTGGCTCAATGCAGGGCTGTTTTAGCGAAGATCCAGTAGCGCTTGCATCAATCCTCACAGATGCCGTAAGAATCGCCAATGGCTATGACAGCAAGACTATTGAGGTAGGTTATCTAGCCGCAGCCCTGCTAGAAAGCTCGCCAGTTGTAGCCGACATGCTCAAACATATGAAGGCAACACCAAACGACATTGTTCCAGTACGTGACTGGCTGCATCGGCTTCTTGTAGTTTTGCACGCTGGACCTCAGCAGTTCGGTGGTATTGGGCGCGACTGGGCAAGTGGCTTTACTCCACACCTGAACCAATTCGGACACAATCTTTCAGCATCCATTGAACGTCACGGAGGGCACTTCAGCGCACTCATGGACAGTCCTGGCGTACGCGACATGAAGACCGCTTTCAGTCAAGGCGCGGCTACAATCGCACTCATAGGCCCAGATGGTATCGGCAAAACCAGTCACGCATACGCGCTTGCACAGAGTGTCTTAGCCGAAGATCAAGATCCTGTACTGCAACATAAGCAAATCATCGAGCTAGATGCTGCCGCGATTATTTCCGCCGCTCGGCAGCCAGGACAACTTGAGTACATACTAGTGAATCTATTCAATGAAGCCATACATGCTGGCAATATCATGCTATTTTTCGATGACGCGCAGCTATTCTTCCATACCGGACCAGGAAGCTTTGACGCCACTCAGATCCTGCTCCCCGCATTACAAGGTGGCGTGATACAGCTTATCTTCGCCATGACACCACACGACTATGAGGGCCTACGCGCCAGCAACATGGCATTTGCAGGACTACTCACGCCCGTCGTGCTCCGCGAGCGGCCTGAGCCAGAGATACTTGCAGTTTTAGCCGATACAGCAACTCAGTATGAGGCCCGCAATAATATGCTTATACCGTACGAAGCCATTAAAACAGCCTATACACTTAGCGGTCGCTACGAGGCAGACATGGCATATCCGGGCAAGGCTATCAGACTGTTGGAACAGTCGCTTCCACATGCAACACAGGGCATTGTAACAATGGAGAGCGTCGAGGCTGCGATCGAGCAGACTAGAGGCGTCAAGGCAGGCGCAGCCGCGCCCGTAGAAGCAGACGAGCTACTACATCTCGAAGAACGTATTCATGAGCGAATGATCAATCAGACGCGTGCTGTTCAAGTAGTCTCCGATGCACTACGTCGCGCCAGGGCGGGAGTTGCCAACCCTAAAAGACCAATCGGTAGTTTCTTATTCCTCGGTCCAACGGGTGTAGGCAAGACTGAGCTTGCGAAAGCAATAGCAGCCGTTTATTTTAAAGACGAAACGAACATGATCCGACTCGACATGAGTGAGTATCAACAGGAAGTAGATGTTTCACGTATCTTAAGCGACGGTCAACATGAGAGTAAGAGCCTCATATTTAATATTCGACAGCATCCGTTCAGTGTCGTTCTTTTGGACGAGATCGAAAAGGCTCATCCAAATATCCTAAACCTACTTTTACAGATGCTTGATGAGGGTCAGCTAACTGATACGTCCGGTCGCACTGTGTCATTCAAAGATGCTGTAATTATCGCCACTAGTAATGCTGGCGCCGACCGTATACGCCAGCATATTGAGCAGGGAGAAGAACTAGAGCAGTTCGAGAGCGCACTTACCGACGAGTTGATCAATAGTGGGCAGTTTAAACCAGAATTATTGAACCGTTTTGATGAAATAGTCTTATTCCGCCCACTAAAACCCGAAGAACTAGCACAAGTCGTACGCCTCATGTTAGGCGAGGTCAACAAGACTCTTGCAAACCAAAACATCTCAGTAGAGCTCAGCGATAGCGCGGTAATGCGTATCGTCACAGTCGGCAATGATCCTCGTCTCGGTGCACGTCCTATGCGCCGTGCTCTACAGCGAGCCGTCGAAAACACAATTGCCGGCAAAATCTTACGCCACGAAATAAACCCAGGAGATCATGTCACGCTTGATGCACCTGATCTGAGCCTGTAAACAAAAACTTATCAAGGATGTAGACTAGTCTGGCTTAGCCTATCTTAGTGCCGACTGATTCACCGGCAGCAACTCGAGCAATACTGCCTTCATCTAAGGCATTAAACACAATTACGCTGAGCCGATGCTCCATGGCAAGCCCCAGTGCAGCTTTATCCATAACGGCTATAGCACCATTGCTCACCGCCTCATCAAAGGTCATGTGCCCAATTTTCTTAGCATCCGAAAACTTCATTGGGTCTTTGTCGTAGACACCATCGACCTTAGTAGCTTTTAAGACTACATCACAGTCTAATTCAAGCCCGAGCGACACTGCCGCAGTATCCGTCGTCAGATATGGCCGTCCGATACCACCTGCAACAATCACTACATGGTTCTTTGCAAGGTCACTAATAGCACGCCTATGCGTAAACTGATCAGCTACCTGGTCCGCTTTAATATTCGTAAGGGCGCGAGCTGACACACCCACGTGGTTAAATACGTCAGCAAGCGCTACTGCGTTCATGATCGTCGCAAGCATACCGATGTTATCGGCAGTCACTCGACCAATACCATGCCCAGCTAACTGAGCGCCGCGTGCATAGTTGCCACCACCCACCATGATAACTACCTGTGTTCCGGACTTAACAACCTTTGCAACCTCATTGGCTAGCCATGAAGCTAGCTCTGCATCAATTCCACCATCATATTTACCGGCAAGTTGCTCGCCGGAGAGCTTTAGAAGTACGCGTTTATATGCCATCACCGTAGAGTATACCAGACCCTAGCGGACATGTTCGATTTCACGGCCAAATACCAACCCATAGTCCTCGCGCCATAATGCGGCAGTACTTATGCCCGCTACAACATGAGTCATATCATCACGCCCGACATGCGTAGTATCAAGTGTTACCATC
>Ga0335072_10017275_pt1 | contig 10210 bp, 8 predicted proteins | sample Lox_Sample_21_FD_206725 | JGI IMG/M metagenome (GOLD analysis project Ga0335072, IMG submission 206725) | Soil microbial communities from Loxahatchee National Wildlife Refuge, Florida, United States - Lox_Sample_2.1 | ecosystem: Environmental > Terrestrial > Soil > Wetlands | place: USA: Florida...
TTTGCCGTGCGCCGTTCGCGACGAGGTTGAGCACGCGCTCGGCGTGCGCCCGGCGGGGCCGATCCGGTTGCTGGCGCAGTTGCGATCCTTCGGCCACTGCTTCAACCCGGTCAGCTTCTATTACTGCTTCGACGAGGCCGGCGAACGCGTCGACGCGCTCGTCGCCGAGGTGACCAACACCCCCTGGGGCGAACGCCACGCGTACGTCATCGCCGGGCGGGAGGCGGAGCTGGACAAGACGCTCCACGTCTCGCCGTTCATGCCCATGGACCGGCGCTACGTGGTCCGCGCCGAGCCGCCCGATGAGCGCCTCATCGTCCGCATCGAGAGCCGACGCGGTGACTCGGTCGACTTCGACGCGAAGCTCGCGCTCCGGCGGACCGAACTGACCGCGCGGTCAGCCGCGCGGGTGACTCGCCAATACCCGCTGGCCGGCGCTCGCGTGCTCGCCCTCATTTACGCGCGTGCCGTCAGACTGAAGCTCGCGGGGGCGACGGTGTATCCGCATCCGGGCTCCAGCCCGTGCCCCCACCACGTCAACCATCGGGAGCCGTCGTGATCGACGGGATCAGCCGGTGGCTCCTTTCACGATTCCTGCGCCGGATCGTCCGGGGCAGCCTGACCGTCGTCGAGGACGGCGAACGGCGCACCTACGGATCGGGGCCGCCCGCGGCCACGATCGTCGTCCGATCAGCGCGCATGTGGCGGATGGGACTCACGGGCAGCCGGGGCCTGGCCGACGCCTACGGCGCCGGGCTGTGGGACTCACCCGACCTGATCGCCCTGGTCCAGCTGGCTGCGCGCAACGCGTCGGGCCTCGACCGCATCCGGGCTCGCCTCGCGCTCGTGCGTGTCCCGTTCCAGCGCGTTCGCGGCCGTCTCGAGCGAAGCACCCGCCGCCGACGCCGCCGCGACATCGCCGCCCACTACGACCTCGGCAACGAGCTCTTCTCGCGGATGCTCGACGCGTCGATGACCTACTCATGTGCGCTGTTCGAGGAGCCGGCGATGACCCTCGAGGAGGCGCAGGTGGCCAAGCTCGAGCTGATCTGCGAGAAGCTGGGTGTGCGGCCGGGCGACCACCTACTCGAGATCGGAACGGGATGGGGCGCCTTCGCGGTCCACGCCGCCCTGACGCGCGGCTGCCGCGTGACCACGACCACGATCTCGCGCGAGCAGTACGCGTACGCGGTGGCGGCCGTGTGCCGTGCTGGAGTCGAGGACCACGTCACCGTCCTCCTCGAGGATTACCGGGACCTCTCGGGCCGCTACGACAAGCTGGTCTCGATCGAGATGATCGAGGCGGTCGGCTGGCGCCACACCGGTGCGTTCCTGAGCAAGTGCTCGGAGCTGCTCGCCCCGGACGGCGCGATGCTGCTCCAGGCGATCGTTATCGACGACCGCGCCTACGAGGTCGAAAAGGCGTCGCGGTCGTTCATGAACACCCTCATCTTCCCGGGCGGTTGCCTGCCGTCGCTCGAGGTGATCGCCCGCGGCGCCGCCCGCCGCACCGACATGCAGCTGGTGCACGTGGAGGATCTCACCCCGCATTACGTCGAGACGCTCCGGTGGTGGCGGCGGCGGTTCGTCGAGCATGCCCCGGAGCTGGACGACCTCGGCTACGACGAGCGCTTTCGCCGGCTGTGGACGCTGTACCTGAGTTATTGCGAGGCGGGCTTTGCCGAGCGGCGGATCCTCGATCTACAACTGATGCTCGGCAAGCCGGGCCGGCGCGTCGAGGCGCCGGCCGCGGCGACTGGTCCGCCCAGGGCCATGGTCGCGTTGCCTTAGCCCGATATCTCAGGAATCTGTAGATTTGGCGAGGATCGGCCCGGAACCGGTCAGATAGGGGGCCGATCGCGACAACCGAAAAAGGGGCTGGGAGGGGGAAGAATCATGGCCAAACGGGGCTTCCGTGTGGACGATGTCTTTCGGCTGCGAACGGCGAGCGATCCCGACCTCTCGCCGGACGGGCGCGGGGTCGCCTTCGCGGTTATCGACGCCGATGAGGAGGCGGATCGGCTGTGCTCCTCGATCTGGGTCGCGCCCTTCGACGGCTCCGCGCCGGCCCGCCGGTTTACCGAAGGCCCCGCCGACTCGAGCCCGCGCTTCTCTCCGGATGGCCGCTGGCTCGCCTACATCTCGGTCACCGACGAGCGGCCCGAGCATGCCCACGTCCGCCTCGCCTCCCTCGACGGAGGCATGCCGGCGCGTCTGGGTGAGCTGCCGGGTCCGGTCGGCCAGCTCGCCTGGTCCCCGGACTCGAGCCAGATCGTCGTCGTTTGCCGGGTCGGGGTCGTCGACCGCGGAGAGGGCGCGAGCCCGCGCCAGCGCAACGCGCCGGTGGTGCCGCGGGGGCTGGCGGCCAAGCTCGACGGCGTCGGCTGGCAGGAGGGCCGGCGGCATTTGTTCTTGGTGGACGTCGAGACCGGATCGGCCAAGCAGATCAGCCGCGGCGACTACGACCACGACGACCCGGCGTTCTCACCCGACGGCGCGACGATCGCGTTCGCGTCTGACCGTCATCCCCGCCGCGACGATCGGCAGTTCCGAGGCGATGTCTGGGTAATGCCGGTTTTAGGCGGGCGCCCGCGGCGTCTGACGACCGGGAAGGGCCTCGGGGAGTTCCCGAGCTTCTCCCCCGACGGGCGGTTGATCGCCTTCGCGGGAACCGATAGCGACGCGTGGAACGCCGACATGTACGTGTTCGCCGTCCCGGCCGACGGCGGCGCAGCGCCTGAGCGGGTGGCGCCCGACCTCGACCGACCGACGGTTCTCTTCTCCGGGCTGCCCGCGCCGATGAGCTGGATCGCGAACCGGGAGCTGCTCATGCTCGTCTCCGACCGCGGCTCGGTCAAGCTCCACCGGGCCCGGATCGGAGAGCGCCGGAGCCGCGAGGTGCTCGGCGGCGACATCCTGATCGACGGCGTCAGCGCGCGGCCCGGCCGGCGCGCCGTCGCCTACACCGCGTCGTGGCCCGACCGCCCGAGCGAGCTGTACGCGACCACCGTTGCGGGCGCCGAACCTGTGGCGCTGACCGGTCTGAACGCGGCGTTTGTTTCCGAGGTGCAACTGGGGCGGGTCAACCGGTCGACGGTCATCCGTCCCGACGGGACCGAGGTCGAGTACTTCACGATTCTCCCGGCCGGCGGCGCGCATGGACTGCCCGTGCACGTCGATATCCACGGCGGTCCCCACGCGGCATGGCCATCGGGTCGGTGGCTCGCCTTCCACCAGTCGATCGCCGCGGCGGGCTACGTCGTCGTCCTGCCCAATCCCCGCGGCAGCACGAGCTACGGCCAGGAGTTCGCGCGGGCGACCACCGGCGATTGGGGAGGAGCCGACTGCCAGGATATCCTCGCCTGCTGCGACGACCTGATCGAGCGGGGCATCGCCGACGGCGGGCGCATGTTCGTGAGCGGCGGCTCCTACGGCGGCTTCATGACCGGCTGGCTCGTCGGGCATACCGACCGTTTCCGTGCCGCCACCGCGCTCGCGGCGGTCATCGACCAGACGAGCATGGCGCTGACCACCGAGATTCCCGAGTTCGCCCTATTCAACATGGGCGGCACGCCGTGGGCGCGGCGTGCCGAGTACGAGCTGCGCTCGCCGCTTTCCTACCTACCCGCGGTGACGACGCCCGTGCTCGTCGTGCACTGGGAAGGGGACCTGCGCGTCCCGATCGGCCAGGGCGAGGAGCTGTACACGGGCCTGCGCCTACTCGGCAAGGAGACGGAGTTCGTTCGCTATCCGGGCGGCTTCCACATCACCCGCACTCCATCCCAGGCGGTCGACTGGACGAAGCGGATGCTGGCCTGGAACGAGCAGCACGACACGCGCTCGAAACGGCCCACGCGCGGGGGTTAGACTCGGCCGAGCCGTGAGCGGAGCCGAGAGACTGAACGCGAGCACGCTGCTCGACGCACAGTTGGAGGCGGGCCGGGCGCACGCGCCGGCGCTGCTGACGGTCGACGGCGTCGTGACCTATCGCGAGCTCGCCGGGCTGACGGGGGCGGTGGCTTCGTACCTGTCGATGCTCGGGATCGAGCGCGAGCAGCGGATCCTGATGATCCTCGACGACTCGCCGGCGTTCCCGGCGGTGTTCCTGGGGGCGATGCGGATCGGCGCGGTGCCCGTTCCGGTCAACCCGATGGACCGGGTCGATAACTACGCGTACTACCTCGACGACAGCTACGCGAAGGTCCTCGTGGTCGAGGCGTCGCTGCTGCCGGCGCTCGAGCCCGTACTGGCCGCTCGGCCGTCGCTGCACGTCATCGTCGTGGACGGGGATGCGGGCCCGTACACGAGCTTCGCCTCGTTCGACGTCGCTCACACCGCCGAGCTGCGTCCGCCCCTCGACACGCACCGCGAGGACATGGCCTTCTGGCTCTACAGCTCGGGCTCGACCGGGCGGCCCAAGGGCGTCGTGCACTCGCACGGCGACATCGGCGTGACGGTCGAGCAGTACGCGCGCGAGGTCCTGGACATCTCCTCCGACGACGTCTGCTACTCGACGACCAAGCTCTTCCACGCCTACGGACTCGGCAACGGCCTGACCTTCCCGCTGTCGGTGGGGGCGCACGCCGGACTCATGAAGGGCCGCTCCGTCCCCGACCGGATCTTCGAGGCGGTGGCGCGCTACCGGCCCACGCTGTTCTTCTCGGTACCCGCGCTGTACGCGGCGATGGTTCGAGCCCCGGGCGTGTCATCGGTCGATTTTTCGTGCGTCCGTGCGTGCGTTTCCGCCGCCGAGGCGCTGCCGGCGGCGGTGCTGGCGCGGTGGCGGGAGGTGACGGACACCGTGATCCTCGACGGGATCGGCTCGACCGAGATGCTCCACATCTACTGCTCGAACACGCTTTCCGATCTCGCCCCGGGGACGTCCGGACGCCCGGTCCCCGGGTATTCGCTTCGGCTGGTCGACGAGCACGGCCTGGACGTGTCCGCGGGTCAGCCGGGTGACCTCATGGTGCGTGGCGATAGCTGCGCGGCGTATTACTGGCACCAGCGCGAGAAGACGCGCTACTGCATGCGCGGCGAGTGGTTCCACACCGGCGACCGTTACGTGGTCAACGGCGAGGGGCACTTCGTCTACCAGGGCCGCTCGGACGACATGATCAAGGTCGGCGGCCTGTGGGTCTCGCCGGCCGACGTCGAGGCGTGCCTGGTGCGCCACCCGGCGGTGTCCGAGGCGGCCGTCATCGGCGTTCAGATCGACGACCTCAGCCGCATCAAGGCGTTCGTGATCCTGGCCGCGGGCGCGCCGGCACGGGCGGACGCCGATGCGCTCGCCGATGAGCTGCGACAGTGGTGCAAGGGGAACCTGCGGCGCTACGAGTACCCGCACGTGATCGAGTTTGTCGAGGACGTGCCGCGCACGCCGACCGGCAAGATCCAGCGCTTCAAGCTGCGCGAGGGCGAGGAGGTCAAGGCGACGCTGGCAGGCGCCCCGGCCGAGGCTTAGACATCTCGGCGGTTGCGCGGGGTTTGCTCGCCCGGTATTCAGGAGGCATGCCTGAGACCATGATTCTTCCGCGGGTACTGCACCCGTTCGCGATGCCGGCGCGTCCCGCTGACCAGTTCCTCGAGATCGTGCGCGGCGAAGGGTGTCGCGTCTGGGACGCCGACGGGCGCAGCTACCTCGACGGCACGGCCTCGCTCTGGTACTGCGCGGCCGGCCACGGCCGCCGCGAGATCATCGATGCCGCCGCCGCGCAGCTCGGCGAACTCGAGGCCTACCACACGTTCGCCCGCTTCACCAACCGGCCCGAGGACCGGCTAGCCGCGCTATTGATTGACGAGTTGGAGCCGATTCCGGACGCACGGGTGCTGTTCACGTGCGGAGGGTCGGAGGCGATCGACTCGGCGATCAAGCTGATCCGTGCCGGCCACAAGGCCGCGGGCGACGGCGGGCGCTCGGTGTTCCTCAGCCGCCACTACGCCTACCACGGGGTGATGCTGGGCGGGACCTCGGCCGGCGGGCTGCCCGCCAACCGGGACCCGTTCGGGACCCTACTGCCCGACTTCTTCCAGGTCGACCGCGACAGCGTCGACGCGATGCGCGACGCGGTCGCCTACTACGGCCCCGAGCGGATCGCGGCGATCATGGCCGAGCCGGTGATCGGCGCCGGCGGCGTCTACCCGCCGCCCGAGGGGTACCTGCGGGGGCTACGCGAGCTGTGCGACGAGTGCGGCGCGCTGCTCGTGTTCGACGAGGTGATCACCGGCTTCGGGCGCCTCGGGTCCTGGTTCGCCTCCCATCACTACGGCGTGACCCCGGACGTGACGACCTTCGCCAAGGCGGTGACGAGCGGGTATCTGCCGCTGGGTGGCGTGATCGTCGGGCCGCGTCTGCGTTCCTGGCTAGAGGACGATCCCTCGTACCTGCTCGCCCACGGGGGTACCTATGGCGGTCACCCGACCTGCTGCGCCGCGGGGGTGGCCAACGTCGAGCTGCTGCGCGCCGAGGATCTGCCCTCGCGGGCGGCGGCCGCAGGCGCCCGATTGCGAGCGGGCTTGGATGGGTTGTCCGGGCATCCTGGTGTCGCCGAGATTCGCGGCGAGGGGTTGATGCAGGCGATCGGCCTCGCGGCGCCCCTGAATCAGGGGGCGTTCACCGAGGCGCTGCTGGCGCGCGGGGTGATCGGCCGCGGGCTGGCTTACGCCAACAGCGTGGCCTTCTCGCCACCGCTGATCATCTCCGACGAGGAGGTCGACGAGCTGGTCGCGGCGAGCGCGGCCGTGCTCGACGAGCTCTCCGGCTAGGTGGATGTGATTTGCGCCCGGTTCAGCGCTCGGCGCGGACCGGGTTCGTGAGCGTGCCCACGCCCTCGATGTACACCTCGACGGTGTCGCCACCCTTGAGGTAGCGCTCGGGCTCGCGCGACTGGCCCACGCCCCCCGGGGTGCCGGTGGCGATCACGTCGCCGAGCTCGAGCGTGACGCCGGCCGACAGGTAGACGATCAGGTCGACGACGGAGAAGATGAGGTCTGACGTGTTGGCGTCCTGCATGACCTCGCCGGACACCGTCGTGCGGAGGTCGATGTCCTCGAGGTCGACGCCGTTCGCCGACGCAATGCACGGACCCATCGGCGAGAACGTGTCGAAGCTCTTGCCGAGCGTGTACTGCTTAAGCGGCGTCTCGAGCTGAGCACGCCGGCCCGAGACGTCGTTGAAGGCCGAGATCCCGCCCACGGCGGCGCGCGCCTCGTCGCGGTCGGCCCGATAGACGGGCTGGCCGATCACCACGGCGAGCTCCCCCTCGTAGTCGGGGCGCGTCTCCTCTCGCGGAATCACGATCTCGGCTCGGTCGCCGATCAGCGACGAGGGCCAGATCGCAAACGCCACCGGGACCGACGGAATCTTTACGCCGGATTCCTCCGCGTGCGTGCGGTAGTTGAGCCCGATCGCGAGGATCTTCCCTGGGTGGACGGGGTGGAGCAGCTTGACCTCGGTCCGGTCGTATTTCGGACCCTCGGCAGTTTCGATCGCCACCCATCCCGCCAGGGTCGGCAGGAACCCCTTCGCATCGGCCGCGCCGGCGTCGGTGATGATCGTGTCGTCAAGTCTCCCGACCCGGGTCTCGCCGTTCGGGTCGACGAAGCGGACAGCCTGCACGCCTTCACCCTCCTTGTTCGTACCTATCGCCACGCCCGATTTCACGCCGAGTGCCGGGCCCGATTGTTTCTCGGTTCTTCGGCTGATTGCTATCATCCTGTGTCCGCCGCGGGGTGGAGCAGTCTGGTAGCTCGTCGGGCTCATAACCCGAAGGTCGCGGGTTCGAATCCCGCCCCCGCTACTAAGAAAGTCCTGGAAATCGCAGCAAAAGAAGAGCCCCGGCAGTCCGGGGCTCACGTCGTTTTCGGGCTCTGTCAAACGGTTGTCAAACGTGTCCCGCAGGCCGCGCTCGGCCCGATCGTTTGGCCCTGAGATCGCTGGCAGGCTAGGAGTCGCGGGTCGAGACGGTCTCGTTAGCGAACTTGACCAGGCCCGCGGCTTGGCGCAGGGCGGAGCGCAGATCGGTGGCGCTGATGTGGATCACACCGTAGTTGGCGGTGTCCTTGAGGTCGAGGAGCCGGCGTAGCTTCTTGGCGGCGTCGCGTCCTTGGGGCAGGATCTCGGCCAGAAGGGCCTCGGCAGCGTGGTGATCCTGCGATCGCGAGCGCCGGCCGAGGCGAGCGCAGCAGGCCGCGTCCGACGCCGCGATGCCAGCGAGGACGGCGAGGGACGCCGCCACGCTGGCGTTTCCCTCCTCTTCGAGATCGCTCGCGACCAACTCGGCGACTTCGAGGAACTTGCGCGCCTGCGTCATGCGTGTCGCGGCTTCCCGAGCACCGCATGCTTGCGCCCGTCCGGACTTGCGCGGGCTCATGCGGCTCGACGAGCGCGTCGGCTCTTGAGGACATCCGCGAGCTCTGGACCGGCCAACGTGACGGCGGTCTCCAGCACGGACGCGAGGAAGGGGTCTCGTCGTCGGGCGGCCAGCCGAAGTTGCTTGGGAGATAGCTCGGCCAACGAGGCATGGTTGCCGGACCATCGATGGATGCGTTCAGCGAGGGCGTGGACCTGCTCTCTCCACGCGGCGTCGTCTTCAGCTATGTCCTCGGGGCGGAGAATGAGGAGGTCGATGTCGCTGCGGATCGTACCGTCGCCGCGAGCGGCCGACCCGAAGATTGACGCGTGGATCGGCTGAATGGGCCACGCCTCGATATCTCCCCTCATACGATCAAAGAGTTCGGCGCGTAGATGCAGCAGGCGCTCGACCGCAGCGGCAGCCACGTGGTCTCGGTTGAGTGCGAAGAGCCAGGATGGCCCTGCCCGCTGCGCTGTGACAAGCCCCTGGTCAACAAGGCGATCCAGCACGAGACGCACACCCCGCTCTGAACCCCGTCGTGCGAGGCGGGCTACCTCGCGACCAGTCAGTGGCAGGCTGGTTTGAGCCAGCACGTCTAAAACCGGTCCGTCCAACGTTGGACAGACTGCCGAGTAAGGCTCGCTCAGGTCCATCGGAAATCTTCTGCCACAATCGGCAGAATACTATTCGAGTCGGCAACTTAATACCACTTGTCCCGCCCACCGAATGGGACGAGGCCCCGAGACCGGAACTCTCGTCATTTCAGGCACTGCCACGGAGTCTCATGTCCCGAGGGTCGCGGGTTCGAGTCTCGCCCTGCTATCGGTCGATCGATCGATCGAAGCCGACCAGGGCGTAGCACCGGAGGAGTCCTACAACCGGGCCGACGAGCTCTCGAGGGCCACGGCAAGGAGGCGTTCGTCATGAGGGCAAAGATTCGCCGCGATGGCCTGGTCAAACGCGCCAAACGCCGCCAAGGGGTGGGACCGGGCGCCCTGCTCTCCACGGCTGGACGAGCGACGCCGACGAAGATAGGCTCCTGCCTCGGGTCGGCGCGGCGTGCCAGCGTGACGTCCGCAACGGGGACCAGCAGGCGATAGCTGAGAGAGAAGACCGCTGCCATGGACGGAAGGCCTGGGCCTCGAGATCACCTGATCACGCAACCACTCGCGCGTGAGCTTCGTCGGCTGGATCCCGCGCTCATCGTTGAGGAAGGCCTCGACCCGGCTGAGGGTCCTAATCGCCTGGCACGACATGCGATGGCCGAAGTTGAGCGCGAGCTCGGCGGCAGCGAGTTAGCCGAAGAGCAAACCGAACGGCTCAACGGCATGCTGCGGCATCTCGCTAACGCTCGGGATGGATGGGAGGAGTCCGAGGTAGCGCTGCCTCCAAAGGTTCTTCTCGGGATCAAAGGGCGCTCACCGCTCGGCGATCCGTTGCCGCTCCCGCCATCGCCGGCAACCCCGTTTAGCCAGAGCGACCTACTGGTCAACGCCGAAGGGCAACCGAACATCGGCTCCGAGCTGAAGGCGGAGCTCGCGACTGCCGATTCGGTGGACCTCATCTGCGCGTTCGTGATTTGGACCGGAGTCCGCCACCTGAGGGACTCGATCGAGGACGTCGTGCGCCGCGGCGGCCGCCTCCGCGTGATCACGACGACCTACATGGGGACGACGGAGAAGCGGGCCGTCGACGAGTTGTTCAATCTCGGGGCCGAAGTCAAGGTCGCGATGGACGCCAGGACGACGAAGCTCCACGCGAAGGCTTGGCTCCTGGAGCGCGCATCCGGGTTGACCACGGCGTTCGTGGGTTCGTCCAACCTGTCTCACTCGGCGTTATTCGACGGCCTGGAGTGG
>Ga0335072_10017276_pt1 | contig 10209 bp, 8 predicted proteins | sample Lox_Sample_21_FD_206725 | JGI IMG/M metagenome (GOLD analysis project Ga0335072, IMG submission 206725) | Soil microbial communities from Loxahatchee National Wildlife Refuge, Florida, United States - Lox_Sample_2.1 | ecosystem: Environmental > Terrestrial > Soil > Wetlands | place: USA: Florida...
CGAGTCCGTGTCTCTTGAAGAATCCGCCGTAGTATGCGATGTAAGTGCTTTGATTGATCAACAAACCCTGATAATGCTGGACGCGCAGCGGTGTCAGCGCTTGTGCGTGCAGAGTTTGTGGCGCGACCAATCCGATCAACGCTAAAGCGATGCTTGCGGCGGCTGCGCGAATGCAAAGATTCGCCGACTTGCGGTGCATAAAGACCCCTCTTTATTTCAGCAATAGAGTTTCGCTTGATTGAGCTCCGTCGAGTGCGAGAGTACTTGTGTAGATGAACCGGCTTGCGTGGTAGAGTGAATGGCCGGTCATGAGAACGCGCCCATCGCTGCCGACGAGTTGAATTCCACGGTCGAGCAGCGGCGAGCCGACCGTGACATCGAGCGGATCCGCTTCTTCTTCCGTCGCCGACACGGCCCGGATCGTGATGTGCGCAAGCTTGAGCGACTGTCTGAGTTTGTTGCTCAACAGCAGGAACAGCGGCTGCTCGACGAGCTCCGCATCCGTAAGCTGTGCGTTGAGCTCGGAGGGAAGATAGCGATGATCGAGCGCGACGGGGAAGTCGTCGACGAACCGGAGGCGCTTCAGGTAAGCAACGAGCGTGCCGCTGGCGACGCCGAGCTCGGCTGAAAGCGACATGTCAGCGGCAACGAGCGTGCGCTCCAAAACCTTCGCATTGGCCGAGCCGCCTTCGAATTTCCAATCCTCGAAATTGCGCTCGAGGACGTCGAGTGGACCGCGAACCGGCCTGCGCGGGACGAACGTCCCCTTGCCGCGCTGACGCTCGAGTAGACCATCGGCGACGAGCTGCTGCACGGCTTGACGTACCGTCATGATGCTGACGCTGAATTCCGCCGCCAAGGCTGCGTCGGTCAAGGTACGAGGGTCGACGTCACCTTGCGCGATACGCCGTCGAAGCGTTTCCGCAATTTGGACCCAGAGCGGCTGGGCCGATTGGGGATTTACCTTCTCCAATTCATACCTCTAATAAAGTCTAGAGGTATTGCTACGCCTTTTTCGCCTACCGCGCAATATAGGCGAAATGCATACAGATGCGTCCTCTTTCCGCTAGGAGACCGATTGGGAACGCAGCATACGGGACGCCGGGCATGGTGCAATCCGATTCAGAAATAGTGGTCGTCGGCGGTGGGATCGTCGGCATGAGCTCCGCACTCGAATTACAGCGACGCGGCCGGCGCGTAACGGTGATCGAGCAGCACGAGGCCGGAGCGGGGACCGCCGCAGGCAGCGCGGGCTATCTCTCCGACTCGCACATTTTCCCGGTCGCCCGCGCCGCAACGCTCAGAGACATTCCTCGCATGTTGCTCGACCCGCTCGGGCCGCTCGTTATACGCCCGGCGTACGCACCGCACATGATCGGATGGGGCATGCGCTTCATCAGCATGCTCGGGCCTGCAAAAAACGCCGCCACGATCGAAGCGCTCGCTTCTCTGAACCGAACCAGCCTGGCGCGGCTCTTCGATCTTGCGTCGCGCACCGGCGCGCGCGAGTTTCTCTCACGCGAAGGCGCGCTGACCATCTGCAAAACGGACGCGGAATTACGCACGCAACAAGCCGACATTCCGGCGTATCGCGCTCATACGATTCCTGTGACGGCCGTTTCGCAAGCGGATATTCGCGAGCTGGAGCCGGCAATCGACACGAAAATCGCGGGCGGCCTGTTCTTTCCTGAGGAAGCGCGCTGCAACGACCCAAGCGCGTTCGGACGTCAACTCGCAGCGGCCTTCATCGGCAACGGTGGATCGGTTCTTCAAGCCAGAGCGGTCGCGCTTTCGCAACAAACCGATCGCAGGTGGAGCGTTCGGCTCGAAAATGTCTCCGATGTTCGCGCGGACGTTGTGCTCGTTTCGGCCGGCGCCTGGTCGAAATTGTTATTGCGTCCGCTCGGGTATACGGTGCCCCTCGAAGCCGAGCGCGGCTATCACCTCATGCTTCCGCAACCGGGCGTGCAGATTCGAAGGCCTTTGGTCTTTGCGGGAACACGCTTTGCGGCGACGCCGATGCGCGCCGGGCTGCGACTTGCCGGAACGGCCGAATTTGCAGGCCTCGACGCTCCGATGAACGCTCGGCGTTCCGACATCCTCTTCGACCTGGCCAAGCCGTATCTGCCGGGACTGCAACGCGACGGCGCAAGCCGCTGGATGGGCCGCCGGCCGACGTTTCCCGATTCGCTGCCCGCGCTCGGCAAAGCCGCACGACACGAGAACTTGTTCTTCAACTTCGGGCACCAGCATCTCGGGTTTACGCAGTGCGCGATCTCCGCCGACGTCATCTCCGACCTCATCTGCGGCAAGAGCCCGGAGATCGACGTCCGGCCCTTTGCGCTCAGCCGTTTCGAAGCTAATCTCCGCCTATGAGATACGCTCTGTACGGTCGCATCGTTCTCGGCCTCTCTGCGGTCGTATACGGCATCGCCGGACTGCTCTGGAGCGACTCCGTCGCGTGGCAGCTCGCGCATTTATTCTCGCTGCTGATCAGCACTCCGATTGCCTGGTGCCTTGCGATCGCGCAAGCCGTTTTCGGCGTCGGCATCGTGTTCGATCGAAGCGAACGCGTTTCTTCGATCGTCCTCGGCATCATCTACACTCTGTTCGCGCTCTCGTCGGTTCCCGGCATGGTCGCGGCGCCGCTGGATCCCGGCCAGTACGTCAATTTCGGCGAGCAGCTCTCGCTCGCATGCGGCGCGCTCGCGGTTTACACGTTCGGCGAAGCCAGCGCGGAACGCGCGACAAGGCTCGGGCGAATCGCGCGCATCGTGCTAGGCCTCTGCACTCTTTCGTTCGCGTGGGCGCAGGTTGTCTATCTTCAATACACGGCTAGCTTGGTTCCGGCGTGGATTCCGCCGAGCCAGGTGTTCTGGACGTGGCTTACGACGATCGCATTCGCTCTCGCCGGCATCGCAATGCTCATCAACGTGCAGGCGCGGCTCGCGATGCGGTTGACAACTCTAATGATCGCGCTCTTCGGCATCATCGTCTGGGTGCCGCACATCCTGGCGGAACCCCACAAGCTGCAAAACTACGACGAGATCAGCTCGAACTATTTGATGGCAGCCGCCATCTGGCTCGTCGCCGAGGTGCGCTCCTTCTAGTCAACCGGCCGCAGCGAGGCGATCGTTTGCGCGAAACCGTTCGCGAAATCGGTGGGATACATCCCGACGCCGGCGGTTATGCACGTGCCTGCAAAATTCTTCGCGTTGCACAATAGCCAGCGGCCGCGATTGACGATGAACGACGCGGCTGGATACGGAAACCCTTTCGCGCCGAGGTTCGGCGTTGGACCGGTGAGCTTGAGACTGGGGCCGTTGTAGTGATCCTGCGAATACAGCGTGATCAACGGTCCGTTCGGTGCGGAACGTGGTTGCGGCGTCGGTGCGAATTGCGCGCTCGCTGAAGCGCCGAGAGCCAGCGCAAACGAGAGAGCCGCCAGCCCCATGCGAACGTTGTTCATGTTACGAGGATTCTTGAGGGCTAGCCGATCTCCCTGATTTGCGCGTCACTGAGTGCACGCACGAATTCCGGCAACGTCGCGAAGTGTAAGGGGCTCAAAATGCTCTGCTGATTGCCTTGGCCTTCGGCGATCGCCCACAGGAGGAAATCGCGTAAGGCAGCCGCTTCTGCGGGATCGTGCTGTTTGGCGGCCACGATCGCGTACTCGTAGTTGACCAGAGGATACGCGTTCGCACCCGGGGCGAACACCAGGCTCAACCGCTCGTCTTTCGGCGTCCGCGAGCTGAGCTGCGCCGCAGCGGAGCGTACCGTGTCGGGATTCGCAGCGATGAACTTTCCCGCTTGGTTCTTCAGTGTTGCTACGCCGAGTCGCGCGGTCGCAATTTCTCCGGTGAAGCTGCTTCCGATGTAGGCAATTCCATACGGCGTTGCAGCAAGCGAGTTGACCATCCCGGCGTTGCCGGTTGCGCCTTTCGCGCCCGGCACCGCCGGCCACGCGATATCTGTCCCGTAGCTCGGGCCGTCTTCCCACGAATTGGTTGAGAACGTCAAGTATTGGCTGAAAATGAACGAATCGCCGGAACTGTCGTTGCGATGGATCGGTACGATCGCTTGTCGCGGCAGTTGCACGCCGGGATTCATCGCGACGATCGTAGCGTGATCCCAGGCACGAATCGAGCCCGTATAGATACCCGCCAGCGTCGGTCCATCGAGCTTCAAAGCCGCATCGTTCAGTCCGGGCAGATTATAGGTGACGAGCTGCGACGAAATTGCGAGCGGGATGTTGAGCATGCCGGGTGTCGCGCTCATTTGCTCGTCGGTCATGTACGCGTCGGATGCGCCGATCTGTACCGCTCCCGCAATGGCTTGCGAAATCCCCGCGCCCGAACCGGTTGCCGCGGTCGTCACGTGCACGGCGGGTGAGACACGGCGATATTCCTGTGCCCACCTATTGAATAGCGGATACATCAACGTCGAGCCCGTTACTTTGATCGTCTGCATGCCGGCACCGCGGGCCTCAGGCGCACCGAGCGCCACGCCGGCAGTCGTGCATGCGACAAGCCGAATTGCGCTGCGCCGGTTCATGAGGGCACCGCCACGGGTTGCCCCGAGCCTTCGCCTACAGCGGATTCCCTGCCGATCGTATCGAGGTTGACGCCGGTCGTCTCGATGCGATACGCCCACGTCACCCAGGCTCCAAGTAACGACGTTACGACCAAAATCAGCAGCAGCATTTGCTGGCCGATACCCTTGAGCAAGATCGGAAACATGAATGCCGTCAGAACCGCGCCGACTTTTGCGAACGCCGCCGCGAAGCCCGCTCCCGACCCGCGAATTGCCGTCGGGAAGACTTCCCCCGCGAGCAGATATGTTTGCGCATTCGGGCCCAGATCGGTCATGAAGTTGAAGAACATGACCCCCATGAAGATCAAGAATATCTTCCCGAACCCGTCCGCGTAAACGGAACAGGACGCAATCAATAGCCCCACTGCGCAGCCGATGAAACCGAATATCTGCAGCTTAATGCGACCGACACGGTCTGCCAAGATGACCGCGAAGCTGATGCCGACCAGGAGCATCGACGTTATGAGCGCGCTGCCCTTGGCCGCGAGAATGTCCTTGGCGATGATGTCGCTCGTGCTGCGAATGTGATCGGGACCGCCGCCGAATGCAGCTGCGAGCAGCGTCGGCGTAAAGATGCCGATCCCGTAGGTACTGAGGTCTTGCAAGAACCACGGAACCGAGGCCAAGATCGTCGCTCTCAAATTTTGCTTGTTGAAGAGGGCTGCGTAGTTGAGCTTTTCGGAATGCGCATCGGCCCGCTCGAGTTTGATTTCCTTTGGAAACCGCGGCGTGCGCCGCAGCAACCGATGCGCCATATCTTGGGCACGCTCGTGATGGCCACGAACGAATAGCCACGATGCGCTCTCGGTGATGTAGAAACGCCAAACGGTAACGACGAGCCCAGGCAGCAGCGCCGTGGCGAACATCCAATGCCAAGCTTCGAGCGACGGATTCGCTTGCAAGACCAGCCAGCCGACGCCCGTCCCGGCTAGCGCGCCGACAGCCTGAAACGCAAACGCCGCGATGACCAATTGACCGCGACGCGCGCTCGGGGTGCTCTCGGAGATGATCATGTGCGCAGTCGGGTAGTCGCAGCCGAGCGCGACGCCGGTGCAAAAGAGGCAGATGACGAGTGGCCAGAATCCCGGTACGACCGTCAAAATCGCCAGGAACACCATGAAGATGACCATTTCGACGACGAACATGCGTTTGCGCCCGAAGACGTCTGAAAGACCGCCGAGTGATACCGCGCCGATCAAGATGCCAAAGAGCGTTGCCGCGCTTACGATGCCGCCTTGGCCGGCATCGAGATGGAATTGCCGTGCGATCAGCGGCAGCGCGATGCCCGTCATGAAGACGACAAGGCCTTCGAAAAATTTTCCGGCAGCTGCCAGCGACCAAATGAGCCATTGCATGCCCGTCATCGGTGTCGAACCGACCGGCGTACCATCGGGCCATGTCGGAACCATATCGATATAGTCCTGAACGGTGCGCGCCCGAGCACCGCCGTTCATCCGTTCGTCAATCATCAATTCCCCCGCGTGTAAGCGTTTGGCAATCGTATGTTGCCATACGAATTCGCGGGAGTCGTTTAACGTCGCTTAAGTGAATATTAAGGCGCGCGGCAAAGCGGGTTCATCGCCGAGGGCATGTGACCCGAGATCTCAGGTAGCCTGCACCTTGTCCCTTTCCGCAGCGAGATACTGATGCACGAATGCGATGGACATGCTACCTTCGCCGACGCCGGCCGCAACGCGCTTCACGGATCCCGCACGAACGTCGCCCGCGGCAAAGATCCCGGGAACACTCGTCTCCAGAATATACGGAAAGCGCTCGAGCGGCCACGCGTCGGTCTTTGCCTCCCGTCCGGTAAGCACGTAACCCCGCTCGTCGCGTAGAATCTCAGGTGGAAGCCACGCGGTCTCCGCATCTGCGCCGATGAGAACGAACAGCGCAGAAGCATCGCGTGTCGTCGTTTCGCCGCTCGCGCTATCGGCGACGACGATTTTTTCGAGATGATCGTCTCCGATTGCATCGACCACCTCCGAGCGCGTCTCGATGCGAACATTCGGCTTCGTCTTCAGCTGCTCGATCAGATAGTACGACATGCTGGAGGAAAGCGAAGGCCCCCGCACGAGCAGCGTCACCGAGTTTGCGACATTCGAGAAGTTGATCGCGGCTTGACCTGCGGAGTTGCCTCCACCGACGAGATACACGTCGCCGCCATGCACGAATCTCGTTTCGCCCGGCGCAGCGCCGTAGTAAACACCGCGACCGCTCAAACGTTCGAGCGACGCAACGTTCAGCTGACGCCAACAGACGCCAATGGCAAGGATGATCGAGTCCGCGCGAATGATGTCGCCGCCGTCGAGCACGAGCGTACGCGAGAGAGCACCAATGCTTTCGACGGTTCGCGTCACGACGATCTGCGCACCAAGGCGCGTAGCCTGCTGGAGCGCGCGGTGCGCGAGCTCGTCACCCGAAATCCCGAACGGGAAACCCAAGTAGTTCTCGATGCGTGAGGACGTACCGGCTTGGCCGCCCGGCGCTTCCTGCTCGAGCAGAATCGTGCTGAGCCCTTCAGATGCTCCGTACACCGCGGCTGCAAGACCCGCGGGCCCGCCACCGACGATTGCGACGTCGTAGGCGCGCGTCTGGGCCGGGAACACGCACAATCCAATCGCGGTCGCAATGTCGCGAATCGCCGGCTTGACGAGAACGCTCCCGTCTCGCAAGCGCACGCGCGGATTCGGCTCGCCGTCCTTCGGAACGATCGCATCGAATTCGACCGAGTTGCGTTGCAAGAACTCGCGCAGCCGGCGCGCGTCATCATCCCACTGCGGGGCGATGACGGCGATCGGCAAGGTTGATGATGCGGCGAGTTCCTGAAGACCCTCGACGCGTTGCAATGCCAAGGCCGTGACGGCTTCAACGACTTGTGGAGCCGTCGTCGAAAGGGCGCGAAATTCACGCAACTCGATGCGGATGACGCGTGAAGCGTCGATGGCCCTGAAATTTGCGAACGACGGCGTGTCGAATGCAACAGGGGGCTCACCGAACGGCTCGCCCGGGCCGCGTGTAGCAAAAATACGCTCGACGCCGTCGGCCGTCTTCGTCCCCTGGATCCGGCCCTCGACCACGACAAAGAATGCGCGGCGCGGATCCCCTTCATAAACCGCGTACTCTCCCGCCAACAAACGGATATCGGCGCTGGTGGCCGCGATGTGGTCGAGAGCCTCGTCGGACACGGTCGAAAACAAAGGGATGTTGCGCAATTCATCGCGCGTGAACATGAAGATCGACTCTTAGCTCGACGGGTCTCTTGACCCTCGCATCCGAAGAGCGCCGCAAACATTGGAGGTGAAATCATGAAAAGAACGATGGTCCTGTGCGCGGTGCTCGCGCTTCTCACGCCGGTATTCAGCTCCCGTGCGGACGGGCAGACGCCAAGCTCGCGGATCGTCGTTCACGACGAGGCCCAGCTCCCGCGATTCTCCTATCCCGTTACGATGGCGCCATCGGCTCTTTTGGTCGCCGACGACGCGACCTTTGCTCCGTTCGCAACCGCGGTCGGCAAAGACGTCGACAACACGCTGCGTGACTATGACATACAGGATCGCGCGTCGCTGCGCGATTTCGTTCAGACGAAGCTGGCAATACAGTTGCTGGCACATGACAACGAGGGCGCTCGCGCGACCCTCGCTACGCTTCGATCGGATCAATCCAAGCCGGAGCTCAAGCTCCTCACGGGACGGCTCACGCTCGTGAAACTCGACGCCGACGCTCAGGCTCAAGCCCACCCGGGGACGCAAGCGGAGCAGTACGTCGCGGACCTCGATCGCGCATCCGTGAGCGACCTACCGTGGAATGTCGTTCAGGATGCCATCAAGCAGAATTTTGCTTTCGAAAGCACGACCACCAAAGACTCGATCGTCGGCTACATCAAGCACGAGCTCGACCCTATCGCGGCAAAAAGCGGAACGCTCGACGGCCCCTCGGCGCGCCTGCTCGTGGAGGCCCGCTCGCAGATCATGTTCGCGCTCCCGCTGTTTGCAGCCGACGTTACGGTACTCAAGGCGTACATCGCGCAGCACAACGTCGTCAAACCCGACATCTGGGCAAAGCGCGACGTAACGCTCAAGGCATCGCAGATCAAGAAACCGGTCGTTATCGGCATCTGGGATTCCGGCGTCGATCCTTCGGACTATCCAGATCAAATGTACGTCGATGCGCACGGACGGCACGGGATCGCCTTCTCCGATCAAGGCTATCCATCATCGTCATATCTATACGTCTTGCCGGCGAGCACGCAAGCGAAGTATCCGACGCTGGTCAAGTTGTTTTCCGGGATTTCCGATCTGCAGTCTGCGACCGACTCGCCGGATGCGGAAGCCGTCATGAAGTATCTACGCTCGCTCTCCGTCGATCAAGCTGCCGCGTTCCAGCGCAACGCCGATCTTATCACCGAATATGCGCACGGCTCGCACGTTGCCGGTATTGCGCTGCGCGGAAATCCCGGTGGGCGCGTCGCCGTCGCGCGATTCGATGACGACCTGCCGACACTGCCGTTCGCGCCGACGCTGGCGTGGACGGACCGCATGTCCGCGGACTTCGCCGCCACGGGCGCGTACTTCCGCGCGAATCACGTTCGCGTCGTCAACATGAGCTGGGGCGATCAAGTCAGCGAGTTCGAACAGTGGATTGCCAAGACCGACAAGATCTCCGATGCCGACGCGCGCAAAGCGAAAGCGCAGCAGCTTTTCGCAATCTGGCGCAAAGCCATAGAAAACGTAATCGCCACGAATCCGCAAACGCTGTTCGTTGCCGCAGCCGGAAACGCCGACGCCAACGCGACGTTCGTGCAAGACGTCCCGGCTTCGCTCAAAAACCCGAATCTCTTAGTCGTTGGCGCGACAAATCAGGCGGGTGACGCGACCGGATTTACGAGCTATGGCCCCACGGTGGCGGTGTTCGCCGACGGATTTCACGTCCCAAGCAAACTCCCCGGCGGCTACGTCGTGAAGTTTTCCGGTACATCGATGGCGTCGCCGAACGTCACAAACTTGGCTGCCAAGCTCTTCGCACTCGATCCATCCTTGACGCCGACTCAAGTGCGTGCGCTGATCGTCAAGGGAGCAACGCTGAGTCCCGACGGAAAGCGCAAGCTGATGGACGAGAAACGCAGCGTGCAGCTTCTCGCTGCGATGAAGCGGGCCCGATGACCCAGTGACGCGCAGCGTCGCCATCATCGGTGCCGGCGCCTCAGGCATCTGCGCGGCACGCTATTTCAAGGAAGCCGGGTTCGACGTCACGGTTTTCGAGATTGGCAGCAAGGTCGGCGGTTTGTGGTGTTTCGAGAACGACAACGGCCTTTCGGCCGCGTATCGAACGCTGCACATCAACACGGCGAAAGGGCTGACGAATTTCCGGGACTTCAAATTTCCGCCGGAAACGCAGCACTTTCCCGATCACCGCGATATGTACGCCTACTTCGAACGGTTCGTCGATCACTTCAAGCTTCGATCGCTGATTCGCTTCAAGACACGCGTGGTGCGCGTTTCGCCGAGCAATCGCGTTCCGGGCGAGCGCTCACCCTGGATCGTCGAGACGGAGGACGGTAACCGCGAGACGTTCGACGCCGTCGTGGTAGCGAGCGGGCATCTAAGCGTTCCTCTC
>Ga0335072_10017277_pt1 | contig 10209 bp, 6 predicted proteins | sample Lox_Sample_21_FD_206725 | JGI IMG/M metagenome (GOLD analysis project Ga0335072, IMG submission 206725) | Soil microbial communities from Loxahatchee National Wildlife Refuge, Florida, United States - Lox_Sample_2.1 | ecosystem: Environmental > Terrestrial > Soil > Wetlands | place: USA: Florida...
CACGCGCACGTAACGACCATGTGTCAGTCCATTCCATGGCTTGCCTGACCGCCTCGTAGTCTGCGGCGCCTAATCCGCCAAACATCTTCAGAAAGGGCGTGCGACCCTGCTCCACAAACTGCCTGACGGTGAACGGAAATGGCACCTCGACGTTCTGCGGCACGAAGGCCACCGATCTTGCAATTTCCCGCTGCCTCAAAGAATCGAGCGGCCTCGATTTCAGAGTCACGCCTCCGCAGGTGGGAGTGAGCGTCCCGGTTGCCAGGCGCAACAGTGTCGTCTTACCCACACCGTTTGGGCCGATCAAAGCGATGCATTCGTTCTCGCAAATAGTGGCATCAAGATCGCTGATGACGTTATTTTCCCCATAGGCAAAGTCAGCGTGCACGAACTCGATCAGAGGCCTCATAACATCACCTCCTGCTTCGTTTTTCGCAACAAGTACAGGAAGAAGGGGCCGCCGATTAAGGCAGTCAACACACCTACCGGTAACTCCGCGGGGGCAATTGCGGTGCGCGCTACCGTGTCCGCAATAAGGAGAAAGAGCGCCCCGGCCAGCGCCGTTGCCGGCAACAGCCGCATATGATCCGGTCCAAGCACCATGCGCAGCATGTGCGGGACGATCAGACCGACGAAGCTGATAAGCCCGCCCAGAGCCACTGCCGCCGCGGTCAGAATCGATCCGATCACGATGACGGCAATGCGTATCTGCTGCACCGATAGACCAAGATGGGCCGCATACTCCTCGCCTAGGGCCAGTGTGTTGAGATTGCGAGCCAAGGGCACCGATCCCGTAAGTCCAATCGCCAGCATTGCAGCTACAATGGCCAACTGTGGCCAGGTCGGTTGGGCGATGGTTCCATGCAGCCACGAAGCCAACACACGCATATCCGTTCCGAAGTCGCGGTCCAACACCTCCACAAAATACGACGAATAGCTCAACATGGTGCTGACCGCGAAGCCCGCCAACAGCAGCGCCACCACCGGCGTACGGCCATCCACGCGCGCCAACCAGTACACAAGAGTGATGGACCCCAGTGCACCCGCAAAGGCCAGAATCGCCGTGGCGCTGAATCCCGCCACGGAAACCGGCGGCAGAAGGAATACGCCAATCGAAGCGCCACACACGGCTCCGCCCGAAGATCCGATAACGTATGGATCGGCAAGAGGATTGCGGAAGAGTCCCTGGAACAGAAGACCGGAAACGGAAAGCGCGCTGCCGACAAGAAGTGCGGCTACGATGCGAGGTAGCCGGATGGCGAAAAGAATTACGCGCTGGTCTGCGGAGAGCGATTTTCCGCCTATCACGCTTCCCATCAAGTGCCATACCGGCACATGAACGGCGCCCACCCCCGCGGCAACCAGTGCCGCAAGGACGAGCAACACACCGAGTATCGCCAGCAGCCAGCGATGGCGATACTCCCGCATCCAGCCGTGAGGGGATTCCACGCAAGCTTCGGTCACTTCCCAAACCACGATTCACCTCCGAGCGAGAACTTCATCCCCAGCCGGAACGTGAACGTAAGCGACGGATAGCCGAATGCTTCGCTGTAGTGCTCGCTCAATAGGTTTTGGAAATTGCCTTCAACGGCAACGTACCGGTTCGCCTGATAGCTGGAGGTCAGATCAAAACGCTGATACGCGCCGTCGAGATTCCGGTTGGGTAACAACAGCGAATTGCCGCCGTTGGAGTCGGTCAGATAATCGCTGTCGTCGCGGCTTCCCACCAGTGTGCCGCGCAAACTTGCGAAAAGACGGCTATGACGGTAACCCGCTTCGAAATAGCCTGTATGTGGAGGTATCCGGAACGGACGTGCGCCGATCAGCGGAGAATAGATCCCAATCGGCACAGTGGGAAAGTTCGGATTGAAGCTAGGCCCAATAGCATCGCTCGTAAATGAGCGTTGAATCCTCGCATCAACGTAGGTATATCCAGCGCGGGCGAAGATATCGCGCGTGACTTGGTATTCGATCTCTGTTTCAATGCCCTGGGCGCGATACGCCTGGGAGTTCACCGTCGCACCATATGCTGTCGCGGCGGCAATCGCGCTGGGCACGCCAAGATCAATAAGGCCCTGCTGCGGGATATATTCGATACCGTTCGTGAACTCGTTGTGAAACAGTGTCAGGCTGAGGCGGCTGCGACCGTCGAGCAGCAGTTGATCCACGCCGCCGTCGTACGCTCTTGAATTCTCGGGACCAATGACAGCAACGTGGTATTGGGAGATGAGCTGGTTTCCACCGGGTAAGCCTGCGAGCAAGGCATAGAGCGAATCGAGCTGATCGAAGACGGCGGGCTCCTTGATTCCTTCACCGAAACTGGCGCGGAGCTTGGTGCCGCTAAAGAGTCTCCCTGCGCTTCCACGCGCCGCCTGCCAGGCGAGCGAGGCGCGCGGAATGCCGGCAAGCCCGAAGAGACCGTTGTCTTCGATCCCGCCGCCTAGCGTATAGAACAAGCGGTTGAATATGTCTCCGTGAAGCTGAAACGTGTGGCTATAGTTACCACGCTCGATCGAACTCGCCGGACCACCCGAGTAGCCGCGTTCATCCTCGTAGCGAAATGCCATCAATCCGAGGAGATGCGGATTGAAGCGGTAATCCGACTGCGCATAGACGAAGTCCTTGTCCGTCGAGCCTGGGTAAGTATACGGATACGGCGGACCATCGTTTGATTCGAGTGCCTGGCCGCTGACCGTGTATCCGTTCGCTCCGCTAACGGTGACCGGCGCTCCGAGCGTGTAGCCGGATTCCGGCGTTCCTGCCGGTGCAAACTGGGTGTACAGCGATCTCAGCCGCAGGCCGCCGTAACGCACCAAGTTGTGCCATTTTGCTGTGGTCCTGTCTTCCCAAGTTACGCCGAAGTAGGCATCTTCATTGGCTTGCTCGGCCTCGGTGGGGATGCCATAGAGCTGAAGCGCGCCCGGCTGTCCCGAAGCAACCTGGTCATGGTGTACGGTGACGCGCAGGCTGGAGGTTGGAGATATATCCAAGCCATAGTTTCCCGTGAATGTGCCGTTGTGATACTCGTCGTCTAGAATCGAATTGCTGCTGTCGAAACGTGAGTAGTCTGAGAAATAATCGACCCTCTTATACTTGCCGCCAGCGGCTCCTTCCTGGTGATAGGTTCCGAAGTTCCCCCCATCGATTAGGTAAGTCAACAAGGGAAGCCGAGTACTTCCTCTCGCTGTGGTGAGACTGATGACACCGGCCAGTGCATCCGATCCGTAGAGGACACTGTTTGGGCCACGAAGGACCTCAACCTGCGCAACTGCAGCGCTCGCAAAATTGGCGAATTCCACCGCACCTCCAATATCGTTCACCGGGATTCCATCGATCAGAACCTTCGTGGCATCGCCAAGACCATTGGCGCCGACACAGCAGCCACGGATGAAAACAGAAGTCGTTCCTCCAGCCTGCCCCGTTTGCGTGACCTCAAGTCCCGGCACAAACCGTAGCCCCTCCTGAATATCGCGTGTGCCCTGATAATCGTCCGGGTTCAAGACCGTCACCGCGGCGCCGAGTTGCGTCTGCGGAGTGGGCGCGCCCGTGGAGGTAACCGTAATCTGCTCGGAAAGAGATGCGACCGGAAGAACAATATCTGTGGTCAGCTCGTGTTCATTGCTTGTTGTATCGATCAATTTTTCCACGGTGCTGAATCCGGAAGCCGATACACGCAGAAGCCAGCCTGGGCTTGGATTACGCGCAATGACAAACTGGCCGTTCGAACCGGTGACCACGGATGCGATGGGAACTCCGTGTTCGAGAAGCTCCACTGTGGCGTTTGGAATGAATGCGCCAGACTGGTCGCATACGGTGCCACGCAAGTTGTTGCTCGGTGCGGCCAGAGCAACGGTGGTGAAGGCAAAGATGAGACCGCTGGTCCATCTCAGGAAACGTAGGCGCGAAGATCGGAACATGGTTTTCCCCTCGGAATTTCCAGCAGGACCGGTCTCCTGACTCGCGCCTCAACAGCAAACGGCTGCCTTCCCGGAGTCGTCTCCAGTGGCCAACAAGCCGCGCCTCTTCGCTCACAGTTACGGGGTAGTGGCGGATTCGCACCGCGCTTCCCGATCATCCCGCTGTCATCTGTCAATGGTTTGCGATGGCATTGCCATCGCCCGGATGAAATTGCTTCGCTAGCTCCTCCAATGCATCGAAGGCAACCGGACTCGGAAGATCGACCCGGTCGTCCACGTAATAAACTCGGTTGATCTTGACCGCCGGAAGATTCTCCCATCCGGGCCGCTCTCGAATCTTTTCGATCGACACCCTCGATCCCCGTATCAGCAGCAACGCTTCGGGCGCCCTTGCCAATACAGTTTCGAGACTCACCTGCGGCCACTCTTGTGGCAGGTCACTGGTGATCGAATGTCCGCCCGCGATTTCGAGCAAGTCCGTGATGAAGGCGTGTTTGCCAATGGTGATAATCGGGTTGTACCCCACTAGCATCAGGATGCTTACCACCGGTTTGCCGCTTACCTCGCGTTTCACCGCGGCTACGCGTCTGCGCAAGCTGGCAACCAGCGTTTTCGCAGCATCTTCGCGGCTCAGTGCTTGTCCCAGGCTCGTAATCGACTGATAGATTCCTTCGACGCCGTGCGGCGCGATCACAAACACTGGGATCCCTAATCTCTGCAACTCGTCTACCGTCTCTGGACGGCTCATCTCGGCGCTCTCCAACACGAGGTCGGGATGCAACGAGACGATTGTTTCGATCGAGGGCGACTCAATCGATCCCACGCTTGGCTTCGTCCTCGCCTCCGCCGGATACTTTGTGTAGTCCGTCACCGCGATCACATCCGCTCCGGCGCCAAGCGCATACACATCGTCCACAACGCTGGGCATCAAACACACCAACCTGTGAGGATGCTCCGGAACTACGACACGCCGGCCCAACTCATCTGTGACGGTCCGTGCGCACCATGCGGGCAGGGCGACACAAAAGACAAGCAATGCGCACAATTGCTTCATGCCGGCACCCCTACGCCATGGGCTCGCCGGGCGGCCGTAATCAGCGATCTGGCCAGGATGGGATTCGCTCGAAAATGAAGATGCACATAGCTTGCGAGCACATTTTTGAGTTGATATCCCTCCGGCTCCTCGCGTCCTGAGAGTGAGTACTTGAGGTGATATGCGGTCGAGATTGCGCCGTCCGCTCGAACTCGGGAGCAATGAAAGCTGTGTCCACGCACCTTTGTCCCTTTCTCTCCAAGTAAGCAGTCCTCGACGAATTCCACCTCTACATAGCCGAAGTGCACCAACCGCGGGGTCATTTCGAACTCCATCGGTAGCAGCCCGGTCATGGTGTAGTTGTGTCTAGCAAGCGTGGTCAGCGACTTTCCGAGGTAGATCATGCCCCCGCATTCTGCATACAACGGTTTGCCGGCTTTCGCGAACGCGCGAATGTCGGCGCACATCGATGCATTTCGGCTCAACCCATCCGCATGCAACTCGGGGTAGCCGCCTCCCAGATAAAGGCCGTCGAGATTTGGTGGTAGCTCCGCATCCGCCAGTGGGCTGAATGGAACGATCTCCGCGCCGTTCTCTCGAAGCAGATCGAAATTATCCTCGTAATAAAACGAGAACGCCTTGTCTCGCGCAACACCGATTCGCACCCGCGTCTGTCCGAAAAACAACACCGGAATGGCTTCGCGTTCTGCCTTAGCACTCGGGCAAACGAGATTGAGCAATGGCGCCAGATCCAGCGACTGCTGTCCCGCTTGCGCAAATGCAGCACGCCGATTCTCGACCGAAGTTGTCTCTTCCGTCGTTTGCAGCCCCAGGTGTCTCTCGGGAATCGCAAGCGCCGGGTCGGTTGGCAATCGCCCTAACAATGGAGTCGCCGTAACAGAACCGATCGCCGTCTCAAGCAAGCTATAGTGACGGTCGCTCCCTACGCGGTTCAGCACAATGCCTGCGAATTGCAGCTCCGGATCGAAGCTCTCGAAGCCCTTAACCACTGCCGCAATGCTGCGTGCACTCTTGCCGGCGTCGAGTACCAGCACCACAGGCAGACCGAGGAGTTTGGCGATCTGCGCAGCGCTGCCATCTTCGCCACCGCCGGCCACTCCGTCGTACAACCCCATCATGCCTTCCACAATCGCGGCGTCTGCATCGCGGCTCGCTGACGTGAAAATTGTGCGATTCGCTGAGTCATTGAGCATCCATGTGTCCAGATTGCGCGACGCCCGCCCGCAGATCGTGCTGTGGTGGCCCGCATCCAGGAAGTCGGGGCCGCACTTGAACGGCTGTACGCAATAGCCACGCTCTCGCAATGCCGCCATCAGTGCCAGCGCAACCGTGGTCTTGCCCACGCCGCTCGCGGTTCCCGCAACTATGAAGGCGATCATCGCCGCGTTCCGATCGTTCCCTTGAGCGCCAGGGGAAGTCCGGCCACCAGCAGCACTACATTGTCGGCAATGGCCGCCACTCGTTGGTTCAGTTCGCCCAGCGCATCTCGAAACCTGCGCCCTGCCGGGTAAGGCGGCACTACCCCGCTGCCAACCTCGTTGGAAACCAGCACTGCCGATGCAGGCAGAGCACGCAACGCTTCCAGAAAATCCTCAATGCGTCGAGCTGTGCAAACCGGATCGGACTCCCCTGTGCCTTGAAGGTTCGCGACAAAAACCGTCAGGCAATCGACCAACATCACGTCGAACCCCGCCGCGTGCTCGGCAATCACTTGTCCGAGTTCTAATGGTTCTTCAAATGTCCGCCAATGGTTCGGACGCTCCTCGCGATGACGGCGGACCTTCTCCACCATCTCCGCATCGAGAGGTTGCGCCGTCGCTACGTACGCCACGCGCGCAGCCTTTGCTGCGAGCTCCTGCGCCCAGCGGCTTTTGCCGCTGCGAACGCCACCGAGCACGAGCGTGACCGTTTTACGGTCCGTCTCCTGCATACAATACCTCTGCCCGCGGAGCATGACTCCACAGGGACAGCGGGATCAAATAATAGGCAGCTTTCTCATGGCCGGTGTGTTGTTTTGCCCGGCAGGGGAATGCTCTCCAGCTCTCCCATCGAAACTGGATCAAGCCCAGATTGGCATCCGGCCGGTCTCCTGACTCACGCATCTTCGAATTCGAGATACCTTCCCGGGCGATTCGTAAAACCCAGCCCTTGCGGGCGTCAACCCAGTGGTGCTACTTCTCGAATTCTCCGCGTTTACAGTTGCGGGGCAGTGCCGGATTTTCACCGGCTTCCCGAACACCAGATGCTCCGTCTTATACCTGTTTTTAGGTTACGGAGTCAAGGAAGGCGCATAGACCTCCAATCGGAAAGCGATCCGAAATCTCTTCGGATCGCTTTCTCAGCCTTCCATGGTCCTCTCGAGTGCTTCTTGATCCCTCATCGAGAAGACGCCGTTTTCGCTCGACTGCCCTGTGTAGGGCCTGTGTTCTTAGAAAATGGCTGGCTGGGACGGGGGCTTCGTACCGAAAATGGAGCCAGTGGGCAGAGGTTAACAGGGCAGAGGTCGCAGCAAGGTTAAGGACACAAAAAGGCGTGCTGAGTGTGCCTTAGAGCGCTCAAAGGAGCCATCCGTTGCGCCTGGTTTCAACGAGTTACGCGTTTCCACCTTGCTGTTACGGCAGAAATCACCATCGACCGAACAAGATCACTAACAGCGAACGTGGCAGCTGCAGACAGTTTCCCAAACCTCACTGGAAATCGCGGTCCGGTGAGGAGCTTGCATCTTCAGCGCTGTCAACGCTCCGACAAACAACTGCGGTTCCTGAGGCGCCATCCTGAAAGCTAGCCGAAAGACCATTTTCGGGATCGTCGATTTGATGTATAAACGGTGAAGAACTCTTCAGTATCGTCCGCTAGAACGAACTGGAAGATGCAGCTGCTGGGGTTCTGGGAGTTCCTGAAATTGTTTGTACGCGATTTGTACGCAAATCAGGCAATCGTGGAATTCGGCAAATTTCAGGCATTCTCAGTTTCAGTAACTTGAGTGTTTTCAGTGCAGACGACGGGTTCGACTCCCGCCGCCTCCACCAATAACATGCTTATTTTCAATAGCTTACAGACGAAAAGCACGGAAAATGCGAAGAACATTGCCACGCATAAGCTATTTCGAATTAAGTAGATCCGAATCTCGATCCGTAACTTTGAAGAACCGCCTCCAGGAAAAACGATCAATATTTTCGTAGGGTGCGAAAATATTCAGATAAAGGGATTCGGAGGCAAAAATGCGGACCGAAATTGAAGCTCGAGAACTGGTCGTCTGGGCGCCGCAAGAGTCGTTGGCCGAAGCGAAATCTCTCTTCGCTCTGTACTCGCCGAAATTTCAGACCGTCCCGTGCAACGAAATAGCAGCCTTCGCGAAGGCCACCGTGAGCGTTCTGTATCTGTCGAACCCTGAACAGGAGACTACAGTCGAGAACGCACTCGTCGCGCTACGACATTGCAGAGTGTCGAAGCTGCTGGTCTACACGCCACGCGATTCTTCAGATTTTGCATTCCGCGTAGGAACAATGGTGGGGCGGCGGAAGTTCTCCGAGGCTGAGTGGGCTTTCAATTGGCCACATTTGAGACAGCTTTTGAAAGCACGGAACATCCAGACCCACGCTCGGCAAGACCGAATTACTCGTAACGATTTCTCCCTCTTCGAAGCGAGACTAAGACTCGGCCTAAGCCAAGGCCAACTGGCAAAGGCACTGAATGTGACGGCGCGAACCTTGCAAAATTGGGAGGCCGGTAAGGGAACCAGCCAGATAGCTAAGAGAACAAGAGACCTGCGCGAATTGCTATCGCGGATGGATGATTACGTCGTCGCCCCTACGGAGAAAGAATGGCTGTCATCCCCACTCGAGGCATTTGCTGGACATTCTCCACGACAGTTGATCACCGAGGGCCGAATCCGCGATCTGGTCATCGAGTTCGACAGATTGCGGGAAGGGCAACCGGTCTGACTTCAATGGTAAGCGTACGGCCTTCAACGGCTTTCCCCTCCGGCGGGAGCATGCGTTCGGGTTGAACATCGCGTCATAGTTCAGACACAGGAAGTGGTTGGCGAGCGTCGAATTCGCAGAAGTCTGTCTGTTTCAGAGAAGCGGCAGATTGTGCAGTTGATGCTGGAACTTAGGGCGAGCGTCGCCGAGGTGGCCCGGGCGCACGGTGTGACCGCCAAACAGATGCTCGCGTGGCGGCTGGCATTTGAGCAGGCAGACTGACTCAGCCCTGCTCGGTCCTGCTGCCGGCGTCCGCGTCATTTGTCCGAGATGCCGGTTTTACGGCCATTTGCCGAGAATACTGATCGATTTGAATGTCTCAATTTGCGCTTTGCCTTGTTGGCAACAGTCGACATGAGAAAACAACCGCGATCTTGCTCCTCGCCTCACAAATTCGAGCCTTGAACAAATGAGAAGGGGCTGGTGGCCGGCGAATATATCGAATGAAGTTGGAATGGGAGTCGGGGCTGCTGGCTCACATCCGGTTGAGGAACGATCTCCAGCCAGTTCGTGAAATCCACGAACTGGCTGAAAGTTGGGACAAGCTGAAGGCGAATAATCGGGTTCGCGGAAATAGGCCCGTTTATCAAAGAAAGCGGAAACCCGAGCTATTGATTCTCCCCACTCTTGGTTGCCGCTTTTATGGCTTCAGCGAACGGCTTTGCATCTTTCGTGCGATGTATTCTCCCGTTGAACACATCATCCCATGTGATGTAGGGATAGAGATGATGCTGCTGAGCCTGTTGTTCGAATTCGGACTTCAGCTGAGCGAGTTTCTCTGGATTTTGCTTCGCCAGATCAATCCGTTCAGTCGGGTCGTCATTCAGGTTGTAGAGCTCCCAGGCGTTTTCGTTGAAAGGCTGTTTGCTGGCAGCGTTTCCAGTGATGAAGGCGTTCGGGTAAGCTAACTCGGCCTTCCATCCGTGGTCATAAATCGATCTTGAGCCAAAGATGTAGTAGTACTGCACTGTGTGGCGAGACGGCGCATTGGCGTCGTCTATCGAGTAAGCCAAAGAGGTTCCCTCAATCGGCTGCTGCTTGATTCCGTCGACATCTTCGGGAGCCTTTATGCCAACGAGATCGAGTGTCGTGGGAAGGATGTCAATGACGTGGCCGTACTGGGTGCGGACTTCCCCTTTATCTTTAATCCCCTTGGGCCAGAAGACGATCAGCGGATTGTGAGTGCCGCCTTCGCTGTTCGCGTCTTCCTTCCAGTACTTGAACGGAGTATCGGCAGCCTGCGCCCAGCCAAGCG